>OMJG01000737.1_pt1 | contig 22810 bp, 43 predicted proteins | sample 1646431 | NCBI WGS metagenome assembly OMJG01 (sample SAMN03771674, study PRJEB25209) | food metagenome | isolation source: Cotija cheese | place: Mexico:Jalisco,Michoacan | collected 2011-12-12
AATTCGATGTATGTTCACCGACCAAGGCCGGTAATCCGGCCTTCTTAGTATCCCCTTCGTTACCGGTCGTCCATTTCGGGTCAGCAGCACCGCCCACACAGCCAGCTCAGACGGTTTCCAAATACCGTTTGTCGCCAGCATGTAGGTAATCTGCACGTCCTTACACCTGATCGTTTTGCCTTGCTGCATATCGGTTATTTCCAGATAACCGTTGTCCGGTTTGTGGTGGCGGATAATCTTTCTCATTGCGGCTCCTATTGGAATTGTGGGTACGCTCTACCATAGTACCCACTGGGGGTGCTTTATGTATGGTTTTGGAAGATACCGCTAGCAACTCAACGGATACCCGTGGGTTGCTAGCGGTATCATCTAGTTCCGGTCGTAAATCGACGAATCCATCTCGATAGGCTTATCGTCTCGTTCGAGGCGTCCATATGGCCCCATATACAACCAGCCCTCATTCTTCATCAGCAAGGTGCTCACATCGAATTGCGTGATGTAATCGCACATATGGTTGACCGTTACACCCGACTCTATGGTGTCATCATCTCCACTGCCGCCGTTGTCTCTCCAAGCACATCGCTGCCATCCCTGCGGCAGATTTTCAACATTCACGCGACCTGCTGCCTCATATGCAAGGATTGTTACTACATGGTCGTGGTTGTCATCCAACAAACTGAGCCGCGTCGGATATAGGGTAACTTTCATGGTTGTCTCCTTTGTGTGGGTGGAATCATTTTATCCAAGCCAGACGACAATTCCTCAATTGCAACCATGTCGGGGGACTCTCCTCCGCCGTCATCATTCACTCGGGAGAGCATGCCACTTCTGACATGCAACTAGAGACACTCGCTGCAATACGCATAGCGACCGTCGTTGTACCAACCAACTTTTCTTCATTAACTATTGGCATGCGCCACAAGGCAGTGACCACTACTCATGCGAAAGGGTTCGTCGCCGTCCCGCTTGTTACCGATACTGCCTGACAGACGCCCCGTGTTCACCTGCCACTGCGCACCTTTGCACCTGCATGGAGGACAACGCCCTGACCACACATCTCAGCAATATACCGACGCCAATCTGGCCCCCGGCAGTTAGCCGCTACGGCAATGGGTATGGATGCCAAATACTGCTGCATACAAGGGCAATAATGCTGCGAGCGCAACACGAGATTGCCCGACGAATTAATTGCTTCTCTTCTTCTCTTTCCATATATTGATGCTCTGAACTGCACCGAATACAAAAACCATCCAAACCTCAAAGAAATACTACGCCAGCACCGCAGGGCATGATCGAGCTGATCCAGCTCGACAGGTTCGGGCGGTAGCCCGAGGTGTTTCCAGATTACCGAGCACCGGACTCAGCGTCCATATTGGAAGTCAGGCACGGTAACGTCAGCACTGACATCCTTCCTGCCCGGTCCCTTCATCTCCATTGTGTACCGGTTGCCTCTGCGACACTGAATCACAGTGGACCAGAGGGTTTGGTCTACAGGCCAGGAGGATGTTAGAACGACATGCTCCGTTACTGGGGGAAGTGTTGCTGCGAGACGTGCGGCGTCGGCGGCAGCATCCGGACTCCACCCATCCACAAGGAACAGTGTTTCCCGTTCATCATTTCTCTTTTCCCGCCAGTTGAAGTAATCCCGGTTGTTCCACAGCCTGCTCTTGTATACACGGACTCGCGAGTCACGCGCAAACTCTTCATAAGCTGTTTTCTCACGCCTGGGGTCATAGCACAGCACGATATCGAGGTCATCCTTATTCAGACGAGCGAGTATTCTCGCAAGGAGCGCGGTCTTCCCTGACCCTATCTCCCCTTCAATCAGTATGCTCCCTTCGTGAAGAGCGAGAGGCACCAAGCCCTCCATCAAATGTCACACATTACATTCTCCTTAATTGAGCTGTTTCCCGCCAATGCCATGTTCGTTGTGACCTGCATCTCTCCTTAACACTCACTGCCCTCTTCCCCTCCGAGGACGTGGCCGCCGTCCTGATAGCTGTTGCGCCGCCCTGCTATCCCATGACAGGTACAGCACTATCAACAGTCCAGCCACCAATCCTGCTAAGACCGGCTTCAAATACCGGTTCCCCGACCTACCAGATTGAAGAAACTGATCGAACCGCATGTAAGCCCGCCAGGACTGCTCGCTCCGGTCGTTGGACGAGGCGACAGCCAGGTAGCGTGCGGTCGCCTCGACCGTGACCACCCCATCCCTGTCAGATGTGGTGAACAGGTCGCCACCGAACCTCGAACCGTCAACACCCGTACCCGCGATACGCTCCCCCTTCCGGGCGAGGGTCACGGCCTGACCGCTGGAATAATCCACCACATCCTGTGTCGCGTACACAGCCCACTCACCGGTATAGCGGCTCTGGGAAGAGTCATACGCATCGGATAGACTCCAATTCCTGATGGTCCTATCGTTACGCTGCGCTGCCACCGGCTTGGTATCCATCTGATATACCACCTTCTGCGACGGCAGACTGACCGGACCAGGCACCGGAGCGATGCACAATCCCGCCAACATCGCCACTATGAGCGCCAACATCCCCGTCATGAGCCACGACCTGATAGACACGGGTTCCTCGCGGGCCTTGGCCATGATCGCACGATCCTCGTGGCCTATTGCCCAGAACGAGAAACCGCCGACGGCAATGACCACCACTGCCGCTGCCACTACACAAACCAGCATCGTTGTTGTCATGTCTGCTCACTTATCCTTTTTGATAACTAACCACCCGTGCACCAGGACACCAACCACACCAAGCGCTACCGCTCCTCCCAAATATGGAGCCAAATATCCATAGGCGGAGTCCCGGATCTGCGGCCAATACACCAACAACCCAAGCGCTAAAACACTCACAATCCCAAACTCTGCCATCAAGTGAAGCCGCCGTGAGGATCGTTCATTGGCATAATTATGCGGCATCCCTAATATCATCAAACCGAGCACGAGTACCATAATCCCCAACACCAACCCCACATACTGCACATAACCCAATGCCTGCGAATACTGTTCCCCGTTCATATCTTCTCCTCTTGATTTCTTACCGAACTGCACACTGGATGAGCAGGTTTACGGTCTGTGTCTGTACGATTAACATAAGAGCCCAGGATGACGAGGCCGCTTTGCGGCGTCGCGAACGGCAATGTCTTCCCATCAGTCATCACCTGGGAGGTTTTTCAGTACAAGGCAGCTAGTCAAGCACACCGGTTGGGCCAGCAGCACGAACCACAGAAACACCATGAAATTGTTCACCACCCCGTCAACGGACCATAGGAACTTGATATTCTCGTACACCGGATGTGTCAAGACTAAAAAGAAGATAACGACGAACAGAATCAGTGCCACGCTGAACCTTACCCGAACGCTCCGCATCTTCCTGCGTTCCTCCATACGTTCTGTAGACAGTCCCTGGACTGTAAGCGAATAGCACTGGAAAAAGACTGTAAGAGCGATAGGTAGCACATACGCAACGAGCGTGAATATGTAAATTATATACGCATTGTAGTCATTCATGCTCCGTCACCTCCCTCCGTTTGTGTCGGTAAAATGCCTGGACAGAAGCCAGCCCACCAGACCACCAACCACGACGGCCACGGCCGCCGCTATCAGATATGGCACCATCCCATCGAAATGGAGCACTCTGACCCGAGGCCAGAACAGCAGCGCCAAACAGCTAATCAACACAGCAAATGTGGCAAAGGAAATCGACACATACTGAATCCACCGTGAATCACTATCACCCCTCCGAATTATCACCAGCAACAACACCGCAGCCATAAACACAACGAACAACACCAACATCACGACAGCCACATCAGTCATCTGGTTCATCAGATCCGCAAAGAATTCACCACTCATTTCCCCTCCTCGACGCCAGGATCTCCCGTACCCGGTGCAATACCGCTATTCACCGCTAAACGAGCACGAAACGAACTCACAATCCGGCTGTCTGACACCCAAAAGCGAGCCAGCCCAACAAGAGACCGATCATCACGGTGATGAACCATGTCCCGAAACTGTTGCCTATATCCAGCGCATCCTTGCCGTGTTTCCTTCTCCACCAATCACGAACCAGCAGACAGACCATCCACATTATTGCTCCAAACACTATCAATGCTGCAATGGTTGCCAGCAAGAAACTCAATGCCAGTTTCTCTGTCATTTTTCCTCACTCTTCTCTTGTTTCTTCGGCAGCGATACAAGACTTTTCGGCGATGCAACAGATGCCTTCCCTAATGGACGGTTAATGTGGGTTACAGGGCTGTATATAGGGTCTTTACCGCCATCCAGCACCATCCAGGTGATCGGGGCGAGAACAACGTAAAACGGAGCGCATAAGATTCCCATAAGCACGGTGGACAACAAGTTCTTCGCTGTAGCCCAATCATTCGTATCATCCCGATGGAAGACACTCACTTTGCCTAACAAGACAGAGACCAGTGAGACTATTGCAATCGCTGCGACGAAGAAGCCCACCGTGTTGGATGCGGAGAATCCACCCTGCTCCATAAATAGACCCGCGATCCACATGGAAGCACCGATACGAGTGAATTCAAAACCCCGCACGCCACCGGTGGTGCACACGACGACCATAGCCACAATCAGGATAAGCACACCGAATACGAAAAAGACCAGTTCCCGCTCATTCATCCATTGCAGCGCATCGTGCGGGATCGTTATGCCATACCGTTCCAAAACGCTCGTGGGTTTATACCCGTTCGTCAGCGTGATTATGAAGACCGCGGCAGCCGCGCTGCCAAGTACCTTCCAGAGCACGCCGAGAAGCCAGTTCACCCAGCTGGGCATCCCCCTATTCGTCACAAACACTCGCTGTGTTTTCCCAAACGGCAATCCGTTGGACATTGTGTCGTTCGCGCCTTGTTCATCAATCATTGAACCCAATCTCTCTTTCTCATAAAATCATCTGGTCGTCGGCATGGACCGTTCGCCCTATCAGCGAAGCAGATGGTCGTGGTCGCCCGTGCGCATGAGGATGAGTATGTTCTTACCTTTCGTCACCTCGTACACGACTACCCAATCGCCTTCGACGTGCAGTTCTCGATACCTCTTGAGGTTGCCCGTGAGCTGGTGGTCATCGAATTCGTTCTTGAGACGCTGCCGGTCATGTTCCGCAAGGGCGTCATAGACCTCATTGAGCTTCTCCATGTCGTACTTTTTCTTCTTCAGCTTCTTCAGATCGCGCTTGAAACTCGGCTTAAAGTCGAATGAGTATTCTTTGTCCACCATTTTCCGACTCCCTCAGAGTTCCGCTGTCAGGTTCTTCATGTCCTGCGCCGAGCCACCGTGCAACGTCGGTTCCGCTTCGGCTATACGTATGGCCTCCTCAAATTCCCGTTCCTCTTCCCCCACCAGCGTGAGTTGGAATGGCATGCGCCTCTCTCTGATCGACTGCTTGATGAATGTGTTGATTGCCGTCCCGGTATCCATTCCCAAGGATTGGAACAATGCGTCAGCACGGTCCTTGTCTTCCTGCGAAACCATGACCTGCAACCTGGTCTTACGCTTCGCCGCTACCGTTTTCCCATCTGCACTACTCTTCTTCTTGTTATTTTCAGGCATAAAGACTGCTCTAGCTTGTGGCATTATCGCTCCTTCTGTTGTTACTCATTTACAACCCCACTATAACTCATTTTTGAGTATTATTTACTCATTTTTGAATGTTTTTCATATACCGCTTACGTCGCAGGCTCTCTTGACTCACCGTTTTGTGAACCGGTGCGATATTCCTCACGAAGAGTAACCACCGTGCACCATTTGTTGATGATGCCCGGATAGTTGATAACCTGGTCACTCTCGAATAGACGGATACCGGTTTTGCTATGCACAAGCGCCCGCATGACCGTGTATCTGGGGTAGAAGGTTCGACGCATGGGGCTGGTGTGCTGTTGCAAGCCGCCTCTTGGTCGTCCCTCGGCCTTGCGCCACCTTTCATAGATTTCAAATAATTCCTGCTCCATGCCAGTGTCGAGAGACCAGTATTTCATGCCTTCGCGTGAGTTTGTCTGCCTGAGATAGTCGGCGGCGACTTCCGCTAGTTTCATTCCACTTACTCCGATCCGGGGCTGCCGGTTTGGTACTCACCGGCAGCCGACCATTAAAACGGCCTACGCGCGTTCAGAAGCCGTCCAGCGTCCACAGGACGCGCGTAGGTTGCATTCCTCAGTTCATGGTCAGGGAAACCGTTTCCGGAAGACCACAGCCCTCCGGCAGCCCATCGGGCAGAGGCGGCAACTCTTCATACTCCTGCGTCATGCGGAAGAACGCCGGCATATCCTCTTCTCCGAATTCCCACTCGTCGCTTTCGTCATTCTCGACATGCCACGAGTCCGGCATTTCATCCATGATTTCCTGGCGTAACCTGTCGGCGAGCGCATTTGTGGTGAAGGTTTTCCATCTGAGTGTGTTGCGTTGTTCCCAGGTTTCTGTGTGTGTGGTTTTTTCTGTTGTTTTGGGTGTTATGCAGATTGTGAGTAGCTTGCTCATGTTTTGCCTTTGTGCTTTTGGGTGGGGTTATCGCGGGTAGATGGTGGCTGGTAGTTCGATGGGGGTTTGGCGCTCTTTGTTGGTGGTTACTCCGCCGCTGTATAGCCATCCGTCGTTTTCGTCCAGCAGCTCGTCGATGTTGTCCTTGGTCAGGTAGTCGTTGAGGTGGTCTGCTACGGCTCTGTGTTTTATGAGGTCTAGCCCGCCTTCTCCGTCGCTTATTGCGCATCTGTGCCATCCGTCGGGTACCTGCGTCATGTCTATGCGCAATTGGGATTCGTAGGCGTGGATGGTTGTAATCTCGTGTTCTTCATGGTCTAGGAGCAGTATTTCTACTGGGTAGAGTTTTTCGGTGTTGTCCATATTGGTTCCTCCTATTTTGTGTGGGTGGAATCAATTATACAGCACGCCCCCTACCTATCTGCCCATTCTTCTATCCAGATATGCCCGGAACTCCATATCGGTAAACGGCGTGAGACAGCCCGCAGCGTGCAAGGGGTGCCAAGGGGTCGGCAGCATGTCGGTCGAGGCGTTCGACCGCTCCATCCGCATCCTAGGCAACCCCGCACGGTTCACGATTTCATCCACCGCAACCATCGACCGTTTCATGACCTCCCTGCGTCCGAGGGCATTCAACGCCGAATCAACTCCCCATGCATATACCACTCGGGACGATGCCGGGACAGCCGAGAGTGCATTCCTGATTACCGAGAGATTGGATTGCGCCAGGTCGTCGCTGAGCACCCGTGGGAGGTCTTTAGGGCGCTTGCTTCTCCGAGGGTAGAGGTTGACCAGTATCCAGCCGTCTGAACCGGCAGCCGTGGTCAGCTTCTCCACCTCTCGCATGGTGGGGTCATTGCCGTACACTCCGCCGGTACTTGGATTGAGACCTACCCACAGCAGAGGCGAACGAGCGCCGGTGACGCCCAGTTCGTAGCGGCATGCGCCATCGTCTCTTTGGTATCGGTTCCCGTTCTCTTGTATTTCGGGGATCGCTATGGTCATCCGTGCACACTTTCCTGGTGTCGCTGTTTGCAATATGTGGTTATTCGCGGGGGTTGGCGGCATGCATCCGGCGGCAGTGGCGTCGATGTCTTCTTCCGGTTCGCGATGAACGTCCCCCCGACTCAACGGGGACGGTCCGGCTTACCGTACAGATGTTTCCGCACATATACATGGCTATACGTTCATTTGGCTATATGATGGTGTGGCTCTCTCTGATTAGTTCTACACTTTCTGTTTAGCCGATTTTTCACGCTCTCGCTCATACGCCATTTCGCAAGCCTCGCGCAACGTCGCCAGCTCATGTCCGTTACGTGCGGCCCAATCCACGAACGGCAGATAGATCCCCCGGTCCAGCGGGTTGCTCAACGGATGAGAACCAGCCGCGTTATCGTAGATCTCTGCATGGAGAGCCGGGTATGTCTCATCGAGATATTGCAGATACAATCTCCCCCACAGCGGCAGGAAATACTGGTCGCAGGAGAGGTCAAGCCCTTGAATGAGACCGGCAAAATAATCATGCAGCCTCATGCTCTTCCCTTCGATGGCGTACTCGGTATGCCCATGAGAAGGCAGCAGCAACCTAGCGCGTTCCGTAAGCCTCGCCCGGCGATGGATCTCGGTTCCCAACCAGTTATCTGCCGTTGCTGCGGATTCACTCTCCTCTGCCGTATCCGCAGTTTCCAGAACTTCCCGAACACCCTCGACCGTGGAAATCTCTTCCAGCATCCTTTGCATGGTCTCCTGGTCATCATCCGGACATTCCACGTGCACCATCACGGTTCGTATGCTCATTGCCTTTCCCTTCTCTCGCTCACTTCGCCGCTTCCTTCGCCGCCAGCATTACATTCCTGGCCTTGTCTCGATACTCCTCCCTTCCCTTCTCGCCGTATTCCTCCCAGGCCTGACGCGCCCTGGGATCTATGCTGTCCATGCCTTTGTCGGTCGCGAACAGCGCGTATGCCCCAGCCTCGATTCCGGCCTTCTCCAACCCGTGGATCTGATCGACGACGGCTTGCGCCTGGCGGCGGCTGATAAGCGGACCTGAGCATATGGTGAACACCTCATCTGGGGAATCAGAAAGAGGTGCACACTTCACACCGTCCTGATACCATCCATCCGCCTGTAAGATGTACCGCCTCCCCTGTGCATCTTCCCCCAGATACCCCGTCGAACCGGCGAAGTAGTCGGTTGCGGCAGAAGCTTCGGATACCGTGACAGCCAGCGTCCGTGAATCTTCGAGCACCTTCGCTATCTCATCAATCATCTTGCTCATTTCATTCCTCCTTGGTTCTATTCGATGCCCTTTTTCATCGCCTGCTCTGTCCATTGTCGCCGTTTGCTGGTTGCGACTCACTGCCCGGCATTCGTGGGACTCCGCCCACCGCGTCGCCTCGTCAGATCCGCGAACCTCTTCTCCTCTATGGCGATGCCGTATTCCGTTGTCTGGCGCTGACGGAGAGAGGCGATCCGCATTTCTATGTCCGGAGCCTCCTGACCTGGGTAGGTCTCAGGTACGCTCAGATATGGTTCTCCGGCGTTGAATCTGAATGTGTCCCTACGTGCCTGCAACCGTTCGACATCAGGGAGACTCCGCATTCGACTTTCATAGGATTCTTCGCTCAGTTCATTGCATTCAAACAGTCGATGATCCATCGACGCTTCCTCAAGTACTCTTCGTATGCGGCCGTCAATGACATCGGCTACATCAAGTAGCTTCTCGTATCGAGTTGTTTCCGGTAGCACGATTCCTCCTTTTGTGTGGGTAGAATCAATGCTACACCCCCAATGGGGGTCTTGCAAGCTTCCGGACCCCCAAGCCGACGCCATCACTTCGCGTCGATGCCAAGACCCTCTGCTATTTCCACGGCGGCCTTTCTGACATTCCCCGCCGCTTCCTCAAGAACATCGGGGTCGAACCGGCTCCACCCCGCCACATAATGCACCGACGCCTTAAATGTGTCCAGCCCAGCCATCTTCGCCACCACGTAAGCGACAGACTCGGCTTCGGTCTCCTTCATGCCGCGATGATTGACGTATTCGCCACTCGGATCATCTGCATGCAGGATGGCATGAGCGGCCTCGTGGATGAGCGTAGCCGCCTGATTGGCGGGGTCGTCATCCTTGTCGATCACGATGCGCTTGCTGCCATCGGTCCGGGTAAAGCCCTGGATAGCTCCGGGAACCGCCTCGAAGCTGACGTCCCAACCCTTCGTTGCCAACCAGTCCCGCATCCTCCCACAGATGTCCATATCGTCGGTTCCATTCACCTTGACTTCAAGCATGGGATCATCGAACCCCTCGATGACCTCCGTCTGCGATATGTCGAACACGCTCAACAGCGGATAGTACGAGATCACCTTCTCCTCGCCTTCGTCGCCGTTTGGCTTCTCGATGATTCTCCCAGCCTCGTCAACGCGGACCTTATAGCTTCGGTACCCGAATATCCTGATGCCCTTTTCTCCCTTGCGCACCTGACGCCCCTTTTCCTTCCACGCCTTGAATCCGGCCACATGCGTGGCCCCTGGGCACTGAGAGGAGATCAGCAGGACGTTGCTGACCGAGTACTGATGGAAGGTAGCCAGGTAGTCCAGCATCCTCCTCCACTCGGCACTATCAGCGAGCGCCGCTATGCCTTCGTTGAGTGTGGTGCGGATCTGTTCGATTTTGTCCTGGGTTTTGCTGCTGGTCATTTCGACTCCTTTTTGTGTGGGTGGAATCATTATTGCATGATTCCACCCACACGTCCAGTCGTGTCGTCATCTTCGACGCCCAACGCGGCGGATGCCTCCGCACACATATCAGACCTATGGATGTCCGCCGACAGGTTTCGGGCTTCTACGCACGCACGATTACCCGTCGGGATAGAATCGGCACAAAGGGATTCCAAGGAAGAGGGGCCATGAAACATCGCGCGGCATCAATCATTCTCATTCTTACGGCAGCGCTGGCCCTAACCGGTTGCGGCAACGGACAGCCATCCTCTGCGGACGCCACAGAGACGAATGCCCCCAGCACGAGCATCCCATCATCAACTTCAACGACGGATGCCGACCGTATTCCACAGGGGGACCTCAAGGCGGGCACTTTCACCGTGGGAAACAAAGCCGATCTGGTGGCATACGCCTATACGGTGACCGTTCCGCACGGGTCGTCAACATTGTCCGTCACCCGCGATGGCACCGCGCTTTTCGTCCAGAAGATCCATGACGCCTACAGCACGGGAGATGGTGTTAGCGAAGTTCGCGCAGCCGTACAAGATGGGGACACTATCACCATTCAAGGTGACGCATTATCCTTCAAAGGCGTCGGAGGGCGAGGACAGACCACCGACACATCCAAAGCCCAGCAGTCTGCCGACATCGTTCCTGGGTTGTGGACCATCGGACTCGATCTGCCCTCCAAGAAGTGGAATCTCACCACGGCTAGCGACGGAACAGGCACTGTGTCCGTCTACAAACAGGATGGGACTCAAAGCGAGACCCATTCCCTCAGCAAGACTCTTCCCGTGACGCTCACCTATCTTCCGCAGAGCGGCGAGACACTCGTGGTCAGCGGATTGGGCACCATCCACGTCGCCAACTACTAAACCTCAACGCATCACCGGTCAGATAGGCGAAACGCGGCATTCCACATCAGCCTCCGACAACGCACACGCCTCTATGCCCTTCGTCCTCTAGCGACTGTATGTATCCAGCTTCTCCCACTCCTCCACGGTGTCCACATAACGCACCGTGAACGCAACGTCTTCCGAAATCAAGACGTACACTGCCGCCCTCACCCTCGCGTTGACGATCTCCGAGGAAATGTCGCGATGCTTGATTCGAACGATGCACAACTCGACCGGACCATTTTGCGAAGCCTCTCGCAGGACACCCTCTACGAACTTGTTCATCGACTCAACCAGTGCGTCGATTTCCTTCCAGGCCGCCTCGCTCGGACGCGCTTTGAACGCAGGGGACTCCCAGCTCTTCACGGACTTCGAGTTCAGGTGCAGGACATCCGCCACCATCGACTGCGACAACCCTACAAGCTCACGCAAAGCAGCGAATTCAGCCTTGCTCCGTCCGCCAACGCTCATACCGTCTATTCCCGCCCCTTAAACCGTCACATCGTGCCTGTACCTAACCGACAAGAATACCCGTATGGGAAAGCAGGCAACAGCGCACTCCATCAATGCTTGTTGATCTCCCGCTTCAATAGACGAGCAGTTTGAGAATCCTGGCATCAAGATCCTCGACGTCGATGATTTCGAAGCCATTAATAATGGCATCCGCCAGTATGCTCTTAAGTTGGTATGACTCGACCTCTACGCAAATGTTCTCCCTGCATTCGCGCATCGTGTATCCGGATCGGGCGCTATCCCCCTCCACCGCGACGTGGGAAACCTCATCCAACCACAGGAACCGCTGAGCACCTGACTGCTCGATGTGATGAAATCTCACAGGCATGCGATCACCTGCCTGTCCTGTATGACGCAAGGCCCCGCAGCGCCATCCCCTCTCGATGAGAGACAACGGCGTCACCGACTTTGATGAGTGCTGGAACCATACGACCACAGGCCGGACACCACACTGTGGTCTGCGAATCGGAAAACAGGATCGCATGCCTGCATCGCAGTTCGCTCAAAATACCGTCTTCGTGAGACGGCGAACCGCATTGGTCCAACGTCTCAACAGATGCAGCACCCCCATTGTGCTGCTCTTTCAATGATCTCTCATGGTTTTGCATGGTGTTGTCTCCTGATCTGTGTGGGTAGACAACACCATACACCCCCATTGGGTACTTATCAATCAGGGCGAGAATCTACCGCTCGGTACACGGCTTGGGCGTCGCATAAGGAGTCCGGCAGTATGACCACACTGTCATTCGGTCATTCAGTCATTCAACACTTCCGGCTCGTCAGCATAAATGGCATCGACCTCACCTTGCAGCTCTTCAATCGTCTTCCCGGATTCGCGTTGCGCCACAATCTGCCAAGCCCGGATCTCTTTCCTGGCCTTTGCCACGTTTACCTTGTCATCCATAATGCTTTCCTCCCATGCGGGGACAACACCCCTCGACCCCTGCCGAACACGCCTCTGCGACACGCCGTGCCACACCGTGCCCCTCAATGACGACGGCTGTATTCGCGGTCGTCATTGAGGCCTGTGCAAAACACTGAAATTTACAGCCTAATGAAGTATAAATATGAACACGCTTAACGAAGGAGAACGACATGCGTCGTACAGATGTTGACCTCGATCTGGTATATCACGCGGGAGCTGCGGAGATCGGAAACCTGACTCCCAGTCAGATAAACGCGCTCAACCAGCACCACCACAAATACGCCCAGACGGCACTGCTGACCCTTGCCTTATCTCTCACGGCTCTTGCCATAGCAACGGGAGCGATACACGTTTCCTTATTATTATTTCCCTCCCTCTACAGCATCACTTGCATGATTGCAAAATCCTATGAGACGGATTCAAGGTACTTTGAGGCCGCACGAATACGAGGGTATGCCGGGTGGATTCTCAGCATCGGCGGCCTCCTGGCTTTAGTCACCATCGGCAGCCTATCAGGAATGACGGCCTACCAGATGTGGCAGTAACTTCTGCTGAGAATCATCCCCTCGCCACTAGGGCCGATTTTCCTTTACTGCCTTCCTGCCAGCAGCGAGCGCCGATGCTGCTGTGCGTCTGTAGTCCATCCATCGTTGTTCGAAGCCTGGGGAGGCCCAGGGATGATAGGGGATGCCGTAGCGTCCTGCTTTGCAGTCTGATTGGTAGAGATCCGCCGCGACCGCTTCGATTTCCGGTTCGGTGGCGTCGGCTGTTCTACCGGCTACATATGCTCCCTGATTGTTGAACAGAAATTCCCAGAAACTCAACTGGTTGTCGCTGTGATGAAACATGGCCATAGTTTTCTCGTTGATGAGATTTTGGGATTCTTCAACTGCGATGTTCATTGCTGCTCCTCCTTGATAATCTCTATGCGAGTCGGTGGGGTGATTTTGAAAAGCTGTACGGGCTTCTCCATATTCCAGTCCGCAAACCCGTCGGCAACGATGCAATCGTCAACATCTTCGGGTTTCAGACTGTCTCCAATAGGCGAGACCTGACGGTTAACATGGCGAAAATAATAGCCTTCGGCTTTCACCGTCCCATCCGGTTCGACAGCACGAACGCGAGGAATCGTCTTATGATCGAAGTCACTCATCGTCGCTGCTCCTCTTTTGGAGTTTCACGGAGCTGGGTCACGGCTTTGCTCCCCGCTTCCACAGCGTCATAGCCGTACAGGCCGTTCTCACTGTCCTCGAAAGCATTCTCATAGGCTTCTTCCCTGTCCGTGAAGCCGCAGGCGAAGAAACCATACTTTTCCAGCTCCTTGAACATCTCCTGGGCGAAGACGGTAATTTCAGAATCCTTAATGTCACAGCTTGCTTCCGCTCGTATCCGAGCATCATGAGCAGCAAGCCAACGTTCAAAAGTCTCTTTCCGGAGTTTCTTCCACCTTCCAAAACTCATCGTGCGAGCATCAAATCCTATTTTTTCTTCGTCAGGCATGTAATCTTGTAAAATTTCACTGTCTGTAGGTGTGTATTCCTGTGTCATGATTACCTCTCTGTCTTCGCCCTGTGACGACCCAAAGCTTTGAAAGCGTCGATAATAAATTCATCAGATACCCCGCCAACGCCAGGTATCTCCGGGAGTTCGTCGCGCACAATATCAATCTCCGAAACACTTAGTTCGAGTGCTTCCGCGCGTATCTGAGCATCATGATCGGCCAAGGATTGGATGTGGTATCCCGGCCATGTGACACGCAACTCATCCCAGGTCTGTTTGTGCTGGCCCTGGTCGAACCACACGCTTTGACCGTAGGTTTGCGGTTCCTTACGCCATACGGCTTCGATGTCGTCCGCACCACCGCCGACGAGATACGCTCCGCTTGCGCCGGGTTCCGGCATGTCCGTAGTAATTTCGATTGGTTCATATTCCTGTGTCATGATTCCTGCTTCCCTCTGAATTCAGCAATCTCGGTAAATGCTTTCTGCATGCCCACAATGCCATCATCAGAATCAGCGATAATGTCGTTCCACATGTCCAATGCAGCTCTCGCTTCCTTATCCGTCAATCTCAGTGCGTCAGCTCGTATCTGAGCATCATGGTCGGCAAGCGACTGGATTGTTGCTTCGTCTGCTGTAGACAGTTCCTTGACCAGCTCTTCCCATGAATATGACGAATCAGCGCCTAAGTATTCGTTGCCATCTTTGAACAAGGGCATCGTCTTGGTCTCTGGTTTGAAGGTGATGGTGAGTAGATAGATACCGTCTTCTCTTGGTTCCGGCGTGCTCTCGTTGAGTTTGATTGGTTCATATTCCTGTGTCATAATTCCTCCCTCTTGCGCACTTCTTCCACAGCATCGAATATCTCGTATCTGAGTATCATGATCGGCAAGAGACTGAATGTGGAACCCTACCCAATTGTGTCGAATCTGATCCCAGGCCTGCACGTTTAACCCAGGGTCCCACCACCTGACATCACTAGGGGTCCCCTCTTTCTTGATGATGAGTACTTCTCCGTCATAACTGACCAGATAGTGTCCGAATGCCTCTGGTTCGGGCATGTCCGCAGTAATGGCGATTGGTTCGTATTCCTGTGTCATAATTTCTGTTCCTCTCCATGTTCAACCACCTCGGGGAAGGCTTTCATGCCTACGATGCTCACTCGAAAGCGCCCCTGTCGTGCAACGCTTGGCACGCTGGCGACGGCTTCCAACCACCATTCAGGTAAGCCAGGTAACTCCAGGAATCACCTCGGGGAATGCTGGTTATTACATCCCCTTCCTCGTCGGGCAGAGAAGGGATTGGCGCCTCGACGCCGGATCTGATTAGGAATGCCGGATCGTCCGCGTGAAATCGGTATCTGCTAAACGAAGGGCTGGATTCAACGTCATGCACGGTTTTCAACTCACTCATCGCGTAAATGGTTTTCTGCTGAATCATGGTTGTTGCCCCTTACGATGTTCGGCGACCATAGAGAACAGTCCGAGGCTCAATTCGTTATGCATTCTTCGAAACTCTGCTTGACGCTCTTCATACTCAGTGATGGTGTTGGCCGCACAAACCTTGTCTCGATAGGATTCGCTGTACAAAGCGTCGATCACAAGCTTCTGTTCATCCGTGGTAAGCGTTAATGCTTCTGCGCGTGTTTGGGCATCATGCGCCGCAATCCAGCGGTCGTATATCTCACCACGCTCGGGATCGTCAATCTGCCCGAGTGGGTCGATATTGGGCGAATAGCTTGGCTCAAAACAGTGTCGCATTTCCTCATCCGTTGGTATGTACTTTTGCGTCATGACCGCTCCTCCTCTTTGAGGGCTTCCACCCAATTCTTCTTATCAAGATTTTTAGGTATCAGTATCCCAGCCCTCAATAACGTGTTGGCGATTAGGTCGGCTATCTCTATGCCGTTTTCTACCGATCCCTGTTCGTCAAGCGATGCTTTGTCATACACGGTTTCGGATATAAGGTCCTTCACTGCACTAATGGCGGGTGTCTCGTACCCCTCGATGATGTGCAGGTCAGACGATGAATCGTAATTCGCGAGAGTATTCTTCCTTTCCTGCCTCAGTAAAGCGTCTATCTCAGGCAGTGGGTATCTGTCACGGATGGTCGTCCCGTCAGCGCATAGTGTCACCCCATACCAGCGACCGTCTATAGGTGCCTTGAACAACCGTAATTCACTATGTTCCTTGCCCATTGTTTTTGCCTCGTTTCCTTCGGATGCATTTGAGTTCCGGCTATGTGTGTCGGCTTCCAACGTCCTGTTATAGGATGTCTGGGATTTGATTACGTACCGACATCGGGGAAACTGGTGTCGGTACGTTTATTTGGTCATTCGGTCATATGGCTATGTGACCGAATGGGTGTGCGGTTACTTGCGAATCGGGTTGCGTTCGGTTTCCGGCGTAGCCATCAGGCTCGTGCTTCTTTCGTTGGCCTTCCGTGGATGTGACTCTCGATATATCTTGAATGCCTCCTCTATGTTTTTGGCCCTAACGCAGGCATTCTGATGGCCTGCATAGTACTCTCGTACCAGATATTCTCTGTCTTCTGCCGTTCGGCGACTTTTCGCTTGCTCAGAAGCTTCACAGCAATCCACTTCGGACGGAGAGCCGTCCTCACTGGGAGTCTTAGCGGAGTTCGCCATCTCATATCCAGCGATGAATCCGGCGATGCAGGCGTTATCCATTTCTTCGGCCCCATACGCCGAATCTCTATCGCCTAGTTCGTCTCCGTTTTCGCCATGCCATACGTCTGCGTATTCCTCAGCCTTTATCATCAAATCTCTGCTGACCATCAATCCTCCTATTTTGTGTGGGTAGAATCAATTATACCCCCATTGGGGGTGCTCAGCAATTCGACGTGTCGCTCTCCTCGTGCCTCGGATAACCCGCTGCCGCATGGGCGTCGATGAACGACCTCACCCAATCGGTTGCCCCGGCATCTTGCTCCCAGTTGCGGTAGGAAGTTCCCTGAACATAGATGACCTTGCCGTCCGCGCTGCCATAACAACAGACCTCGCACCCGCTATCGCCTTCATGGCGCTCCGGGCTTTCATCACCGGTCAACCAGGTACCGTTTCTTTCGTTGTCATGTTCGATGATGACCGTAACGTGGTCGGAGTCCCGCGTACTGGCGACGATACCCGGCAGCTCCTTGCAGAACACCCCTCCGTCGATGTCCTCCCAGAGGATGCGGTGATAGCAGGCCACGTACTGGCGCACATATGTGCGTCCGTCAACAATTACGGTAGATCCAATCGACAATGAGGTTGATGATTCCATGTTGCTCTCCTATTTTGTGTGGGTGGAATCATTTTAGGCAGGAATTCCCCACACGTCAAATTGGCCCTATGCCACAACGCGCCATTGCCAGACTGCCGTCCATAAAAGTGATGCCCCACCGAACTCGTCGATGGGGCATCACGTCACTACACCTCAAGCTTTGCAGCCTGTTGGCACGCTTCTTTCGCACACCAATCCCTGTCTCCACTTCTGGACCATCCTGCCGCGAGCGCCTCGGTTCTGGTGATGTATAGCCGTCGTTCGGCGATGTCAAACACTTCTCCGCAGTTGTCGCAGACCAGGTAGCTGGTTCTATGGGCGCTCATCACCATAGCCCCGTGGATTTTAACCCTTCGACTTGTGCTGAGAGTCGGTTGCGGGCGTTCTCGTCATTGCTGGCTTGTTGGTATTCGTTGAGTAGTTTGTAGAGATGGTTTGCCATGTCGAACATGCGGGGGTCGTCGAATCCTCTCAGCTTTTTGTTCTGAGTCTGGAACCGTTTTATGCTGGCTCGCGCCGTGCGTGTGGCGTCGTTGTCGCCTTTGACGGGGTTGGCTAGTTTTTTTGCCAGATCCCACATGCTTGAAACAATCGCGTAGAAGCGTCGGGAATCCTTCTTTGTCGAGTGCTTTTTGAAAGCGCCTATCGCCTTTGCGATTACGACACCTGCGATAATGACAGCGATGCCGACCATTACCGCCGTCGAAAGTGTCTGCGTTATCTGTTGATCGTTTTGCGCCGACAATTGCGTTGCTGTTTCCATATTGGCGTCACCTTTCCTCGATTGGCACTCTCCACACTAGCCATGCCGTTATTGTCGTTCCTCAGACGACACGACGTGACCGTTTCGCTCGCTTGTCGCGGCTTCGGGATGCGAGTGAACCACTCTGGCCGTTGGCTTGTATGGCTTCGCTGTTCTGGTCTTCGCCATTACCCACAGTGCAGCTCCTACTGCCATGATGAGCAGCGCTATGCTTTCGATATGCCATTGTCCGCCGAAGGATGCAACTAGCAGAGCTGCACCGGCAATAAGGAATGCCTGGTGCGCGGGCATGTCATTACCGGAGCCGCCACGGTATTCCTTCGATGTTGGATGGTTGTTGTGTTCTGATTCTCGCATTGGTATCCCCTTTATCGCCTGTCAGGCGGAGTCCATACATGGCTCTCGTCTGTTGTGAATGCCACATGACGTCATCGTCACGGGCCGTCGGAAGGGCGGCCGGAACATCTCTGCCCGATGTCCGGCCACCCCGTTGCACCGCCTTAGTCGCGGTTACTCTTCGTTGATCGGCTTGTCGTTGCGCGTGATCTCCCATGCCGCCTGCTGGTAGCCGGGGAGATTCTCTATGGCCTTGGCACGAATGAAGTCGCAAAGCCCTCCGATTTCACTCTTGTTCCAGTTTTCGGATTCGAATGCCTGGTAGATGTACCCGTTAAGTGCCTTGAGCACTTCGACCGGCGTTCTCAGAAGATATTTTGGGTCGTGGTACACATAGACGCTGCTCACGTTTTCGTCATATCGAGCGTTGTATGAGCGCAGGTTCTCATCCCTGAAAATTTGCCCCAACCGGCTTAGTCCCCTGTTGCTGGTCAGATCTACGATGTCTCCCGATTGGCGGAGTACGATTTCTCGACCTCTGGCATATTCAGCAAGCGCATGCACCAAAACGTTGATATGTTCATTGTCTACAAGGTTTACACTCATGGAATTCTCCTTATTTTGTGTGGGTGGAATCAATACTACCACACAAGGAATTTCCCGCAAGTTTGCATGTTATGAATTCACAAATCCCAGAGTCTCTCCATACCCGCCGTACTGACTGCGGAACAATGGGATCAGCGCCACTTACGCTCAAGCTCCCGCAGCAGACTTACCGGCGCACCGTACTTAATGGCCCGTATGTCGGATTTGATCTCATCACGCCTCGACAGCAGCGCACGCCGTTCGGCATCGCCGACATCCGGGTCTCTCATGGCATCGAGAATTGCATCTTTGCGAATCTCCAGGAGTGTGCGCGTGCGTTGATTGCGCTCCTGGTCCGTATTTCCGTGCTGCTCCGCTCTCACTTTTGGGCGGGTGGTCACGTCATCGTAATCGTCGCAAATGGGCATACGGGCATTGTATGACGGAACGACAAAATTGCCCATACTTGACGTTATACCTTTGGTATAGTACTATGTCCTTATAGGCAGGAACCACACGGGTTCCTCAAAACCCGCAGGGGTTAATGAAAATGACAAACGACATTTACGATCCATACACATACGAAGGCATTATCTCCACTGAAAAGAGCAGTGAATGGACGCGCGACGAACTTGACGCGCAAATGCGCCTCGCGTTGAATCCCGAGGTAATGGCACTCACCACAGTTATCCCCACGCAAATGCTACGCGAGCAATTTCTCGACTTCGGAGATGCAAACCGCCAGGCATTTAGCTACCGTTGCTCGGATATTAATGTTCTCGATCTCATGCAATGCAACTCTCTAATCTCCCAGGAGCAGCGACGGGAGGTTGAGACACAGGTTGAGACACGACAGGCAGCAGCACGCGCAACAGCCTTAGAAACCTCAGCTTTGCGAGTGTCCGAGGCGCACAGAGCTCAGATGCCAAAGTTGCGCGCAGCCATCACAAAAATAGGCAAAAAACTACCAGCAGCAGCACTCGAACTCCCTGGCTACGTTAAAACCATAGACACCATCTCCGAAGCGGTCGAGGATTCTAAAACAGTCGACGATTATATGCAACTGTACGATGCCTGCAAAACCATTAAACGTATGTGGAAAAGCATTCCAGTGAAACGCCACTGAAAGGGAGCAATGATTACCACCAAAGCGGAATTTCGAGCGGTACGCGAACGGGTCGGCCTAACACAGAAAATGTTAGCCGACCAACTCGGCAACACGATCGACATGGTAAAAAAATGGGAGAATCCCAAATACTCCAATCCCCCACAGGATGCGATCACACTCTTGGAAAACGCTCTCGACTCACACCAGCGCATCGTGGATGAAGCCATTCGACATGTTCATGCCACCACCTCACTACACGAGAGGAAGCCACAGGGAGTCGACCTGCTCTATTATCGTTCGCAAGCCCAATACGACAAGTACGGGCGCGACATCGGGGAATACAACGTCGTCAACGCCCGCACGCGAGAGATAGCAGTGCGCCTGCAACAAGACGGTTACCCGGTCATGTTGCACTACCCCGAGGATCTCGACGAGCATTTATTCCACACATTGGCCGGCACCCGTTAATGAAGCGGCATCAAGACGGAAGCTTCCATACACCTTTACATAACTACGTTGGCGTAGTAATGTAAAGGTGCAAGCACGGCGCTCTTCAAAGGCGGCAACAAGATGGCATGGTTTGACATCCACCCGACATGCGGACACGAATACCGCGAGCAAATCTATGGCACCAACTCGCACGGCGAGCGGGACTACGAGGCTGCACGACTGTCCAATCGCCCGTGCCCCGCTTGCTGCAAACAGCAGCGGGACGACGAGAAGGCCGCGATGCAGGCAAAACAAGCGGCAGCGGATGCCCTGGTCAACCGCAAATATGAGCTGCCCGCACTGGACGGGAGCGAAAAGCAGATCGCCTGGGCAGAGAGCATCCGCGCGGCCGCAGTAACGACGATAGGCAAGGCAATCGAACGCGGCGAAGCAGACCGGGAGAGATTTGCCTCACAGCTTCCCCTGGCCTACAAGATGATGTATTTTGCCAAGAGCGCGACTTCATCACGCTGGTGGATCGACAACCGCGACGGCACCATCGCCAATATCTCACGGGCCTGCAAGCACAACGTCTGACACAATAACCGGCATCACCACATGACGAAGCGGCGACAGCGGTATTCATGGCGGACGCAGCACCACGCGATTTGTTAATACTACGTCAACGTAGTATTATATAGATATAGTCACAAGGAGATCATCATGAACACCAATCCGGCGGAGACAATCGACAACATCCTTCACAATGCCTACGATGCAGCAAAATACCAATACGAGGCATGCCACAACCTGGGACTCCCCAACGATTACACGGGGGTGAAACTCAAGGAGGAGGAATCCAAGGACCGTTTCATCATCGAGCACGCAGCCGAGCAGATCATCGCGACCAGGCTCAATACTGTACGAGCGATGGAACTGCTCAAAATCCAGGACGACCCCACCTGCCTGCAATACAAAATCCTCAACACGGCCGAGTTCACCCGGTACCGTCGCACCATCCGAGAGTATTTCCAGATCACCGGCATTGAGGGCAGGAGCGAGTCAGGCGGTTATTGGAGCCTGAAAGACAATCGAGAGTTGTTCCTGGACGACGGTGCGTATGCCGTTGCCATCGGCATCGCGGAGATGGACGAGTATGGCCACGCTCAGCTCAAAACACGGCCAGAAGCTTAACGCTCATATCCAAACCGACCATGCAACCGACCATCGCCAGTCAACGACACCGGCAGATGCCAGCGAAGGAGCAGAACAATCATGACAGCATACACAGCGGAGCAAACGGACCAGATGATCGCGGAGCAAGCCGAAAACGCCATAAAATACGCGGCATTCCTGCAAGACGAGATCAACAACCCGGACGATCTGTTCACGGAGGCCGGAATCGTTTTCGACACTCGCAGCGACTCAAACTATTCGACGACAACGTTCGAATATGCCGATAACCGGTACATTATCAGTTTGTATCCCGACGACACCGTCGAAATCGTCAAGGACTCAGACACCTCAGAGTACGTATCCGGCGAAAAGCTGGTGAGCAGGCGCGCCCCCACACGCGAGATCGCCGACCTGCTGCGCGAGGTGACGGCATGAGCGACATCACTCTCTCCCAATACGCCGAACAGCATGACCGCAACCCCGCGACGGCGAGGCAACGCGCCATACGCGGCGCATTCCACACTGCCCGCAAAGTCGGCAGGCAATGGATGATCGACGAAAACGAACCCTGGAACGACGGAAGGAGCAACGACAGCGAGACGGTGTACTGGTATGGCATCGAAGCCTATCCGCCCATAGACAACAACATGGTGGCAGACGACGGCCACCCGATGGGGTATCTACAAGCCTTTACCACACCGGAAAAAGCAAAAGCATGGAACGATGCCGACGAGTATATCGGAGGCTCGTACAACCGCTACCTCCTGGACCGGGACAAGGCCCTCAAACTCATGCGCGACCGCCTGCTGGCGGAGGCCGCCAACGCCGCCCCGTTCGGCCAGACGGCCGCAGAGATCCACAACATGGACGACGTTGAACTGTATGACGCCTACGGCAACTTGGCTCACCACAAGGAGATTGACAGCTAGCAGCCACCCGATATACGGTTAGTCGTGTCGCACGAGGTTAGTGCGTGGATTGAAAAGATATTTGGGATAGGTAAAGACACCAGTCTGCGCTCATACCATGAGGACCCGTCACTCAATGTGACGGGTCCTTCTCATAC
>OMJG01000738.1_pt1 | contig 22762 bp, 16 predicted proteins | sample 1646431 | NCBI WGS metagenome assembly OMJG01 (sample SAMN03771674, study PRJEB25209) | food metagenome | isolation source: Cotija cheese | place: Mexico:Jalisco,Michoacan | collected 2011-12-12
ACGGCGACCACCGAGATCTACACTCTTTCCCTACACGACGCTCTTCCGATCTGGGTTCCACAGGGTCCAGTTGTGGACACCGACGGCCGGGTAGCTCACGTCGACGCGGGCACCGGCGGCACGGGCGGCCAGCTCGAAAGTGGCGGTGGAGCCGCGGGAGACCCACTCCAGGGCGACACCGGCGACACCACCGGCCGGGTTGGCCATGAAGTCGTCGCGCGGGCCGGGGATACCGCCGGCGGCGGAGATGTACACCGGCATGCCGGTGAGCTTCGGTGCGTTGAGCAGCGGGTCGTTCTGGAAACGGGTCGGGTGCAGCGGGTGGCCCCACATGTCCCAGACGTTCGCGCCCGGGGAACCCTCGTTCATGGCGTACTGCAGGGCCATGTACATACCCGGGTAGGTGGTGTTCAGGTAACCGGACAGCGTGGTCGCCTGCTTGAACTGGTTGCGGTGACGCGAAGCCAGGTTGATGGCGGCGGTACCACCCATCGACAGGCCAACCAGGGCGTTGCGGTTCGGGCTGATGCCGTAGTCACGCTGCAGCTGGTACGGCAGCTCCTGAGTCAGGAAGGTCTCCCAGCGGGGCTTGAACGGACCCTTGGTGCCACCGTAGGGGCCGATCCAGTCAGCGTAGAACTGGGAGGGGCCACCGACCGGCATGATCAAGTTGACGTCGTCGTTGACGAACATCCGGTGGGCGAAGCCCTGCTTGGTCCAGCCGTTCCAGTCCTGGCGGGCACGCAGGCCGTCCAGCAGGTAGATGGCGGCGTCGCTGTTGGAGCGCTTGATCTGCACCTGGATCTTCTGCCCCATGGACGGGGAGTTGAACCAGCAGTTCTGCACGTAGTACTTGTCGTTACTCCAGGTACAGTTCGGGCCCAGGATGCCCCGATCGTCTGCAGCGGCGCTCGGCGCAGCCACCGTGGCGACACCCAGGGCGGTACCGATCGCGACGATCAGGGCGAGGACCTTTCGGCCCATCGAACCGGTCGCGGACCGGTGCTTTCCGGAAGCAGTCTTCATGTCATCCTTTACATGCGTCTCTTGAAACGTGCGTCACCACAGTCTCACTTGCATCCCCCGCCTCGGTGGCTGGCCCGGTGGTGCGGGCCTGGTTAGGCGGAGGCAAACATCACCCGAGGGACGTTACCAAAAAGTGATCTTGTCTGACAATAAAACGGCGGAACCCACCGGGGCGTTACACCCGAAACGGATTCCGCCGTATCCGGTCCGATCAGACCCGGCCACCGGCATCCCGACCAGGGAAAACTAGGTCAAAGCGGGGATCAGGTACACCGCGACGGCGATCGTGGCGACCCACAGCAGGGCCAGTGCCTGCAGGGTGCGGTCGTTGAGCGCGATTTCGTCCGGCGCACCACCCTCGCCCCGGTCGACGTCCGCGGCGTACCGCAGGATCGCCACGGTGAAGGGCACCATCGAGATCTGGTACCAGACCGCGGCCTGGCCGGGGTGCGCCTGGCTCATGTCGAAGCCCCACAGGGCGTAGAACACGACGACGGCGGTGGCCGCCAGCGTCCACACGAAACGGAGGTAGGTCGGGGTGTAGCTCTCCAGGGACTTGCGGATCTTCGCCCCGGACCGCAGCGACAGCTTCAACTCCGCATAGCGCTTACCCGCGGCCATGAACAGCGAACCGAAGGCGGCGATCAGCAGGAACCACTGCGACAGCACAATCCCGGCGGCCACACCACCGGCCATGGTGCGCAGCATGAATCCGCTGGACACCAGGGCGATGTCGATGACCGGCTGGTGCTTCCAGCCGAAGCAGTAGCCCAGCTGCAGCCCGATGTACACCGCGATGACGATCGCCAGGGGCGCACCGTTGGTGGCCAGGAAACTCAGCCCCACGGCGGCGACGATCAACGTCACCGCCATGGAGTAGGCCAGGCCGACCGGGAGCATACCGGCCGCGATCGGACGGAAGCGCTTGGTCGGGTGCTGGCGGTCGGACTCGACGTCCTTGGCATCGTTGACCAGGTAGATCGAGGACGCACCGAGACAGAAGACGATGAAGGCGATGAGGATGTCGGTGATGACCCGACCGTCGAAGAGCAGCTCGCCACCGGCGGCGGCCGGTGCGGCGACCACCAGGACGTTCTTCACCCACTGCTTCGGCCGCAGCGCCTTGATCATCGCGTCCGGCAGGTTCTTCGGCGCCTTGGGGCCGGCACCGTCGGTGTCGGCGGCACCCTCGGCCTCCGCCTGGGCGTAGGTCCGGTCCTCCCACTGCGCGGGCTCCTCGAGCCCGGACGTGTGCGGCTCGGAGCCGATGAACACCGGACGCTCATTGGTGTCCTGGGTCTCCGCAGGGTCGAACTCCGGGTCTGCCCCTGGTCGGGTCATCGGACGCTCTCCTTCACTGTTTCGGTGGGGGCCACAACGCGACCGGCCGCACGGTGCACGGCCTGCTCGGTGGCGACGCCGAGGGCGACCCCGGCGACCACATCGGTGGGGTAGTGTACCCCGAGAATGAGGCGGGAAAGCATCATCACCGGAATACCCGCCATGGGCAGGGGGTTTCCGACGACCCGGCTGGTGGACACCAGCGCCGCGGCCGTCGAGGTGGAATGCGAGGACGGGAAACTCAGCTTCGAGGGGGTGGCGACCCCGACGCGGATCCGCGGGTCGTGCGGACGCTTCCGTCGGACGACCTGCTTGAGCACCACCGAAGCGGCGTGGGCGGTGAACGCCGAGACGCCCACCTCCAGCCACCGGTTGCGCTGCTCCGGACGCGTCGCCGACAGTGCGGCACCAGCGGCGGACAGGGCGAACCAGCCGAGGGCGTGCTCACCGAAGTGGCTGAGCCCGCGGGCGGTCGCTTGCACGGTGTTGTTCCTGGAGCCGTCAGCGCCGCCGCCCTGCGGCAACAGGGCGTCCTGCAGGCCGACGAGAATCCCGGCCTCGCACTCACTCATCGGAGTCACCCTCCAGGCTCACCGTGTCCGGCTCGAAGATTTTCGACCAGGCGTCCACGCTGGTCAGCTCGGGGTGCGCGACGCGGTAGCGCTGGCGCATCTCGTCGAAGCGGGCCATCACGTCCTTCTGCAGGCGGGCGGACTCCTTCGCCAGCTCCAGCGCCTTGTCCCGGTCCCGCTTGCGGTACACCACGCCACGGCCGTCGGCGGTGGTCACGGTGACCCCGTCGAGCCGGCCCAGGGAGAACCAACGGGCCTCGATGGGCGGCAGGTTGACCTGCGGCACATCGTGGAAGTGCGGGTCGGCCGACCGCAGGTTGTTGGCCACCACCTTCGCAAGACGACTGATCTTGGTCCAGGGCTTCACCGGGATGTCGGTCAGCTTCGCGGGGCCACCGGCCGGGGCGGGAAGCTCTGCGGCCGACGGAACGACCACGGCGTCCGGGTAGGTCTTGCGCAGCGCGTTGATCCGCGGCAGGGCGGTCTCCAGGATCTCGAAGAGCTGGTCCGGGCCGGCCAGGAAGTCCTTCATCGCCTCGTTCTGGATGGCGACGGTGGAGTACTCCAGGCACATCAGATGCTTGGCGGTGGCCTTGGTCATCGAGGTGATGATGCCGTTGGGGCTGCCCTCGTGCTGCAGTGCGGCGACGATCAGCCGGTTGCGCAGGTGGAAGTAGGCCTGCCAGTCGATGGCGTCGTCTTTGTCGGACCAGGCCATGTGCCAGATGGCGATGCCCGGCCAGGAGGCGGTCGGGAAGCCGTGGTCGCGGGCGCGGAGACCGAACTCGCCGTCGTCCCACTTGATGAACAGCGGCAGCGGCTGGCCGATGGTGTCGGCGACGACGCGCGGGATCATGCACATCCACCAGCCGTTGTAGTCGGCGTCGATGCGGCGGTGCAGGTCCTTGGAGTCGATCTGCTCGCCGGAGGCGTTCGTGCCGTACTCGCCGCGGTCACGCAGCGGGTGGTTGTAGAAGTCGTGGTCGTAGTGGGTGTGCGGCGCGGCGGTCCACATGAAGCTGCCGCGGTCGATGATCTCACCCATGGTGTGCAGGTGGGAGCGCTCCTGCAGGTTCAGCATCTGGCCGCCGACGAGCATCGGGGACGCCGCGTAGCGGGACGCGGCCAGGGAACGCAGGACGCTGTCCGGCTCGATGTCGATGTCATCGTCCATGTAAAGGATGAACGGGCTGTCGGTGCCGCGCTCCGGGTGGCGGGCCTCGTACATGATGCGGGAGTAGCCGCCGGAACCACCGAGGTTGCCCTGCACCGGCATGCGCAGCCGGTCGCCGAAGTGCTCCTGCACCGCGGGGAAGCCAGGCTCGTCATTGGGGTGCTTGGAGCCCTGGTCGGGCATGATCAGCGTGTCGATGACCGAGTCGACGACCGGGTCGGACGCCAGGGCCTCCAGTGCGGCGACGGCGTCGGTGGGACGGTTGAACGTGGGGATACCGATGGTCACCCGCGGCTCAGGGGCGTCCAGGACATCCCCCGCCTTCAGGGTGGTGCTCTCTCCGGTGGCATGGTCGACGACGACGGTGTCGGACACGAGCGTCTGACCTGCCGCGTCCTTGGTGGCGTACCAGCCGGCCTGGTGGATGGTGGTGTCGGACTCACAGGTGATGTCGAACCAGACCCAGCCGCCGTCCTCGAAGGGCGCCAGCGAGACGGTGAACTCGGCGATACCGTGACCGTCCTCGTCGACCTCGACGATGCCGCCGGTGACCGCGATGCGCGAGCCGTCGATCTTGGAACGGTAGATGTCGATGCGGGCGTCGCCGGTGATCTCGACACGGAGCTGGACCTCGTCCAGCTGGCTCCAGCGGCGCCAGTAGGACGCCGGGAATCCGTTGAAGTAGGTCTCGAAGCTGACCTCGGTGCCCGCGGGGATGTGGGCAGACGTGCGGTCCAGGGCGGTGACACGCCCCGGGGTGGACTCGTTCTCCACGATGTACAGGGAACGGACGTCCCTGGGTTCACCGCGCTTCGGCAGGATGACCCGGGCGAGTCGCCGCGGGTCGAAGCCCTTGTCGCTCGTGGTCTCACCGACCTCGGCGGGGTTCGCCTGCTCGTCGCGGGTGTCGCTCATCTCAGTGGTTGCGCTCATAGAAGTGTTACGCCGGCCTCCGTTAGACAGTTGTACGCCGACGATTATCCCCCATCGGCGGCCTCACCGCGTAGTCAGGCACGCGGGAGAAGGCTGTGAATCCCCTGACACCTGGGCGGCCGTGGTCGGCAGCGGGCGACGGTGGCGGACCGTGACCGACGGCGGCACCAGTTGAGCAGACGTCCGGCCTGCCACCCGATGCAACCCTCAATCGGCGTCACCGGCCGCCATGCGCTCCAGGGCATCCGGGTCACGCACGACCACGTCCCGCCGCCCCTGCAGTTCGACGATGCCCGCTGACGTCAGCGCCGCCAGCCGCCGGTTCAACGTCTCCGGCGTGGTCCCCAGATACGCCGCCACATCGTGCTTCGCCATGGGCAGGTGCACCACGACCATCCCGTCGCGCACCTGACCGGGCTGGTCCAACAGGTAGGCGGCCACCCGGGCACTGACGTCGCTGGAGGTCACCGCCGCCAACAACCGCTCGGTGGAGGCCAACCGGTCCGACACGGTACGCAGCATCCGCATCCCCACATCCGGGTACCGACCGAGCAAACGGGCGAGGTCGTCATGTCCCAACGTGCACATCCGACTGTCCTCCAGCGCGGTGACCAGGTCGTCCGACCGCTCACCGGTCAACATGGCCCGTTCGCCCACCAGCTCCCCGTCGGACACGGTGCGCAGCACACGTTCCTGCCCGTTGGTGCCGATCCTGCTGACCTTCAGTGATCCGCTGTGCATCACCAGCAACCGTGACACCGCCTGCCCGGGGGAGTAGATCACATCGCCTTTGTGTACGTGCAGAGGGCTGATGAACCCTGCGACGTGCAGCTGGTCGTCGCGGCTGAGCCCCTGGAAGATCGGCACCCGCGTCACGCAGAGATCATGGTCCGGCATGCCTTCCGAGGATACCGGTGCCCTCCGGGGTGGGCCGGGCCGGGGAGGCCACCGATGGTCGCCGAGAGTCGCGGAGAGTCGCGGAGAGCCGACGAGAGCCGACGGTTCCCGGCAGTTCGGCGATCTTGACCCAGGTCAAGGATTCCCGGACGACACAGTCCTACCGTCAGAAGTGTCAGACAAAGAGAACAACCAGGGAAGGAACCCACCATGAGCACCTCATCCTCCACCGACAACACCACCCGCACGGTCCTGCGGGCAGAAGGCTTCTCCTGCCCGTCGTGCGTGTCCAAGATCGAGAAGAAGGTCGGGCGCCTCGACGGTGTCGAGAGCGTGAAGGTCCACTTCGCCTCCGCCCGCATCGAGATCGTGCACAACCCCTCCGTCGTCACGGTGGACGACCTGGTCGCCGCCGTCGCCAAGGCCGGCTACACCGCCGCCCCCTCGGCGTTCTGAGTGGACGGACCCACCGAGAAAGGTCGCTGAACCGCCATGAACACCGCGCACACCACAGACAGCGCGAGCCCCCTCAGCCGGATCTGGGCGCGGACCAGGGGAAACTGGGCTGTCCCGGTCCTGTCGGGGGTGCTGATCGTCATCGCCTTCGCACTACGCTGGATCGCCGACGGCGCGCTCGACATCACCGTGAGTCCACAGTGGTGGCTCGACGCCGGAGCCCACGCCACCCATGACGGTGGCGTCTTCCGCCTCGGCGACCTTGCCATGCTCGCCGCCGCAGTCGTGGCCGGGACGCCTATCGTGGTCAAGGCCGTGCGCGGTCTGGCCGCCCGGGACATCGGCATCGACCTGCTGGTGTCCGTGGCCGCCATCGGCGCGGTGGCCATCGGAAACTTCTGGGAGGCCGCGGCGGTCACCTTCCTCTTCGCCATCGGCCACGCTCTGGAAGCCGCCACCCTCAACCGCACCCGCTCGGCGCTGGCCGAGCTGATCGCCGTCGCCCCGGAGACCGCGGTCGTCCTGCGCGACGGCGGCCAGGAGGTCGTCCCCGCCGGGGACGTCCGGGTGGGCGAGACCGTCCTGGTCAAGAGCGGTGCGAAAGTCCCGGTGGACGGACGCGTCCTGTCCGGTGTCGGGGCCGTCGACGAAGCCTCGATCACCGGCGAATCGATCCCGGTGGACAAGACGACCGATGACCAGGTGTTCGCCGGAACCGTCTCCCGCGGCGGATTCCTGCAGGTCGAGGCCACCGGCACCGGATCCGACACCACCCTGGCACGCATCATCCACCGGGTGGAGGAGGCACAGGACGCCAAAGCCAGGACCCAGGCCTTCATCGACCGTTTCTCCCGCTGGTACACCCCGGGGGTCATCGTGTTGGCCGTCATCGCCGGCCTGGTGTCCCGGGACATCGTCCTGGCGCTGACTCTGCTGGTCATCGGCTGCCCCGGCGCGCTGGTCATCTCCATCCCCGTCGCCATTGTCGCCGGGATCGGACGCGCGGCGCGCAACGGCATCCTCATCAAGGGCGGCGAGTACCTGGAGACCTCCGCGAAGATCTCGACCGTGGCGGTCGACAAGACCGGCACGCTCACCGAGGGTCGTCCCGAACTCACCGACGTCATCGTCCTCGACCCCGGTAGTGACAGGGCCGGCGTCCTGCACTGGGCCGCGGCCGCCGAGGCCGGCTCCGAACACCCCCTGGCCCGCGCCATCATCGACGCGGCCGAAAACGCCGGGGTGCCTCCGACCGGCCTCCCCGACGACACCACCCCGGTCACCGGCAAGGGCATTGTCACCCAGGTGGACGGCAGTACCGTCCTGGTCGGCAACCGGGCACTGATGGAGCAGTACGCCCTGCCGTCCGCGCAGATCGACGGAGCGTCCCGGGAAGCCGAATCACTGGCCGCAGCCGGACAGACCCCGATGATCGTGGCCGTGGACGACACCGTCGTCGGAATCATCGCGGTCGCCGACCGGATCCGGGAGGACGCCGCCGAGATGGTCATCCGCCTCCACGAGGCCGGGGTGCACAATGTCGTGATGCTCACCGGCGACACCAGGCTGGTGGCGGAAGCCGTCGCCGGGGCCACCGGCATCGACCAGGTCCACGCGTCTCTGCTGCCCGAGGACAAGCTCACGGCCGTCCAGAAGCTGCAGAGCTCCGGTGACGTCGTGGCCATGGTCGGCGACGGGGTCAACGACGCCCCGGCGCTCGCCACCGCCGACATCGGTGTGGCGATGGGTGCGGCCGGCTCCGACGTGGCCATGGAGACCGCGGACATCGCCCTGATGGAGGACGACCTGCTGAAACTCCCGGAGGCTGTCGGGCTGGCCCGTCGCACCGGTCGGGTGATGCGTCAGAACATCATCATCGCCCTGGCCACGGTGATCCTGCTCCTGGCGGGGGTCTTCGCCGGCGGGGTGACCATGTCCCTGGGCATGCTGGTCCACGAGGCCTCGGTGCTGGTGGTCATCGCCAACGCGATGCGGCTGATGCGGGCCCGGGCTCGCTGAGTCGCAGCGGGCCGCACAACGGGGCCGACCACTGGGCCGCACAACGGGGCCGACCACCGGGCCCCGTGCCCTACTCCCCCGTCATCTGCGCCGGGTGGAGGTCCAGGCGCACCTTGCCCAGCTGATCGGCGGGCAGCTCGTCGAAGATCTGGAAGATCCGCGGGACCTTGTACCGGGCCAACCCCTCGCGGCAGTGGTCCTTCAGGACCTCCTCGTCCAACCGTGCCCCCTCGGCCAGCACGATACCGGCGGCGACGGTCTCCGAACCGTCCGACCGCGGCACACCGACGACACTGGCCGCAGCCACCGACGGGTGGTCGGCGAGCACCTCCTCGACCTCCTGCGGGTTCAACGTGTACCCGCCGGTGACGATCATCTCCTTGATCCGCGAGACGATCTTCACGAAACCATCCGACTCCATCACCGCCATGTCACCGGTGCGGAACCAGTCCCCCAGACCGTCCTGGCCGGTGACGAAGGAGGACTCGTTGGCGTCCGGCCGGTTGAGGTAGCCGCCGAAGACCTGCGGGCCACGGGTGACCAGCTCGCCGGCCTCGCCGTCCGGCAACACCACGGTCGGATCGTCCTGCGAGACGATGCGCACCTGCGTGTCCGGGAACGGCACACCGACGTAACCGGGACGCCGGTCGTCGCTCATCGGGTTGCCGAGCACGATCGGCGAGGTCTCGGTGAGTCCGTAGCCCTCCACCAGACGTCCGCCGGTCATGTTCTCCCAGCGCCGCACGACCTCCACCGGCAGGCTGGACGCGCCGGAGAAGCTCGCCTTCACCCCGGAGATGTCGATCTTCTGCTCCTCGGCGATGTCCATGATCGTCTGGTACAGCGCCGGGACACCCGGGATCCACGTCGGCTTCTGCTTCTTCATCGCGCCTGCCAGCAGCGGCTTCTCCGGGGCAGGCAGCAGGATCACGGTGCCGCCTACCAGCGGGCCGAGGGTGATGTTCATCGTCAGTCCGTAGGCGTGGAAGATCGGCAGCGCGGCGAGCATCCGCTCCGGCTGGTCGTCCTCGCCCAGCCCCGGCACCCACTCGCGGCCCTGGATGATGTTGGCGCACAGGTTCCGGTGGCTCAGCCCCGCACCCTTCGGCGCGCCGGTGGTGCCCGAGGTGTAGAGCACCAGGGCGATGTCGTCCGGGGTGACCTCCGCGGTCTCGATCAGTGCCCGGCCCTCCGATTCGGAGGCGTCCTTGACCAGGTCACCCCACTCGGTGAGCCCCTCGGTGGAGCCGGCGAGCTTGCTGCGCATCGCCCTGAGCGGCTTGACCGGGATCCTCAGTGCGGTCTGCAGGTACCAGGGCATGCTGCGGGTGATGGTGACCGGGATGATCTGCTCCAGCGGGGAGACCGTGCGCAGCTCACGGGCGACGTCGACGGCCTTGTCCCAGAACACGCCGACCTTCGCGCCGTGGTCCTTGAAGGCGACGGTGAGCTCGCGGGCGGTGTACAGCGGGTTGTGCAGCGTGGCGGTCGCGCCGAGGGAGAGCACGGCGTAGAAGGTGATGAGCGCCTGCGGACAGTTCGGCAGGGCGATGGCGACCCGGTCACCCTTGCGCACACCCCGGTTGTGCAGCATCGCGGCGGTCTTGTCGACCTGGCGTCCGTACTCCTTGTAGGAGACGGTGGTGCCGAAGAACGTCATCGCGGGACGCCTCGGCCAGGTCTTCACCGCATGGTCGAAGATCTCGGCGAGGGTGCGCTCATGCTCGGCGGCGTAATCGAGTCCGGGACGCACCCACTCCGGGTAGAGCGCGTGCCAGGTCTTGTCCTGCCAGGTGGTGGAGGGGTGGGCGGCGGCGGAGGGAGTGTCGGATGCGGAGGAGGTGGAGGAAGTGGAGGGAGTGGAGGGAGTGGAGTCAGTGTTCTCGCTCATGGCTCTCAGGTTACGCCTGTAGGATCGGTGACCCTCACCACACACGATCCACCGCCACCGGAGGGTCCACCACCATGACCACGGACACCACCGAGAGGATTCATCATGCCCACCTGGATCAACCCGTACCTGACTTTCCGTAACACCGCCGCCGAGGCCATGACCTTCTACCAGTCCGTCTTCGGAGGAGATCTGCAGACGATGACCTTCGGACAAGGCGGCGGGTCGGATGACCCCGCCAAGGTCGATCTGCTGATGCACGCCCACCTGGAGACCACCGGCTACTACGACCGCGCCTACGGCAGCGTGCGCCGGAACGCCTCGGGGAGGCTCACCACCTATATCCTCGACGAGGACCTGGACGACTAACCCCCGGACACAGGGGAAGGCCCCCACCCTCCCACACGGGAGGATGGGGGCCTTCTCCTGCTGCTCAGTCGGTGGCCACGGGCCCGGCCTGCGCCGGATCCACGGTCTCCACCTCCGGCACCTGCACCGGCTCCGCGGCGGTCTCATCCACCACCGCATCAGCGGCCGCATGCGCCGGGGTGTAGTCGCCGGTCTGCTCGACCTCACCGACCACCGGCCGCGGGGACGGGTCCGTCACCGCGGCACGCTCCGCCTGCGCCCGGACCACCTGCTCAGCGGTCTGCCCGACCAGGGCGGCGACCTGGGTGGAGTCCATGCCCGCCTGCCCCGCCTCCAGGACCCGATCCGTCACGTGCTGCGCGACGGCCGCGGAGTCCACGGAGTGCGCGGCGACCGCCTGCGCGACGGCATCCGCCTGGGACGGGGCCAGCCACCCGCCGAACAGGGCGCCGGCTGCGGCGAGCAGGACGGTGATCGCCTGCGCGACCTCCGCCGGCACATCCACCCCGGCAGCATTCAGGCCCCAGACGATCAGGACGGTCGCGGCCCCGGCGATCCCGGCGCCGGCGGTCGCGGAGGTGGTCACGGGCCCGGCGGTCCGGGCCGCATCCGTGCGGTTCGTGGTGCTGCTGGTCATTCTGCTGCTCCTTCCTGCGCGGCCAGGCGGGTCGCGCTGATCTCCTCGCGGACGACCTGCCGGATCAGCCCTGCCAGGGCATCGGTGGACACGGACCCACCCTCGACAGCCACCGCTGCCGGGGTGGTCTGTCCCGCCTTGAGCTCCTGCACCTGGGCCGACAGGGCGTCGATCTTCGCGTCGGTCTGGTTGTCGCGGAAGTTCCGCCACGCGGCCTCACCGGCGACCGAGGTCTTCTTGTCCCCGTCGATGCCCTGCTTGGTGATGGCGGCGTTCAGGGCCGTGGTAGCCCCGGCCTGCGCCCGCTCCGCCAGGTAGGCCCTGAGCTCCTGGCTCAGGACCCTGTTGATCTTGGATCGGATGTTCCCATCCAGGTCGTTGATGATCGCGTCCTTGACCGCGTTCTTGCACGCGGCCTGGATCTCTTCCTTGCTTGCCATTTCATCCCACTCCTTCTCAGCGGTCTTGGTGATGGCGGCGGCACTGGGGGCCGCCTGCCCTGTCTTCTGGGCCTCGTAGTACGCCTGGACCCGGGCCATGTACCCGTCCCACGGGAACGAGTAACCCGGGTCCCAGTGGGAGGACTGCCCCCACACGCTGGAGACCTGGATGTGTCCGACGATCCCGTCCCACCCGGCCGCCAGCTGCGCATCCGTCAGGTGCCGCGGGGTGATGCCGTTGCGCAGGCAGATGTCCGCGACCAGCTGCGCCGACCGCTCCAGCATCGCGGTCGAGTAGGCGTCGGACCACTCGGCGATGGTCTGGGCGGCGTAGCCGGCGTGCTCCAGCTGGATCCCCCACGGATTCGACGGTGGGGCAGCCCACGCGTCGTCGTACTCCGGCACCCCCTGGATCACGTTGTTCGCATCCAGGTTGTAGTGCGCGCTGGCCTGCACGGATCCCGACGCGAAGTAGGTGGCGATGCTCAGCGCGGTGTTCGGGCCTTCGGGGGCCTCCATCGTGTGGATCACGACCACCCGCACGGACCGGCCACCCCGCACCGTGCGCATCGAGGTCCACACCGCCCCGGTCGCGTATCGGCTCTCAATCTCGGGCATGGCGCCCTCCTCTCCCCCGCTGGTGCGGGCATGACGAAGGCCCCCTCATTGGAGGGGGCCCTGGGTGAAAAACGGCCGCAGGATCAGCGGGTACTCGGGCGGCGGCGGGGGCAGTCGGCCCTCAATGTGGGCGCGCAAGGTCGCGATGTAGTCGGCGGACGCGGCGATCCTGGCTTCGGCCTCCTGGGTGGCTTGCCGCATCTCCGCCCGCGCCTGCGCGACCTCGGCCCGCTCCTGCTCCCGTTCCTGCCGCGCCGTGTCCCGCTCGGCCTTCACCTCCGCCTCGATCCGCTCCAGCTCCGCCTTCTGCGCCAGGAACTCCGCCCGCTGAGTCTCGTAGGCCTCGCGCAGGTCAGAGATGATCTGCGACTGCGGATCCCGCGGGCTGGCCCGGTTCACCAGGGCCACCAGGGGCCCGGTGATCAAGGCGACGATGATCCCGGCGATGACGGTGGGAGTCCACGTTTCCATCAGTGGTCCTCCTCTCCCCTAGGGTCCTGGACGGCGTGGATGATGCCCGTGTCCAGGGCGCGCCGGGCCTGTACCCACTGGATGAGCCAGATGAGACCCACCGCGACCGCAGCCACGCCGAGGCCGGAGCCGCAGTAGAGCGCGCCGGTGAGCCAGTCCGGGGAATGCAGGCCCGAGCGGACCCACGCGACCACGTAGGACAGCCCCCACACCTCGGCCAGCGCTGCGTACAGAATCAACGCCACCCTAGGCCTCCCGGACAGCCCCTCGTAGAGCAGTAGCGCCCCGGTGATCAGCCAGGCACCCGCCCACAGGGGCAGAAGCGTCCCGCCGTCCGTGAGGAACGCGGGCCCCGGCGACTCATGCGCTGGAGAGACGAGGTTGGAGTAGCCGATCCACCGGGAGAGGGCGACCAGCGCGAACCCCAGGTGCGCGAGGGCGACGGGCACCCGGATGAACGCTGCCGCGGTATCACTGCGTCTCGGCATCCTTACGCGGTTCCAGAGTCGGATCATGACACCACCACATTTCCGTAAGCGACATGCCCGCCAGCAGACGTGCCGTGGTTCCGGGCCAGATGGATGAACGGCCCCCGGTAGTCCGTGTCCTGCGAGACGATCTCCCCATCAACACCAGTCGCGGTCACCCGCACCTGCTCGGGCGTCACCTCCACAGCGACCTCCAAGGGCACTCCGTCAGCAGGCTTCGGGCCTTTCAACTCCCCCAACGCCACACCCCCAGTCGCGCCCGGGGCGTACTTCAGCAGGCTGAGCCGCCCATCGCCCCGCCTGATCAGCAGGTAAGACCCGGAAGTGGAGGTCTTGTGTTTCGGGCCGAACCCCCACGCCTCATCGTTGGACGCACCAAACACAATCCCAGCGTGAATCCCCCCAGTAGTCGGAGTGTTAAAGGTCCACGCCCAGGAGGCGCGCAACGTGTACGTAGGGGCTGTGGCGAACGCACCCAGGCAGTAAGAGGCATCCCACGTCTGATCCATCACCAGGGACTCCCCATTCCAAGAGGGAGCCCAGCCCACCGTGTTGTCGGGGCCGATCTGCTCCCCCGCCACACGCTGCCGGGACGAGAACCTGGTGGCCCTACGCGGGGCCAGGTTACCGGCCAGCAGAGCCCACTGGGGGGACATGAACCCGCGCACCCCCAGGCCCGCCAGCATCGCCTGATCCGCCAGCCGGTGGACCTCCCAGGCGATCACCGGCTTACCGAACGCCACCACCTGCTTGATCTTCTCCCTCGGCATGGACCACGGCGCGTCCTTATCCACGTCCCCAAAGAAAGGGACGCCGATCATGTCAGCGTGGCCCGCCAGCGTCTCAATATCCCCCAGCTCGTCCCCCGCATCCACGTAGCACCAGGTGGTCATCCCTGCCGCCTTCGCCCGCTGGAGCACCGGGGAATCCGAGTAGCCACCAGCGCCGTTGCGGTACGTCTTGAACACGGTCGAGGAACCGATACCCCACGCCTCCACCGCCGCCAACACAGGGTCCACGGCGGCGGTCACCTTCGGCTCCAAAAAAACTACGGCGTGACCAGCCAGCACATGCAACGCCTCATCCAGCGTCGGCACACGGGCTAGCGGGGACCCCCCCCCCAGGTACCGGCCCATGTAGACATCGATAGCCTGAAGTTCCGCCAGGGTCAGCTCCGCCACAGACCCCTCAACACCCGTCACGCGGGCCAGTGAATCGTCATGGATGCACACCGGCACCCCATCGGCGGTGACACGCACCGACACCTCCACAGCCTTAGCACCCTGGGCGACAGAGCCCCGGTACGCCGCCAGCGTGTGCTCCGGGAACACGTCACCAGAACCCCGGTGGGCGATAGTGAACGTCTCCTGGGAGAGGAACCGTTCAGCGGTCACCCCCGGTCGGGCAGGTGCCGCCAGGTCAGGGCCAGGCTCCCCGTTGATCAGGAGCTTCGTCCCCTCCCATGTGAGCGTCGGGGCCTTACCCGGCTTCCCCGGTTCCCCCCGCGTCACCCACTCCCCCGTCACCGGGTCCGGCACCGGCGCCGCAGACACCAGGTCCAGGGTCTGCCCCGGGGACACGATGACGTCGAACGGGCGGGCCGGGACCGTGCCCCTACGGGGATCCCGCAGACGCGGGGTGACACGCCACGACCACGAGTCCGGCTCCAGGCCCTCCTGCGGGGCCAGCACCTGCAAACCCTCCGTGTCCCCGTCCTCATCCATCAGGACCCCGTCCACCACACGCCCCACCACCGGGGCGATGCCGTAGAAGACGCCGCCGCCTCGGGCGTGCGACCGGGGCACACACTCCACCACCCCCGACAGCGGGACAGGATCCCCCTCATCCGCGCCCTGCGTGAGGAAGCGACCCGTGAGGGTCGCGTACTGCTGCTGCATCATGCCTCCATCTGCACCCGTCACCACCCGCAGGTCGTCAGGATGCGCTAGTCATCGTCCCCGGGATGATCCGCGGGGTGAAGGTGGTGGTGCCCTCCACCGGGGAGTGCCGCACCTCGACGACGAGGACCCGGAAGGTCCTCCCCCAGGGCACCGTCCCGTCGATGGTGAGGACCCTGCCCACGTCGATGGACAGGTCCAGGAGGACGGTCATGGACTCGAAGAACAGGGGGTCCACCGCGTGCTTCGCGACCTCGTTCGCGAGGCTCTTCGCGAGGCTCGGGTGACCCCACACGCCCACGTCGTGGGTCAGTGCCGGCCCCTTCCCCGTCGTCTTCACCTCGATCGCGGTCTCGGACTCCCGGGTGATGAGGGCGCCGCCGCGGAAAATCGGGGTGGCGTCGCCCTGGACCACGGTGGATAGGCCGTTACCTCCGCCCTCCGGGATCTGCAGCCGGACCGCCGCCCCCATGCCCTTCGCTGTGAGCTTCCACCTCCACGGGGTGACCTCCTCGCAGCGGAAGGACCAGCCGCCGGGCGCCTGGCCCTCCATCTCGGTCATGTAGACGGACCCGAGCTGCCCGTTGATCTCCGCCAGCTCCTGACGGTCCTGGCTGACCACCGTGACCTTGGAGCCGATGAAGGTCTTATCCGGCTCCACCCAGTCCTCGGTGTCGGAGGGGCCGACGAATTCCTCCATGGTCTCCCCGTCGGCGAGGGTGCCGCCGGTACCCTGCCAGAGGGTCACCGACTGCCCCCCGCCCTTCGTCCTGGTCGCTGTCGGGGACTCCCACTCGACACGGACGGTGTCCGCGGTCATCAGCGTGTCCTCCTTGTGCGTCCACGACTTGAGGTCAGCGACCCGGATGGTCTTCACCGGTGACCGGGACCGCAGGTAGGGGGCGTACTCGACGTGCAGTAGACCATCGGCGTCGTACCAGACGGGGGTGGTGAGTCGGGTCGAGAGGTCCTCGATCACGGACTGCCCGGTCGCGTCCCGCACGGACGGCACGTACTGCATCTGGAGGGTGTCCCCAGGGAGTCCGACGACCGCGAGCCTCTTCCCCGTCGGCCGGTTCGTCGTCGCCCAGTCGTTCAGGACCAGGACGTGGGAGATCTCCGCGCCCTTCTCCACATTCAGGTCCAGGCTCAGCAGCCGGTAGTTCTCCCAGTTCCCCGGCCACTGCGCCGTCCTCCAGTCCCTCCACAGCGGCGTGGCCGGGTTCTCCATGTCCCACATGGAGAGGGCGTAGGTCCCGTCCATGGCCCCGATGTCGGCGACCAGCACCCCGCCCTTGTCGCCGATGGGTCGCGGTGCGTGCAGGCCCTTCCCATTCAGCCGCAGGCTCACCTTCCTGCCCGCGGTGATCTGGAGGGTGATGAAGTTGACGCCGTCCAGGTCGATCCGCGCCCAGGTGTTCGCCGTGTGCTTCGGCCCCACCCACAGGCGGATGGAGAAGCCGCCGCGCATGATCACCTTCGGCGGGTTGTCCTTGTCGTAGAAGCCGTAGCCCTGGGTGAGGCTGATCGCCTGCGTCACCGGGCCCAGGTCCTGCACAAACCCCGGGGTGGTGTTGAAGGTCCTCAGGTCGACCCCGGCCCGCCGGTTCGCCCCGTGATTCGCCCGCCAGTCCGACCACATGGTCCCCTGGAGGGGGATGTAGAAGGCGACGTCCGAGGTGGCGTATGGGGGGTGCATCTCCCGGATCGGGTGCCTGTACCCCGCCTTCGCTAGGACCTGCCAGACCTGAAAGGCCCCGGCGGCGCCGGGGGACGTCGTCGGGTCCGTCGTGTCCCGGCGACCGGGCATGAAGCGGAGGAGGGGCTCCACCCGCACCTTCCCCGCCAGGTCATCCCAGGCGTCCACCAGGGGCGTCTCCCACAGGTCCAGGGCCTCCGACGACCTCGTGTCCACCTTCCCGGTGAAGACGACCCGGGTGGTGGGCTGTCCCCGGACGGTGGTGGTCACGGTGCACACGACCGGGTCCCCGGCGTGCGGGGCGCCCGGGTCGAAGGGGTTGAGGGGGTCGAAGATCGCGGCGTTCTTCCTCCACCGGATCGTCGCGGTGCGGCGGGTGACAGACCCGGTGCCGGCCAGCCGCCCCGGCAGGTCATTGCCGATCGCCCCGGCGACCTCCCGCAGCTCGTGCTGGCCCGCGTCCTGCCCGCGGAGAGTGACCTGCACACTGATCCCGATGGGGGCGACCTCGGTCATGCCGCACCCCCATTCCTCAGCTCGGTGATGGTGTACCCGGCGCGGGAGTACGAGGCCACGGTCCGGGACCCGGCCCACTGGATCTCGCTGGACTGCTGCGTGACGATCACCGACGGGATCCGGGTGCCCTCACCCCACGGGAGCTGCTCGTCCCCGTAGGTGAGCTGGGGGCGGGTGATGAAGTCCCCGGTGACCTCGATGTCGGCGTAGCGGGCGATGGCGCTGTTGCCGCGGGTGAGGGTCGCGTAGTCCCGGTGCAGGGTGGAGCCGCCGGTGGAGAAGGTCACGGTCTCGCTCCCGACTGTGCCCCCGGTGCTGCTCCGGTACCAGACCGTCGCCGACGCCTTCGACCCGGACCACAGCAGGGAGATGGTGAGGGGTGTGGTGGTGCCGGTCCGTGGCAGCGGCACGTAGGACGCGACCCGCACCGCCTTCACATCCAGCAGGTACCCCATGACCACGCCCTCCGTGGAGAAGGGGAGGGTCTCACCGACGTACCCGGGGACGTCCCGGAGGGTGGACTCCTCCCGGGTGAGCACATTCGTCCTGTGCCCACCCGGGGGGATGAAGAAGACGTCGCCCTGGGTGTACCAGGCGCGGTCCCCGGCGAAGGACGACATGAGGGCAGCATCCCCGGGGCGCAGACCCCCGTACCCGATGGTCCACGTCCTGGGGGCGGTGAGGGCCCCGTAGATCGTGGCGGCCCGGGACCCGTCGGGGAAGTCGTGGAGGGTGAGCCGGTCGGTCTGCTCCATGCTGGCGGATGCGGGGCATCTCACCCACAGGGCGCCCTCCCGTCTGGTCCCGAGGAACATGCTGGGGTCTCCTCTCTGCTGGTCACCTGGTGACGAGTCGGCGGCTGGCGGCCTGCATGGTGCCGATGATCTCCCGCTCCCCGATCTGCACGACCGGCTGCCACGCGGAGATCGCCTCGGACACGGCTGCGGCGACCGTGTCGGCGCCGCCCGTGGTGTCCGCGAAGGACTTGGGCTCAGCCTTGAAGTCGACGATGCCGGTCTTCCCGCTGGTGCCCTTGCCGTAGCGGATGGTGTAGACCTCCGCCCGCTTCATCTCCGCCTGCGACAGGACCGCAGTCTGCGCGGTCGCCGCCGGCTTGATTGTCGACTTCTTCGACTGCGACAGCACCGCCTGGTACTTCTGCTGCGCCTTCTTCGCGTCCTCGGCCGCCTTCTGCGCGGCCGCCCTCCGCGCCTTCTCGGCCTTCCCGTAGTCGATGATCCGCTGGTCCCAGACCCCGCCGCCCTTCCGGCCGTCCCGGTACCCCCAGGTGCCGTCTTCGTAGTAGCGGCGGTCGGGGTGCTGACGGCGCAGCTGGGTCGCCCGGGTCATCCAGTTCCGGATGTACGACGGCAGGGACTTCGAGATCTTCGCGTCGTGCTCCCTCGCCTTCGCGAGGGCCGCCTCGTACCCGGCGTTGCGCACCCGGGCCTTCATCTCGTTGTAGATCTGCTGGTCCCAGATGCCGCCGCCCCCGGAGGGGGTGCGGTAGGTGCCGTCCTCGAAGTACTGGTTGCCGTTGCGGGGCTGCTGGGCGGCCCTGGCCCTCCAGTTCGCCGCGGCCGAGGTCGCCTTGATCGTCGACCCGCGTGCCGTAGAGCTGGAGACCCTCGACGTGGAGCGGGACCCGTACTGCTCGCGGTAGATCTGCTGGTCCCAGATCCCACCCCCACCATTCGGCGACCGGTACGTACCGTCCTCGAAGTACTGGTTGCCATTCCTCGGCATCAGTGCGGCACGTGCCCGCCAGTTCGCCCCAGCGGTCGACGCGGTCGAGGCGGCCCGCGGCAGACTCACCTTCGACGTCGTCGCCCCCCTGTTGTCCGGCAGCAGGCGCGGATCCCACACGCCCCCCTGCTTCCCGCTGACGGCCTTGAAAGTGCCGTCCTCGAAGAAGAGGTAGCCGGGGTATTGGGCGCCGAGGCGGGCCGCACGGGCCCGCCACGTGGACACGGCCTGTGCACGCACCGACGGGGACACGGCCCCACCGGTGGCGAGTCCGCGGGTGGTGCTCCCCTGGTCCACGACCAGACGCGCCCCCTGATTCCCCGCGTGCAGCGCCGCGAGGTTCCTCCGCGTCGACTCCGAGGTGGAGATGAACTCGGAGGACTGGACACGGATGGGCTCACCCGTGTCCGTGACGATCGCCATCCGGTCGTCATACAGGCGGTTCGCCGGCCGTCGCCCCGGGATCAGGCCTCCGCCGGCGTATCCAGGGATGCGCTCTCCCGGGGTGGGGGCCACGGGCCCGCCCAGGGCCCGCTTCCGCCCCCACTTCCCGAACCAGGAGGCGACGCCGGCGGTGGCCGCGGCCGTCACGATGCTCTTCGTCCTGACGAGGACGTCGATGAAGACGTCATGGCCGGCGATCCAGTCGATGTCCTGCTGGGCCTTCTGCGTCCCGGAGGACTGCGCCCGCACATCAACGTTCTTCTGCTCCGGCACTCGACCGAGCGCGTCCCGCATGTCGTTCGCCGTGTGGATCCCGTTCTCCGACATCCACGAGCTGATCGACTTCCCCTCCGGGATCCCCAGGACCGCAGCCGTCGTCTCATCCGCCTTGTCCTTCGCCAGGGAGGACATGAAGGAGGAGATGGTGACGTCGGCGGGGATGCCCTGCGCGGCGCCGGCCGTCTGCAGGGCGGTCTGCATGGCCGTGTCGTCCATCCACGTCGTCACGGTCTTCGTGTCCGGGATGCTGCTCACCGCGTCGGCCGTCTGGTTGGCGGTCTGCTGCGCCGCCTCGGACATCCACGTCTCGATGGACTTCCCCTCGGGGATGCCCATGACCGAGCGGGCCAGGGTGTCGGCGGCCGCCCCGGTGATGCCCATCTGTCCGGCGGAGGCGATGAGCTGGTCGTAGGTCCGCTGGAGCTGCGCCTGCACCTCCTCCTGCGACTCATTCCCCTCAGCCATGGACTCGGCGACGTCGATGCCGGCGCGGGCGACAGCGAAGAGGGCTTCCTGGGCCTTCCGTCCGGCCTCGGTGGTGAGGTCGAAGCCGTCGCCGGCGGCGTTCAGCACCGCCCCCATCTTCCCGCCGGAGTCCGCGATCTCCTTCATCGTGGAGCCGACGTCGGAGATGGCCTGCTCGAAGTCGGCCATGGCCTTGCCCTTGTCCATGGCGATCATGCCGAGGTCCGTCATGGACTTGACGATGTCCGCGAGGGAGTCGGCGGTGTCGTCGGCGGCGTCGCCCATCCCGGAGATGCCCTTCGCGGCCTTGTCCGCCCCGCCTGCGGCCTCCGCGAGCTTCGGCGGGATGTTCCCCATCATCGCGTCGAGCTTCTCCTGATCGGACAGGCTCACGCCGACGCTGGTGGCGTAGTCGTCCACCGCGTCCCGCAGCTTCGGGAACTGCGAGGCGACGTCCTCGACGCTCATCCCCGCCTGCTTACCGCTCTCCACGATCTGCTGGAAGGCCTGGGCGGCTCCCTCGTAGTTCCCAGACGAGTACATGCCGGCCAGGGCCTGGTCGATGTTCCCGATCTGCTCCTCGAGCTTCTGCCCCGCCGTCTGGGCGCCCGCGAAGCCGTTGATGAACCGCTTGATCCCCTCCCCGGGGGTCATCTGGCTCACCCGGTCCATGGCATCCCCGATGCTGTTGATGCCCATCTCCGTGCCGGCCAGGGTCCACTCTCCCCGGCCGTTGGTGAAGTCGGCCTCCTTGAACTTCCGGTCGATGTCCTCGATCCGCGGGGACACTCCCGCCAGGGCGTTGGTGAAGGCGGAGACGGAGGCGACCTGCGGGTCCCCGAACGACTTGGCGATATTCGACGCCACCGCCAGCCCTCCGATGGCTGCGCCCACACCGGCCGCGACACGGCCCAGCCCCGACAGCTTCCCCTTCACCAGGTCCCCGGAGACGCCGAGGGTGTCGAAGGCGGCCTTGGTCTCCGCGGCCGCCGACACCAGCTTCATGATCCCGCCGACCCCGAGCAGGGCGACGCCGGCGACCCCGCCGAGCACGGCCAGCGCACCCGAGACGGGGGCGGGGATGCGGCCGAAGGCGTCGGCGATGCCGCCGACGGCGTGCATCACGTCCGCGACGATCGGGAGGATCGACGCGCCGGCGGTGATCGCCGAGTCCTTGATCTGATTCCACGCGATCCGCACCTGCGACTCGGTCGTCTCGTACCGCTTCCCCGCCTCCTCAGCCAGGGCGGCATTGACCTCGAAGGCGCTGTTGCCGGTGTCCAGGGCCTCCGTGAGGATGTCGGACGCTCCGGCGAGGCGCAGGAAGGTGTCCTGCTCCCGGATCCCCTTGATCCCCAGCTCGGACAGGGTCTGGGACACGGACCCACCGGAGTCCTGCACCTGGCCGAGGCCCTGGACGAACTCGGAGAGGGCCTGGGAGGGGTGCTCCCGCCAGGTCTGGGCGAAGTCCTGTGCGGACTTCCCCGCGACCTGGGCGAACTGGTCGAGGTTCTGCCCGCCGGCCCGCACCGCGTTGTCGATCTTCTTGAGGCTCGTGGACATGGCGGTGCCGCCTGCCTCAGCCTCGATGCCGACGGAGGACATGGCTGCGGCCATGCCGAGGACGTCGCCCTCCGTCATGTTCATCTGCCGTCCGGCGCCGGCCAGCCGCAGGGACATGGCGTTGATCTCGGACTCGGTGGTGGCGAAGTGGTTGCCGAGGTCCACCATCGCGGAACCGACCCGGGAGTACGCCGAGGAGCCGATGCGGCCGACGGTCCCCATGATGTTGGTGAATCGGGAGATGCTGGTGGCGGCCTCGTCCGCGGTGAGGTTGGTGGACTCCCCCATGTCGATCATGGTCTTGGTGAAGGCGACGATGTCGCCGGTCTTCACCCCGAGCTGCCCGGCGGCCTCGGCGACGGCGGCGATCTGCTCGTGCGAGGCGGGCAGCTGGCGGGCGAGGCCCCGAAGGCCGTCCTCGACCGCGCCCAGCTGCTCGGGGGTCCCGTCCACGGTCTTCTTGACTCCGGTCCAGGCGGACTCCCAGGACATCGCGGCCTTCGCCATCCCGCCGACGGCGGCGACCACGCCGGCACCGCCGATCATGGCGGCGGAAGAGACCCGGGACCACTCGGCCTGGTGGTCCTTCTGCTTCTGGATCACCTCCCCCATGGTGCCCTTCACCCGCCCCCACGCGGACACACTGGTGTCCGCTGCGGCGGCTGCGGTGGATCCTGCGGCCTGCCATGGGGCGGCGATGCCGCGGCCCGCGTTGGTGGCGGTGGAGCCCGCGGCCTGCCAGGTGGTCCCGACACTCGTGGCGGCGGCCTGTGCGGTGGCCCCGGATGCCTGCCACGGGGCCTGCACCTGGCGGCCCGCC
>OMJG01000739.1_pt1 | contig 22760 bp, 17 predicted proteins | sample 1646431 | NCBI WGS metagenome assembly OMJG01 (sample SAMN03771674, study PRJEB25209) | food metagenome | isolation source: Cotija cheese | place: Mexico:Jalisco,Michoacan | collected 2011-12-12
GCCCATCATATAACCACACTAATCAGTTTTCACGCCGTGATAATCCACCGTGAAAACTGATTTTTTTATGTTTTCAATTTAATAACTTAAAGGCGAAGCGACCAAAACTAATGGTGCTCATTTGCTTAAGAAAAGACTTCTCAAGCAAATGAGCACCATTTTTCTGTCAATATTGTCGAAGCGCGCGCCAATAGGTTGCTTGTCTTACACCCTTGGTCGTCAATCTTCATAAAGTCACAAGACGGACTATCCTTCCAGAACAATATCCTGAGAAATTAGCGACATCTCTCACCCTATTCAAGATTGATCAATCAGCTTGGTCAATATGAAAATAACCTTCGGGGGCTGCACTTGGCTGTGCCTGATGCCAATGCTGACTACTACTCCCATACTTAGTTGGTTGCGGATCTGGTCCCATGGCAACAAATCGGCGACCCACCGCATCCATAAAAATAACAACCCGCTGATATTCACGTGCTGGGGCAACTAATGTACAATTCTCATGCTTAATACCGTAAACATCTACAAAATCCATCCTGACCACTTGGCTTTCTTATTTGTCTGACGGACCGTCACCTAAATAAAAACCGAACCAGTCGGCAACAACGGTTCGGCATAAAATCAACTATTGAGGTTTAACATTCGTAGCTTGTGGCCCACGATCACCTTGTTCTTCATCATAGGTTACTTTTTGACCTTCATCTAAAGTCTTGAACCCATCAGTCTGGATTGCTGAGAAATGAACAAAGACATCCGTCCCGTCTTCACCCGTAATAAAACCAAAACCCTTATCCGCATTGAACCATTTTACTGTACCATTTTTCATTAATATAATTCCTCTCAGAACTGACTGAAGTAACGACAACGTTAACCTTAGGAACATGTCATTAATTAAAAACGTCCCACTTGCTAAGTACCCCAAGTATAACATATTCCCGTATTTTAATCGCTAATAACGCTATGCATAACACATGACTTTCTACTATCATTCCGGCATACTGATAGGAAAAGGGAGTGCTAAATATGCAGCATACGACACGACAGGCAGCCCTAAATATGATTCAGACTGCCCCCGTTTTCACGTTGGCAACTGTTGATGCGGATGGCTATCCAACCATGGTCGCATTAAGTCCTTTACCTGTAAGACGTAGCCTTGAAACGCTGTATTTCTACACCAGTCGGTAGACATCCACAACGCAGAATATCCAAAATTGGCGTCAAGCCAGTTTATTTTATTATCAATTATCCGACTATGCTTCCATCATGCTACGCGGCACATTAACATTGGTCGGTAATAACGTCTTTGATCAAGATTGGCGTGCTGAACTAACCGAATTTCAGCAACGACTTAACTATAAGGACCCCGTCATCCTCCGTTTTCAAACGAGTTCTATCAAGATACGTCAAATGATGACAATCGACCACCTAGAGCTTGTAGATCATCCGACCAATGACCACCTAACCTAGGCTCACCATCATAATTAAATCTTCAGCAAGAGCGTGGGACGAAAGGTGGTCTGCTTGCGAGCATTAACGTAAATTCGGCAATGATTCCTGGGCTTGGAATCGTCACCGAATTTGGGTTAAGCGGAACAAAGCCACCTTTGGGCGCACGTTTCGACAATATTGACAGAAAAATTGTGTTTGGTTGCTTGAGAAGAAGTCTTTTCTTAAGAGACTGAACACTTTTAGTTTTGTCCCAATCTTTGTCTGCCTACATGCCAATCAAATGGTCACAACGTTATCATCGACCACGCATCGATAAACAGAATTCTCCATAAAACATTTCATACAGTAACATTAATCATCGTTAGCTAGTGCAAGCATTTGCCTTTAGTTCATTCACTTTTAAAAGCAACCTACCGTTTAATCCCATAGTTAACAGGCTCCGGCAACAATATTTGCGAGCTTATCAAAAAGAGACTAGGCTATATATGTAAGTAGTATATTTGATATTTATCACTTTTATTGCAATTTTTAATGACCGAACTAAGGAGTGTGAACTAATGAAACTTATTAGATTGCGAATTGAAAATGACACGATGGCGATTGCCTATCATCCGGTATCAGGACAAGCAGCAACCGCCAACTACCTTATTGCCTATAATCCCAACCAAGCAATTAGTGAAAACCTGGAAAACATCAAGATCCGCCTAGCTGGTCTCCAGTTTGATGCTGCTATTCTTGAAAATGGATTGTCTTACCCGTTTTCCGACACCATCGTAGGGGTCAACTATGACCGAATCGACGTGGGTTTGGCTTTGACTAACCTACTCAACATCCCAGTCGTTAGCCAAGCAGCTGTTGACCAACTCGGGTTGACCGCAGCGATTAAAGCGAAAAGTGCTTATTTGAAGTGGCACCTTGATTATTATGGCCAATATCATGGTGTGCGCAACAACGGTCAAGAGGCAATGCTGACTATTGGTAATGGTTACTTGGGATTGCGCGGCGCATTTCTAGAAAGCCACGCCGACAAAGACAATTACCCTGGAACCTACGTTGCCGGTGTCTTTGATCAGGAGACGACCACACTTCACAATCACCAAGTTACTAACGAAGATTTAGTCAATTTGCCAAATGCTCAATTCATCACATTCGGTATTGATCAGCAACCGCCATTTCAGCTTAATGAACACGATCTTCAAGACGTCTATCGCAGCCTTGATTTACGAACTGGCATGTTGACGACTACCAAGCTAATTCAGTTAGCCTCTGGACACCAGTTAAGAATTCGTTCGCAAAAAGTCGCTAATATGCGTGATTGGCATCGTTACAGTATTCGTTACCAAGTCACACCACTCAACTTTACGGGTAGCTTACAAATTTATAGTGAGATCGACGGTAGTGTCATTAATGGGAACGTCAGTCGATATAATGTCTTCGATCAGCACCATTTAAACACAATGGGGATCGAAACAGCGGCCAATACCGTCTACCTGTCTGGCCAAACTAAATCTTCCCGGATCAATTACACGATTGGTGCCAAACTAACTAGTCCTGATGTTCCAGTAATCAAGAATTTCAATAGTACGCAACAGCCACAAGGTGTCCAGCAAACCGTTTCGTTGGCTGTTGAAGCTGGTAAAACTTACACATTTGATAAAGATGTGGTCATCGCGACTAGCAATGCCCACGATGATCCACAATTAACACATGTCCAAGCTGAGCTCAGCCAGTCCAGTTTCGACAACACGGCTAGTGTCAGCAAGGACTACTGGGAACATACCTGGCGCACCACGGATATTAAAGTTCGCGGCGATATTACGAGCCAACGATTGCTCCGTGTCAATATCTATCATAGCTTTGTTTCATCAGCTGCTCTCGAAAGCGGTCAATTGGACGCCTCGGTGGGGGCCCGCGGGTTACATGGTGAAGCCTACCGGGGCCACGTTTTTTGGGATGAAATGTTTATTCTACCCTTCTACACAATGCACCGTCCGGAGTTAGCCAAGCAACTTTTGCTTTATCGTTACCGGCGACTACCTGCAGCTAGAAAAAACGCCCAAGCAGAAGGCTATGCCGGCGCTATGTATCCGTGGCAATCAGCTTCAAAGGGGGATGAACAGGCCCAATTTACGCACCTAAACCCAATAACCAAAACGTGGGATCCCGATAATAGTCGACTGCAACGACACGTTTCTTTAGACATTGCTTATAATGTCTGGTTCTACTACCACGTGACGCAAGACCGTGATTTTCTCAATCAATACGGAATGGAAATGTTGCTTTCAATTGCTGCCTTCTGGATCAGTAAGGCAACCTATGACCAACAGACTGGTCGCTACAACATCAGTGGGGTTATGGGACCAGATGAATTTCATGAAAATTATCCCAATAGTACTAAAGCTGGCTTGAAAAATAATGCATACACCAATATCATGGTTGCTTGGCTCTTCGACATTATTACAACCTTCAAAGCACAAATGCCACAAGCCGGATTTCAGAAAGCGGCCCAAGCAGCCCACTTTGATGCCGATACTAGTCACAAAATGACCACTATTGGTCATAAGCTGACACTTGAAATCAATCGCCGGGGAATTATTGCCCAGTTTGAAGGTTACTTCAACTTACCGACCCTCGATTTTCAAGCTTACCGGCAGAAACACGGCGACATTTCCCGAATGGATCGCATCTTAAAGGCCGAAGATAAAACGCCAGATGCCTATCAGGTAGCCAAACAAGCCGATGCTTTGATGGCTTTTTATAATTTTGATGTTCCCACCGTCCAAGCCATTATTGAAAAAATGGGTTATCAACTTCCAAGTGAGTATTTGACGCACAACATTCAATATTATTTGGCCCGGACAACTCACGGTTCGACCCTATCACGAATTGTCTATGCAGTTTTAAACCAACTAGACGACAATGATGATGATGCCTGGAAGCTCTTTTCAGAGGCGCTAGCATCAGACTACTATGATATTCAAGGTGGCACGACCGCCGAAGGTATTCATTTAGGCGTCATGGGAGCCACACTCAATCTAGTGACCCGCAACTTTGGTGGCATTAGTCCATTAGGAACCCATTTGCAAGTGAACCCCCAATTACCGGATCATTGGCAAACATTGAAATTCAAACAACTCTTTCGCGGTGTTCACTATGTCTTTGTGATTGACCATCACCGGGTGACCGTCACGGCAGATCAACCAAGTACTGTTCAAATTGGCAATCAACAATATCAACTGCAGGCTAAAAAGCCCCGTACTATCACTTATAACGATTAACTAGGAGGTCCTTACGATGGTTAAATTTGCAACAATCAAAGGCTTTATTTTTGACCTTGACGGCGTTATTACAGATACCGCTATTTTTCACAGTCAAGCTTGGCACCAAATTGCAGATAAAGTCGGTGTCACTTGGGATGAGCAACTCGCCGATGCGCTCAAAGGGATTAGTCGGATGGACTCGCTCAATTTGATTCTTGCCCGCGGGCACCGCGAGCATGACTTTACGGACGCACAAAAGCAAGCTTTGGCGGCGGAGAAAAATACGAACTATCTAAAGTTAGTTAATCAAATGTCACCGGCAAATATCTTGCCGGGTATCAAAGCCTTCTTAGCCGAACTACAGGAAGCTGGCTACGCACTATCACTCGCTTCTGCTTCCAAGAACGCACCACTAGTACTCAGCAAGCTCGGTCTTAATGCCTACTTCACAAAAACGGTTGATCCAGCTACCTTAGCCCACGGGAAGCCTGATCCTGAGATTTTTCTGCGGGGTGCTGAAATTTTAGACTTAGCACCGGCCGCATGTATTGGCGTCGAAGATGCTGGCGCCGGCGTTCAATCCATTAATGGTGCGGGTGAAACATCGATCGGCATTGGTGATCCAACCGTACTCGCAGCCGCTGATATCAACTTTACGGATACGACACAGCTCACACTTGCCAACATTAAAGCTCAACTAACCGGTGTTACTAGTAACTAATTCTCATACTATGCTAGCGAGAGTGAGACAAAAAGAGACTGTTTGCAAACAACCTTTTGGCGCACGTTTCGACAATATTGATAGAAAAATTGTGCTCAGTTGCTTAAGAAAGAATCTTAAGCAACTGAGCACATTTAGTTTTGTTCTGAACTCTTATTATCCAGACAATCACCAAAGTATCAACGTCTGGTTGAGCCACCCAACGCAACAGTGACTCGGCTTTCAAGCTCCATGTGTACCAATAATTAGTTCTAAATTAAGTCATAGTGCTTCAAGCCTTGCGCAATACCGTTATGCATATTATCAGCCGTGACGTAAGCTGCGAGTTGTTTGACTCGGGGATGCCCATTCCCCATAGCAATTGGCGTCTTGACCATCTGAAACATTTCAATGTCATTCAGTTGATCACCAAAAGCATAGGTCGGAACAGTCGTTAACTGCGCCTTCGTTAAAATATCCTGAATTCCAACAGCCTTAGTCACGCCCCACTGCATGGTATCCAATGCCCGGGGATTATTACGGACAAAGTGCAAGTGGCCGCGATAACGGCGCCGATATTGAACTGCATCTAACGGATCGAATGTCAGTAAAAAGTTAACGTGTTGATGTTGATAAAATTGTGGCTTAACATTCGCTAGTTGTTTTAGCTCCTGATAATTACTAGTCGTCAATGCATCACGGTGACTCAACGCAAAACCGGCGTTATTATAATAGGCCAGTGCATGGTGGTGACGATTAGCAAAGTGCGTAATATCCGTTAAAACAGCCTTATCAAGCTCATGAGCGCTCAAAAAATGGCCCTGGTAAGCAACATAACTTCCGTTAGCACTGACGATTGAATCAATGCCGGTCGCTTGCATAATATCGCGGACTTCAAACACATTACGCCCCGTTGCAATCACCGGCAAAACGTGGTTCGCCTTTAACCGTTGTATCGCCTCAATACTACTAGCCGCAACCGTCTTGTCATTTTGCATCAACGTTCCATCTAAATCAAAAAAGACAACCGCTTGGTACAACTAATTACCCCCTATAATTAGAATTTACCGTGGGACTGCTTCGTCCCGTCAGCTCCTCACACTACTTAGTGTTCATTTCTATTATAGGCGTCGTTTTCACTCACCGCAGAAATTCTGCTCACACTTGTGAGCACCAAAAAGTGGACGAACCCATCAAGGAAGGTCGCCCACTCGTTACTCGCGCCTTCAGAAGGATCGACGGAGTATCTCTTAATACTGTACCAATAGCGGGGTGCTATTAAAAAGTACCCTCATAATATACCGCGTGCGTATCAGTGCAACCATCAAGTTCTTGTAAAATTCAGGTAAAGTTTTCAATAAGTCGCAGTTGCTCGCCACTGAAAGTCCTCCCCACCAGGCACTGTTGGATCGCTTGTGCCAACCTGAGAGGTATCCCACTTAGCTTTAAATCATGTGTCGTCACCGTTCGTGGCTCAGATGTTATATTAACAACTACTAGGATGGTCTGCGCAGCTCGCCAGTATAGATAACCAATCCCATAATCTGCCACATAGAATGGCACAAAGTTAGCCTGATTCAACCAAGCATGCCGCTGCCGCCACAGCGACCACTGAGCCACAAACTGAATCTGTGCTTGATCAGCAGTCGCCCACGGATAAAAGGCACGATTATCCGGATCCTTACCACCTAACATTATCGCTTCATCACCATAATATAAGCACGGCACACCTGGCAAGGTCAGTAACAACTGTACCGCCAGCCGTAACCGCTGTTGATTTTCTTCCAACATAGTTAAGATCCGCGGGGTATCGTGACTACCAATATTATTGAAGTTAAATTGAAAGGTTGATGCCGGGTAATTTTCCTTCAATGTCATTAGCTCGCGCCACCACTCTGCTGGCGTTATAGTTCCATTCAAGATATGGATAATCAACCGCCGTAGCGGATAATTCATCACTGCTTGTAAGCCACCACCTTCTAAGTAATGCCGCCGCATGCCATAAGCCAGTTTGTGTGATGCATCCTCCCAGACTTCTCCAATCAAAACCTTATCAGGATAACGGTCAAGCGCTCGTCGAATACCAGCAATAAAATCATCAGGAAGCTCATCCGCAACATCTAGTCGCCAACCATCCACACCGCGCTGGGTCCAATAATCAATGACAGAATCTGGTTTACCAAAGATAAAATCACGATAGGTGGGCGCTTCTTTATCCACCGTTGGTAAATCATGAATACCCCACCAGCTGTCATAATCATTGGGATAATGAATAAACGTAAACCACGGATAATATGGACTAGTAGTCGATTGAGCCGCGCCCAGCGTTTCATAGTGCCCCGCTTGATTAAAGTACTTGGAATCAACGCCGACGTGGTTAAAGACGCCATCCAGAATCAAGTGCATCCCCGCTTGATGTAGGGCAGTTACCAAGTTATCAAAATCAGCCAGGGTGCCTACGACCGGATCAATTTTCAAATAATCACCCGTATCGTAACGATGATTACTGCTAGCTTCAAAAATCGGGGTCAAATATACAATCGTCACGCCAAGTCGTTGTAGATACGGAATTTTTGCCATAATGCCGCGCAAATTACCACCATAAAAATCCCAACGTAAGATTGCACGCTGGGCATCGCGAACATACAATGGTCGGTCTTCCAGTTGACCGTAAATAAAACTGTTCGCTTTGGGCGCATTAACATGACCATCCGCATTTCCATTATTAAACCGATCAACAAAGATTTGATAAGCTATCCCGTCACGGTACCATTGCGGCAGTGTCTCAATTGATTTTAAAATCGTCAATTGATACATCTGAACGTGTTCGCGCAACACGTACTGGATTCCTGGACCACCGTAGCCACCATCAACACAACCATAATATACCGTTGCAGTCATCGTTTTAATACGAAAATAATAAAAGTACAGACCGACTTGAGTGGGGACAAAGGTCACCGTATATGTCGTTGGACTAATCGGTCGCAGCGGTAGCGCCTGTTCCTCATCCCATTGACCATCATGGGCCACACACAGCTCAATCTGTTTGACTGGCGTAACAGTCTGGACTCCCACCGTGAAACGTACGGGCGTTTGCCGTGTCACCGCCCCAAAAGGGGTCTTATATGTCGGTAAAAATGAATTATACGTTACCTGCATCCGTTACCCCTCCTTTCACTAATTCAACCGGTCATGAGGCACTTGCCAAATATCGTCAGCGTAACGTGCTACCGCTAAATCAGCGGCGAAATGCCCGGATGCAGCGATATTAGCTAACGCCCGTTGTTGCCAAGTTGGCTGGTCTTGAAAATCCTGACTGATCTGTTGCTGTTGCTTGACGTACGCCTGATAATCGGCCAGCACAAAGAACTCATCATTATAGCGAATCAATGAATCATAGATTTCACGACCAACCGTCGGAATTCCAGGGATCGTACCATTAATTAAACTATCCAGGATACGTTTCAACTCCGGATTACCATTATAAAACGCCGCGGCACGATAATTACCACGCTGATAATAATCGTAAACCTCATGCACTCTGAGCCCAAACGGATACTCGTTTTCAGCACCCGCAGCCTGCATAATATCAATATTTGCACCATCATACGTCGCCAGTGATAACGCCCCGTTAGCCATTAACTTCATATTGCTAGTTCCAGAAGCTTCTTTCGAGGCCGTTGAAATCTGCTCACTAACATCAGCCGCTGGAATAATTAACTCTGCAATTGAGACACCATAATTAGGAATAAACACCACTTTTAGTCGATCCCCAATCACTGGATCTTGATTGACCATATCGGCCACCACGTTGATCAGCTTAATAATTGCCTTTGCGTAGTGGTAGCTGGGGGCGGCTTTCGCACCAAAAATATGCACGCGTGGTACTACCGGCTGATCCGGATGATCTTTAATAACGAAGTATTCCCGTAAAATTTCAAAAACATGTAATAATTGGCGCTTATAAGCATGTAGTCGCTTGATCTGGACATCATAGATGGCATCCGTACGCAACTTGATTCCCATCGTTCGCTGCACATACGCAGCCAAGGCCTGCTTATTAGTCAACTTGACTTGCGCCAATTGATGTAGAAAGTGATCGTCCTGCTGATATGGGAGTAACGTCTGCAACAAGTCTGGCTGTCGTCGCCAACTCGACCCGATCGTCTGGTCAATAAGTTGGGACAATGGCTGGTTTGCTAGTTGCACCCAGCGACGCGTGGCAATACCATTCGTTTTATTATTAAAACGTTCAGGATAAACTTGATACAAACCGCGTAATACATCTGTTTTCAATAATTCTGTGTGTAAGGGCGCGACGCCATTCACACTATGACTGCCAATCACCGCTAAGTGGGCCATTCGAACTTGCCCATTACCTAGGGGAGCCGTCAGATCTATCAGCGCCTTACCAAAAATCGGCGTTTGCTGAGCCCGATAACGTCGGTCGATTTCGACAATAATTTGATAGATTCGAGGTAACAGGCCCTGGAACATCCCAATCGGCCAGGTCTCCAGTGCTTCTTGTAAAATGGTGTGGTTCGTATAGCTCATTACCTGCGTCGTTAGCGTCCAGGCAACATCCCACGAACAATGGTGTTCATCCATTAATAGACGCATCATTTCAGGAATCACTAGTGTCGGATGGGTGTCATTAATATGGATGGCAATCTTTTTACCTAAGGAACGCATTCCATGATGTGTGGCACAAAAATCACGGACAATGCTTTGCACACCAGCAGATGAAAAGAAATATTCTTGGCATAGCCGCAATTGTTGACCGGCCGAGTTAGAATCATCTGGGTAAAGGACCTTGCTAATCTCGCTGATACGGTCCCGTTGTGCCTGTGAATAGTACGTCTGGGTAACACTAGGTGGTAATTCAGCTGACCACAAGCGTAGCGTATTCGTAATATCATTATGATAACCTACGATACCAACATCATAAGGAACTGCTAAGACGTCATCCGTATTTTCATATTGTGCCTGTAGACTACCATCAGGCTGAGGTTGTAACCAAACGTTACCCCCAAAACGCACTATACAACTCTTATTATCTCGGCGAGTCTCCCAGACATTCCCGTGGTGTAGCCAATCATCTGGTAATTCCACTTGGTACCCATCCATAAAGACTTGTTTAAATAACCCGTAGCGATACCGGATTCCATTACCATTACCCGCAATTTTCAAACTAGCCATTGCGTCCATGTAACAGGCTGCTAATCGACCTAGCCCACCGTTACCAAGGGCTGGATCAGGCTCAGACCGACTAATCGTCTCAAAATCTAAGCCTAACTCCTTCAACCCTTTTCTGACAATCGATAACAAATTGAGATTCAACAAATTAGAAGCAAGTAAGCGTCCTGGCAAAAATTCGATTGAAAAATAATACACCTGTTTTTGATGATGCTCCCGATACAGTTTCGCTGTTCGAGTCCAACTTTGGCTGTTATACCGTCGTACCAGTTGTCCTAGTGCAATAAATTGGCCAATCGTCGTCGTATCGTCCAAAGACGTCGAATAGAGCGTCTCAATCTCACTTAAAAAATCCTTCTTAAACTGTGCCGTTGTTAATTTCAAACTCACACCCCCACCAAACCTAACGCGCTAACTGTTGATAAATCATTCGATACTGTTGTGCCGAGTGCTCCCATCCAAAATCACAAGTCATCGCTTGATGTTGTAATTGCCGCCAAATACGTGGTTGGTGTCTGTACAGTGTCACCGCGAGTGTCATTATTTTACGGAGTACTTCTGGTCGATAATCATCAAAACTAAACCCAGTCCCCTGGCCGGTAAACTGGTTATACGGTATGACCGTATCCCGTAACCCGCCGACTGCATGAACGATTGGCAGTGTCCCGTAATGCATCGCCATCATCTGAGATAGCCCGCACGGTTCAAAGGCAGACGGCATTAAGAACAAGTCACTCCCCGCATAAATTTGTTGTGCCAGTTGCGTATCAAATTGAATCGCCGCGACAACTTTGCTAGGATAAGCGGCTTGATACGTCTGAAAAGCGGCTTCCAAGGCTGGCTCACCCGTCCCCAATACAACTAATTGAACATCCTGTCGTTTCAGAAAAGGATCTAGTGCACTTAACAATAGATCCATCCCTTTTTGCCTAGTCAGCCGTGATACGACCGAAAACACGGGCACATTCTTAACCGGTAACTCGAGTCGGCGCTGCAACGCGTGTTTATCTTGACGCTTCGGTTTCAGATCTTTGACGGTGTAATTGACTGCTAAGGCTGGATCAATTGCTGGATTATATAGCTGCGTGTCAATGCCGTTCAGAATACCACTCAATTTGTGTTGATTTGCGCGTAAGACACCATCTAAGTGCTCTCCAAAAGCCGGTGTTTGAATCTCTTTAGCATAAGTCGGTGAAACCGTGTTAACGGCATCTGCAAAATTAAGGCCACCTTTTAACCAATTCACCCGATTATAGAAAGCTACGCCCGCCTCCGTATACGTTTCAGTACCAATACGAAATAAAGAGTCAAGGATGACTGGATCATAGATGCCTTGAAACTGAATATTATGAATAGTCAGTAACGTTTTAATGTCGCGATAAGCTTCAATCCAATAATACTTTTCAGCTAACAACACCGGGATAAAGGCCGTATGCCAGTCATTCAGCTGCAAAACATCTGGAATATAATTCAAGCGTTCCATCATTTCACAAATGGCCATCTGAAAAAAGGCGAAGCGTTCACCGTCATCCCAATAACCGTATAACCCATCCCGGCCAAAATAATCCAAGTTATCAACCAAGTAATACTGAACATGTCCGACCGTTACTGTCTTAATCCCACAGTACATTGAACGGGGCCCCACTTGGACGGTGAAATGAGTCAGCGTTGTTAATTGTTGCTGATACTCGGCGGGCATACGCCGCGAATAGTAAGGAATAACCACCCGCACGTCAACACCTTCTGCTTGCAGTGCGCGGGGTAAAGCCATACTGACATCCCCTAACCCCCCTGTTTTATAAAAAGGGGCTGCTTCCGCCGCTGCAAATAAGACCTTAGTCATGTACGGCCACCTCCGCTTGTTGAAAGACACGCTGACCCTTACCAATCACTAATGGTGCTGTTAGTGTCCCCTTAAGTACCAAGTTCGGTCCAATGACTGCATCCTTATCAATAATGACATTTTCCAACTTACACCCCGCCCCGATGCGTGCACCTTGCATAATAATCGCATTTTTGATCTGACTATCACGATTAATCAAGACATCTCGGAAAATCACGGAATGCTCAAGTTGTCCTTCAATGTAACCACCAGTCCCACACAAACTATCCCGACATTGTGAACCAGTCGCAAAGAAGGTGGGAATTTCATTCTTGACCTTAGTATAAATACGACGCGAACTGTAGAATAGCGCCCGAAAGTTAGCTTCGTCCAAAATGGCCATATTAGCGGCAAAGTAACTTTGAATATCGTGAATATTAGCCTGAAAACCAGTATATTCAAATGCATTCGCATTATGTTGAATAACCGCCTGGCGCATGAGCTCTTCTAGCCTGATCATATCGCCACGCTGATTAGCTGACTGTAGCAATTCAATTAAGTCAATTGTACTCATCAGATAGATTGCCATACTCTTAGCAACTTGCTTAGTTTGCGAACCAATTTTAGCCTTACTAAGTGGTACGACCGCGGTCGCATCGCCTTTAGCCGTTAGTTGTAAAATCGTATTTTCAGGCGTTAAAGTGGCCGGGTCGACTCGCTTATACACCGCGGTGACCGGACTGTTACGTTCTTCGTGATAACGGAGTAACGCTTTCAAATCAATGTTACCAACGTTACGCGTACTCATCACCACTGAATACTCACTTTGACTACACTTTAAAAACTGAATCGAATCATCATAATAATGATGCAAGAGTGCGGCCTTCTTTTCGGGTGCTACTAGCTGCAAATCATTATAAGGTGATAGGAACAAGCCACCCCGAATAGTGTTTAAGCTCCAATCACGACCACTGCGCAAATGATCCGCAAACGACCGTCCTGAACGAGGCACCGTGACCATTACATTTTGAATTCCCGCATTGATCACACTAGATAATTGGAAGTCCACTAGTCGATACCGACCGCCGAATGGCAACATACCTACTGGCCGAATCGCAGTTAACGGCTGCAATGCTTCACTTGGTTCTAGTAAATTGATAATCGCACTAACGCGTTCACGCTTCATGGCTGCTCCACTCCCATCGTTTCGTGATAACCGACCACTGCAATCTTATCGGCCGTTCCAATAATCTGAGCATCATCACCAATCACGGCGTCCTCACCAATCAGCGCGTGATCGATCACGACATTCTTACCAACCGTAGCTCCCGGCATAATCATACTATCGACCACGCGGCTCCCCATTCCGACCGACACTCGTTGCGATAAGATTGAATGATCAATTTCACCCGCAACGTAACAACTATCCACCACCATCGCATTATTGACCTGACTCGTTTCCGTTAAGAACATCGGTGGCAACACTTCTGCCTTTGAATAGATTCGCCAATAGCGATCACCAATATTTAGTCGATTATGGGGCGACAAAAACTCCATATTCGCCTGCCATAAACTCTTGATTGTTCCCACATCTCGCCAATAGCCTTTAAACGCATAGGCGTAGACGGATTCATTGTTCGCTAGATAAGATGGAATAACATTCTTGCCAAAATCTTCAAGTGACTTATCGGTAGCATAGCTCTTAACTAAGTACGCACGCAGGGTCGGCCAATTAAAAATATAGATACCCATTGAGGCTTTATCACTCTTCGGGTGCGCCGGCTTTTCTTCAAATTCAATGATTCGATCGGTGGCGTCAGTATTCATCATGCCAAACCGCTTCGCTTCTTCATTAGTCACGTGAATCACACCCACGGTCAACGAGGCTTTCTTCTCCTGATGGTATTTCAGCATCGCATCATAGTCCATCTTATAGATATGATCTCCCGACAGGACTAGCAGATACTTGGGATCCTGTTGATCGATATATTCAATATTCTGATAGATGGCGTGCGCAGTTCCTTGAAAAAATTTTTCACCCTCACTAGATGAATAGGGTTGTAACACCGTGACGCCACCATTCAAACTATCAAATCCCCAGCTGGCACCACTGCCAATATGTGCATTGAGTTCCAGTGGCTGATATTGGGTAATCACGCCAACAGTGTTAACCCCTGAATTGGCACAATTACTGAGTGTAAAATCAATAATTCGGTAACGACCGCCAAACGGTACAGCGGGTTTGGCCGTATCCTTGGTTAGTTTACCTAAACGGGTTCCCTGACCACCCGCTAAAATAATGCCTAACATGTCATCTTGCATCCTTAATGCCCCCTCATCACTTTGACTGGTCGAATTAATAACGCGCCCATTGCGGGTAAAGTCACCGTGAAGCTCGCTGGTTGTCCGCGATAAGGCTCATCAATGGCCGTAAATTTCGTTTCTAACTTAGTCCACGTCCCACCGAAAGCTTGAGCTTCCGTATTAAGTAACAGTTCATATTGACCCTGATAAGGAACGCCAATGCGATACTGTTGCCGTTCTACCGGCACAAAATTAAAAGCCGCCACGACAAAACTGTATTTACGCTTCGCTTGCCGAATAAAACTCATCGTCGAACTTTCCGGGTCATCAGTGTGGGTATAAATAATGCCGGCAGGATCATGATCTTGCTCCCACAGTGGTCGATTGTGGCGATACACCAGGTTCAATTGGCTCGTAAACTGTTGCATGCGACAGTTCAATGGATCGTCCAGATCGTTCCATTCCAGCGCACTCCAATCGCGCCATTCTAAGAATTGGCCCCATTCTGAGCCCATAAAATTCAATTGCTTCCCGGGAAAGGCCACCATGTAAGCCAACATCGTTCGGAGGTTAGCAAACTGGTTGTACCGATCGCCAGGCATTTTATGCATTAACGACCTTTTGCCATGGACAACTTCATCATGTGAAAACGGCAAGATGAATCGTTCATCAAACATGTAGACAAAGGCAAACGTCAACAAATCAAAGTGAGCATGCCGGTATAGCGGGCCCATCATGAAAAAATCAAGTGTATCGTGCATCCATCCCATATTCCATTTGTAATTAAAACCAAGCCCCCCATTAGTAACGGGCCCCGTAACTTGTGGATAGGCGGATGATTCCTCTGCAATCATTAGGACATCTGGATGCCGGGCTAAAATAGTGGTATTCAGTTTTTTCAAAAAAGTGATACCTTCTAGGTTACGATTATCCCCATATTGATTAACCTGCCCTTCACGCCCTTCGTCATAATCGCAGTACAACATGTTAGAGACGGCATCCACTCGCAATCCATCTAAGTGACATTGTTCAAGCCAATACAGTGCGCTTGAAATCAGAAAGCTTTGGACCTGAGCTTTACCAAGATCAAAGTTCCACGCACCCCAGCGGCGGTTGTTCGCCCGCTCAGGATCAGCATACTCAAATGTGGGCGTCCCGTCATACTGATATAGCGCGTCATAATTGCGAATAAAGTGTCCTGGTACCCAGTCAACTAATACGCCAATATTAGCTTGATGACATTGATCAACGAAACTTAAAAAATCCTCCCGATTGCCAAAACGACTAGTGGGTGCAAAATAGCCCATTTGTTGATACCCCCAGGAGGCGTCTAATAGATGTTCCATCACAGGCATTAACTCAATATGGGTATATCCTAACTGCTTGACATATGGAATTAAGGCTGTGGCCAGCTCTGAGTAAGTCTCATAACGGCCATCTGAATGTCGCTGCCATGAACCTAAATGTACTTCATAAATATTAATCGGGCGATTGGCCGCGTGCGATTTTTTACGACGCGCTAACCATAAACTATCATGCCAACGCATCGCCACGGGTTGAACAACCTGGCTAGCATCACCTGGCTTACGTTCAAATTGCTGTGCAAATGGATCAATTTTCAACTGAACTTGTCCGGCCGCTGTTGTGACCTGAAATTTATATAGATCGCCAACGTGGACCGCCGCCACTTGTCCTTGCCAAATTCCCGTCGTGCCCATTAGTTTTAACGCTCCAGGTTGCCAGTCATTAAAATCACCGACAACGGCAACTGCTTTGGCATGGGGCGCCCATACGCGAAACGTTGCCCGACCATTTGTCGCCAAGTGACAACCTAGATAATCCTGACTATTGAAGCCAACACCCGTATTGAATAAGTAACTTGCATCATTGCTATCAGCAGATTGTTTAACCAAAGCATCACACCCCCTATGTGATTAATTGAACAGTTATATAAAATTAATCTTATTATAAGAAGATAATCGTATTTTTGACTATCCTTGATAAGGTTGCCTTACTTAATCGGCCAAGTCGCAAAAAATGCCTAGAATATAAGGTTATCGTGCTGAACATCACTAAACACTGCAAACTGACTCACCACAACTATTTGCGGCTAAGCCCGTTGTAACTCACTTTGTCCTCACAAATCACCTTGTACAAAAAAAGACCCGAAAAAACAAGTTTTTTCGGGTCAGTTGATTTATTCAATTACATTTCTATCAAATTATTTATATTTACGCCATTACTTATTTCCAATAGGCGTAACGATACAACGTATCCCGCAGCAGCGTGAAGTGGACACCGCCAACTTGTTTGCTGATCAAATGCGCTGCTGCCGTTTGATAAATTGGTGTCACCCCTTGTTCTTTAGCAACTAATTGTGCTGCTTGTTGCATCGTTTGATACCGCGCTTTAGTCGTCTGATTTCCTGCTGTAATCGTTGCAATCAACTTTTCATACTGAGCATTATGAAATTTCCCAAAGTTGACGGAATTAGTTAAGGACGCCTTATTTAGAAAATCAACTGGATCTTGGAAGTCACTTGACCATGATAAGGTAGCAAAGTCAAAATTACCTTTACTTAACGTTGAAATCTCATTCGTTAACGGCACTGATTTAACGTTTACAGTTACCCCGTTAAGATTCTTCTCAATCGCTGCCTGAATATATTCAGCCACTGACTTATTAATATCATTATCATTGGTCAATAACTGCAACGTCCGCTTTTGCGTTCCTAAACTAGCCTGGGCTTTTTTCCAATATTGTTTGGCCTTAGCAGGGCTATACGGGTACAAGTTACCTGTATCCGTATTAAAGTCTTTGCCAGTCGTCGGATTAGTCGTATTACCAGTTGGGACTAAAGATGTCGCCGCAGTTGAACCATCTTTCAACACGTTCTTGACCAAGGACTGTCGATTGAGTGAATAGCTGACCGCTCGCCGCAAGTCAGCATTCTTGAGAGCCGACCGTTTCTGGTTCCATAACATGAAGTAAAGTTGATTCAACTTTGTTATTTTTAATTGATTCTTTAAACTACCCTGTTGCGCACTAGCGACCTGCGTTCCGGTAATTTGGGTCACTTGAACCGCATTACTTTCAAACAGGTTCTCGGCAGTACTGTTATTCTTAACAGTCTGCACCTTAACTTGCTTGATATGCACTTGCTTATGACCATAATAGTATGGATTCTTCACATACTTCCAGGTATCATTTGTCCCGTTCCACCCTTTTAGAACGTACGGGCCATTCGACAAGGTCTTATTCGCAGTGGTGCCATACTTGTTACCATACTTCGTCGTAAACTGTTTATTCAGCGGATAAATTTCTGTTGCCAGTCGATAATTAAAGTATGGCACCCGCTGTGCCAAGGTGATTTTTAACTTATACTTACCAAGCGCCTTGACGCCTAAAGTTTTGACCGCTTTTTTTCCGGCTGTAATCGCCGTTGCATTTTTAATTTCTGCTACGTGGCCCACTTCTTGCGACTTAGTCTTAGGATCGACTTGTCGCTGTAATGAATAGACAAAATCTGCGGCCGTCACTTTACGACCATTGGCCCACTTGGCATTGTGTCGCAATTCAAACGTGTACGTTTTACCACCATTCGTTGGCTTAACCACTTTTTTAGCAATTGCCGGGATAATCTTTCCCTGCTGATTAGTCGTGTACAAGCCTTCCATGAATTGTGCAATCGCTGCTTGACTGACAATATCATCAGCCTTATCAGGATCAGCCGTCGCAATCGCCTGCGTAGCCGTTACGTTCAACGTTTTCTGCTTGCTTTTCGTTTGACTACCGCACCCCGCCAATCCTAAACCTAATAACGCAATACTAATACCACTGACCCATATTTTAATTTTCATTATGATGACTCCCAATCTTAGTAATGATCATGATTAACGACAACAATAACCATATTGATGCTGACAACACATCAATGGTAAGCCGCCATTATCCGTAGTGAGCCGCATTTTATCGACATTCACGGTTAACTTATCATTCTGCGATCCCAAGTCCATCATCATAATTCCTCCTTTAAAATTAAAAACTGATTAAGATAAGATTAATTCTTGGGTTTACATCTGTCAACTAAAATATTTAATTATCAGTTGATAAACAAAATTTTAGTTAATCCAGTGCCGATCAACATTTCAATTATTTTGGCTCGCTTCTAGGCAACGTCAATCCTAAACGTACACTTCTAATGTTTTATAAAAAAAGGCGTGATAAAGTCGGTACCGACTTTATCACGCCAATCTTAGTTATTCTTATGAGTATTACTGGCGAATCTGACCATCACCATCAATGATATATTTATAAGAGGTTAATTCTGCCAGTCCCATCGGACCACGAGCATGTAGTTTCTGTGTTGAAATGCCGATTTCAGCACCAAAGCCAAACTCAAAGCCATCCGTAAACCGCGTCGAGGCATTAATATAAACACATGCGGCATTTACCCGTTGTTGGAAGACCTTACCGGCACGATAATTGTCTGTGACAATCGCTTCCGAATGTTGTGTATTATAACGGTTAATATGCGCAATTGCGGCTGCTTCTGAAGGAACTACCTTGACAGCAATAATTAGGTCGTTATACTCCGTTCCCCAGTCTTCATCCGTGGTTGGGACCACATCAGCAACAATTGCTTGTGTGGCCGCATCACCCCGAACCTCGACGCCTTGATCACGAAGCGCTTGGATCATCGACGGTAAATAGTCGGCCGCAACATCTTGATGAATCAACAGTTTTTCAGTGGCGTTGCAGACAGACGGGCGTTGCACTTTTCCGTTAATCACTATATCCGTTGCCATTTTTAACTGAGCATCCTTATCCACATATACGTGACAATTTCCCGCACCCGTTTCAATAACCGGAACCGTTGCCTTAGCTAAGACCGTCTGAATGAGTCGCGCACTACCGCGTGGAATGAGGACATCCACGTAATCTGTTAGCTGCATGAATTTTTCAGCTGTTGCGTGCGTCGTATCGGTAATTAACTGAATCGCGTTTTCGTTAATTTCGTGCGCACGTAATGTCGACCGTAGAACTTTGACTAATGCTTGATTAGAATGAATTGCTTCCTTACCACCACGTAAAATCACGGCATTCCCGGTTTTGAAACATAACGCAGAAGCGTCAACCGTCACATTGGGCCGTGCTTCAAAAATCATGCCAATGACACCCAATGGAACCCGTTCCTTGGCAATCATTAACCCTGCTTCATTACGCCAAGCCCGATCAACGTTACCAATCGGATCCGCTAAAGTCGCAACTTGCGTTAATCCAGTCGCCATATCCTGAATCCGTTCAGACGTCAACCTTAACCGATCAATAAATTTCGTAGGTACTTGTGGATTTTCTAAATCTTGTGCATTAGCTGCCAAGATTTCATCTTGATGTGCAATTAATGCCGTTGCCATCGCGGCTAACACCTGATTTTTTTGAGTTGTAGCCAACAGTCCTAATGTATAACTTGCCGACTGTGCACGTTCTCCTAACTGTTCTAAATCAGTCATACTAATAACCTCCTTGCTTAACCAAATAACGTCCCAACTGGTTCGCCTGCTAAAATCTGGAAAATAATCGTGGGATCAGCACCATTGGCCAAGATCATCTGTCCATGGGCATCAATCATTCGTTCGGCAGCTTTCAACTTAGTGACCATACCACCGGTTCCAAAACGACTCCCACTGCCACCAGCTAATTCATAGGTGCGCTGATCAACCTTACCAACATGTGCCAATAATTGAGCTTGCGCATCGGCATTGGGATTACCATCGTAAAAGCCATCAATATCTGATAACATAATCAGCAAGTCGGCACCGATATTAGTTGCAACAATGGCTGATAACTGGTCATTATCTCCAAATTTGGTTTCATGATCCAATTCATCAACCGCCACTGTATCATTTTCATTAACAATTGGCACCACATTTTGCTTCAATAAAGCTTCAAACGTATTCAAAACGTTATGGTGACTCTTAGGGTAGACAAAGATATCACGCGTTAACAATAACTGCCCAATTTTCTGTTCATAAATCGCAAATCGTTCTTTATAAATCGAAATCAATTCAGTTTGACCAATCGCTGCAATCGCCTGTTGCTCAGGAATGGCTTTCGGACGTTGCTTTAACCCCATATAATTTAAGCCTACCCCGATCGCACCAGAGGAGACTAAGACAACTTCACGACCACGATGCCGCATCGCACTAATGACAAAGGCTAACTGGTCAATTGCCCGTAAGTTAATTGATCCGTCTGGATAAACTAGTGTACTCGTGCCAACCTTGATTACAACTCGTTTGGCCTTTAGTTTTCGCATCACTTTCACTACTGCCACCAACTTCTCAAATTATTTTGTTTCACGTGAAACATTCGTTTTAATATCTGTTTTCATATAATCAACCGCGTGCCGTAAGTTTACGTGCACAACTCCGACATTAATAGCCAAAACCAACAATAAAATAACAAAGGCTAGTAGGAATAGCACTTTATAAGACCAGTTATCAATGATTACCCCGCCAAATAAAGGCCCCAATGAACGCCCCAGTGCACAGAATGCTTGAACCAACCCTTGGTAACGTCCCTTAGCTCTAACGGGCGACAGCTGGCTTACTAGTGTTGGCATCGCTGGTGACCACGTTGCTTCACCAATTGTCAGTAATACCATTGCGAAGATAAAGTGCGGATAATCATGAGCGATGACCAGTGATAAGAAAGAGAGACCAACAAATAACATGCCAAAGAAGAATTGATAATATAAGTTCTTAATCCGATCACCAAGTAAGCTCAAAATACTTTGAATGAGTACTAATAAGCCGGCATTAATTGTCCATAAAAAGCTATAATTACGCAACGGCATGCCTAGATTGGTCATATAGACGGATAAATTGCTAACCCACTGTTCATATAATAGCCAAATAATAAACAGGCTGACAAAGAACGTCCACACAATATGAAAATTTGCTCGTGGCAAGTGAATATTCTGGCCCTGCCGAGGATCAACACCCGTGACATTTGATGAATCAACATTATATTCGAACAATGCAATAATCAAGAAAATCACGAAGAGTCCAGTTGTCATTGAAAACAACAATGCCATTCCCATGCTGTAAACAATCCCCACTAGCATGGTCCCAAAGACAACGCCTAGATTAGCAGCTAGATACATCAGTGTAAATGTTCGCCGTACTTTATCGCGGGGAACACTGGCTGCTAACGCATTGAACATCGTATTCAGCCAGCCACTAGCAAAACCCGTTACTACTAATAATAATGGATACCACGGCCAGCCATGGAAAAAAATCAGGGCAAAGTTCGCTAAACCATTTAAGGTAATCCCCATTAGTAATAAATGATAAGGGTTACCACGATCGAACACGCGACCACCGATAGTACTAGCTAAAACATTCGCTACCGAATTAAACATCAGGACGATCCCAGTTTCCGTTAATGACTTTCCCAACACATTGTGCATGTAAATCGTCGTCAACGGCCAAATAAAGCTCATACCGATGTTATTCATAAATTGCCCAGCAATTAGCCAAGGCGTTTTAATCAGTTGTTTTTGTGCCACGCAATCACCACCATTATTAAATCATGCTACTTTTCATCATAGCAAAGTTTATTTAAAATAACAGGGACATTTATGCTTTGATAGCGTAATTAATGTTGATTCCTGATTAGCGGACACGCTATCATCTGTTATCAACTGGCTTCTAAATGCTTGAGTTACTGGCCTTACTTAAGACTATGCGCATTACTGTCGCTACCCCAACCAGTTGATTGCTCCAAAATAACTAAAAACGATCGAATTTCCGATATAAACATCAAGAAATTCGATCGTTTTTAGTTCTAGCTAATATTTAAGTGTTTCAAACAGCAGATTCAGACTAACGTCATGGCCTCTCACAGGCTGGAGACTGGAGGGGCTGGGTGACAATGCTCAGTAGCCAAATTAGTCTTAGCTGGAAGTGCATTTCTTCCGGCTTAGAATAAGACTCGTATTTGAGATGACGCGGGTTGGGCGTTA
>OMJG01000740.1_pt1 | contig 22717 bp, 24 predicted proteins | sample 1646431 | NCBI WGS metagenome assembly OMJG01 (sample SAMN03771674, study PRJEB25209) | food metagenome | isolation source: Cotija cheese | place: Mexico:Jalisco,Michoacan | collected 2011-12-12
GTGTTTTTTTATTTATTTTTTCTTAAGGTGGCTAACTTGATTATAAAATTCGCCACTTTTTTATTTTGTAAAAAGACAGCAAAGAAATAAGCTAATCCTGCAAAAATTAAAATTGAGATTAAAATCATTAAGCTTCACCTGCCATTTCTGTCTTCTTTAGTTCTACTTCTTTTGACTTAGAACTGCTCTTGACCATGAATGTGATCAAGAAACCAATTAAACAAAAGACGATCGCTACGGCAAAGGCAGCATGATAACCACTCAAAGTAGCATCATAGAACTTATCTTGATAGTGAAGTGGAGCGGCTGATAAGAGTGACTTACCAGGTTTTAGATTGTTGGTTACATTAGTCAAGACACTGATCAAAATAGCTGTACCCATTGAACTGAAGACTTGGCGAACTGTATTATTTACAGCAGTACCATGACTCATTAAGTTGAATGGCAAAGCATTCATACCATCAGTTGTAACAGGCATCAAGACCATTGAAATACCAAACATACGAATCATGTAAAGAATTACGATATCTAACACTGGTGTACTCTTAGTTAAGAATAGGAAAGGAATCGTTCCGGCTGTTAACAAGAACATACCCATTCTAGCTAAATCTTTAGGGCCATACTTATCAAAAGCATTACCAGTAATAGGACTCATAACACCGATCATCAAAGCACCTGGCAGTAATGTCAATCCGGAATGGAAAGCTGACATGCCTTTAACGATTTGTAAGTATAGTGGTAGAACCATTTCAACACCAACCATGGCCATATTGGTAACTGATGACAAAGCGGCAGCGATGGCGAATTTCTTTTCCTTAAACACACGTAATTCCAAGAATGGCTTGTCCATATGTAATTGACGATAGCCAAACAATAAAATAAAGATAACACCGACTATGATTGAAACAATAACGATTGGTGAACCCCAACCTTCATCACCAACTGATGAGAATCCATAAAGGATGGCTCCGAAACCAAGCGTTGATTCAATCAATGATAAAACATCCAATTTAGTACGATGTGTTTGAATAACTGGACGCATGAAGAAAAATGCTAAAATCAAAACTAAGATGACGATTGGAATAATCATTCCAAAAAGTGCACGCCAACTAAAATTATCAATGATGAAACCTGAAAGTGTAGGTCCAATAGCTGGAGCTAATCCGATAACTAGACCACCCAACCCCATGGCAGCACCACGTTTGTTAGCTGGGAATATAGATAGCATAACTACCTGCATCAAAGGCATGGTAATACCAACACCGATAGCTTGAATCAAACGACCTGCTAGGATAACCCAGAAAGTCGGAGCCACGAAGGCCATAATAGTACCGACTAAGAAAGTCGACATTGCAACAATGTACAAAATCTTTGTACTAAAGTTATTACTTAACCAAGCGGTAACAGGAATCATAATTCCGTTGACCATCAAGAATCCAGTTGTTAACCATTGGACATCAGATGTCGTTACGTTAAATTCTTTCATCAGAGTTGGAAAAGCAGTAGTTAAAATTGTACCGTTTAAAACCGTACAAAAGGTACCCACAAGAAGAACTAAAACTAATAAATTACGGTTAAAAGTCTTCCCATGTGCGTCAACAATTGGTTTATTGCTCGCCATAATAACAAAATCCTCTTCTCTTTTTTAATTTGACTCAATTTTGATATTATCTAAATTTTTATAGACTTTTATCAAAATTTTCTCTAATTGTGTTTGTTCCTCAGAAGTTATGTCTTTAAAAATCGCATCATTACCCTTATGAAAAGCTTTACGGACTTCATCATAAAGCTTCTGTCCTGCGTCAGTAATGGTTACGATTTTCTTACGACGATTATTGGGGTCTGGTTGTCGAGAGACAAAACCACGATCCTCAAGTTTTTTTAAGGCTCTGGCGATGCTAGCACCGTCAAATAATGTAATTTCACCGATTTTATCTTGGCTGCACTCTTTCTTTTTGTACACGATGCCCAAGAGGATACTTTCAAAAGTATTCAGATCCTCTTCTTTTAAATATTTAGCAGCAATTCGCTTCTTGACCATCGAATATCGCATCACGAATCCAACCAAATTATAATCGTCCATTAACTCACCTCATTTTTTCAAAAAAAACTTTTAATATTTTAGAACAAAAAATATGCTACACCCGACTCTTGATAAAATCAAGAGTTAAGCATAGCATTTTTCTGTAAAAACGTTTTTAATTTTCAGAAACTAGTCGAAATAGTTGACTCCAATAGCTTTTCTAACTTCAGATAAAGTTTGGTTAGCAACAATATTGGCATTGTCGCTACCCTTTTTAAGGATGTCATAAACACCAGGAATATCTTTTTCGTATTCAGCACGACGATTACGGATTGGTTCAAGGATTTCTTGCAAAACATCATTTAGATAACGTTTAACTTTAACATCACCTAAACCACCAGCTTGATATTGTTCCTTTAATTGAGCAATCTTTTCTGTATCAGTACCAAAAGCATCTAAGTAAGTAAAGACAGTGTTGCCTTCGATTTTACCAGGGTCTTCAACGTGAACGTGATCTGGATCAGTGTACATTGACATAACTTTCTTAGTAACTTCGTCAGCTGAATCAGATAGATAAATACAATTGCCTAACGATTTACTCATCTTAGCATTACCATCGATACCAGGTAGACGACCTTGTCCTTTAGGTGGGAAATAGCCTTCTGGTTCAACTAAAGTATCAACGTTATATGTATTATTGAAAGTACGAACGATTTCACGTGCTTGTTCTATCATTGGTTCTTGGTCATCGCCAACTGGAACTGTATCAGCCTTAAAAGCAGTAATATCAGCAGTTTGGCTAACTGGATAAGTTAAGAATCCGGCAGGAATACTTTGACCGAAACTCTTTTGTTTGATTTCTGTTTTAACAGTGGGATTTCTTTCCAAACGTGAAACTGAAACTAAATCCAAGTAATACATCGTTAATTCATTCAAAGCAGGGATTTGTGATTGTACTAAAATATTAGTTTTAGCAGGATCGATTCCAACTGAGAGATAATCCAAAGCAACTTGAATCAAGCTATTACGGACTTTTTGAGGATCACGAGCATTGTCAGTCAAAGCTTGCATATCAGCAATCATGATAAACATCTTGTACTTACCTTCATTTTGAAGCTTAACGCGATTTTTCAATGAACCTAAATAATGTCCAATGTGTAATTTCCCTGTGGGACGATCTCCAGTTAAAATAGTATTTGTTTTCATGTTTTCCTCCTGAATTAATTAATGCACAAAGATTTTTCTGGTGGTATAATGGCTCTCCACAATAAAAAAAGCGTCCTATTATCTTAAATAATAGGACGCAAAAACGTGGTGCCACCTGTCTTGTAGATTACTCTACCACTCGAAGTTATAAGGTGACTAACCATACCCACTTCCTAACTCAAGGTCGATAACTTTTGCAGCCATGAAGTTATTCTCTGAACCAACTTACTTGAATTAGTACTAAAAAATGCTTATGCTTTAATGTACTCTAATTGCTATTAGCATAATTAAAAATCGACAAATTGTCAACGTGAGAGGGATTTTAATGACGATTAATCAATCAAAAGATGAAGAACAACAAAGAGTCAATTCGGTTGCTGAAAAAATCGACAACAAGATCAAACGAGTTGACCAAAGTATTGCCCAAGCTCATCAAGAAACTCATCGTATTTATCGCAATTACGGTGAAAATACCAAAGTTAATACCTTTGAAGTCGACGACCAAATGGAAACCAATGCCTCTGTTCAACAACAAAAGCAATTGGTTGCCTTGGCAGTTGAAAATGAAAATATTTTAAACGCCAACCGTCTCAAATTAGAAAACCTCCAAGGTTCACCTTATTTTGGACGAATTGATATCGTCGAAGATGGCGAAGAAGATACCCTTTATATTGGTACTTCTACTTTGCAAGACGATGACGGTAATTTCTTAATTTATGACTGGCGTGCTCCAATTTCAGGAATTTACTACAACGGGATGCTCGGCAAAGTCCATTATCAAACTCCCAATGGTAAAGCTGAAGTAGATTTAAAAAAGAAACGCCAATTTCAAATTGTTAAAAATCATATTCGAAATATGTTCGATACTAATGAAACTGTTGGGGACGAAATTCTCCAATCTGTCTTGAGTGAATACAGCGATGAATATTTAAAGAACATCGTCGCCACAATTCAGCACGAGCAAAATGCAATTATCCGTGATACCCGCTCTGACGTTTTATTGGTTCAGGGTGTCGCTGGATCTGGTAAAACTTCCGCTATCTTGCAACGAGTGGCCTACTTGCTTTATCACAGTCGTTCGACGATGAACGCCGACAATATTGTTTTGTTCTCACCTAATAAATTATTCAGTAATTACATCTCTGAAGTCTTGCCTAGTTTAGGTGAACGAAATATGCGTCAAGTTACATTGAATGAATTTATTTCCCTACGTTTGACCGGGGTTCAAGTAGAAACTTTATTTGAACGTTATGAAAAAGATGAACGTAATTTGCCAGAGTCAACTGTTAAAATGCGTCTTTATAAAGAAAGTGGCGACTTCTTAGATAAGTTAGCTGAACTTGAAGAAGATCACCCAGAACATATTTTGCATTTTGAAGATATTATCTTTGAAGGCAAACCTTTCTTTACTAAAGCTGAAATGGCTGAAATTTATGATTCTATCAATCACGCTTACCATATTAACGATCGTTTCTTAAAGACAAAAAACACTCTGATCAAACGTCTTCAAAGACGAATCCACGAGGATCGTAACGAAGATTGGGTTCAAGCTGAAATCGATAATTTGTCTGATGAAGATTTCCAACAAATAATCACTGACCACAACATTGAAGAATCAACTAATCAACGTGAAATCATTGCCGAAGAGTTTTTGAAGGAACGTTATGCACCAATTTATAACGCCCTCATCAACGACTATTTCTTTAATCCTTACAAAGAATATCTCTTCTTACTCAACGAAATGGATCAAAACTTAGTTTCTGACAGTGTTTGGCAAACCATGATCGAAGCTATCGACGACAACATTGAATCTCACAAACTAAATCTCAGTGATTCAATTGCTATCCTTTATTTACGCGATATCGTAACTGACGGTGGTGTCAATCACTCGATCCAACACATTTTCATTGATGAAGTTCAAGATTATACAATGGCTCAACTTAAATACATCGCCCATGCTTTTCCAAATGCTAAGATGACTTTGTTAGGCGACCGGGCTCAAGATGTTTTGACTAGTTCCTATCGTCAAAAAGACCTTGTAACTGAAGTCAACGAATTATTTAGTAAAAAACGCATTAACACTATTACGCTAAACCAAAGTTATCGTTCCACTGCGGAAATAACTAACTTTGCTACTAAACTCTTGCCAAATGGTGAAGAAATCAAAGCCTTCTCTCGCCAAGGTGAAGATCCAGTCATTAAAGTCTTTGATGATGACGATTATTACCAAGGTTTGAAAGAAACCGCCAAAGAACTCAACAAGAAATACGAAACAGTCGCTATTTTGACACGTAACCAAGCTCAAGCTGAACAAATTTACACTCACTTCAGTGATGAATCGATTATTACTTTAGTTGATGCTGACTTTCGTTCGATTCCAAAGGGAATTCTAGTCTTGCCAATTTACTTAGCTAAGGGACTAGAATTCGATGCTGTAATCGGTCATGATGTCTCAGCCAAAAATTATCCTGACAGTCGCAGTACTGATGTTCTTTATACTATCTGTACTCGAGCCATGCACAGTTTGACTTTATGTGTCGACAGCACAGTTTCACCATTGTTAAGTAATGAATCTTCAGATTTAATTTCTGAACAATAACTAAAAAACTCCAATGAAATATCCCTACGTGGGTATCTCATTGGAGTTTTTGTCATTCCTAGCTATTTTACCAATCCGTACAACAATGCATCGTGATATTTCCCAGCTGAATAAATTTCATCCTTCAAAGTTCCTTCAAGCTGAAAGCCAACCTTTTTAGCAACTGCATTACTAGCAAGATTAACTTCTTCTGCCATAAGTTTAATCTTGTGTAAACCTAGTTCATCGAAGCCAATTTCTAATAACCTTTTCAGGCAATCAGTCATGATGCCTTTACCTTGGAATTCTCCTCCTAGCCAATAGCCAACTTCAGCACGCTTATTATCAAGATCGATATTGTGCAAATCTATCATACCGACTGGGTGCCCGTTGATCCAAATACTGGCATTCCAGAGATTCTTTGAAGCCATGCGATCCTGACAATATTCCAGAAAAGCTCGTTCACTGGCAACGGATTTGGTCGACTCACCCCAAGGCATAAATTTAGCTAATTGAGGCCTGGTTTTCTCGATTTGTTCATAAAGACTCTCTGCATCTTTAGGATCAACAATTTTCAATTTAACATTTTCTCGAACTAACCATTCCTGCATGCTGTCACCCTCATTTATTTTTTGTCTTCATTGTACACAATTTTTTGAGCCCAACGGTGACAACATCAACCTATTTTTTTATTTAAAATCAGGATTGACCAGAATTGCTTTAGATACTTCGTTACTGATAGTCCCCACTAAAAAAAGCCTAATGCCATAGTTTCAAACTACGACATTAGACTTAATCGGTATTTAAATAATAATTGTTCCTACTGCTGCACTAACCATAGCTACAAAGATGGCTATCTTTTCATCCTTAGTGTACAAGTATGTCAAAGCATAGCACCAACCTAGGGCCATCATCATGAAGAATTGCAACAAGGAGCCAGGTAAACTAATCAATCCACCAATAACTCCACTCAACAGAATTCCCATAATGGCACTGTATGCTGAACTCTTTCTAAAGAAATAATTAAAGAAAAATCCAGTCTGTACTAATTGCTGTTGAATCGTTATGACAAAAACATTTGCAACCATATTAAAGACGAAAACGCTCTGCTCAGCACTTGAAACATCATCGTTAGCAAATTTGGGTAATTTACCAGTAATCTGCAAATAACTGACCATGATCCGCATCAAGCAAACCAAAATTATCATTAAACTGACCAATCCAGCATTAGATAATAACGAATACACGAAACCATCTGCTGTATCGGAAAACGATTTTTCTTCTCGAATATATTTTCTAATCATCAAAAATAGCGTAATTAATCCAACGACAAAGAAGGCTATCATGATTGGCATATCCAATCCTTTGCTATTTGCCGCATTATTTTTCAACATCAATGTTACGATGGAAAATGCTATCCATATTAAATATCTGACAAAATCTGTTCCTGGAGATTCTCCTACGCGCATAATAACTTCTTCCAATCAATAATTTTACTTTGTCATTATATCATACGCCAATACTTCATTTTCTTCCTGTTTTCAACTATTATTAATAGAGTATTTAGATTTGGTATTAGATGTAGATACCGTCGTCCGTTCGGCCCTGGAAAACGCTGGAACGCTGTGGGCACGACTAGATAGTGGATTTTAACCATATTTCAATTAAATGGGAAATAGTACAAGTATTTAATTAACTTTAATTTAAAGCTATCAAACTAAAGAATTGAAATCTAGTCGCCAACGCTCCAACCAACCACAGAGATTTTACGAGCGACAGCATCTTAACCAAACCTGCATTTGGAGGGATTTTTTTTATGAATAAAAGCCATCGGATTTTTTATTTAGACTTTATCCGTGTTATTGCCATTCTCTTAGTGGTCTTTATCCATGTTTCTGCTATTGATACTACTTTGAACGTTGGCAGTGGACAATGGCAGATCACTAAAATTTTAAATTATTTTGCTCACATCAGTGTACCAGTCTTCTTTATGATTTCTGGATCACTCTTGCTCAATAGTAAAAAAACGACTTCTTTAAGTTATACTTGGAAAAAAAGAATCCCACACGTGGCTATTCCATTTATCATGTGGTCAGTTATATCACCTATTGTTGTTGGAATTTATGCACATTCATTATCTTTTAAAAACGTAATGAGCGTTGTTAAAACTATTCTTTATCAACCAACTTCCCCAACGCTTTGGTTTATGTATCCACTCGTTGGAATTTATATTCTTTCTCCAGTGATCAGGACTTTTGTTGAACAAGCTTCTAACGAAATGTTGATTTATGTTACAGGGATCTGGTTAGTTACTTGTTCACTCTTACCATCCCTTGCTGTAATGTTGCCTAAAGATTACTCAAAAATCTTAACTTTATCGCCAGTAGCTAGTTTTTTCTTAGTTGGAGGTTTCACAGGATACTTTATCCTTGGTTACTTATTAACAAAAATAAAAATTGAAAAAACTAATAATCTTGTTTTAATTGCCATTTTCTTAATTGCTGGTTTAGGCGGTAATTTCATTTCTGAAGCTGTACCTAGAATTTTTGATAGCAATAATGGCTACTATGTAACTTCAATCTACATTCCTATCATGTCAGTCGCTGCTTTTATACTTCTACAAAAATGGGGCAGTAAAATCAAATCTAAGATTACAATTAAAACTTTTGAATTCTTATCACCACTAGTGTTCGGAGTTTACTTGATTCACAATTTATTAATTCTTTTCATCGAACCTTGGTTCATGAATCACATTGCTATTGGTGGATTGGCTGCTACTTTCTTAAGATATATCGTTGTCTTAATTTTATCGATCATCATCATTTGGATATTAAATTGGATTCCCGGTATCAATTACTTGTTAACTGGTAATTCTAAAAAACGCAAATAAAACCTTCACGAAATCAATCGTGGAGGCTTTATTTTTATCTAAAATTAATCTTCTTTTTTGATTCTAGTAAATTTCAAAATTGCGCCAAAGGCTACTAAAATCACACCTAAAATTGTGGCAAGAATTCCAGTTGTTTCACCAGTTTGTGGCAATTTTCCAGAATCTGAACTTGAACCTTGTGATTCAGCAATATTGTTACCCGCAACACCTGGTAATAATCCTTCAGAATTTCCTTCTGAACCACCACTTGTAATAGCATTGCCATCACCATCTAATGGTCCATCAGTTCCTTCTTCGGATTCGTTAGATTCATTAGAACCATTATTTTCTTCTTCTGAACCTTCATTATCTTCGTCTTCTTTATCTTCTTCACCATTATCGTCAGTATCTGGCTTTTGACCTTCTGAACCACCATCAACTTCGATTAAATCACCAGTGTCAGGATCAATATCTTCTTCCTCTTCTTTTTCATCAGGGTTTTCGATATTGCCGCCGTCATTTTCGTCACCTTTATCAGTAATTACTTCATCAGGATCCACTTCTCCAGGAATTGTTACAGGTCTTTCAAATTCTGTTTCTGTAGCATTGTCATCTTGAAGATCCCATCTGTGAGTTTCGGCATTGACGATTACTTTATCAGCTACAATATTACCATCAAGGTTAGCATCAGCTATGACAGTTGCCTTTGGAGCCAAAACACTACCTTGGAATGGACGTTTGACATCGATTGTTCCTGTGTACAAGTTATCACTAGCTGTACTGTCGTAGAAGTTCCATAGCAAGTGATTATCATCAAAATATTCTGTTTCTTGGTTAGGGCGTTCCTTATTATTGGCATCAGCCCCTTCACCATCGTTAAAAGTCAACTTGACTTGTGAATTAACATCGTATGGATCTTGACCTTTAGTATCAACATTAATGATGACACTTGTACCGCCCTTATCAGCAGATAAACCGTAAATATAGATTGGTGTATCCATAGTCAAAACGTCTGCATCCAAATTAATAATAATTTGATTGTTTTCATTAGGGTTGTAATCTTCCAAATTGATAACTCGTTGGTTACGATCTGGAAAATCACTAGCTTGAACGGAAACAGTTGGTTCCATGTTAGAAAGTGTGTTTGATTTACTCTCTAATTGTGAGAACTGTGAACCAAAATCAATATACGTATTACCATTCTTATCTTGATATGTTTCATCCTTAGTCAAGTGATCAATGTTAGTTCCATCAACATTTGTTTTGGTTGGGTTGGTAACATCCACATCATTGTTTTCACCAAAAACAACTTTATTGGTCCGATCATCAGTTCCTTGGACAAATGAACTAGAAGCGATAGCATTGTGATTTTGAACATAAGAAATATCTTTATTCAAATAGCCCTCACGAATATTTGTACCAAAGTTTACGTTTCCATTTAAAGTACCAACAGCTAAATTACCATTAGTATGTGCATTCAAAGTTGCTTCATTAGCAAAAATATGGAAGTTTGATGCATAACCTAATTGATTACTTTTTTCATTACTAAAGTCATCACTAACACTTCCACCATTTTGGACATCATCATTTACGGATTGAGTAACCGCTGTTTGTTTTTGTGATGTACTTTGTGTTGTCGTACTATTTGCTGTACTCGTTGATTGTGCTGAACCTTGAGTTGTCGCATCATTCGTAGTATTTGCTGTTTGTGATGCAGTTGAGTTATCGCTTACAGAAGTACTAGTAAAACCATTATTGACAGTAGTTACGGCATCAGTTTGGGTTGTTGTTGACATCCCCATTAAAACTGCTGCACTCACAGCTACACAAGATAGAGCCCATTCTTTTCCCTTTTTTATTAACATAATTAACTAAATCTCCCTCTTCAATTTAGAATAATTATTATCTAGTGGTAATAAATCAGGTAATAATATTATTTATGAAAATTATTACGCTACTCCAAAATATTGTCAAATTAATATTAAATTATAATCTTATAACTTATTCATTACCGAGAAATTACGAAAAAGATTAATTTAACAGCATTACTAAGCAATTATGAGAAATCAAAAGAGCTTACTTTTATACAATTTTTATTTTTTGATAAGAAAAAAGCCCAATTTACTTGAATTGAGCTTGGATTATTTCGTAAATATAGTCGTGGGGAGAAAAAATTATTGTCGATTGTCAGATCCCATAGCAAATACTGCTACGCAACCAAAACCTGTATGACTTGAAATAGTCATTCCAATCGGATAAATTTGAATGTCCGCTTCAGAAATCGTCTCCTGAATTTTATCTTTAACAACTTGAGCAGCCTCATAATCTCCGCTAGTTGTAATAATGATTGGTTGATCAACATCATTTTGAATTGCCGGAATTATTTTATTAGCCAGATCTAAAAGTGATTTCTTACGTGTCCGTGTTTTTTCAACCATGCGTAATTTTCCATTAGGATCAACATCCAAAATAGGTTTTACCTTTAGTAATGTACCTAAAGCCGCCGATGTATGGGAAATTCGACCACCATGGTACAAATAATTTAAATTATCAACTGTAAACCATTGTTGAAGCCGTAATTTATTATTTGTAAACCATTCGACTAGTTCTTGTAAACTTTTACCAGCTTTTTGTAATCTGATAGCTTGTAAAACTAATAGGCCTTCACCCCCACTGGCTGCAGCTGTATCAATGATTTCTATCGTTGCCTTTGGAAATGATTCTAACAAAATGTCTCTAGCTTGATTTGAACTAGCTAAAGAACCACTCAATCCTCCAGAAAAGCCAACATAAACGATTGGGATCTTTTTTTCTACATATGGTCTGAAGAATTCAAGGTACTCACCAATATTTACTTGCGTGGTAGTGGGCATGATTCCTTGTTGAATCTTTTGGTAAAACTTTTCAATATCGTAGCTTTGACCAAAATCATTGTAGATGTCTTTAGCACCAATTTTCGTATGGAAGCAGATTGCATCAACATTGCTATCCTTCAGTGTTGCCAAAGGTAGGTCGCATTCTGAATCCGTTAAAATTTGATACATAGTCTACCCCCTCAAAATTAAATAGTGACCAATTGTATTTAAGTCACCGATTAATAATACCATTAATTTTAATTCTGTAAACTATGTCATCTAGTTCTTAAAACTATATGTTTAATGAACGATTATTAGGATTTTTTTAAAGAAAAAAGCAGCTATACGCAAAACGTACAGCTGCTATCAAAGAGCCGTCTATCGGATTTGAACCGACGACCCCCACCTTACCATGGTGATGCTCTACCTATCTGAGCTAAGACGGCATTAACACTCTCTACATTTTAGCAAAATTGTCTCGTGTAGAGAATGCTTTTATTTAAAATGCTTCAATAATTTCGGCTACTCCTGTGGCAAAGAAGAAAAAGGCTAACAAGAAAACAATGAAACCTCCTGCCAAAACTGGATTGAACAATAAAACAATCGCAAATAAGAGATTCAATCCTGCTAAAATCACGATCAACCAATAATATTTTTTACCGAAGAAATGGTAAAAACGAGCGGTAAAAATCTGGAAAGCCGCATCTAGCAAAAACCAAATTGAAAACATACAAATGATTACGATCACTCCCACATTAAGGTGAGCAATGAAAATAATACCGATAATAATATTCACAATGGCTGAAAAAATCGTCCAACCACTTCTAACACCTAAAAAACGTGTCATTTGAGAGCCAAACCATAATTGGTAACCCCCTCTTAAAATTACAAAAAAGCCGAAAATCCCAGCAATGGTCGATAAACTATTGAGCGGATACCACAATACTAAATAACCCGCATACAAAGAAATCAGACCAATGATAAAACCAAACCAATCGAAATGGCGCTTTGGTTCACTCATATAAATCTTCCCCTTCTCAATTTCTCAAGCACATTTTTATTTTAACATTAAGCAATATCAAAGTTGAACAATATGCGCTATAATAGAAGGGCTAAGAATATTATTAGGCTAAACGAAAGGTTGTAAAATTGTCCCCTAACAAAGAAAATTATTTAAAAACCATTTATGAATTGAATTATGACTTCACAAAGATCACTAACAAACGTATTTCAGAAATCATGAATGTGTCTGCTCCATCCGTTACTGAAATGTTGAATGCTCTAGCCTCTGAAGGCTACCTAACACATTCTCCATACAACAAAATTGTTTTAACACCTAAAGGAAATAAAGTTTCTGAAAAACTAGTTCGTACACATAGACTCTGGGAAGTATTTCTCAATCAATGTCTCAAATATCCAGTTGACAATGTTCATCACAACGCTGATGCGCTTGAACATGCTTCTGACGACGATTTGATTGATCATCTAAATGATTTCCTTGATCATCCCCAACGTTGTCCCCATGGTGGTATCATCCCCGGTAACGGTCAAGGTGAAACTGATGCCGACGATAAGTTACTCAGTATGATTCCTGATGGAACTAAAGTTCAAATTGTCCGTGTATCTGACAACTATGACTTTCTTCAATACTTTGGCAGTTTAAACTTAGATATCGACGATACAATTGAAGTTATCAAACATGAAAAATTCGACAATTCTTTAGTCGTTAAAAAAGCAGATGGTTCTAACCTAACAATTGGTGCTAAGGCCATCGATTATATATTTGTAGAAACACGCTAAAAAAGAATCCTCAATGTGATTACACACTGGGGATTCTTTTATTTTTGCTGATTATTTTCTAAAACTTTTTGATAAAAAATAGCCATCGTTAACTGTTCATACGGTTGTAACCAAATCGACAATAATTCATGTGTCAAAATATTCAAAATTTCCCAAAAGAAGAATTCAAGACAAAGTGAGAAATAAGCCCACTTATATCCACGCATCAAGACTGAACTACGACTAAAACTAGAAAAAGCCATACGCAAAGTCCATTTATTCTGATCAGCCACATCATCTTTAAAAATAAAGAAAGCCTGCGAAAAGATCATCAAGAACCAAATTCCAGGAATAATGTACAACATTAAACCGGCCTCTAAAAATAGTCCAAATAACGCCGTTATGAACAATAGTGGAAAGAAATAACGGCCAGAAAAAGCCTGTAGACTTCCTTTTAAAGCGTTGATTTGATAATCCGGATTGCGCAATTTATCAATCAAAGTATATGAAACGCCGATACAAATCATGATAAAGAAAAACATAAAGGCATAAACAGCCACACTCGTTTCAGGAGTTAACGTCAGCATAAATTTACTAGCTGAACTAGGATCATTTGCCATACTGGTAGAAATTTCTGATAGTCGTTGACTAGCCTGTGATGGATCAGCCAAATTAACATTTAAGTTAGCCATCCACGTTGTGTAAATTTTAGTTCCAAAGTACACTGCCAGAAATCTCAAAAGAATTGGAACAACATTAAGTGAAATATTTCCTTTAATGTCTTTTCGAAAAGCTTTGTGGGCTTCACGTCTGATCTCCAAGGCAGATATTCGATTATTATTCATCTATATCCCTCACAATTACAATAACGCCATTATAACAAAGATAGTTAATAGCTACTAATTTACTTGATTGTAATTGAACCTTTGGTTGCTTTTACACGTAAAAGATTGCCTGCATCAATTTTATTTTGATACTCATGCCCGTAATCTTTATCTAGATAGCGAACTACTCCATCATCCGTTGATAAATCCAGTCCATCAGCAGTCATATCGCTACCTGTAAAATGACCACCACTGAAAATCCTGAAATCATTTGTATTCATATAAACCACTTTATCCATTGTTATTCGACTGTGATTAGCTAAAGAGTTCATTGAATCTAAATTAGACTGTTTTACCTTTAACGACGATTCATTTAAATTGATACTCGTTTTAACTAGTGTTGAATTCTTTATTACGATATCAGAATACTGGCTGGCAACCAATGTCATGTTATTTATTTTAGAATTAGTTGCCTCAAAGTTAGCGTCATACAAATTAATTTTATCTAAATTATTTATCGTTGCATCTTTAATATAGAGTTGCGCATCATAATCCATATCTTTGGCTGTTTTAATGAGATGTTCTATCGTTACATCATTAATGTATATGGCACTGTCAGCCAAACGAAGATTAACATTTTCAAGTGTTTTATTCATCGGAATGGTGATAGTTACTTTGGCACGCCCTAAAACATCAACGCCAACGTGCTTATTTTTCTTCTTGCCAGTAACAGTTAAAGTATCTTTTTTTACTCGATAACTTGGCATTTGTGATTTATCACCATCGATATGGATTTTATAACGGTCACCCAATTTAAAATTAACATTTGTGTCATTGCCTTCAACGTAGACATTTTTAAAGTCCGTTAATGGATAAGTTTCGTTGATATGTTGCTCTACTTTAAAACCATGATTCCAAACAACTGAACGATTAGCTCCCATCAAAATACCACCTAGTAGGAGAATTCCACCAACTATCAATAAATAAAAACCTGTGACAAAATACTTACGCATTAGTCCTATCCCCCTTCATCGGTGTTTTACGTCCGTAAAGTAGTTTCTTGCCTAGCCAACGGAAGAAAATAACTACTACGCTAAAGCACCATTTTACTAGCGCTATAACGATGGGAATCAAGAAGAAATCAACACCCAATATCAATAATCCAATCCCAACGTAGAAGATAGCTGTCCCAAATGATTGAAAAATAACTGATAAACCAATAAAGATAGCTCCTATTCCACCGACGACCGACATTGCGACCAAAAATAAAAATAACAACACCATAAGGGCAATCATTCCTAAAATGGTCAATAAGAGTGGAATTAAGATGATTGCAATCATTATTGCTACTGGAGAAGCCATCAAAGCCAAAATTACTAATCCAATCATCTTCAAATTACGTGACACTCGTTCATTACTAGTCATTTGACCATTATTGATGTTTTGATAATTATCTTCTGACATCTTAATAGAATAATCTGCTAAGACCTTTCTGGCCAAATGTTTGGGCGTTCCCAACTCATTGATTATTTTATCTGAAGTTTGCAAATTAGCATCGATCATATATTCACGATAAAATTCAATAACATCATCTTGTTCTTTTTCGTCCAGTTGATGTAAATAAATTTTAAATTCATCAATGTACGAATTAATTGCTTTATTCTTCATTTTTCCCCTCCAAGATAGCATCTGTGGCTGCCTTTAATTCCTGCCAATTAACTTTGATTTGTTCTAAATGTTTTTTGCCTAAGTCTGTTATTTGATAATAGCGACGATTTCTACCTTCGTAAGCCTCATCGTATGTACTTAACCATTCTTCCTTTTTTAACCGCCGAAGAATTGGATACATCGTTGATTCCGAAATGGGAAAACTCTTCTTTATCTCCCGAGTAATCGCATAACCGTAGTAATCTTGCTTAGTTAACAGAGCTAAAACTGAACCTTCAAGAATCTCAGTTGAAACTTGAATTGCCATATTATCTCCTCATTTCTCTAATACTATACGACGTATAATATCATTTCAGTAACAATATATTATAAATAACATCATATGTCAATTTCTAATAAATAAAACTTGACATTATTTATTTTAGGCCGTACGATAGTTTCAACATTTTAAAACAAATATAAAAAACGACGACAGAAGAGTAATCAAGTTAACTAGTCCAGAGAATCAACGTTGGTGCGAGTTGATCTAGTCCTTGACGAAACACATCTGTAAGTTGAATGATTGAATCAAGTAGGTCATTTCGGTAGCACCGTTAAAACTGAAGTTATTGTAACTTCGTGAGCCTAATATCGTGAGGTATTAGGAACCAGAGGTGGAACCGCGAATATTCGCCCTCTTAGTCTTTTGACTAGGAGGGTATTTTTTTACAATAACTTCTTGAGGTTAGTATCGTGAGATACTAACGAACTCGAGGTGGAACCACGTCAAGACGTCCTCTAGCTATATGCTAGTGGGCGTTTTTTTATATTTGTAAAGGGGAGAGATATTATGATGAATTATATTTTTGAAATTTTACCGTCACTTCTTAGTGGTACGGTAATGACTTTAAAAGTCTTCTTCTGGACACTTGTTTGTTCATTGCCATTAGGAGTTTTGGTATCGCTAGGACGAAGTTCCAAATTCAAACCACTCAGTTGGATCATTTCCTTTTACATCTGGGTAATGCGAGGAACTCCTTTACTATTACAATTAATTTTTGTTTTCTACGGCTTGCCTAACATGCCATTTGCACATATCGTCTTTGAAAGATATGACGCTGCATTGTTTGCTTTTATTCTTAATTACACTGCTTACTTTGCAGAAATCTTCCGTGGTGGTTTTTCCACTGTCAGCAAGGGACAATTCGAAGGTGCTAAAGTACTTGGACTTAGTTATTGGCAAACGATTCGTAAAATCATTATTCCTCAAGTTGTCAAAATCGTACTACCTTCAATTGGTAATGAAGTCATCAACTTGGTTAAGGATTCATCTTTAGTTTATGTAATTGGTTTAGGCGATTTGCTTCGTGCCGGAAATATTGCCAGTTCACGTGATGTTACCTTACTTCCATTAGTCTTAGTTGGTATCATCTACTTGTTATTAACTCTAATTTGTACCTGGGTACTAAAAGTTCTAGAAAAACGTTTCAGTTATTATCGTTAGGAGAGAGAAAATATGTTGAAATTAAATAATATTACTAAAAGCTTTGATGGCAAGACCATCTTAAATAATTTAAATCTCGAAGTTAAAGATAATTCTATTCTTAGTATCGTTGGACCTAGTGGTGCCGGTAAAACTACTCTCTTACGTTGCATCGCTGGACTGGAAAAAATCGATTCTGGTAGCTTTACTTTAAACGACAAACCATTTGATCCTTTCGATGAATCAGTCAAAGAACGTGTTGTTGGTGTTGTTTTCCAAGATTTCAATCTCTTCCCTCATCTATCCGTTATGGAAAACGTTGCTCTAGCTCCTCAAATGGTCTTAAAACAAGATAAACAAACTGTTGAAAAAAATGTCGATGAACTTTTAGCTCAATTAGGCCTTGCTAGTCTCAAAAAACAATATCCCTTTGAATTGTCTGGTGGTCAAAAACAACGTGTCGCCATTGCCCGTGCTTTAGCCATGAAACCACAAATTCTTTGCTACGACGAACCAACTTCAGCACTAGATCCAAGTCTTCGTGATACTGTCGCACAAGTCATCTTGGATCTTAAAAAGACTGGCATCACTCAAATCGTCATTACCCACGATCCTGACTTTGCCAAAAAAATTGCTGACCAATTACTAGAAGTAAAACCATTGAACAATTAATCATAGGGGGATTAAATTTATGAAGAAAAAAATTTTAATATTCATGACCTTTTTAGCCTTCTTTGGTTTATTAGCTGGTTGCAGCGATAATAAGAAGTCAGTAGCTCAAGAAGCCAATACGACTGATACTTGGTCATCAATCAAAAAAAGAGGCCGTGTTATTATCGGTTTGGACGATACCTTCGTTCCCATGGGTTTTCGTCAAAAAGACGGTAATCTAGTTGGCTACGATATTGACCTAGCCAAAGCTGTTTTCAAACAATACGGTATCGAAGCTGACTTTCAGCCTATCGATTGGAATATGAAAGAAACTGAATTAAGAAACCGAACAATCGACTTGATTTGGAATGGTTATACGATTACACCAGCTCGTAAAAAACAATTGATGTTCTCACGTCCTTACATGGCTAACCGTCAAGTTCTGGTAACCAAAACTAACCAAAATATCACTTCATTTAAAGGCATGAAAGGCAAAACTCTTGGAGCGCAAACAAGTTCATCCGGCGCCAGTTTACTAGATGAACACCCTAAGATGTTGAAAAATTACATCAAAAATCAGACTCCCGTTCTTTACGATTCTTTCAACAACGCCTTAATGGATCTTGATGCCAATCGAATCCAAGGACTCTTGATCGACAGTGTTTACGCAGGTTATTACATCAGTAAAGAAAAGAATCCTGACTCATATCGTGTTACCCAAGGTGGTTTCACAGGTGAAGATTTTGCGGCCGGTATGAGAAAAGGTGATAAAACTTTGAAGAAGAAGATTGATCAAGGCTTACAAAACCTGGCTAATACCGGAGAATTACAACAAATCAACAAGAAATGGTTTGGTAATTCTGATAATTCATTGATTCAACCAGAAAAATAAAAAAATCGTCAGTTTACATTCTGACGATTTTTTTTATGATTTTGTAGCTTCTTTTTTAGCAAAAGACTTAATAAACTTCTCTAATAACGGCTTGTTCTGTAACTGACTCTTCCACTCATCATTGATATGATCACTCAAGTTTTCACAACTGGCTAATGTAGCTGTAATACTGGCAATCGTATCAGTATCTTCACCTAAATTAACTGCCAAAATTACTGCTCCATCAATACTTGTAGAGTTTAAAACACTCCACGTACTAGCTAACAATGTATCTACGACATAACCGGTAGATTTAATATCCTTACGTAAAGTTGAGGCAAATTCTGGTTGGAACATTGCTTCAAAGTAAGGTAATTCTGATAACTCATCAGGACGATTCTCTAAAGCTCTCGTAAGTTTATCAGGTAAAATATTTAATGTAGTTAGTAAAGAATAACCGTTTAATAAATTATGAATAATTTCTAAATAAATATAACTGGCAACGATACTTCTAGGATGACGATGAGTTAAACTAGTATACTCACGTTCTAAATCGAGACGTTTATCAAGATTTTTTTCATTCGCCAAGTAAATTGCTAAAGGAGCTAATCTCATTAATGCCCCGTTACCGTTAGCTTCAACGCTTGGATCCCCACACTCTAAAGCTGGATATTGATTAACTGACCAATTTCGTAAGGCTTTTGCACAGGTGTTACCAATTCCAAAAGCTACGCCATTCGGTGTATATTCATTGTGAAACATATAATTGACGAACTTTTGCATCAATTCATCATAACTTTGGTCAGCCGTTAAATTCTCTAGTAGCGGTAAAGTAAATGATGTATCATCTGACCAACTTCCCGCAGGTTGTTCCCAAGTACCTGTAGTCATGGAATCAATATAATATGAATCTCTCTTGTCAAATTCGACTGGAACTCCTAATGCATCCCCGACTACACCAGCATAAAGAATGTTCTCTATTTGGTACGCTCGCATCTTAATTCATCTCCCATCAAAAAACTGAGACTAAATTTTAGTCTCAGTTTAATTCTTCTATATATTAAGAATACTACATTTTTTCCCATCTATAAGCACGTTTAATCCTAAAAAATTAAAAGAATCAATGCCAGCAAAATACCAAACATGGCTAACCAGCTGACTTTCTTTTTGTCTTTATCGACATTGGGTAATTTTTTATTCATAAGCATTGCCTCCGTACCCTAGGAAAGTTATATCATCTTCTAAATCAAATGAAAAGGCTTTTTTGACATTTTTAGAAATTATTATTGATTAATTTTGCGATTTATTAAGGAATTAATATCATCTTTGGAAACGATTTTATGAGCATTTACCGAACATTTCAGTATAATTAAAGTATAAATATAAAGGAGTTATTACTAAAACCATGGAAAAAAAGAATCGTGTTTACTTAGCAGGTCCATTTTTCAGTGATCAACAAGTCAAACGTCTAGATGACGTTCAAGCTCTCTTAGAACAAAATCCTACTATTGGCGATGTTTTCCGTCCTGGTAAGCACGCCTATGATGCGGCTGAATTTGGCTCATTTGAATGGCAAACAGCTGTCTTCAAACATGATATTAACAATATTAATGTTTCAGATATAGTCATCGCAATGTTAGACTATAAAATAGAAGAAAACGAGTTTGAACCGGACTCTGGAACCGTTTGGGAATGCGGCTATGCAACAGCTCACAACATCCCCGTAATTGGTGTCAGAAACGTCGATGACCAACCATTGAACTTAATGCTAGCTGCTAGTTTAACTGCCTTCTTCAATGGTTCTGAAAACATCAAGGAAATTAAAGATTATGATTTCAACACATTGATGACTCGTTATGAAAATGTAAAAGTGTTCTAGGAGGAACTAAAATGTCACAAGTAACACAACGAACAGAAAAATCCATTATCACGGCAATGATTTCTTTACTTCAAAAGAAACCATTTGAAAAAATCACTGTTGGTGATATTTGTGACGAGGCTCTAATTAACCACAGTACCTTCTACCGCTACTTTAGTGATAAATATGAATTGCTGCATTCGGTTTTTTCTTATTTATTGGATGATTTGATCAACAACACTTCTAATGCGAAGACAATTGTTTATCAAATCGCTGACTTTATGGAAAAGAATAGCAATTTTATCCACCATATTTCACCGCAATATCAAACTAAAGCTAACCTCTACCCTGAGTTTAGGAGCATTTTGCAAGATATTGTTAAAACTAAAAGTAAAGATCCTAACAGTCAAAAAGACCCTCTAATCAAAATGATTACCGAATCAGATGCACCCGAATTAATGATCAGTTTCATTGTTGGTGGTTTGATTGGACTAGTTGAATATTTAGAAGATAATGATTTTAAAGTTTCACGTACTAAATTTATTGAATTTACCGAGAATTTCTTTGCCAAATGGTCCAAATAAAATTATTTTTAAGCCTCATCAAGATGATTAATTCATTTTGATGAGGCTTTTTGGTTTGTTAGTGTTTATCTTTCCGTCCTCCATGGCAAAGCAAATTTGGCACAATCTTTTATTAGGTTTAAAATTAGGTTAATATCAAACACTTCGAGGGAAATTATGACAGCATCCACAAAAATCAATAAATCGTGGTTCTTATTTAGCATGATGTTAATTGCTGCTAACTTAAGATTACCAATTACCATGATTCCACCACTACTCAACACGATTGAGAAAAATCTCGGTATTCCTAAATCTTTAGCCGGACTTATCACATCAATTCCACTAGTCACCTTTGCTTTACTTTCACCAATTATCGTCAAAGTTGCCAAGAAATTCGGTAATGAATTGACGGTTTTCTTATTTTTTATACTGTTAATTATCGGTAGTTATTTACGTGTCATCCCTACAATTGGAGCCCTGATGTTTGGAACTTTTTTAGTCGGAGTTGGTATCGACAGTGGGAACGTTTTGGTTCCAGCTATGATCAAAGACCACCTACCTAATCAAATTCCTTTAGGAACTAGTCTGTATACAATGTCGATGTTATTGATTGGTGCGATTGGAACGGCTTTAGCAGGAGTATTAATTACCAAAATCAGTTTGCAACTCACCTTAATGATTTTATCAATCGCAGCTATTATTGCTCTGGTCTTTTGGATTCCTAATTTACGCTATAATCAACGTGACACCGCTAGTACTAAACGTGTCACTTACCGTAGCGTTTGGAATCAATCACTCGGCTGGTTGATAACTGCCTTTTTCGGTTTTCAATCACTGGTTTATTATTCATTCGTCACTTGGTTACCTTCAATGTTAACGAGCCATGGTATCAGTGCTATTTTGGCTAGTAATTTATTAACTGTTTTGCAATTGAGTGGCTTGCCATGTTCATTTATTGTGCCTTATTTTTCAACTAAGAAACACGGCTTCAAACATTTATTGATCATGTTAACAATTGGTTACGCGATTGCTCCGCTTGGATATTTATTCCCCACAGGTAATTTGATTTTTCTAAGTATCGTAACAGTTGTGACTGGTTTTGGTTCAGGGATTGCTTTCAATATGGCAGTTATTTTCTTCACCGAAAAAACAAACAACCATTATCAAACTGCTGAAGTATCCGGTATGGCTCAATCAGCTGGATATCTATTGGGTGCTATTGGTCCGGTTTTATTCGGATACTTGGAAAACGCCTTAGGTTCTTGGAATTTAGTTCTATGGATTTTAGTTTTAGTATCCGTCCTACTCGTTTTATCAGGAATTTTAATTGCTCGTCATCAACCCATTGCAGAACATTAACTATTCTGTATTATAATTAAATAATATAAATCATTGAGGAGAAAAATTTATGGCGAATTTTATAATCAAGTTAGCCACCTTAAGAAAAAATAAATAAAAAAAACACCAAGACGTAAAAATCAGGTATCATTGGAGTTCCTAACACTAACAA
>OMJG01000741.1_pt1 | contig 22701 bp, 20 predicted proteins | sample 1646431 | NCBI WGS metagenome assembly OMJG01 (sample SAMN03771674, study PRJEB25209) | food metagenome | isolation source: Cotija cheese | place: Mexico:Jalisco,Michoacan | collected 2011-12-12
TTTGTAGTCACTATCTGCCCATTTAGTATCTCACTTTCATTAACTGCTCGTAATCATGGAATAAATCACTCAGTAAATCATTCGGCTCATTTCCATCAAAAAGACCGAGTTCATCAACTGAGTACTCTTTACCAATCCACTTATTATTTGCATTGTCCCACTGTTGCAAACTTGCAATTTCCGTCTTATTTTGATTCCAGTGAACTCGAATATTGGCACCTGTATCCGACCAATGTAAATAGCTAGACTTGTTAAACAAAGGGAAACCTGCTTGAACTGTCACATCCATGGTGTGACCATTTGAAAATTGACGCCATTCCGAATAATTTTTCTGAAAATTCTTCCCCTGATACCCCATACCAGACTTAATTTCGTTTGGATAAAACTCCTCGGAATTAGCATTGTTATTAGCTCTCATGATATGAACAAAGAACTCGAGCATCTTCTTGAAATTCACTAAATCATCCATCATATTCCCTCCAGAACCGTTTTATGTATACAGATATTATAACACAGGATGTGTGTCCAACCTGTGAACTACTTAAAAAGCCACCGTTTGTTCGGTGGCAACTACCCTGAGTTGGACTAATAAATTCCCAGTGCTTGTTTGACCTGTTGCATAGCGCTATCAACATCGTAGGCATAATTCATAGCATTACGTGCTTGTTCAAGTTGATAGTCAGAGACACGCCAGTTGTCGACAGAAATGCTTTTACTGTTAAATCCATAATCATCTTTAACAGTAAATGTAGTTGAGCTAAAGCCCTTGTCAATTTCGAGTTGGATTCCCATTGCAATCCCTACCTTTCAAAAAATATTTGCCGTTAGGTGTTTAGTCTGTAAGTGAGCGGTGAAGGATATGACTTTTGGCTATCTTCCAATACCCTTCCCTCGTATTTGACCACTCATATGCTTTTTGCTTATCGATTCCTAACAACATCAGATTTCTTCTTCTGGTCCGTGGATATTTCCATTGTTTCCAGATGTATTGTCAGATTCTACGCTTCAACCATCCGTTCAGTTCATTCATGAACCCCTTCATTTCACCAATGCCATAATAGTTTATCCAACCATTCATCAGCTGTTTGATTTCCTTGAATAGAACTGCCACACTTCGCCCACGGTTACGCTTTGTGATTCTCTTCAATTTCTGTTTCACCGTTATTTTGGATTTATTGTGGGGACGAATCTTGACACCATTCTTTGTCGGCAAAATACAAAATCCGAGAAACTTACGTTTCAGAGGACTCCCTACAGCACTTTTCTTACGATTGACAGTGAGTTTCAATTCGTCTTCGAGAAACTCAACGGCGTTACTCATCACTCGATGTCCTGCTCGTTTGCTTCTAACATATATATTACAATCGTCTGCATAACGAACGAACTTATGCTCTCTCGATTCAAGGAAACGGTCAAATTCATTGAGATAGATATTACTTAATAATGGCGATAGATTCCCGCCTTGCGGTGTGCCTTCCTTCGAAGGATGAATCAAGCCATTTTCCATAATTCCACTCATTAAATATTGGCGAATCAAACACAAAACTTGTTTGTCTTTGACTTTCTTTTCAATGAGATACATCAGTTTATCGTGATTACCGGTGTCAAAATAAGCTTTCATATCAATATCCACAACATATCTGTAACCTTGTTCGTAGTAGAACTTGGCTTGTATGATAGCCATCTGCGCACTACGTTTTGGACGAAACCCAAAACTATTATCGGAGAACTCGGTTTCAAATATCGGTTGTAAAACCTGATTAATTGCTTGTTGGAGCATACGGTCGATGACCGTGGGAATCCCAAGCTTTCGCTTCTCACCATTTGGTTTAGGTATCTCTACCCGACGTACTGGCGATGGTTTATAAGTACCATTGCGAAGCTGGCTCAGAAATTTCTCACGGTTCTCCTTCAAGTAGGGAAACAGTTGGTCGTATGTCATACCATCCACACCCGCTGCCCCCTTATTTCTGACCACTTGAAGGTAAGCTCGATTGAGATTATTCCTTGACAGGATTCTCTCAAACAGAGTTGATACACCATCTTGGTCTATTTGTTCACCGCAAGAAGCGCTACGCACTTCATCATATCTTTCGTGTTCCACACTATCCTTTTGACGATAGTCAGATTTTCCTGTTTTCTGCGATTGTCACACTTCTCACACCTCCCAAATTTCTCAAGATTATTATTGTTCGGTCCTTCATAGCCTGTCAGATAGGCTACTACTATGACCTCGGCTGACTTCTTACGTTCACCCTGATGTCACCATTAGGATTGTGTTGGCTCGTTAGCATTTAACTTACACGACACCCTCGTAAGACCTCCCCTGGTAAGAGCAGTAACTTTTTCCTCCCATGTAACTGCTGGATTTACTGTATAGGTTTCGGGCAGTATTGGACTTTGTCTTGTCTAGCGGACTTATCCAACCTAATTCAGCCTTGTATCCATTTTCTGTTCGTCAATTCAGGAGTTTGCGTCCGGCTTCCTTCAGCTACAACCTCGCGATTGCCACCTTGCCTTTCACTAACAGTTCCTACTGCCAATCCTGTAGCGGACTTTCACCGCCAAGTTATTGCCCATGCAGGGCGCACTAGAAAAAAACACCTCTCTTACAAAAGTAAGAGAGGTGTTTGAAGTATGCTAAATGATTAAGCTTTCACAACGTTTGTTGCTTGTGGGCCACGATCTGATTCTTCAACGTCAAAAGTCACTGCTTGACCTTCTTCTAATGTTTTGAATCCGTCACCTTGGATAGCAGAGAAATGTACGAATACATCGCTACCATCTTCGCGTGTGATAAAACCAAACCCTTTTTCAGCATTGAACCATTTTACTGTACCTTGTTCCATCTTAACTAACCTCCTCATGCTTAAAGCATGTTAATAAAGTTGTAACATTGCTCGCTGATGATAGAGGTGACACAATTTGTTTCAACATCTATTCCCAAACAAAATTACAATTCTATTTTACACGCTTACTTCCTTGATTGCAATAGGAATCCTCATTGGAAAAATCCTTCCTCACGCAAACTGACATAGCGCCCCGTGCCAATAATCAGATGGTCCAATACCTCAATGCCCATCATTTCTCCACATTCTTTGACCCTCTTTGTGAATTGCAAATCATGTGAAGATGGCTTAGGATTCCCGGATGGATGATTATGCGTGAGAATGATTCTGGCAGCACTCACGCGTACTGCTCCCTTAAATATTTCACGCGGATGAGCAACCGATTGATTTAATGAACCGATAAATAAGGTCTCTTTTTTGATGATTTCATTTTTGGTATTTAAGTAGAGACAGAGTAAATGTTCTTGCTGGTAATCTTTCATTTCTTCCATTAATTGTTGCGCGATGGCATAACTCGACTGAACCTTCCCTAGCTTGGGCTGTGAGGCTAAATGGACACGCCTACCAAATTCCATCATCGCTTTTAACTCGATGGAACGCACGACCCCAACACCGGGAATCCGCTGTAACTCCGATAAGCTGGCATCTTTCAATGTATACAAATCGGGAAATTCTTCTAAAATCATCTGTGCAAGATCAATGACTGTATACGGCTTACTCCCTGTCCGTAAAATAATCGCTAATAATTCTTGATTGGATAAAGCTCCTTCGCCTGCCTCAAGCAATCGTTCCCGTGGCCGCACGTAGCTACTCGTTGATTGTAATTCTGCCATCTATTTTCTCCTTTTTTCATTCTCATAAGTAAATACGAAAACCAATCCGTTTCGACAGAAAATACTGGCAAAACGAATTGGCTTATTTAATCAAATCGATAGTGTTCAAGCAGAAAATCAGGTACGTCAGTCAGCTGTGGCAATACTTGTAAGTCTGGCATGTCAGGTGGCGGCAATAAATCCGGAATCATAACGACCGGGATGCCTGCTGCCTGGGCTGCAAGCAGCCCATTTTTTGAGTCCTCTAAGACAAGCAATTCCCTACGCTCTGCCTGTAAGTACTCACGTGCAGCTAAAAAGATGGCCGGATCTGGCTTAGCACGCGGTACATCATCGGCCGAAATGATTGCTTCAAACTGTTCAAAAATTCCTGTTTCGTTTAGTAAGAGGGTAATGAGTTTCTTTGTGTTACTTGAGGCGACGACCGTTTTGATTTTTTTTGTACGACAGAAAGCTAATAACTCATGCACCCCTGGCTTTAACTTCACATAGCCCGCTTCAAATAATGAGACACAATAATCATAACTCACCTGAATGAAGCGCTCGACTTCATCATGCCCCACTTGCGCATCATACAACTGATGATAATAGCGGTGCAATTCTTCATCGGAAATACCTAGACCAGCTAAATACGTCTCTTTGGTAAACGGTAGGCCCAATCGATCCGCAATGTGTTGAGTACCTTCATAATAGACTGATTCAGAGTCAACTAACAGACCATCCATATCAAATATAATTCCCGTTAACTTTGCCATTACTCCTCCTCTAATGTATGGATCAATGCTCGTACTTGCGACACAAAATACAAAGAACCTGTGACTAAGAGTACGTCGTCATTCGTCATATGCTCCAATAATTCGGCCAATCCCAGTTGCCAAAGGGACACAAACGAAATTCGATTAGGGTCGATAGCTTGGATTTCTTTGGTTAAAGGGATCGCCTTCGGAAATTCAAAAGTCGTCACCAAGATGTCTAGCTCTTTGACTGTCAATAATTTCTCAAGCATCCCTTCGACATCTTTGGTTTTCAACGCTGAAAATAAGACATGGATCGTCTTGCCAGCAAATTCATTTTCCAAATTTTCCACTAACCGTGTCACCGCATGGACATTGTGCGCACCATCCAATACAATCAATGGTTCTTTTGTGACTCGCTCCATTCTAGCTGGCCAATAAGTTTTCTTTAAGCCTTGTTGCACCAACTTTTGCTTGACTGGAATACCTTTTAGCTGGCAATAGAGGATGAATGTTTGTAAGGCTACGCCAGCGTTTTCCGTCTGATGCGTACCAATCAGCGGAATATGGAGACTTTCAAAGACAGCATCTTGTGATTGGAAGGTGAACACTTCCCCCCATTCTTTATCTGGGCGAAGATAGTCGATCTGATAGTCTGTTTGATAACTATAGAGTGGCGCTTGATTTTTTTTAGCCATCTGTTGGATGACTGCCAGTGCTTCAGGTGAGATATTTCCTGTAACGACGGGACGCTTAGGCTTAATGATTCCTGCTTTTTGTGCTGCAATCTCCTCTAGCGTATCGCCTAAAATATCGACATGATCTAAGCCAATCGTCGTAATCACGCTAATTAGTGGGTCGATGACATTGGTCGAATCATAGAGACCCCCTAGTCCCACTTCTATTAGAGCAACGTCGACCTTCATTTCAGCAAAGTACAAAAATGCCATCGCAGTTAATAGTTCAAACTCGGTAATCCCTTGAACATCTTCTCGCTGATCCATTTCAGTAATGATCGGCACCAGTCGGTTAACATAAGACAAAACCACCTCATCTGCGATAAATTGTTGGTTGTATTGAATCCGTTCATTAAAGCATTCAATATATGGAGAAGTAAACGTACCAACGTCGACCCCGACTGTCTCCAGTAGTGCCCGTAAGTAACTAACCGTCGATCCTTTTCCATTCGTGCCAGCTACATGGATACTGTCAAAGTCGCGTTCCGGATGGTTCAACTGTTCAAGTAAATAGTCCATACGCTTTAATCCTGGACGCACGCCGAATTTTTTGCGTTGATGAATCCAAGCAATTGCTTCTTCTGCTGTTTTTAGCATTCTTTCACCCCATCTTCTTTTTCTTCTCTATTCTATCACTTATCAGAAATGAACAAAACGAAGACAGATCACTCCCATCTTCGTTTTATGTTTGTTAAGTTGTTTTTAATTGCGCAATTCGCTCTTTCACAGCAGTCTCTTTTGCCAAGTAGTCTGCTTCTTTTGCACGCTCTTGCTCAACTACGTCTGCTGGTGCATTGGCTACAAATCGTTCATTAGCTAATTTTCCTTGCACTCGTTTGACTTCTTGTTGCCATTTAGCTAATTCTTTTTCAAGGCGGCTAATTTCTTCCTCGATGTTGATTAGACCTGCGAGTGGCAAGTAAATGGTCGCCCCTGTTAATACAGCTGACATCGCTAACTCTGGCGCTTGTAAGTCTGGTGCAATTACTAATTCTTCTGGGTTACAGAAGCGCTCGATGTAATTTGTGTTTTGTTGTAAGAATGCTTCAATCGCTGAATCATTTGTTTGAATAAGTAGCGTGATTGGCTTAGATAGTGGGGTATTTACCTCGGCCCGAATATTACGGACAGAACGAATCAATTCCTTCAATACGCCCATACCAACAATGGCTTTTTCATCTTCAAAGGAAGCTTCAACAACTGGGTAGCTCGCGACAACGAGCGAGGTTCCTTCATATGGCAATTTCGACCAAATTTCTTCAGTCACAAATGGCATGATTGGGTGCAATAAGCGCAGACTTTGATCTAGTACATAGACTAATACTGCTTTGTTCGTTTGTTTTGCTGCTTCATTTTCACCGTACAGTGTTTCTTTGCTCATTTCAATGTACCAATCACAAAAATCATCCCAGATGAAATTATACAATTGACGACCTGCTTCACCAAACTCAAAGCGATCAAATAAGTCCGTCACTTTTGCCACAGTCTCATTCAATCGTGCCAAAATCCAACGATCGGCAACTGATTTTTCGCCATTGATTTGTAATTCGGCTGCCGTCATGCCTTCGCAGTTCATTAATACAAAGCGTGACGCATTCCATATTTTGTTAATGAAATTCCAGGCAGCATCCATTTTTTCATAGCTAAAACGAACATCTTGACCTGGTGCGGAACCATTGGATAGGAACCAACGCAACGCATCGGCACCATATTTTTCAATGACTTCCATTGGATCAATCCCATTGCCTAGTGATTTACTCATTTTACGGCCTTGTTCGTCACGGATTAACCCATGCATTAAGACATTTTTAAACGGACGGCGATCGGTAAATTCCAAGCTTTGGAAAATCATCCGACTTACCCAGAAAAAGATAATATCATAGCCTGTTACAAGCGTATTCGTCGGGAAGTAGCGCTTAAAGTCAGCTGAGTCTGTATCAGGCCAACCCATCGTCGAAAACGGCCATAACGCAGAACTAAACCACGTATCCAATACATCATTGTCTTGGTGCCAGTTTTCCGGATCGCTAGGCTCAGTCATTCCTACATAGACTTCACCTGTTTCATTGTGATACCAAGCAGGGATGCGGTGTCCCCACCACAATTGACGAGAAATAACCCAATCATGAACATTTTCCATCCAACGCATAAATGTTTGATTAAATCTTGGTGGGAAGAATTCCACCGCATCCTCTGTCTTTTGATTGTCCATCGCTTGTTTTGCAAGAGGTTGCATTTTTACAAACCATTGGGTAGAAAGACGTGGTTCCACGACAACTCCTGTTCGCTCAGAATGTCCAACATTGTGATTCATTTTTTCGATACGCACTAGACGGCCCTGTTCTTTTAAGTCTGCAACTATTTGCTTTCTAGCTGCAAATCGATCCATGCCTGCATACTTACCAGCTAAGTCATTCATCGTTGCATCTTCGTTCATTACATTGATGCGTGGCAAGTTGTGACGATTGCCGACCTCAAAGTCATTAGGATCATGGGCTGGCGTAATTTTTACGACTCCTGTTCCAAATTCACGGTCAACATACTCATCGGCAATAATCGGAATTTCTTTATTCACTAATGGCAAAATAACTTTTTTGCCGATTAACTCACGGTAACGATCATCCTCAGGGTGGACAGCAATCGCAGTATCACCGAGCATCGTTTCTGGTCGGGTCGTCGCAATCTCGACTTGTCCAGTACCATCTGCAAGTAAGTAGCTCATATGGTAAAATGCACCTTCAATATCTTTATGAATCACTTCGATATCTGATAGAGCTGTGCGTGCTTGTGGATCCCAGTTGATGATGTATTCCCCACGATAGATGAGCCCTTTTTCATATAATGTCACGAAGACTTTACGCACTGCTTCTGATAACCCTTCATCTAAAGTGAAGCGTTCGCGGCTATAATCAAGCGACAGTCCTAGTTTTGACCATTGTTCTCGAATGTGGCCTGCGTATTCTTCTTTCCATTCCCAGACTTGATCTACAAATTTTTCACGCCCTAAATCATAGCGCGAAATGCCTTGCTCCCGTAATTTTTCTTCTACTTTGGCTTGCGTTGCAATTCCTGCATGGTCCATACCAGGTAACCACAGTGTATCGAAGCCTTGCATCCGCTTTTGGCGAATAATCATATCTTGTAATGTCGTATCCCAAGCATGACCAAGGTGCAATTTTCCTGTTACGTTTGGTGGTGGAATAACGATTGAATATGGTTTAGCTGTTTGATCACCATTTGGTTTGAATAGGTCTTGATCTAGCCATTTTTGATAACGCCCCGCTTCGACTTCTTGCGGATTGTACTTTGTTGAAAGATTGTTTTCTGTCATAAAGAGACCTCCTGTTTCATTCTTTTGGCATAAAAAAAGTCCTAATGTGTCAGACACATTAGGACGTAAGATACGCGGTACCACCTAAATTGTAGAGCTTACTCTACCCCTTGAGCGTGTGTTAACGGTCACGATCCGATTCAGCTTACTGCCTTCAGCTAAATAACTCCCAAGCTACCTTCTTTAGCTCCTACTGAAAATGTTCCACCCTCATCTTCTCTCTAAAAGCAGGCTTACTAAATACTCCTCTTGATCTTTGCTTTTCTTCGTACATTCTACACATTTCTAAAAAGAAAGTCAATTAGACTAAGCGTTTCGCTGCCTCAATTGCTTGCGTGTAATCAGGCTCATGACTCATCTCAGGTACAATCTCGCGATAGCGAATCACACTATCTTGATCCAATACAAAAATCGACCGAGCATAGCGACCTAGCTCTGGCATATAAATACTATATGCTTCGCCAAACACATTTTCAGGATCGTGGACCATCGTCATATCGACACCTTCTTGGCCACACCAATTTGCTTGCTCTTCTTTGGTATTGTTAGAAATCGTCACAAAATGAATACCAGCTAATTGACTGGCTTCTTGATTGAAACGCTTGGTTTGAATCGCACAGACACGTGTATCAATATCTGGAATAATGCTGATAATCGTTGGTTGTCCTTTTAGACTTGCTAAAGAGATCGTTGCATCTTGCAAATCCTGTAAGGCAAAATCAGGTGCTACTTCTCCCTCTCCAGGCTGATTTCCTGGAACGTCAATGACTTGCCCTTTACGGGTGATTTTCATACTACGTCACTCCTATTCTTATATACTTTTAGTATAAGCACACAGGAGTAAAAAACCAATGATTATGCCTTGACTGGTACAGATTTTTCTTGCAAGGAGTCAAAGAAGATCAGCGTTTGCAATTCAGTCGTTAAATCGATGTATTGCATATGGACTGATTTTGGTACTTTAACGCGATTCGGAGCAAAATTCAAAATTGCTGTGATACCGGCATCGACAATGGCATCGATTGCATCTTTAGAGTATTTACTTGGAACGGTTGAGATAGCGACTGTAATCCCTTCATCTTTGATAACTTGCTTTAAGTCAGCCATACTATGCACAAAAAAACCATTCACGGTCTTACCGATCATCTCAGGATTATTATCAAAGACGGCCACAATCGAAAGGTTTTCATTTCTGCGAAAATTATTATTAACTAAGGCTTTTCCTAAATTGCCATACCCGCATAATGCAATACGTTTTTCTTCATTACTTTCGAGTAAACGGCTGAAGACTTCTACCAGATAGGGTACATCATACCCATACCCACTGCGACCAAGTTCACCTAAATAGGAAAAATCTCGGCGAATCGTAGCTGAAGGTACTTGGGTAATTTGTGCAAAATCTTTTGATTTAATTCGGACAATTTCAGATTCATTTAATACTTTTAAATATCGCAAATACAATGGCAACCTTTTTGCTGTTGCCTTGGGTAATTTTTTGACTTTCAGATTTTCCAATTTCTTCACCTCAATTGTTACTTTATTCACATAAAAGTGTATCACGCAATCTTTGGTAGTGCAATCATTCTTTTTAGAAAAAACAATAAAAAGCTTTGGAATATGTGAATTCCAAAGCTTTCCTATCCTTAGAGTAAGTCGTCAAATTCAAAATTTACTTGTTCTGATTCTGCACGAATTTCACTAACTTTCAAGCCAGCTAGAGAACGTGCCAACAATCCTTCTAAGTCGAGTCGTTGTTCATATTGTAGGACTTTTTCTAGTTGTGGACGTGTTTTGGGTTGAGGTGGTGCAAAGATCGTACAGCAATCTTCAAATGGCTGGATTGCTAGTTCAAATGTGTCAATCGCTTGTGCTACTTCGATAATTTCTAATTTATCCATTGTTGCCACTGGACGAATCACCGGTGTCGTCGTGACTTCGTTAATGGCCACCATGCTTTGCAATGTTTGCGAAGCGACCTGACCGAGTGATTCTCCATTAATGATGATCAGCCCATTACGCATGTCGCGAATCATATCCGTCAAGCGTAACATCATGCGGCGCGTAATGGTCATCCAATAACCTTGAGGTACACGACGCTTGATTTCTTCTTGTATCTCTGTGAAGGGCACCTCAATGAATTGAATGCTTCCTACGTAAGGCGCAAGTTTACTTGTTAAATCCTTCGCTTTTTGCAAAGCTTGCTCACTGGTATAAGGCGGACTTGCAAAATGGACTGCCTCGATTTCAACGCCTCGCTTCATCGCAAAATAACCAGCTACTGGGGAGTCAATCCCACCTGATAGCATCAGCATCCCACGACCAGCTGTACCGACTGGAAGCCCACCTGCACCGAGTAGCGTTTCATAGGATAGATATGCGCCATCGCGTCGAATTTCGACTCTCAGATTAATATCTGGGTGTTTCATCTGGACTTGAATCGCAGGAAATAAATCAAAGACAGCATTTCCTAACGCAACATTTAATTCTCCGCTATCAAGAACAAAATCATGGTCGCTGCGTTTTGCGGTAATTTTAAACGTTTCTTTCCCTGTATAAATTGATTGCATAATTTCTTGAACCGTCTGTTTCAAGACCTCAACATCTTTTTCCACGCGAATACTTGGAGAAAAATTTTGGATGCCAAATATTTTTTGCAATTTAGGCATCACCAGCTGACTGTCTTCCCCATTTAATAAAAGATGCATGCGATCACGGTCGGCATGAATTTTAACTAATGGGAAATCAACCAATGCACGGCGCACATTTTCTGCTAATTGCATAATAAACATTTTCCGATTTTTACCTTTTGTGGACAGTTCGCCATAACGAACCATAATTTCTGAATACTTCACTTTGCGACTCCTTCGCTAATTTTTGCAAATTTTTGGTACAAATGGTTGAAAATAATTAAAAATTGTTCGACTTCCGCCATCGTATTGGATTCATCCAAACTAATCCGCACGGCGCTAGTGGCTAAATTCGCTGGCATGTTCATGGCGTGAAGCGTGCTACTTGCTAAGTGCTTGCGACTTGAGCAGGCACTAGTCGTAGATAGGTAGATTTGCTTTTCTTCAAACGCATGGACCAAAACTTCTCCGCGAATTCCTTCTAGCGAGAAGCAAAGGATATGGGGGGCGAACTGTTCCATCGCAGAAAAAATAGTCACTCGCTCATATTGCGCTAAGGCATTGCGTAGTGCTTGCTTTAAGTCATAAACGTGCGTCGGCTTAGCCGCTTTGCGCTCCATCGCTAACCGTAAAGCCTTAGCCATCGCGACAATAGCAGGAACATTTTCCGTGCTACTTCGTTGGTTATTCTCTTGCCCGCCTCCACTCAGTAAAGGAGACAGCTTTCTTCCTTGACGCCAGAATAGAAAACCAGCGCCTCTTGGACCGTGGAACTTGTGTGCCGAAAATGTCGCAAAATCCACGCGTGGTGTCAACCATTCCTCTGTCGGCACTTTGGTAATGGCTTGTACAGCATCCACGTGAAAATGGATTTTAGGGTAGCTTTCGAGTAATTGACTAATGGCTTTGATTGGTTGGATTGCTCCCATTTCATTGTTCACTGCCATGACGGATACCAAAATCGTATCTTTGCGTATCGCCTTTTCTAGCTCTGAAAGCGAAACAAAACCAGCTGAAGTCACTGGAATCACACTAACTTCAAAGCCTTGCTTTTCTAATTGCTGCGCTGCTTCACTGACTGCAGGGTGCTCAATGCTTGAGATAATGATATGACGACCAAATTCCTGTTTTTCCCAGGCAGTCCCTTTTAGAACCCAGTTGTCACCTTCTGTTCCTCCACTCGTAAAAAAGATTTCTTTTTCCGACACTGAAAGTTGTTGCGCGATTTGCTTTCTAGCTTGCTGCAACAAACGGTTTGCTTGATTCCCTAAATCGTGTAAACTTGAGGGATTTCCTATAATTCGTTGGCTTGTTTTTACGTACGCATCCAATGCTTGTGGATCAATCATCGTTGTCGCACTATTATCAAAATATATCACGTTTTTCTGCCCCTCTATTTCAAAGTCTTACCTATTATAAACACATCATCGGTATGTTTCAAGTTTCTGGTTACCATAAAAAAGTTGGTAATCATCTTTGACTACCAACTTTCTTCTCTTATACTAAATCTGGATGATTGAAGTAAAAGTCTTCAATCCGCTTAAACGCTCCTGGCTCTACCCGTTCAAGAGCAGTCCCAATCTCATCAAGAGCATCTTGATAACGGTATTCTTGATTAAATAAATCAAGGCCGTGATCAATCGCTGCTTTTACATCAGGATGTGTATGACGGTAGCGATTGGCGTATTGCATAACTTGTTCAGTCAAGGATGCCGCATCAACCAAGTCATTTGTCCGATCTGTTAATTCCACCATGTCTTCATCGCAAACAGAAACCATTTTGTTAATATCGTCCATATTGATGCGAATCTTATTCAGTGCTTTGCTTAGTTCTTCCACACGATCAGTTACAAGGAAGAAGTATTCCAAGTACTCACCAGGTAGACCTGGTAATCGTTGTTTTTCAACATATCGTTTTAAATTACGTAAAGTAAACTCGTAATGATCCATCTTTTCTTGAGCTTCTTTTTCGCCCTTTCGTAGGTCACGAATGGATTCATCGATCGTCACTTGTTGGTTTTCAATTTCATCTAGAATTTGATACGCATCTTTATAGAAAGCTTGAATTTCCGTGTAAGGTACTTCTTTTTTCTCTATCTTAGGCTCAAGCAATTCATTTCTTCTAAATAATTCTTCAATTTCTGTTTGGAAAGTTCTTGTTTGGCCTAATTCATTGTGATTCAGTGTATAACTTTGTGCCGTATGATCTAACTCGATTAGTAATTGGCGATTGTTGCGCATCGAGTGCGTAATGTATTCCGATAAGACTTTACGATTACGTTCAACATATTGACGAGCATCGTATTCTTTTTCCATCGTAGCATATAAGTCATCAATATCAGTCGCGATTTCTTTTGTCGCCGCTTCGACTGTATCTAGCTCGACTTTCTCTAAATCAGCCAAGCTTGCTTCGACTTTCCGTGTGACACGAGCTATATCGGATGTGATTTGATCTTCTGGAAATACATACTTTTCATCAATCATTTTTTGGTAGCCGGCTTGTAGCTCTTCTAACTGACCTGGGAAACGATTCGATAATTCATCGACTAATGGTTTAACGCGTTTCATCGTTGCTTCTAACTCGTACGTATCTTTTTCTGCTTTTTCCAATACTTCGCGAGCTTCAATTGGGTCACCCGATGTATTCAGCATGACAAATTTCGTAAATTCTTCTTCGACTTGTTTTGCTTGCTTTTGTAACTCAGCATGCGCTGGTTCAAACGTCGTTGCTTCTTCTTTTAGTTCTGATTTTAGCTCTTCAAAAATATCTAAGGCTTTTTGCACAGCTAGTGAATTACGCTCTTCTGTTTCACGCAACTCTTTTAGCCCTTGACGAATTGTCTGTGCTTGCTCTTCCATCTCCGTCAGCGTCTTATCTGCATCAGCAGTAGCTGCTTTCGCTTTGAAGAACTTCAACGATTCATTTTGGCTCTCAACTTCAAAAATTTGGCTTTCTAATTCAGCAAATGATTTTGTTGATAAATCTGCCCATTTTTGGTTCCATTCTCGAAAAGTATTTTGGCTTTGACCAACTAAATGCATTTTTTTCACTTCATCAATCTCTTCAATGACTGGTAAATCAAATAACTCTTCTTTGCGTTTTTCTAATCCATTAAGTGTCTCTTGATTTTTCTTTCTGATATAATAACCGACTATATAAAAGGCCGCTACCACGAAAAGAATCACTACGACTAAGCCGACGACTCCATTAGTTCCCATTATGGTTCCTCCATTTTTCAACTTCATTCTGTCTTAAAAAGTCTCGTATTCTCATTTACTAAAGCACGAATTCACAGAATGCGCTCGATTTAGACATCTACTGTAAATTATAACACAAACAATAATGCCATTCACTAATCAATCTGAAAAAAATAAAAATTCGTTTTCTCGCAATTTTCTCATGATTTTTTCGGCAAGTTTTCATTCCATACTTGATTTCTTTAGTCTAAACCTGTACCCTAGGAAATAAATATTAAATAGAGGTTGTAAAAGTGATGAAAGTTGCAAAATTTGGTGGCAGTTCACTTGCATCTGCCGAACAGGTTCAAAAAGTTGTCAATATCATTAAAGAAGATACCGAGCGTCGTTTTGTCGTAGTCTCTGCACCAGGCAAGCGATTCAAAGAAGACATCAAAGTTACTGATTTATTAATTTCACTTCATGAAGCCATTGTACAGCAAAAGAATAGTCAGGCGTTGCTTGATGAAATTTACCAGCGATATGAAGAAATCGGCGCTACATTTCAAGTTGAACCAGACATCTTAGCTGAAATTAAGCAAAATTTGGTCCAATTAACGGAACAACAGGCACCTTTCACGCCGTATTTTTATGATCGGGTTTTAGCCAGTGGAGAAAACAACAATGCCTTGTTAATCGCTGGTGTCTTTAAAAGCCAAGGTTTAAAGGCTCGTTACATCAGCCCCGCTGAATTAGGAATTCTTGTCAGCGAAGAACCTCAAAACGCTCAAATTCTATCAGAAAGCTATGGCAAAATTTATACTTGGCATAATTCCTCTGAGATTTTAGTCATTCCGGGATTTTTTGGTGTGACAACGAGCGGAGAGATTTGTACCTTCTCCCGTGGTGGCTCTGATATTACTGGTGCGATTGTAGCCGCAGGTGTCAAAGCTGAGCTATATGAGAATTTTACCGACGTTGATGGCATCTACGTAGCAAATCCTAGCTATGTGCATAAGCCTGTCCTAATGACAGAACTAACGTACCGTGAAATGCGCGAGCTAGCCTATTCCGGCTTCGGTGTCTTCCATGAAGAAGCCCTAATGCCTTCTTACAAAGCAAAAATTCCGGTCGTCATCAAAAACACAAACAATCCATCAGCACCTGGCACACGCATTACGAACAACCGCTCTTCAAATGAACAAGCAGTTGTTGGGATTGCAAGTGACGAAGGCTTTAGCATGATTTACATTAGTAAGTACTTAATGAACCGTGAAGTTGGCTTCACCTTGCGTGTACTTAAGATTTTTGAAGAATTTAATCTCAATTACGAGCACATGCCTTCTGGGATTGATGACATCTCTATTATCATTCGTGCACGACAATTAAACCCCGAATTAGAAGAAGCCCTTCTTCGGAAAATCGCCTATGAGATTGATCCAGATGAATTACGTATCACACATGATTTATCAATGGTCGTTGTCGTTGGCGAAGGGATGAAGCATCGCGTTGGCATTACTGCTGACAGCACGGCCGCTCTTGCTAGAAAACAAATTAATTTAGAAATGATTAATCAAGGTTCATCTGAAGTGAGTATCATGTTTGGTATTCATAAAGAGCAAGAAAAGCTCGCCATTCGCACGTTATACTATACATTTTTTGATTAGAAAAAAATCGCACCCGACTCGTTTTCACATAACAATGTGGCTAAGCGAGTCAGATGCGATTCTTTTTTTGTTTATTTGCTAGAAGCTTAAAATGAACCAGTGCATCGAAAATTCCGTCAACTTGATGTGACCCTGTTACATAGTCAGCAATTTTTTTCACTTCAGGACGAGCATTCCCCATAGCTACACCGACACCAGCAGACTCAATCATTTGAATATCATTTTGATGATCGCCAAAAACCATAAAATCAGCCAACTTCATCTGAGTAAAGTCCGCAACTTCTTGCAATCCAGATTTTTTGTTTATCCCTTTTGGAATAATATCTACGGAAAATCGGTTGGATCGTACAATTTCAAACTCAGGAAATTGATTTTCAATTGCAGCTGTTTCTTTTTCTGAACAAAATAATACACATTGATTGATCTGTACTGGTCGTTTCACCAAATCCTTGTAGCGATTTTTCCGGCGATTCGGACTCCATTTTTGAAGTAGGTACCGCAATGTCCCTGTCGGCAACCAATCTGGTAATAACGTCAGTAACTTCGCAATATAATACGAATGACCAAATCGGATCGTAAAGCTTCCGTATTGCGTATCTTTGGTATAAAACAACGCCTGGCGGTGAGTACGATCAAAAAAATCAGCCAACTGATCTAATTCTTGTTGCGAAAAGTGGTGTTCACTAATCAATTGATCTCGAAACGATACCAGCGTACCATTGAATGAAATAACTGCATCAAACGAAAATTTGTTTAATGGGTGAGGCATCTTCACTGGCGAGCGACCTGTCGCTAAGCAACATAAAATCCCCTGTTCTTGTAAGCTATGCATCGCTTGCATTGTAGACTTTCTGATTGTGCCTTGCCTAGTCAAAAGCGTGCCATCAATATCAAAAAAGACCGCTCGAATCATACCTATCCCTCCTTCCTCTATTAAAATAGATCCATTTGATTAGGGTGTAATCCACTATAATCGATATGTAATAGGCTTTGTAATTGTTTGGCATTTGCCGCTGCATGACCGCCAGAATTATTATTAAAAATCACTGCTACATTGGCCGTCTCTTTTTGACACTGCTTCATTCCTTCAGCTAAATCCATTAATTCGTGTGTGTGGTAGTCATACAACGTGCGATATGCTCGTGCATCGGGACCCGTATAAACCCAACCAGCATCATTTCTACCATGAAGTCGAACAAGTACCGCCTCTGAATTCGTAACTGTAAAATCTAACGGGACTGTACTGGCGATTTTTTTGGGCTCATCTGCCACCACTAAAGAATACCGCTGTTGCTTCATAAAGGCATGCATTTTGTCAATATTAGCCTTATCATACCAACTTGCATGGCGAAATTCAATGGCGACCACTTCATTAGGAAACCATTGGCGCAAGTGCATGAGATACGTCACATTTTCTCGTGTACACGTAAAACTAGCTGGAAACTGAGCTAGTAGACAAAACAATCGACCCTGATCAATCATTGGTGCTAGACGTTGACAAAAAGTATGAGCTACACCACGAAAGGTTTCATCTTCGGCTAATGGCCGATGGGTCGTAAAAAGACCAGGTACCTTTAAGATAAATTGAAAGTTTTCAGGAATATCCGTTAGCCATTTTTTGATATGGGCTTCTTGAGGAATATAATAAAAACTCGTATCCAATTCAACAATTGGGAAGTATTGACCGTATTCATATAGACTGATGTTTGTCTTACCATTTAATGAGCCATGCTCTTGAAATCCAGTACAACCAATGGAAATCATGTCCTTTTCTCCCTCCCTTAGTTTCTTACCCTTGAACTTCCGCATTTCCTTAAGTATAATGCAATCACAGTTCCAAAACAAACGATCCATTAAGGAGCAGAACGATGAAAACAATTCTTGTCTTACATACAGGTGGCACGATTGCCATGAAAGAAGATTCACTTGGTCGCGTAGCCCCTGATGAAAAAAATCCATTATTAGAAGCCACACTGGCGACATCTTCAAATCCAACTATTTTAGTCGAGGATTTTTTCCAATTGCCAAGTCCGCATATCACCTTAGCGCACATGATAAAACTAAAGCAACGCATTCAGCAGGCAAAATACGATGGTGTCGATAGTGTCGTTATTACTCATGGCACAGATACCCTAGAGGAGACGGCCTTTTTCTTAGATACGACTATCGGCGACTTGCTTCCCATTGTCTTAACAGGTGCGATGCGTTCAAGTAATGAAATAGGCAGTGATGGCTTATATAATTTTGCCAATGCCTTACGTGTTGCTGAAAGTCCCGATTCCATCGGTAAAGGTGTGCTCGTCGTCTTAAATGACGAAATCCATACTGCACGCTATGTAACTAAGACCCATACGACCAATGTTGCAACCTTTCGAACACCAACTTTAGGACCAATCGGTATCATTGCCAAGCATCAAGTATTGTATATGCTTGAATTACTCGCCACCGAACGTCACGATGTAGCAGACATGTCTGGCTTAGTGCCCATTGTCAAAGCCTATGCTGGTATGCAAGGAGACTTTTTTGAAGCCTTAGCCCAAATGCCCATCAATGGCTTAGTCATCGAGGCACTAGGCGCAGGGAATCTTCCACCAGAGACGCTCCCTGACTTACAGTCGATACTTCAAAAGGAGATTCCGATTATTTTGGTTTCTCGCTGCTTCAATGGCATCGCCGAACCAGTCTATTCCTATGAAGGTGGCGGTGTTGAGCTGGAGAAAATGGGTATTATTTTTTGTAAAACCATTAACAGCCAAAAAGCCCGTCTGAAGTTATTAATCGGCCAACACGCCAATTTAACTCCACAAGCTTTTAAACAATTTATGGAGAGCTAAGTAAGTTTTACTTATTTAGTTCTTTCCATTCAATAAATGCCTCGCAACACGTTTCCTCATGAAGCATGATTGCATGTCTCGTACACATCGCTTGATCTTGATTAATTTTTTCAACCACACTGGCTATTTCATTGCCATATTCTACTTCTTTGTCATATCGAATCGTAATAGTCTTAGGCACATAACTCGTCAAGAAATCCCGACCTAAAACATCTAAAATCCAATGAAAATAAACGGCATTATTGACATGGTGATTGCTATCAATGTCAAAAAAACGCACCCGATACGGTAAGCTTTCACCAGCAACAATTTTCTCTAATTTGCCAAAGCGCTTGATTTTCGTAATTTTTTGACTTTCAAAAGGGGCGATGATTTCATCTACCACACGGCTGAGTTTTCTCGTCTCGATATTCATTAGCCCAAAGACTGCTTGAATGTGAACCAATTCTTCACCTGATACTGTACGAATCCAAAATGACCGATAGCAAAAATATTTGTTGTATTCCTCGGCTTTGGTCGTCACAATAATCTGCTCATCCACCTTGGGTAACCGCGTGATTTCAAGATGATAATTGGTTAATATCCATGTTACACCATGTTGATGAATATACTCACTTCCTCGATTGAGTTCGTTGCTTTGGGTTTCTGAAACTTGGATTGCTAAACTAATCACTGTTGGGAGTGTCATATTGCCATTCATATCACACTCATAATAGACAACCTCGTGCTGACGGCTAAATTCTTTTGCCATGTCTGTTCTTCCTCTCTGTCTCTGCCAGATTTTTGTGCAGTATTTCTTTGTATCTAGAAATGCGCTTCACTAGTTATTATACAAAAAACCAATTGAATGGAAAACGCAAGACATCTTCCAAACAACTGGCTCTTATAGTTTTTTGCAGGTAATCTTTGGCTAATTCTATTTACGCTAAGGCACCCATCGGATCCCACGGTGCAAGAACAGTCGGTTGTTCATTAAAGGCAGCCAATTGTTCTTCCGTCAAGAAATCTTTACGGACAACGATTTGATAGGTGTATTCATCCATCCACGCATCACTAGCGACAAAAAAGCCTTTTGTTCCGACTTCTTCTCCCCAGCTATTTTCCACTTTCCATTTGGTTGATTGACCATCCACTAGATCAACACCCGTTAACACCATCGCATGAGTCATCAAGCTTTCACCAAAATCTAAACGTTGTGCTTTGGTCATTGTAAAGTCAATATCAAAAAGATCGTTATAGTCAAAGACATCAGTCGCCATGACACCTGTGTCACGCGTCGAAGATTGACCTACATCACAACCAAACCAAACTGTTTCACCTTGTTCCAATTGAGCAATGGCTAATTGTTTAAAGGTTGTCATATCTACATTTAAATATTTTACTTCCTTGCCACCTACAACATTACCTAACATCTCGACTGTGTATGATTTGTTGAATGGTTTGTCTTCAGTCGGTGCATTGATAATGCTGACATAGTTATCAAGGTCGACACCCACGAATTTTTCATAGAATGTGTGCGGTGTTAATTCACGATCAATGTGATAGTCACCTGCTTCATCACGGTACTCAAAATCAAATGTTTCAGGCGGTGTGCCTAAGGAAATTGATAAGAAGTTATAGACTTCTTGCAACATTGTTTCTTTTGCTGCTTGGATTGTCGCGTCATCTTTGCCCTCAGCAACTAATTGACGCAAAGTGATCGCATCCTTGCGTAATTTTTTGTTCAATTGACTATTTAATACCTTAGAATTACTTGAGCTAGCACTTTCAGGCATCACATATTGAGGTACCACACCATATTTTTGGAAAATGGAAACAATCATATCCCATTGACCGCCATCTTGTTGCGGTACTTGTAATAAAAAGGCTACTTTACGGCTCGTTACTTCATCTTTAGCCGTTGCTAAAATATTTTCGTAAAAGTAATTTGATTTTTCATACTTGTCCCAAAAAAAAGTATAGCTTTGAGATAATTCAAACTCTTTTAATTGAAAGTTGTTCAGTAATTTATGACGGAATGTATTCAACGCTGCAAACATCCAACATCTACCAGATTGTTTTTGATTGGCTACTTTACCAGTAGTTAAATCAATCGAGAAGACCGGCACATTTTCGACATGTGCTTGGACATTTTCTGCCACTTCTTGTATGCCATTTTTTACTGCTGCTCGTTGAACAGCTAGTTGTTTTCTATTTGTTGAAAATGCAGCCAGTGATGCTGCAGTCATATCTTTTGTTATTTCACCCATTACAAATCCTCCTTTAATATAACCACTATTTTACTACTAGCAAACTTGAAAAACAACAACACTTATTGGACACAAAAAAAGCACCCAGTAATGGATGCTTGACTCCGGCAGTAGGACTCGAACCTACGACATCATGATTAACAGTCATGCGCTACTACCAACTGAGCTATGCCGGAATATTACATTAATAATATAACAATAACTAAATGAGAAAGCAATAATATTTTAAAAAATTGCTTAAATTTCTCCAAATATTTTTTCTTTTTCATTGTTATGATATCCATTCTTATTACAATCATCTTAGAGAGGAAGATGGGTATGTATTCAAGAAAAGAAAAACGGTTAAAAAAGCAAAGAAAAAAACTAATAAAACGATCTTTGTGTCTGATATTCGTATTATTCATAGCATTGAGTGGAACTGTCTATCTATCAAAGCAATCTTCCCATCCAACAAAAAAGCAAGCGATAGTAATGACAGCCTTACCAGCTTCGAACTATGAAAATTTACAAAAAACAGTTGTTGATTTCCAATCAGCCAACTCTTTTGATAAACTATTAACGACACAAAAATTTATCGGTACAGCCTTAATTGTAAAAAACGATCAGATTATCTTAGAAAAAGGCTATGGCTATAGTAATCAAGCAGCACACAAAAAAAATACAGTTCATTCACATTTCCAAATTGGTTCTATTCAAAAAAGCATAACAGCTTCACTCATCGCGCAATTAATTGAAGCAAATAAGCTTTCTTTCCAAACAAAACTCGCACAGTTTTTTCCAAATATATCTGGTAGCGAGCAAATCACGATAAAACAGATGCTCAACATGGTTAGCGGGCTAACGATTCGCTCTGTTCCTTCTGATTCGACCAACGAACAGGTTCTTCTTGACGAGTATATTCATCAAGCATATGATACACACACAGGAATATTTCATTATGCGCCAATTAATTATAATTTACTTGCCGGTGTGATTGAAAAACTTACCAATCAACCCTATTGGAATGTCGTTAAGAATCAGCTATTACGACCAGGAGGATTGAATCACACCAACAACTATACCGATTGGTTTCAGCGTGCCAATCATACGACTTCCTATCAGCTCATTAATCAAAAAGATTATGCAAAAGTCATTCATCCACCACTCAATACCTATGCACGTGAAATTGGAACAGGCAGTATTGATATGTCGATTGGAGACTTGTATTGGTACTATCGTAGTTTGATGAACCAGACATTTTTCTCAGAAAAAATTTCAACAGAACTTTATCGACCATTTAAAGGTGAGTACTATTCAGGTGGACTATATGTTCATCCAACTTACCTTCGTTCAAGAGGTGAAATCGCTGACCAACAAACATTAGCACTTTTTGATAAAAATGCCCACACTGCTGTAATTCTTATGTCAAATGAAAAAAATAATCAACTTCAAATGTCAGCAATTCAGTCCATTTATTCTACTATTTCGCATTCACATGTTCAGTTTTAAACCATGTTCTTTTGAATAAGAGTATAAAAAAGGAATATGACATAGATAGTTAATGCTGCCAACTTTTTAAAAATTACAGTAGAAATTACGAAAAAAGACCAGAAAATTCAGAAGTTATTTTGGTGTGCACCCCGTCAATAGGACAATGAAATAGTATAAGATTTTTTCGTCGAAC
>OMJG01000743.1_pt1 | contig 22603 bp, 18 predicted proteins | sample 1646431 | NCBI WGS metagenome assembly OMJG01 (sample SAMN03771674, study PRJEB25209) | food metagenome | isolation source: Cotija cheese | place: Mexico:Jalisco,Michoacan | collected 2011-12-12
TCCCTTATCATTAAGGGGCAGCCCCTTATGGGTTGCCCTAACAGGCCCCTGCTATCGCGTTCATCCGGCAAAAGAGAACCGCGGTAGCGGGGACGCACTTGGTGTTCGCCGTGCGTGCGGACACGTCACGGCGTGGACAGGTCATCGTCGGTCGGCAAACCCAACCGTTGCAGTGCCTGGATGCCGGTGATGCCCGTGTTCAACAGTTTGGCCAGGGTGACCGCGAGACCGTCGGGAGTGGCGTTCTCCTCGTCCCTGCGCAGCAAGGCGAGCACGTGCGTGCATTTCCAGGTGTGCGTGTGAACATGGCCGGATGGGTGGCGGGCCTTGACCGTGAGGTTGAGTTCAAGGCCGCGTCTGAGCCAGTTGCGGAAACTGGCATCCCAGTCGGCACTGACCTGTGCCGAGGAGAGGCAACGGTCACGGAATTTCGCAAACTCCGCATCACAGTCCAGACCAAGGGTGGTGGCGAGAGCGTGGTGCGCACTATCAGGCCGCCAGTCGCCGATTCCGCTCATCGTGGGTCGGCGTCGACGGTGGGGAAGTTTCTCACCCGGATTATTGGTCGGGTTATATGGTTCGTGCGCACCGTGTTGCATGTCTACGGGGCTGTGATTGCACCCCTGGACAGCGCTTGCTGCATCCCTGTGAACATCCACGGGTGCAGGATCTGCACCCGTAACGGTCGTGTCCTCCGCCCGGTGTCTCGTTGTTCGCAGGTTCAGGTCCCATACCGTGGGGCGATGATTGCCGGGCAGGTACGAGGCGAGCCGCTGGTCGCCGTGCCGTATCGCTCCGGACCGTTCCAGCAGGCGCAGCTTGTACTGCACCGTGCGGCGTGACACCTCGGCGATCCGGGACAGCGTCGCCAGGCTGGGGTAGGCGCCGGTGCCGTCGGGATTGGCGTAATCACCCAAGGCGATCAGGATCACCTTCGCGGTCGCGTCCTTGCCCGTGGGCGCCTCGTTCAACGCCCACAGCATGCTGCGCAGACTCATGAGCGTCGCCTGCGATGGATCCTCGTGGTGCTGCGCACCTCGACGAGCCGTTCGTCCAGATGCTCGATGCTGTCCGTAGATACCCGATACTGGCGTGAGGGCTGGCATACGCGCAGCACACCCTCCCTGCCGAGCTTGAGGATCTGGCGACGATCCATGCCCAGCATGAGCGACGCCTCACTCAGATTCACCCACTTCGGCACGAACCCGCCACCGCTACTCATGATCGGCCCCTTCTCCCGCAACCCCATGATGCGTGTCCGGCACCGGTGTGGCCGTCTCTTCGTCGGGGCTCACCAGTGTCTCGATGTCGACATGGAAGGCTCGCGCCAGCATCTCCAGCTCATGCACATCGAACGGTGACGTGGAGGGGAAGCGCAGCCGACGGATCAAAGTCACCCGAGGGATCCCCGTCAGCTGCGAGGCACGCAGCACGGAAGCGCCCGACCGGGTGATGACCGCCGCGACATGGTGCGCGACGAGTGTCGCGAAACTTGAACTGTCCATGAAAGACATGGTAATGCCCAAACAGGCAGCATGTCAATATCGGAAGTGCCCATATAGGACTTGATAATGACTGTTCAGTGTTATAGAGTGTCCATATGGACATGAACGAAGCTACAGCGAAGACCATAGCATCCGAACGATCGGCTGCGGGGCTGACGATCAAACGGCTCGCGGAACGCTCGGGCGTCCCCGAACGCACTTTGATCCGCATCCTCAAGAACGAGCGTGACATCAAGGTCACCCAACTCGCCCAACTCGCCGAAGTGTTCGGCGTCTACCCCCACGAACTCATCCAATCCGCCGAAGCGTTCATCGAACGCGACCAGCGCGGACCCGTCACCCTTGGGGAGCCGCAGCCCAGCGAACTGTCCGAAGCGGACAAGACAGCGTACGTGCTCAACAAGATAGGCAACCATGACGTCAGGCTCGCGGCATCGCACGACCCCAACAAATGGGCTGAGGCGGCAGGCGGCGATGGACGATAACAGGCGCATCCTCCCCGATTTCCTGCACCGGACATACACGCAGATCATCAACGACACCGAACACCTCGACGTGAGCGTCGTCAACACCCTGCTTCCGGGGGATCTCACCGGAATATACGATGAAGCAACGAAGCTCATCCTCATAGACCAGCGCCTCATCAGCGCGCAGCAACGCTGCACCCTGGCACACGAACTCGTGCACTGGGAGCACGCCGACGAAACCTGCTCGGGAACCCTGGGCTCGAAGATCGAGCGCCACACCCGCATGGAAACCGCGTGCAAACTCATACGACCTCGCGAATACGCCCTCGCCGAGAACGAATACGACGGCGACACCTACGCCATCGCCTGCGAACTGGACGTCACCGTGCAAGTCATCGAAGACTTCCGCAACTACCTCGCAATGGTCCCTGCCATGACAGACCGTCGGCAACAGGCATTTTGCCAAAGCCGAAGATCGACGGGTGGCATCTGACAGCCAGGGGAGGAATCAGCCTTGCTTCTTCGCTTGTTTGCCCGTTTCATGCCGCATCATGGCGGTGGAGAGTTGTGATGACAGCTGTTCGTTCTGCTTTCTGAGTTCCTGTATGCGCTGATCATTATCCTCTATACGGGAGCGCAGCGACTCGACGGTATCATCACCGGGAATGAGCGAGCCTACCTGGCGGGCGAGGTACCTTGACCGCGACTGGACACTGTGCTGATACCGCATCGCGGTCTGCGGATCCGAATGACCGGCCGCATCCATGATCTCACGCACCGTTGCACCCTGCTGGGCCAGCAACGTCAACGCCGTATGACGCAAATCATGGAAACGAAGATCCTTGCGCCCTGCCTGGATTCTGGCCTTGTCATACCAGCCTCTGAGCGTGTTGGGGTGCAACGGGGCTGAACTGTCAGTGACACCGGGGAAAATAAAAGCACCAGCTTCGGGACCGGTAAGGTCGACCAGCGTCTCCATCATTGGTTTCAATTGTGGGGGTATGCTCTCATCGCGTTCACTGTGCTCGGTTTTGGTGCTGCCAATAAGCTCCGGTCCAATGGTCTTGCGGCTCGTACGAATATGAAGCACCATATGGTCCAGATCGATGCTGCTTCTGGTGAGCGCGCAGATCTCGCCGATGCGAGGGCCGTTGCAGAATACGGCGATGTACACCGCCGCGCGATACCGTTCGGGCATGGCCTCGTAGATCATGCGTACCTGTGCGATCGTGGCGGGCACCGTCTCGGTGTTGCGACGCTGTGATGGTGTCATGATGGTGCAGGGATTCCTGGGAATCAGGGGGCTTTCCCCATCAGGTCCGGGACTGCTGGCGGATGCCAACACGCTCTTGAGCACTTTGAGTGCATTGATGCACATGCTGCGCTGCGAGTGATCCAACCCGTCCCACCACCGATCCACATCACGGCTCGTAATCTCGGCCAATCGGCGTTTGCCGAAAAACGGGAGGATATGGTTCGTCGCGTCCTTGCGTATCCTGTAGACCGTGCCTGCCTGGAGTTGGTCGCCCGACCGGGTACGCCGCAGACCCAGCCATTGTTCAAAGTATTGCGCGAAGGTCAACGAGCGACGCTGCTGTTCCCGAAGGATCTCCCTTTCAGGCTGCCATGAATGGGCGTCGATACGAAGCTTGGCGTCCCTGAGCCACACCAGTGCACCGGCCTCGTCTTCGATGTCGAAGCTGGCATACTGACGCTCCCTCAATCCAGGCCACTTATCAAAAGCCCAGAAGGGCGTCAGATAACTCGCCTCTATCCACGCGCTCGTCCGATTGCTCTTGTGCCGAAGCGTACCGAATCTCCGAGTCATAACATCCTCCTGCACCCGTGAACCATGCTGCTTTTACCACATGAATTACCACGCCAAACAGGAAACAGCAAGCGAAAACACGGCATTGCACGTCAAGACAGACCAACCGGGAAACCATGGAAGCACAAGGGGAAAACACTGAAATGGCAACAAAAAAGGCCGGTCACGACGGACCGGCCCTTTGATAACCGTGGAGCTAGGGAGAGTCGAACTCCCGACCTCTTCGATGCGAACGAAGCGCTCTACCAACTGAGCTATAGCCCCAAGTGGATGTTGTCTTGCTCGGCAGGACAACGGATGCTACTTTAGCGCAGGGGGTGCCCTTTCGCAATTCGGGTGGGCGTCATCCTTCAGTTCTTTGCAGCATCGCCATCTGCCGGAGTGGTGGCGGATACCTCGTCCGAGCTTGGGAGTTCTTTGCTTTCCGTGGCTTCTTCTGCGGACTTGTTGTGCCCGAACTTGACCTTGAGCAGGCCGATGATCGTCGGCAGCAGGGAAACAACCAGAATGAGGATGATAACGACCTCAAAATGTTTCTGAACCACGGGAATGCCGCCGAAGAAGTACCCCAACAGTGTGAACAGCGTTGACCAAATCACTCCGCCGAGCACGCTGAAGGGTGTGAACCGGGCCCAGCGCATGCCCGATATGCCTGATATGAAGGGCATGAAAGTACGGATGAAGGGGAAGAAGCGGCCGAGGAACACGGCGATTGGTCCCCATTTCTCAATCATCTTCTCGGTTTTCGCGATGCGTTCGGGCGTCATGGCTTTGACTTTGCCGGACTGGATGATGCGTCGTCCGAAGAAGTGGCCTATGAAGTAGTTGCACTGGTCGCCGATGACGGGGGCCAGCCATACCACGGGCAGCAGAATCGAGAGCTGCAGTCCGCTGTTCGGGTCGTGTGCGAACACGCCCGCTGCGAACAACAAGGAATCTCCTGGGAGGAAAGGCATGAATACCACGCCGGTTTCGATGAAGATAATCAGGAAAATGAACGCATAGGTGGGTACCAACCCTAGTGATATCCATCCGGCAATCGCACCACGCGGGTCCTTGAGCAGTTCGAGCAGCCAGTTGATAAACCCCATATGAATATCCCATCAAACGAATTCGTGTGCTTCCGCACTCCAACAGCAAGGCCACAATACCAGCAAATGTATGAGGTTCCCTTCCTCATGCACACTAAATCCTGTTGCTTCTCCGCTTGTGTAGGGATTCCAAAGTAGGAACGGCTCTATACGCTCACAGAATGGCAGAACGACGGTAAGGGTACTTGCATGGAACTGTTGTGCCACCATCAATCCCTACACAAACGAAGCGAGCTGTCGGTAACCGACATTCAAGTGTGGAGCGCAGTGCTGAGTCGTTATACGTACAGCCCAGTGGGCTGTACGTAGACTCGGTGAGTAGCCGAACCGTTAAGGCCGAAGCGCTGTGCGCTTTGGCTAGGTGAGGTGAGCAGCCGCAAAGGCTGCGAAGTCAATCGCGTAGCGATGGTAAGAATCGCGTAGCGATTGCCACACGTCGTAACGCGAAACGCAACTTTGGGCAAGTCGGGCGCGAGGGTGCATATGTGGTTTCCATGCTGGTCTATATCCAGCTGGGGAACCATATGCTGAGCCGTGAAGCGTACAGCCCGGTGGGCTGTACGTAGGCGAAGTGAGCGTCTTTGCAGACGCGAGGGTACATGTGTGGTTTTCTAGCTGGTTTATATCCAGCTAGGGAACCACATATGTACCAGCCAGAATTCGTATGGCACGGGCATTGCGGTCCATATCGGGTAGAAGAACAGCGACACCAACGCGAGCATTCCCAGGGTGGAACCGACTATCCAGTGATACGTGGAGGTTTTCACATTCTGTCGCAGCCAGTCGGCCATATAGCAGATGGCGAGCACGATCCATGGCAGGATTACGATCGAGTAGAAGGTGAAGGTGGTGCGGTGCAGATATTGAGCCCAGGGAAGCCACCCGCCGATGAAGCCGATGAGCACGGCCCAGATCCGCCAGTCGCCTTGTCTCACCCACGCTGCGACGACTATGCCAATCAGCACGCACGCTGACCCGAGCCACCAGAGCAGTGGGTTTCCGAGGGATGTGACCGCGCTGATGCATTTCGAGCCGGGGGCTATGGAGCACAGTCCTGGATGGTTGTTGAGCTCTTCCCAATAGAAGCTTGTCGGGCGGGTTTGCAACGGCCATGTCAGCGGATTCGCCATGTAGCTGTGGGGTGTCTCCAACGTGGTGTGGAAATCCCACATCTGACGGTGATACTCGACGAATGAGCGCAAGGTTTCGGGCAGCCATGTGATGCCTTCACCTGGATTTTCCGCTGCCCAGTTGTGCAGATAGCTGTCTGAATGCATGAACCAGCCGGTCCACGAAGCCAGATAGGTGCCAGCCCATATCGGCAGCATCATCAGTCCTGTGGGGATGCCGTCTTTCCATAATCCGGAGAGCAACCACGAACGGTATCCCGCCTTGCGTCTCTCCCAAGCGTCCCAGAGTACGGTGAGTACGGCGAAAGCGGCGAAAAAGTAGATTCCCGACCATTTCGTGCCTGTGGCGAGACCTAGCAGCACTGCTGCGGCGACGCGCCACCATGAGAAGAATATGGTGGGCCCGGTTTCGTTGAGGACGAATCGCATACCGCCCTTATGCCGTCCCCACTTGCTGGTGACTGGTATGAATTTCGCCGACCGTTTTTGCGAGTCGCTGCGATACGCCGCCTGCAGTTTGGCTACGCTGCGGTCTCTGTGTATCAGCAGGCACGCGAATGCGCATAGCGCGAAAATCATGATGAAGTTATCCAACAGCCCGGTCCGGCTCATGGTGATGCCCAGACCATCTATGGAGAGCAGGAACCCCGCCATCAGTGCTATGGGGAGGTTATGGAACAGCCGCAACGCGACACGGCACAACACGAGAATGGCAATGGTGCCGACCAATGCCGTCGAGAAGCGCCATGCGAAAGCGCTGTCTGCACCGCCGAAGAATTTCAGTCCGATGGCTATCATCCATTTGCCTATCGGGGGATGGACCACGTATTCGGCTGTGGAAAGCCAACGGTCGGTGTCGCCTTGAGCGAACAACGTATCTATCGGGATATTCGCCGGGCCGAGCGTTTTGGGCCAGTTTCTGGCCTCTCCGGTCATCAGCATGGTCCAGGCGTCCTTGACGTAATACGTTTCGTCGAACACCACGGAATGCGGTGATCCCAAGCGTATGAAGCGCAATGCGCCTCCGAATGTCGCCATCAGTATCGGCAGCAGCCAGCCCATCAGGCGCGGCCCTATCCAGCTCGGGTGTCGCAGAAGTCGCCATGCGTACGCCGGAGTTCTTCGTGAATTAGTATTTGCAAAGCCCATCACCATCAAGATTAGGGGATACTGGAGCTATGCAAACCGAGTCTGCCCAATCCACACAACAATTTGTACAAAACGATGCATCGTCGCGCGCGGGGGAAGCGTCGTCGGATGCCGGAAATCATGGAGAAGCCGTCGCAGCGCAGTCGTCCTCGTCTCAATCTTCCTCCGGGCTGGCTTCTTCCGGGCTTGCCTCCTCAGTGTCGGCTTCTTCGGAGGCGGTTACCTCGGAGCCGGAGGAATTCGGCAACGAGGCCGCCTCGGCTACGCCGTCGGCTTCAGGGGTTCTGGTGCCGCAAGGAACGGTGGTGCTTGCCGCGACGCCGATCGGCAATGTCCATGACGCGTCGGCGCGACTTGTCGCGCTGCTCCAGGAAGCCGATATCGTGGCCGCTGAAGATACCCGTAGGCTGTACGATCTGGCGAATCGTCTAGGTGTTCATGTCGGCGGCAGGGTGATTGCTTACCATGACCACAATGAGCGGGAGAAATCTGACGGACTTCTCGATCAGGTCGAACGTGGTGCATGCGTGCTGGTGGTGTCGGATGCCGGAATGCCCACCATCAATGATCCGGGACTGGCGATAGTCCGGCGTGCCATCGAGCGCGGCATACCGGTGACCTGCGCTCCGGGGCCGAGCGCTGTGCTCGATGCGCTCGCGCTTTCCGGTCTGCCGACGGACCGCTTCTGTTACGAGGGTTTTCTTCCTAGAAAGCATTCCGAGCGTATGCAATATCTGAGAACCATGCAGGCGGAGCAGCGCACCATGGTGTTCTATGAAACACTGCATCGTATCGGTGATTCGATGAAGGATCTGCAGGATGCCTTCGGTCCCAACCGCGCAATGGCGTTATGTCGCGAATTGACCAAGGACTATGAGGAGGTTCGTCGTTCGACGATTTCGGGCATCGTGAAATCCATCGAGGAGAATCCGCCGCGAGGCGAGATGGTGCTTGTGGTCGCCGGAGCATCTGAAGGTGAGGCCATGGCTGCCGCGCCGGCTTCCCTGCCTGTGGAGGATCTCGCGGTGCTGTCCATCGACAGAGCGTTGGAGAACGGTCTGCGCATCAAGGAGGCCATAGCTCAGGTGGTCGCGGAGCATCCTCTTCCCGATGGTTCGTTGCCCAACAGGAAGGACATCTACTCGGCGGTGCTCGCGTTGAAGCATTAGTCGGTTTTCGTCATGCTGCCGTAGTTCAGGGAATCCAGCAGCACCGACAGTGCGTGCGCCACCCCAGGTCCTCCCTGCTGTGAGAGGTATTCCATCAGCTCGGGCGGTGCTGCAGGATTCGCCACAATCCACATTCTGAGCTGAGGGTGCAGGCGTGCGAATTCCCAAAGCGTTGCTATGGGTGTTTCAGGATTGCAGGCGGTGGATGGTATCGCCTGCAGGGGCGGTGTGGGCGGTGACAGCTGAGTGGGGTGGCCGTCGTCGGGTCGTCGTTGGCCTGGGGCCGCGTCGTTTCGCCGGTCTTCGACGCCTGGGCGGTCTGTGCGTTCCGCGGCACTGTCGACTGTGTCCTTGTTGCAGAGTTGTCTGAGCCGATTCGTCTGACGGGATTCCTGAGCATGTTCCGCTCCCTGTCCGAGTGGATTCCCGAGCCGTTCCCCGAGCCGCAGGCCGACGCCGCGCCCGTGCCAATGGCTTGGCCGCCGTTGCGCATCGTGTGGTGAACGGTGCTTAGTCATGGTCGTTCCATGAATCAAAGGTCGCTTTCATGTCGGTGAAGATGGCCACACCTATGGCATGGCCGGGCCATCGGGGGTTGTCGTCCAGCATCTTGAGGCAAAAGGATGGCGTCAGCTTGTTGCGGTGGAGCAGCTTGAGGATGGTGCTTCGGATGTCGGTATCCTGGTCATAGGGCTCGTCGCATGCCAGATCGCAGGCTGTGCGCAGGGGCGACGTGACGAGCAGTCTGCCCATGCGTCTGAGGTGATCCGGCGGGACGGCACGGTTATACACGCGGATGAGCCGTCCATATATCGGTGCCCGATAATGCGAGCGGGAGATGACGTCGATGGTGTCGGGGAAGGTCCCGCCGTTCCATATCCATGCGGCGAGTGATGCGCATGCGGCCGAACCGGTAGGTACCAGTACCGAGGCGATAGCTGCCCTGCCGAACAGCGTTCTCGCATCGGAGCTGAGGAAGGCGCTCTCGTGACCGAGAGGGATGAGTATGCCCATGTCGCATAAGCGACGCATGCTCATCGGACCGGGGAGATCCCTGGTGAAGATCAGTGGGGACTTTGTCGGCGTCCCACTGCGAATTCGTGTGGTGCGAATCGGTGCGTTTGCGCTTCGGCGTGATGTTGTCTCCATGAAGGGAAGATACGTCAAAAAACGGTCGAGCATCGAAAATCCAGGTTGATATGTGGAAATGTGGACAAGTTGTTCGTATTTATCGGCGTTGCCTGGCGGCAAAACCCATCTATGGGCCGGATGTGGAGCAGGATATCGAGAAGGAACCGGCCTCGAATCTGAGGCTTGGTGCGCAGGCATCCACCCCAGGGCGCCATGGAGGCTTGCCGAGTGAACTTTGCTGTCCTCGCCGCCGCCAATAATCAAGGATTATGAGTCATATCCTTGTTTCCGTCGCATGGCCTTACGCCAACGGACCACGTCATATCGGGCACGTCGCAGGTTTCGGCGTCCCATCGGATGTCTACGCGCGTTACGAACGCATGAAGGGCAACGACGTCCTCATGGTGTCCGGTACCGATGAACACGGCACGCCGATTCTGGTTCAAGCCGAAGCCGAGGGCGTCACTCCGCAGCAGCTGGCTGACCGCTATAACCGTGTTATCGCCAAGGATCTGTGTGATTTGGGTCTGAGCTATGACCTGTTCACCAGAACCACCACGGCGAACCATGAGCACGTGGTACAGGAGATGTTTACCCAGTGCCTTGCCAACGGCTATATATACAAGGACAAGCAGCAGGTGGCCATCTCCCCGTCCACCGGTAGGACGCTGCCCGACCGCTACATCGAGGGGACCTGCCCGATTTGCGGCGCATCCGGCGCTCGTGGCGATCAGTGCGACAACTGCGGAAATGAGCTCGATCCGGACGAACTCATCAATCCCGTGTCCAAGATCAACGGCGAAACCCCGATTTTCGAGGAAACCGAGCATTTCTTCCTGGATCTACCAGCATTGGCGGAAGCGAATCTGAAGTGGCTGAAAAGTCGCAAGGGGTGGCGTACCAACGTCATCAACTTCTCTATCGGCCTGTTCAAGGAAGTCAAACCGCGTGCCATCACGAGGGATATCGATTGGGGCATTCCCGTTCCGGTCGATGGGTGGATCGATAACCCGAACAAGAAGCTGTACGTGTGGTTCGATGCGGTTATCGGCTATCTTTCGGCTTCCATCGAATGGGCGCGCAGGCAGGGCGATCCGGAGGCGTGGCGTAAATGGTGGAATGATCCCGAGGCTCCCGGTTACTATTTCATGGGCAAGGACAACATCACCTTCCATTCCCAGATCTGGCCTTCAGAGCTGCTCGCCTATGACGGTGAAGGTTCGAAGGGCGGCCAGAACGGCGACTTCGGCAAGTTGAACCTCCCCGAGGAGGTCGTCGCCAGCGAGTTCCTGTCGATGGAAGGCAAGAAGTTCAGCTCTTCACGCGGCATCGTGATATACGTCAAGGATATTCTCGCCCGCTATCAGGTCGATGCGGTGAGATACTACATTTCCATTGCAGGGCCTGAAAACTCCGACGCCGATTTCACCTGGGCCGAATTCGTCCGTCACAACAATGAAGAGCTTGCTGCCAGCTGGGGCAACCTGGTCAACAGGGTCGCCAATCTGCTGAACAAGGATTTCGGTCGAATCCCCGAAGTGGATTCCTCCACATTGCAGGATGAGGATAGAGCTTTGCTCGAGGTCACAGGCAAGGCTTTCGATACGGTGGGCGATCTTATCGAGCATCATCGTCAGAAAGCGGCGCTTGGCGAGGCGATGACGACCGTGGGGGCGATCAACCGGTACATCTCGGCCATGGAACCTTGGAAGATCAAGGATGACGAGCAGCGTCTGGCTGCCGTGCTGCATACCGCGGCGCAGGCGGTAGTCGATGCCAACACCCTTCTGGCGCCATTCCTCCCTCATTCGGCCCAGCGCGTGCATGAAACGATGGGCGGCACCGGAGTATTCTCCCCATTGCCGCATATCGAGGAGGTCGAAGATCTGGATAAGCCCGGATTCCACTATCCGATCATCACGGGACGGTACCGCTTGGGTGAGAACGTGCATCCCTGGAAGCGCGAAGCGATAGTCGATGGAACGCCGATTGCCAAGCCCACGCCGATCTTCGCGAAAATCCCGAAAGAAGCCGTGCAGGAGGAGCTCGACCGTTTCCAGAGCGAGCTCGACGCCCGTCAGGCCAAGGAAGCCGAAAGGCTGGCGAAGGAACAAGCCAAACTGAAGGGCGGCGACAAGGATACGGTGAAGTAACCCTGTTTCATGCCGGGCGGCGGACGTGTTCTCCTGCCGCCCGGATGGGGCTGCCCGACCCTGCGTCGATGCGGACCGTGGCAGAGAACCATTACGCCATGATGGCCAGGATGCGCACATTGTGGTTACAGGATTCTCAGAGTTCTTTGAGGCTAACGCATCATATCTCCAAGAAAGCGTTGGTTATATAAGAGATGTCAGCAGATACCACGTTGGCGAGGTTCATCCCAGAACCCCATAATTGAACCCTTCTTCTCTCTTCTCTAAAGCCCGGTGGCTCCCTCCACCGGGCTTATCCTTTTTCTGACCCCGTTGTCTTTCCGCCCCATTGTGTTCCCGCACACGTCGTGCTTCTCCCAAAAGTTGTGCTGCTGCACCGTCCGTCCTGTACCTTGCGCCCCTGTATTCGACGTGCCCTCGCGCCGTGCGGAATGTGACGAAGACGTTTGGAATGCCTGACGACACGGCGTGGAAACACGCCGAAAGCCGAAGCGGTTGAAATGGATATTCACTCGCATAGAATGTTGCGAGCTTACGTATTCAACGGGGAATGTTTTGGGGATGATTCCAGCAGTTCCTTTGTGAAACGGGCGGGGAATCCCGGAGAGAACCGGGTAACGGAGAGCAACAAGGAACGCGAGGGTCCATCCCTGATGTACGTCGATCCCAATACCAATCAGCAGGCCGGCAACATGCGCTGGATACTGCCATACTGCAAGCCAGACCTTCCACGGATCGCCGCCGTGGTGGTGCTGTTCATCATCGACAAGGTGCTGGTGATGATCATGCCGCTGCTCGCGGGCATGATCGTTGACCAGGTCATCATTCAAGGTCATCATGACCGTCTGCCCCAACTGTGTTTCACGATGATCGCGGTGACGGCTGTACGTACGGCGGTGCGGTACGGATACCAGATGTTCATGGAACGTTTCGGCCAGAACGCCATCTACCGCCTGGTGTCCGATGAATACGAGAAGCTGCACAGCCTGGACTTCACCTACTTCAATCACACCAGAATCGGTGACATCATGAGCCGGATGACTTCGGACACCGATGCCATCCGCCACTTCCTGTCCTGGGTGACCTACAACGTCGCCGACTGCGTCATACTCTTCGTGGGTTCGCTCTGCGTCATGGTCACCATTGACTGGCGTCTGGCACTGGCTCTGGCCTGTGTGACGCCATTCCTGTTCTTCTTCACCCGGGCCCTGGCGAGCCACGCCCATCCGCTGTTCTTCGACATCCGCAACTCGCTCGCTCGTCTGAATTCGATGGTCGAGGAGAACATCGAAGGCAACCGTGTGGTCAAAGCCTTCGTTCGCGAGCCCTTCGAGACGGAAAAATTCGACGAGCACAACGACGACTACATGCAGCGCAATATGAAGCTTGCCTACAACAGCCGTCGATACATGCCGTGGCTCGACGGTTCCTCCTTCATGCTTCAGCTCATCATCCTGATTTTCGGAGGTTGGCTGGTCATCGAGAACATGATGACCCTCGGCGACCTGGTGGCCTTCGACAGCTTCCTGTGGATGATCGACGGGCCGGTACGTCAGTCCGGCTGGCTGATCAACGACATTCAGCGCTTCAACGCCTCATGCATCAAAATCCGTCGCCTCCTCACATCACGTTCGCGTATCGTCGAGCGTCCGGACGCGGAGTCATCGGTGGAGCATGCCAACGCATTGCTGGCGAAAATCAGCCATTCCGACGTCAAAACCCCCGAACGCATCGGCGGCGAAATTCGTTTCGACCATGTCAGTTTCGCTTTCCCGGATGACCCCGAGACTCCGATTCTCAAGGATCTCGACTTCTTCGTCCCTGCAGGTTCGAAGCTGGGCATACTCGGCGAGACGGGTTCGGGAAAGTCCACCTTGGTGAGCATGATCTCGCGTTTCTACGATCCGACGGTCGGACATGTGCTGATCGACGGCATCGATGCCAGGGATTGGCCGCTGGCGACTCTGCGTTCCCAGGTCAGCATCGTCGCGCAGGATACCTTCCTGTTCTCGGACACCATCGGAGGCAACATCGCTTTCGGCGCCACCATCAGCGATGACGAGTATGTGAGCCGGGTTGCGGCCATCGCGGGTGCGGACGGTTTCATCCAGGGCATGCCCGAAGGCTACAACACCGTCGTCGGCGAACGTGGGGTCGGGCTTTCCGGCGGTCAGAAGCAACGTCTGAGCCTGGCTCGGGCACTTGCCGACGATCCCTCCATCCTGGTGATGGACGACACCACATCCGCCGTCGATATGGAGACGGAGGCCGAAATTCAGCGGCATCTCGGTGAGTTGGAAACCAAGAAGACCATCATCACCATCGCCCATAGAATTTCCTCCGTCAAGGATGCCGATCTGATCGTGGTGCTCGAGCATGGCGCAATCGTCGAGCAGGGGACGCATCAGGAACTCGTGGAAGCGCACGGGCGATATTGGGAGATCTACCGCAAGCAGCTTGGCTTGCAATCCGGTCAATCAGCAGGTTTCGAGGAGTAAGGCATGCAGATGGCACGACGACACAGTGCAAAAAGGCATGAGACGGCCGCAGAGACCGCAGTGCACAACAATCAGCGCCGGAACACCTTCCGCGAGGATGAGGAGCTCGAAGAGCAGATCAATTTCCGCGACATCCTGCGCGTCGGGGTGTATCTGAAGCCATATCTCGGTCAGGTCGTCAGAATACTCGCCGTAGTGGTGCTGATGAGCAGCATCCTCGTCGCGGTCCCGTACCTGATCAAAATCATCATCGATACGGTCATCCCCAACAAGGACGTCACTCAATTGCTGATTCTCGGCGGCGTTTTCCTTGCCGCCATAATCCTCTATGAGCTTTGCCTGAGGTATCGCACGGTTTCCATCACGCGTGTGGGCCAGTTGATGCTCAAGGACATGAGGCGTGACCTGTTCTCGCATATCCAGACGCTCCCGTTCTCGTACTTCGACTCGCGTCCGCACGGCAAGATTCTCATCCGTGTGGTCAACTACGTGAACACCCTGTCGGATACCTTGAGCTCCGGTCTGATCAACGTCATCTCCGATGTGTTCACCTTCATCATCACGCTTGTGGTGATGGCGGTAATCGATTGGCGGTTGACGTTGTGGTCACTGATACTCTTCCCGCTGCTCATCATCTGGGTCAGGGTGCTGCAGTATTTCCAACGGAAGGCCTACCAGAAGCTCTCCAACAAGCAGAGCAATCTCAACGCCTACATCCATGAGTCGATTGCCGGTGTGAAGACCACGCAGACCTTCGCCCGCGAACAGACCCAGTACGAGACCTTCCAGGAGCAGCAGGGGGAGGTTCGCAAATCCTGGATGACGGCCGTGCACATCCAGTTCCTGATGTGGCCGGGGGTGCAGAACATCTCCACGATGACCATCGCCTTCATCTACTATGTGGGCATCATGGGCTTCGGAGGGGTCAATGTCAGCACCGGCGTTCTGGTCGCGTTCGTCGGCTATGCGAACAACTTCTGGAATCCCGTCATCAACATCGGCAACTTCTACAACCAGCTCATCACCTGCTCCGCCTACCTTGAGCGCATCTTCGAGACCCTCGATGTGGTCCCCGAAATTCAGGACAAGCCGGGAGCGGCCACACTGCCGCAGATCCGCGGGAAGGTGGACTTCAACGATGTGGTGTTCAGGTACGAGGACGGCGGTCGCAACATCCTGAACCTGGTGGACTTCCATGTGGAGCCCGGTCGCACCGTCGCCTTGGTCGGCCCCACCGGTGCGGGTAAGACCACCATCATCAACCTGCTGTCGCGTTTCTATGACGTCTCGGAAGGTTCGGTGACCATCGACGGCTATGACGTGCGGGATGTCACTTTGGCGTCCTTGCGTCAGCAGATGGGCGTGATGCTGCAGGATACCTTCATCTTCTCGGGGAACATCCGCGACAATATCCGCTACGGCAAGCTGGACGCCACGGATGAGGAGATTCAGGCCGCGGCGAAGGCCGTGCACGCACACGAGTTCATCATGGAGATGCCGAACGGATACGACACCGTGGTCGAGGAACGCGGTGCCACGCTTTCCGCAGGGCAGCGTCAGCTCATCGCCTTCGCCAGAGTGCTGTTGGCCGATCCTCGTATTCTCATATTGGACGAGGCGACCAGCAATATCGACACGCGCACCGAAGAGGCGCTGCAAGCGGGATTGAATCATCTGCTGAAGGGCCGTACCTCCTTCATCATCGCTCACCGGCTTTCGACCATCGAGAACGCGGATGAAATTTTCTACATCGACCATGGGCAAATCGTCGAGCACGGTTCGCACGACGAGCTTCTCGCTCTGAAGCAGGCCTATTTCAGGCTCTACGAGTCGCAGTATTCGATGATTCGCGTGGCCAATGGCGGCGAGGACCTGCTCAAGGAGCGCTAGACACGGCATTCGTGGCCTTCTTGCCGTTAGTGCAAGGATGGCCACGGGTGTAGTGTGCGGGAAGTATGAGCAAGCATCATCGCAACCGCAGCTGGGCGCCTGCGCCTGAACCGTTGAACCCCGATATCGAGGTGGTGGACGATCACACCCATCTCGCCTCGGTCGTCCCTTTCGCGGCGTCAATGGCCAAGGAGGCTCGTGATAGGGGCCAGGCCGAGGTTCCGGTTCTGTCGGTCGACCGGATGCTCGAAGACGCCGCGTCAGTGGGTGTCCGCAAAATCATCGATGTAGGGTGCGAGCTTCCGCATCTGCAAACCGCCGTTGACTTGGCGCTCGCCCATCCGGGGCAGGTTTGGGCGGCGTTGGCTATTCATCCCAACGAAGCCGTGCTGCATGGCCACCACGGTGCCGCCGGTCCGGACGGATTGCCGGTGCGATACCAGAGCTGGCACGATGTGGATATGGAACAGGCTGTGGCCGAAGTGCATCGACTGGCTCTCGCCTACCCTGAGCAGGTCGTGGCCATCGGTGAAACCGGCATGGACCTGTTCCGGACTGGTGAGGATGCCAAGGAGTTGCAGCGGCAGGCTTTCCGAGAGCATATCGCGTTGGCGAAGGAGCTCGACCTGCCGATGCAGATTCACGATCGAGATGCCCATCGCGAGGTGATGGAAACCCTGATACGCGATGGCGCCCCCAGGAAAACGGTGTTTCATTCATACTCGGGCGACGTGCAGATGGCCGAAGTGGCGAAAGAGCGAGGCTGGTATCTGAGCTTCTCCGGAACCGTGTCCTATAAGGGCAACGAAGGCATCAGGGAGTCGCTGGCAATCGTCGGGTTGGATCATGCCATGGTGGAGACGGATGCTCCATATCTGACGCCGATGCCGTACCGCGGGCGCACGAATGCGCCGTATATGATTCCCTACACCTTGAGAGCCATGGCGGATACGCTCGATATGCCCATAGATGCAGTTGCGGCGGCTACCAGGGAAACCACCCGTGAAGTGTACGGATTCTAAGCGTCGGCGGTGTCTCACCGTAGACTTGTCAGCGAATTGTTCATAGTGATTCAGGCAGAGTGCCCCGGCATGACTTAGCCTGAGGGGAAATGCAAAAATCATTGGAATCCCAGTGCTTTGAGGCAACTGTGAAGTTTTCGGGTAGATAGTGTGCACCACTGGTGCTAACGTAATGCCGACGTGTGGAAAACATGTAGGCAGAGCGCTCGACCTGCCACTGGAGGAGTGTATGTCTAAGAAGAAGAACGAGGCACAGCCTTTTGACGGTGAGATTAGCACCGGAAATCAGGGGAATGCCGACGAGTCCGACCACGACTTATCCCGTGAGGGCAAGGGGCCGTCTGGTGCACAGGGTGACGTATCCAAGGCAACAGCCAGGGGCCATACGGCCACCGAGGATGCCGACGTTGCAGACGGTGCCGCTGTCGATGCCGACGTGAATCAATCCGCAGCGGCCGGAAAGACCGCTAAGCCGGTCGCCAAGCCAGTGGTGGAGGATTCCATCCTCCCCGCAGAGAGCATCACCAAAGCGCCGAAGGTCTCGCATCAGGCTCGTACCAGAGAAGAGCGCATCGCGCTAAAAGCCAAGCGCAAAGAGGCAATGAAGCTTGCCGCCCAGCGTAAGAAGGCTTCCAACAGGGGCCCCTTGGGACGTCTGTGGATCAAGATTCAGAGCTCGCCGGACAAGGTGAGCATTTCCATGGCCATCGTCGCTCTCGGTGTGGTGTATGGGGATATCGGTACCTCGCCGCTCTATATGTCCCAGACATTCCTAAGCGGTCAGGGCGGCATCGCCAATACCGACCGTCCTGCCGTGTTGGGCATGCTGTCCTTGGTGTTCTGGTCGATTACGCTGATTACCACGGTGAAATACGTGCTCATCGCGATGCGCATCGACAACAAGGGTGAAGGTGGCATTTTCGCTCTGTACAGCCTGGTGAGGCGTCATGCCAAATGGCTCGTCATACCCGCGATGCTTGGGGGAGCGGCCTTCCTGGCTGATTCCGTGCTGACTCCGGCGGTGTCCATATCCTCGGCAGTCGAAGGTCTGAAAACCCTCCCGGTGCTTGAACCGATCTTCAATGACAACGAGAATCTCACCCTGATGATTACCGTCGTGGTGATTCTGATTCTGTTCTCAGTGCAATCAAGGGGCACGGAGCGCATCGGCAAGGTATTCGGCACCGTCGTGATGATATGGTTCGCCTTCCTGGCCGTGGTCGGCGTGGCGAATCTCGGGAACGACTGGACCGTGTTCGAGGCCCTCAATCCTCTCTATGGCATACGATTCCTCTTCAGCTCGGGTAACGTCGCAGGACTGGCCATTATGGGAACGGTGTTCCTTTCGACGACCGGAGCCGAGGCCTTGTACTCGGATATGGGTCATGTCGGACGTGGCAATATCTACATCACCTGGCCCTTCATCAAAATCGCCCTGGTGCTGAACTACTTCGGCCAGGGTGCCTGGATGCTCAACAACCGCAACAATCCGGACCTGAAAAACATTCAGAACCTCAATCCTTTCTTCCAGATGATGAATCCGAACGTCCGGTACGTCGCCGTGGTGCTTTCGGTGACGGCAGGCGTCATCGCTTCGCAGGCATTGATTACCGGTGCTTTCACGATGGTGTCCGAGGCCACCGGCCTGAATTGGATGCCGCATCTGCAGGTGCGATACCCTGCACGAACCCGAGGGCAGCTGTACATCCCCGTCGTCAACATGGTGCTGTGCGCAGCGACCTTGACGGTTCTGGGAATCTTCAGGGATTCCGAACACATCGCCGCCGCATACGGTTTGGCGCTGACCATTACGATGATTACGACGACCGTGCTGCTTGGAGTGTACATATGGTTCAACGGCAGCAAGTTCTGGGCCGTGGTGTTCACCGTCGTATTCATCGCGATACAGACGCTGTTCTTCCTCGCCTCCATGGCGAAGTTCCTGCACGGTGGCTGGTTCACCATGCTGCTCACCCTCGCCATATTGTTCATCATGTACACCTGGAACGAGGGCACCAAGGTCGAGCGCTCGCAGCGTCGGCATATGGCTCCCAAGGAGTGCCTGCCCGCTTTGGACATGCTGCACAACGATTTCAGAGTGCCCTATTATGCGGATAATCTCGTCTACCTGACTTCTGACACCGAGATGTGCCGACTCGACACCGACATCTTCTTCTCCATCTTCGCTGACCATCCCAAGCGCGCCAGAGCCTGGTGGGCGGTGTCCGTGCAGACCACGGACGATCCCTTCACACGGGATTATTCGGTGGAGAACTTCGGTACCAACTATCTGTACCGGGTGCGTATGCGTCTTGGATTCAAGGTCGACCAGAATGTGGCGACCTACCTGCACCAGATCATGCATGAGCTGATAGACAGCGGTGAGTTGCCTCCGCAGACCTCCGTGTACCCCAAGGTGGACGAGGACCCTCAGATCGGCACCATCAAGTACATTCTGATCCACAAGGCTCTTATGCCGGAATCAAAGATCACCACCGGCAGAACCATGGCGTTGCAGGTGAAATATGCGATTCGTCATGTGGCGGGGTCGCCGGTGAAATGGTTCGGTCTGGCTCCATACAATCCGATTGTTGAGGTTCAGCCGCTCTTCGTCACGACGCGGCGCGTTCCACGCCTGCAGCGGGTGGCGTTGCGCAGAACCAAACGCCAACAGGCCATGTTGCAGGAGGCCAAGAAAGAGGCCAAGGTCGATGCCGTGAAGGATCTGCCCAAGGTCTCCAAGGACGATGCGCAACAGCCGGCCAAAACCGAATAGGGACTCTTCGCCGAGAACGTGAGATATGACGACACGGCGAAAATTGATGCGTTAGAGTGAATTGATATGTGCAGATTATTGGTGTATGCCACCAACGGCATTAATCTGAGCCTGAAGGACATCATAGGCGAGACCGATGTGGCGCAGTTCCGCTCGGTTTCCAGAATTCACAACGACGGGTGGGGAGCATCCCTGTTGTCGCAGCCTCCGGAAGGGGCGCATCGACGCGATGGTGGGGCTCCCACGCCGGAGACCGCTTCGAATGTGTACCGTTCCACGGTCGCCGCACATTTCGATCCCACCTTCGATACGATGGTCGATTGCGGCGCTCGTGGAGGCCTCTATCATCTGCGACTGGCATCATCGAATCTGCCCCTGATACTGGAGAACCAGCAGCCGTTCTTCGCCAATGGTCTCAGCTTCATCCACAATGGGGATATCAGCGATGATGAGGGTCGTAACATCGTCGACAACAGGGATTTCGACATTGACGAGGACCTGCTGCTGGAAACAGGCGGCAAGAGCGATTCTGCGATATTCTTCTCGGTGGTCTTGCAGCACGTCGCGCAGGGATTGACCCTCGCGCAGTCGGTCGCCCAGGCGGTTGCGGACCTGCGAATCTTCTATCCGAAATCCTCGTACAACTGCATGGTGCAAAGTGCGGACGAACTGGTCTGCCTCAGAGCTTCGGGACGCACCGATACCCCGCCCCGCATCGCGGATATCTACGAACGCTATGATCAGTCCGACTATGTCGCCGACTACCGGGTGATCAGGTACAGGAACATTCGTGATGAGGCCGACGGCGCGTCCGGTGTGGTTGTCGCGTCGTCCGGCTTCGAGCAGCATTCCGAGGATGGCTGGCAGGAGTTGCACAACGATCAGATGCTTGTCGCATCCAATCAGACAGGCGAATATTCCTTGCGCGAATTGTGAACGCATCGGTGCCTGTTCCGTGTGGGCAATAGACTGTTTTTGAGTATGCGTTCGTGGATGCTGCCGTTGAGGGCTTCCCAAATGCGAGTACAACGAATGTCGTCGATTGAAAGGGTATGGCATGAGTGAAGAACTAGCGAATATCGGAGTTGTGGGTCTTGCGGCCATGGGCGCGAGCCTTTCGAGAAATCTGGCGCACCACGGCAATACCGTTGCCGTATACAATCGCCACTACTCACGTACCGAGGCGCTGATTGCTGAGCATGGTTCCGAAGGTAAGTTCATTCCTGCCGAGACGGTGAAGGACTTCGTCGCTTCACTGGCGAAACCCCGCACCGCCATCATCATGGTCAAGGCCGGTGCACCCACCGATGCGGTGATCAACGAATTGGCGGATGCCATGGAACCCGGCGATATCATCGTCGATGGCGGCAATGCCTATTTCGAGGACACCATCCGACGCGAGAAGGATATTCGCGCACGGGGTCTGCACTTTGTCGGATGCGGCATTTCCGGTGGCGAGGAGGGCGCCCTCAAGGGACCTTCGATGATGCCAGGTGGAACCGATGAGTCGTGGAAGACTCTCGGACCGATTTTGAAGAGTATCGCAGCTGTCGCCGAAGGCGAACCGTGCGTGACCCATATCGGTACCGATGGTGCCGGTCATTTCGTCAAGATGGTGCATAACGGCATCGAGTATGCGGATATGCAGGTCATCGCCGAAAGCTATGACCTCTTGCGTCGCGGACTGGCCATGGAGCCTGCGCAAATCGCCGATGTCTTCGCCGAGTGGAACAAGGGCGACCTGAATTCGTATCTCATCGAGATTACCGCCGAGGTCCTCGGGCATACCGATGAGAAGACCGGCAAGCCGTTCATCGACATCGTCGTGGATCAGGCGGGGATGAAGGGCACGGGCACCTGGACGGTGCAGACCGCACTGGCATTGGGCACCCCCGTCACGGGTATCGGTGAAGCCGTGTTCGCTCGCGGTCTGTCCTCAGAGGCGGCACTTCGCGAGGAGGCGGCTGCCAAGGGTCTGGAAGGTCCTGATCCCGAGGGTGCATTCGCAGCGAAGTTCAAGGATGAGGACGCTCGAAAGGCCTTCATCGAGGATGTTCGTCAGGCGCTCTACGCTTCAAAGATCGTGGCGTATGCGCAGGGCTTCAACGAGATCGAGAAGGGTGCCAAGCAATACGGATGGAACATTGATCTTGGCGCGGTTGCGCGCATCTGGCGTGGCGGCTGCATCATCAGGGCGAAGTTCCTGAACCGTATCTCTGACGCCTATGATTCCTCCGAGACCTTCGGTTCTCTGCTCTTCGACCCCTTCTTCAAGAAGGCTGTGGCGAATGCGCAGGAATCATGGCGACGAGTGGTCGCCAGCGCCGCAGAAGCAGGCATTCCCGTACCTATGTTCTCCAGCTCGCTCGCGTATTACGACGGTCTGCGATCCAAGCGTCTGCCCGCCGCCCTGATTCAGGGCCAGCGCGACCTCTTCGGTGCCCACACCTATGGTCGCGTAGACACCCCTGGCGCCTTCCATACCCTGTGGGCAGAACCGGGTCAGAAAGAGATTCAGGAAAACTGAAGTTCTTTCTGACGATGACAGCGCGGTGCGCTGTCCTCAGGTTCTGCGTGAGTGGCTGAGCCGTTAAGCGGAAAGCCCAGTGGGCTTTCCGTAGGTGAGGTGAGCAGCCGCAAAGGCTGCGAAGAATCGCGAAGCGATTGCCATACGTCGCGATTCCTCACGTTGCTTTGATTGTCAGGTTCTGCGTGAGTGGCTCCCTACGGAGCCGCGAGCAGTGATTGAGACCCCCGCGTTTTGCGGGGGTCTGTTGTTGCGGGGCCAGAACCC
>OMJG01000745.1_pt1 | contig 22551 bp, 29 predicted proteins | sample 1646431 | NCBI WGS metagenome assembly OMJG01 (sample SAMN03771674, study PRJEB25209) | food metagenome | isolation source: Cotija cheese | place: Mexico:Jalisco,Michoacan | collected 2011-12-12
CCATCTCCATCTGCTCGAACTCGCGGGTACGGAAGATGAAGTTGCCCGGGGTGATTTCATTGCGGAAGCTCTTGCCCATATTGGCGATGCCGAATGGGGGCTTGGAGCGGGAGGAGCCCATCACGTTCTTGAAGTCCACGAAGATGCCCTGAGCTGTTTCAGGACGAAGATAATGCAGACTGTGGTCGTCCTGAACCGGCCCGAGATGCGTCTGCAGCATCATGTTGAAGTCGCGTGGTTCAGTCCAGTTGCCCTTCGTCCCGCAATCCGGGCAGGGAATATCCTTCAGCCCGTTCTCAGGAGCATGCCCGTGCTTCTCCTCATAGGCTTCCTCCAAAGTGTCTGCACGATGACGCTTGTGGCAGGAGAGGCACTCGATCAGCGGATCGTTGAACACGGACACATGGCCCGATGCCACCCACACAGGGGTAGGGAGAATCACGGAGGTGTCGACGCCGACAACGTCACCTCTGGTGATAACCATCGAACGCCACCATTCGCGCTTGATATTGTCTTTCAGCGCCACGCCGAGAGGACCATAATCCCACGCAGAGCGCGTGCCTCCGTAGATCTCCCCCGCGGGGAACACGAAGCCACGGCGCTTCGCAAGGGACACCACTGCATCGAGTTTGGATTCAGCCACGGAACACCTTCTGTTGAGATTGGTTTATCAGGGTTTTGACTCGATAGAGTCTATAGCGAGACTCTGACACCTCCTCCGCCGCATCATCCCGAGATAACTGCAATAAAAAGACAGATAAATACCGACAAATGCGGTCCGGAACTGTCCTTTTATTGCAGTTATCTCGCGTTCTGGCCGGGTACGGGCTGTCCAAGGCGTTTCTTATGGTTCAAGAGCACATGCAGGGGCACTCGAAAGAGTTGAGATGGCACGATGTCACGACGGCATCACGTCAGTCCCTTCGAACCTGTTGGTTAAGACCATCGTAGGGAGACATGAAATGTCTGATACCACTCCATCCCAAACACCATCGACAGCCAAGGCGAACACCGAGCAGTTGGCCGCAGACCATCCGCTTCGTCAGGCCATCCAGGAAGCGGCGCGGCAAGTACGCCAGCAGACTCCCCTGGCGCAGTCCTTCACCAATTTCGTCACCATCAACCTGGTGGCCAACGCCCAGCTTGCCGTCGGCGGCAGCGCCGCTATGAGCTATCTGCCGGATGATATCGCCGATGTCAGCGAGATATCGGGCGCAAGCTACATCAACGTCGGCACCCTGCTGCCCTTCTTCGCACAGGCACTGCCGGAAATCGCACAAGAGTTCGCTCGGACAGGGCACCCATGGGTGCTCGACCCGGTAGCGGCAGGACTAGGCAATACGCGAACTGCCATACTGTCCTCCTTCAAGGAGTATCCGCCGACCGTGGTACGGGGCAACGCCTCGGAAATCATCACTTTGGCGCATATGTGGAAACTCGAGGATGGCGACGACGCCGGACACTCGGGAAACCAGGATTCAAGACCTGCAGGAGTGGAATCCGTCGACGACGTCGAGCACGCCCGGCACGCCGCGACGATACTGGCCCGATACCTGGTGTCCCACAGCGCTTCAGGCAAGGCCTGCGTTGCCGTCTCAGGAGCAGTCGACCTGATCACCGACGGCAGCCTCGTATACCGTCTTCCCGGAGGCAGCGAACTCATGACCAAAATCACCGGCGCAGGCTGCTCGTTGGGTGGTGTCATCGGCACATACCTCGCCGTATCCGACCCTTTGACGGCCGCCCTCGCAGCCTCGGCCCATTACAATGTCGCCTCCGAACAGGCCGCACTGAGCGCCAAAGGACCAGGAAGCTTCCAGAGCGCATTCCTCGATGGCCTGTGGAACGCCAGCGCCACGGACATCGCCAACGCCCCCATACTGCTGAACTGAGCGGCGAGAGTGATTGACCAGAGCGTCGTTCGGCCCCAAAAAACCCTAATCCGCAATCGGCTCCGCTCATAACACTCCGCTCATCACACTGCGCTCAGTGAGCAAGGATTGCAACAACGATGTATCGAGACACTAAGGATCGTGACTATGACATTCGAGTACGCGTCAATGCGTGAACACTTCGATTTGAGCGCCTATCTGGTACTCGGGCCGGATGACACCCACGGAAGGAGGGTCGAGGACGTCGTCGCCGCCGCGCTGCGGGCCGGTATCAGCTTCGTGCAATTACGTGCCAAGCATTCGGATGCCTCCGACATCATCGAGATGGCACGTGGCATCGCCGATACGATAGCCGAGGCGGGAAAGAGTTCGACCGTTCCGCTGGTGATAGACGACCGCGTCGATGCGGCATGGCAGGCACGCTGCGAGGGCATCAAAGTCGATGGCGTGCATGTCGGTCAGACTGATCTCGGGGTCGAGTACTGCCGTCGGCTGCTGGGAGAGGACGCCATCGTGGGGTTGTCGGCGAACACCGAGCATCTTATCGACACGGTGAATCTCCTGCCCGAAGGCGTCATCGACTATGTCGGTGCAGGCCCTGTACATACCTCTATCAGCAAACCGGATGCGGGTGTGGACGCTCTCGGCGTGGCTCACAATCTGGAGATCGAAGGCATCCGAACACTCTCGACGGTCAGCAGCTACCCCGTGGTGGCGGGCGGCGGAGTGACGGCCGCAGATATGCCCGCGCTGGCCGACACCAAGGTTGCCGGATGGTTCGTGATCTCGGCCATCGCGGGCAAGGATGATCCGGAGCAGGCCGCCAGAGAACTCGTCGAAGCCTGGCAGCAGGCGAAACGGCATCGCGCCTAGCATCGGGGACATCACACAGCGCCCACCGTACAGTTACATGACAGGCATGATGTTCATCACACGGTGACACAGCAACACAGCTACACGGTCACATCGTCACGCGGAAACCAACGAACAAGGACACCAAGGAGACACCAATGGAATCACCTCAAGAACAGCAGACGTCGGATTCGGGCAAGCAATACATCAATACCGTCGCAGCGCTGTGCATCGCGCCAAGCGGAGTCGGCGACGAACTCTCCACCTACGTTGCGCAGGCGGTGGCGACCATCCGAGATTCGGGACTGCCCAACGAGACCAACGCCATGTTCACCAATATCGAGGGCGACCTCGATGACGTGCTCAAGGTCGTGCGCGAGGCCACGATGAAGCTCGCCGGACAGGGGTATCGCACGGGAGTGACGCTGAAACTCGATATCCGCCCGGGATTCACCGGCCAGCTCACCCGAAAACCCGAATTGGTGGACGAAATACTCGACCAGCAAGGCTGAGCACATCGGCAACAGAGATAACTGCACTAAAAGAACAGCAAATCCACGTACATACCAGGAAAAAGCTGTCCTTTTAGTGCAGTTATCGCGTATCTGCCGAAGGACAGGCGAGTCTCAGGCTTTTACGCCCCCGAAACGACGGTCACGATGGATGTAATCGTCGATGGAGCGCCACAACACGTCACGCCCGCAGTCGGGGAACAGTTCGGGCACGAAATCCAGTTCTGCATACGCGGCTTCCCACGGCAGGAAATTACTGGTGCGCTGCTCGCCGGATGTGCGAATCACCAAATCGCAATCGGGTATATCGGGATTGTACAGGTGTTCGGCAATCATCTTCTCGGTGACCCTGCCACCCTTGATTCTGCCGCTGGCCACCTCTTTGGCGATGGCGCTAGCCGCGTCGGCGATTTCCGCACGACCACCATAATTGATGCAGAACACCACATCGATCACCGAATTGTTCTTGGTGCGTTCCATGGCTACTTCAAGCTCATCGATCACCGATTTCCACAGTTTCGGCCTGCGTCCGGACCAGCGCACCCTCACACCCCATTCGTCCATCTGCGCGACGCGCCTGTGGATGATGTCCCTCGAGAATCCCATGAGGAATCGCACCTCGGAAGGACTGCGCTTCCAGTTCTCGGTCGAAAAGGTATAGAGACTCAGATATCTCACACCGCTTTCGATAGCGCCCGCGATGGTGTCGAACACCACCGGTTCCGCCGCCTGATGACCACGCGTACGTTCCAGACCACGATGTTTCGCCCACCGACCGTTGCCGTCCATGATGACGCCGACATGTCTGGGTACGACATTCTTGGGAAAATCAGGAATTCGCGATGGTTCGGAGAAGGGTGCGGCCGGGATATCCAGCGAAGTGTAGTCAACCTGTTCAAAGCTCATGGTCACGAATCTAACAAGCGCAGTGAACGAAGTGGACGCTCAAGATAATATTCGCCCCATTCCTCAACAATACGAGCGCATTGGGCATCTCCATCAGGATTAGGCCGGGATGAACCCGTCCGCGCATCGCCTTCGTCCTCGCTTTCGCAGCGCTGCAGGGATGCTTCATCCAGCAGCTTCCAGTTCCCCTCGACCAAAGCCTTGAGCTGTGTGCGGCATTGCGTAGTCATACCCCTGGCCTCAGGCGTGCGATCGTTGACGCACATCGTACCTCCGGCAGGAACCGAAAAGAACTCAAGCCCATCGCTTCTGCCGCACACCACGCAGGAGTCGAATCGTGGCAGCCAACCCGCCAGGGCCAGGGAACGCATGACATAGGACGCACTGATCATATGCGGATCGTGACGATGCCTGGATAGGGATGCCAATGCCGACACGAGGAGCATGTATTGCGCGGTTGCGGATTCGTGCTCCGTATTGACCAGTTTGTTCATCGTTTCGAGGATAACCGAGCCGTTGGCATACAGGTCGAAATCACCGCAGATCGCATCCGCGTAGGATGCTATGCTCGCCGCCTGTGAAATTCTGTCAAGGTTTCTGCCCTGAGATATCAATACATCGCTTCGCATAAAAGGTTCCAGCCTCGCTCCGAAGCGTGATTTGCTGCGTCTGACACCGCGAGCGACCGCCCGTATTTTGCCGTGCTCCTTGGTGAGCATCGTGATGATGCGGTCCGCTTCGCCGAGTTTGGCGGTGGTGAGCACCACTCCCTCGTCATGATATGTGGACACCGCCCACCTCCCTGTAGCTCAAGACAGTACATCATGGCGAGCTGCCGGTGCGCGTTCGTACAAGATTCGCTTCTTCGCTTAATAGACGAACAATCCCCAGAATGCGAAAACCAGCAGAATACAGAACATCGCCACCGTGGTGACCACGAACAGCACTCTGCCCAAGCGGGTCGATGCCAACACCGGTTTGTTCTTCTGCTGTGCTATTGCACGTTTCTCAGCGGCACTCAAATCGTCCTTGCTCTGATGAATATTCGTCAGTCCGCGCAGTGACGCCACTTCGAATAACCTGCCGAAAACCCTTGACCAAGCCCACACCACCAGTGTGGAAACAATCTGAATAACCGGCCAGCTCCAATAAATCATGCCCGCCGGTTCAGGTGCGCCACCCCAGGCAAGTTTCACCACTCCGACTACCACCTGTCCCAAACCTGAAACAAACAGCAGCAGTGTCGCTAAAGTCGTGCCGGTAATCAGCAGCAGTATGCCGCCGAAGCCATGAACGAAACCCAGAGCACGCCCCTTGTGCTTGACCATGTGGTTGATTTTCGTGACCAATGCGATGACCGCGAGGATAATCGACACCACCATGGACAGGAGCGCGGCCACATGCAGGCCAATCATATACACGGTCAGCGTCGGACGCGCATGCAGGTCGCTCGGCACGGCGATTGACTGACGAATCGTATCCCCTGCCACGCGCTCAGAAGTCTGTTCAAGGCCGTGCACCTGTCCGACCGCCCAATCCGTCACATCCTCCGGGTAGTGATCCGCCAAAGGTGTGCCTGATTGCGCCTCGTCCCCCAGTCGCAGGACATGATTGGCAATGGGATAGTTCCGAACGGTGACATTCCAGTTATCGGCCTGGTGAGCCAGCTTCAGAATCTCCTGAGTTCCCTCGACCTGTGCCGTCATCACATCCTTGGAACCGTAGGCGACGAATGTGGGAATCGCGTAGGCGCTGGCATGCATGGTGTCTATGTCTATGTTGTTCAGTCCGAACAGCGCGGCATCGGTGCTGAACAGCCGACGCAGGATGGATTGGTAACCGGGGTTCGCACCCACCAGAGCAAAATCCTGGGCCGCAAGAAAACCCAAGGAATGCCTGGGCGAATTCACCATGGGGCTGAGCAGTATCTGGAAAGCGAGCCTGGGGTCGTCCTCCAACAGATAGGCACTGATCCATGTGCTCTCGCTGGTGGCATAGATGCCCACTTTGTCCGGGTTGACGTTGCCCTGCTGCCTCAGGTATTGCACGGCCTGTTCATAGGCTTTGGCGGAGGCGGGATAGTCCCGATTGACATCGCTGGTGTTCCACACGGGCTTGTCGATGACCACCGTCACGAAGCCTGCGGAAGACAAGGTTTTCGCCACATCCCCGAAGGAATTGTCACTGGTGCCGTATCCGGCGCCGTGCATGAATACGATTGCCGGCCGTTGCCCACTGGCACCAACGGGTTCTCGAATCAGCATGTTGATGTTCTGCCGGTCACCTGTGGACGGCTGGGTGGCGACGAAGGACTCGTGGCGTTCGCCGACCTGGTAATCCCCGTCCTTGTCGAGATGAAGGTTCGAGGGGTTCGAGAAAGTGACGCCGGTGTCGGAGGAAAGCGTTGCGACGGTTTGGTTCGTGGGTTCGTTCTTCCAAGGCACCGTGGTGATATGCGATACGGATGTCAGAATACCTATCATCATGATAAATATCGGCAGGCTGACCATCAGCCGCCTGGAACGGCTCCAAGCCCTGTTGGCCTTCACGGTATATTCATCATTCGACACGGGAGACATTGTAACCTCACTGCATCTACAACCGCCGTGAACCGCGCGAACCATGCCGTCGGAGCGCAAAGGCACACGTACGAAACCTCTCGGCATATGCTCGGGGCTCACCTACCAGTGGTAGATGAGCCCCGACAACACCCAATCCGATTGTTCAATCAGTCGTTTCTGCGTCGGAATTTCAGCAGTGCGATTCCGCACGCAGCCAACGCCAACAGCGCAAGAGCCGGGTATGTGAGGTCCGCACCGGTCTTCGCCAGAGTGCTCGAGGCACTTCCTGCAGGAGTTTGAACCGGCTTCGGCGATTCGTTGTTCCCTGGAGCCGCTGGTGTCGTCGACGCCTTGGCTTTCACGGTGATCTTGGCGGTCGATGAGACCTCGACGCCACCATGATTCTTCAACGAATACTTCACCTCATACACGCCTGGACGCGACGTGTCAGGCTTGCCATCGACCGTCACACCCGAAAGCTCCACGGCCTTGCCATCCGCATCCACCGCAGACACGAAGGAATCCTGCGCAGACCACGCATCACCCACGACAAGCGACAAATCCTTCGACACCACAGCCGTCTGATCCTTCACCACCGTGTAGGTTCGTGTTGCGGTAACAACGTTCCCCGATGAATCGGTCACCGTATATGTCACCGTGTACGTTCCCGGCTTCGAGATATCGAAACCGCCCTTGTCGCTCACCACGACCTTGGATGTAAGGTCTCCGTCTTCGACATCGCTGGCCGTCACGCCATTCTTCAAAGCTCCGTCGGTGACGGCATCCGAGGAATAGACCTGGACGGACTTCGGGTCAACGAACAGTTGCGGGATGAATCCGACGTTCCCTGTCTTCTGATACACGAAATTGACGAGCTGCTGCTCCTGTGGCTGAACGGCTGTTGATGTGTACAGTGCGCTGTAACTGTACGTCCCGTCAATGTTCGGCGCCTGGATATGGAATCCCAATATCGCCCAATACATATTCACGTCGTCGGCAATGGTAATGACCGCGCACGAGCCGTTGATCTTGACCGAGTAGCCTTTGACATCCGTAAGCTTCTGATACACCTCGGGCGTTGCCGCTGAAGGCTTGAGGAAGAGATCGTCCGCACCGATCGAAGCTTGGTCCCCCGAGACGCAAAGCGTTATGACTCGCTGCGTGTCTTTGCCTGACTCGATGTAGTTGCCGGGATCCAGCACGATGTTCGCCGCCATGCTGCGCTGATTGGGAATGAATACTCCGGCGGTGCCGTCAATGAAGTTGTCTGTGCCTGCGCCTTCCTTGCCATACAGGCCAATGCCGAGAATCAACCTTCTGCCTCCGTACCCGGAACCGCCGTTGTCGACATGCTCGGTGTTGAATGTCGAAGGTGTCACGGACTGCTCAGATGCCGCTCCAGCAGAGGTTACGGTCTTGGCGCTTATGACATTGTTGTTCGTCGTGACGTTGTTCGTGGGAACGTTGATGATGAAATTCATGTTTGCGCTCAACAGCGATGCATCGGCGTTCAACGTATAGGTCACGGTACCGTTCGCGCTATCGGTGTTGAACGTTCCGGTCGATGTGCCGCCATTCGTCTGAATTCTCGCCAGATTAATTGCACCGCTCGTCGGCAAGGATATGACGATGCTGTCCCCTTTTTTCAGCGCTGACGTATTCGCGATCGAGACCGTCGTTTCAAGGTTCGCGGTTCCCTTGAAGGTCTGATTTTGCGTGAAATTCGTGGTGATGGTCACACCGCTGTCTTCGGCGGAAGCCAGTTCCGTACCGAAGCCCGCCGCCATCACGACCATCGCGATCACCGCGACTATCGCGCCCATCACTTGAATCTTGGTTCTTTGCACAACTCCGTGTCCCAATATTTCCCCCTTTGGTTTCTCTGAACACCTTGACTTATTTCCCCTCGCTCATCCTACACATAAAACCGAACCACCCGAGCATTTGACAGCCTTGATCCTTCTCTCGGCGTTAAATCCCCCTCCCATGTACGCTCTCAGCCTCAAACAATCACCCGAGACGGCACCGGACGGACCAAGCCCCCGAAATCCGCCAATCATCCCGAGCGCGTTCGGTAATCCAATAGCCTCGAAACCAGCGGGGCCTCCATGGAATCAGTACCGAGTGACGACCACCCTGTCGTGGTAGCCTCCATCGGGTCGAATATCCCCGTCGAGCCTTTCGGCCATTTCGGATGCCCTCCGCAACAGGGTCTCGACGATGCGATTTTCCGGGACGGTTTCGACTACGGTTCCCTTGATGAAAATCCTCCCCTTGCCATTGCCTGACGCCACGCCAAGGTCGGCTTCCCTCGCTTCACCCGGGCCGTTGACGATGCACCCCATCACGGCAACGCGAAGCGGGGCCTGAATATCCTTCAGCCCTTCGGCGACCTCGTTGGCCAAGGCAATGACATCGACCTGAGCCCTGCCGCAGCTCGGGCACGAAATCAGGTCGAATTTCCGTTCACGCAAGCCCATGTATTCAAGTATCTTGCAGGCGACCTTGACCTCCTCCACAGGAGGTGCCGACAGAGAAACACGAATCGTGTCGCCGATACCTTCGGCAAGCAGTGCTCCAAAAGCCACGCAGGATTTGATTGTTCCCTGCCATTGCGGACCTGCCTCCGTGACGCCAAGATGCAAAGGCCAATCACCTTCGCCTGCCAACAGACGATAGGTCTGTACGGTCACCACGGGGTCATGGTGCTTGACGGATATCTTGAAATCCCGGAAGCCCACATCCTCGAACAATCTCGCTTCCTTCAACGCTGATTCCACCAAGGCCTGAGGTGTCGCTCCCCCAAAGCGGCTGTAAATGTCCTGATCCAGACTCCCCGCGTTGATGCCGATACGCAGCGAGACGCCTGCAGCTTGCGCCGCTTGGCATATTCTCGGCCCCACCTCTCCGAATTTCCTGATATTGCCTGGATTCACCCGCACAGCTGCACACCCGGCATCAATGGCGCGGAAGACGTAATTGCTTTGAAAATGAATGTCGGCAATCACCGGAAGGGGAGATTTGGCGACAATCGACGCCAGGGCATCCGCATCCTCCTGTTGGGGCACGGCGACTCGCACGATATCGCAACCCGCAGCATGCAATTCGGCTATCTGTCTCAATGTGGCGTCGATATCCGAAGTTCTCGTGTTGGTCATCGATTGAACAGAAATCGGCGCTCCGTCTCCAACAGCAACGCCACCGACCCTAATCCGCCTGGATTGACGACGCCGATGAAGTGGAGAATCAGAGGAAGGTGGGGTCGTGGGTCTGAAGCGTGCGACGTCTTTGGCAGTGGCGTCCTCCATGGTGGCGTCCTCCATGGTGGCGTCCTTCATGGTGGCGTCCTTCATGGTGACATCATTCATAGTGGTTCCCTTCACAGTGGCATCCTTGACGGCGGTGTGGAGTCCGACCCCACTATTTCGAGTTTCCATGATTTCGGCCCCTGTGAATCTCCGCCGCTCATCTCCCCCGCCCCGCTTCTGGATGGTGATGCTTTACAAACGCTCCACCAAAGAATCGGCAGTGCGGCGAGCCTGCGATTCGAGTTCGAGCACTTCTGCCACATCCGCACACGACCCACCTGCCTTCAACCGCGAATCCATCCGGTCAAGGACAGCCCTGACCACATCGACTATTCCGAGATAGGACAGTCGATGCCCCAGAAATGCCTGTACCGCCTGCTCATTGGCCGCGTTCATGGCGATCGTGTGATTTTCCGATGCGGCAAGGGCCTCACGGGCCAGGGCAATCGCGGGGAAGGCCGCATCATCCACGGGTTCGAAGCTCCACTGGCTGGCGCGAGACCAGTCACAGGCCTGCGAGACGTGCTTCAGACGCTTGGGCGCGGACAGTCCGAGGGCGATAGGCAATGTCATATCAGGTGGGGACATCTGCGCGAGCGTTGCTCCATCCGTGAACTCGACCAGGGAATGCACGATGGATTGCGGATGCACGCTGACCTCGATGCGAGAACCGGGGACATCGAAGAGACGACTTGCTTCGATGATTTCGAGACCTTTGTTCATCATATTCGACGAGTTCACCGTCACCACCGGACCCATATTCCAGGTGGGATGCCGAAGCGCCTGTTCGGGTGTGATGCTCTGCATTTCGTTTCTGCTCCAACCGCGAAAAGGCCCGCCGGAAGCAGTCAGAATGAGTCTGCTGACCTCGTCACGGGTGCCTGCGCGCATGGACTGCCAGATCGCGGAGTGCTCCGAATCAACCGGATGTATCTGATGAGGTCTTATCTGGGCTTCGAAAAGCAGATGTCCACCCGCTACCACGGATTCCTTGTTGGCAAGCGCTAATTGCGCGCCCGCTCGCAACGCCATTATCGAAGGCTGCAGTCCCACCGATCCGCTGATGCCGTTGAGCACGATGTCCGCGCCGCTACCGGCGAGCTCCGCCGCGGCGTGCTTCCCTGACAGAATCTGCGTTCCCCGAATATTCAACTCATCAAGGCACCGCTTGAGAGGAACAATGGCGGCCGGATTTTCCACTGCTACGTGAGGGACATTGAATCGGGCTATCTGCCGTGCCAACAGCTCAATTCTGCTGCCGTATGCGGCGAGACCGGCCACGCGAAAACGCTGAGGATGACGGGATATGAGTTCCAGCGCCTGAGTGCCTATGGAACCGCTTGACCCGAGAATCACCACTGAACGCCTATCGGAGTGCTCTGTGCCCGCGACGGTCAATGACTCCGATGTGGATACTCGCACTGAAGTTGACGTTCGCGTCGAAATAACGGCTTCAGCACTTGCAGAGCAGGTCTCAGATATTCGCAAGGGCTGGAAACGCTTGCTTTGGTGCAGCTGTATCAATTATCGACTCCGTTGGCGGTGAAAGTAACATGAGAACACTTCCACTCTGCCGTTCGGCGCGGTCGAAGCATACAAAAACCCCATTTTTCGACACTATGTACACATTGTCGAAAAATGGGGTGCTTCTCACCGGGATTCCAGCCGATAAGGAATGCCCTCGGGACTGCTCGGCTCGAAGGCCCCTTGCATCCACCGAAGCAGTACCGACTCAGATTGTCTGTCTGTCGTCTGGCTCGTGGAAGCGCTATGCGAACCGACTACCGCTTGGCGTCTTGTGCTTTCGATGCATCGGTTGTGCCGTTCCCCTCGTCGAAACCGGGGAAAGACAAATCCGGAATATCCAAATCAACCTTCGGGAAAGTCGAACTGTCCAGGAGTGAGGTGAGTTTCGCCAAATACTGATCAGGGTCCTGACTCTGCTTTTCGGATGCCGCCGTGGAACGTTCTTGTGCACCTTGAGAGGGGTCCGGCTCGGTAGCGGACACAGGCACTGCAGCGGATTGCGGTACGGCAGATGAGAAGTCTGATGGCGTGGACGGCTGGGTATCCCAAGCTCGTTGAGCGTCAGAGGTTACGGCAGATGCTTTGTCTGATGTAAGACCGCCAGCGGCACCGGCCGAATGCTCGACATCGGCACTGCCTCGATATCCGCTTGTAGCTGTTTCTGCGGGGTGGGATGTAGACGATGACGCTTGCTGAGGCTGCCAAGAACGCGGTTGTTCCGCCCCCTGAATATTCAGAGGGTCAAACCGTTCCGTGGCCGCATCCTCCATCGAAGGGCCGGATTGCTCGCCCACAGACCTATTGCCATTGTCGCTGATTACCGATCCTGAAAGCTGCGTCTCACTGTTGTCCTGCTGAGCGCCGTAACCCTCAGGGACGGCACTCTGCACCGGCTGAGTCTGTGCAAGTGCCGCAAGAGAGGCGTTTGCCGAACCAGGGAAAGACAAGGAGTCATTGAGCCCGCGGACGTCGCTCTCCTGTTTCGGAGCGGATGCCGGCACGTCATCCGAAGCGACATCTGAGCGGGCACTGCCGTCTGGCCGGGTTTCATCCTGTGCAGGATGGGCTTGACTCGAGCTTTCAGAATCAGGAGTGGTCCGGTCCGCAGCTGTAAGGTCAACTGAATTTCGATTGCCATCACTGCCGTCAACGGCATCTGAGCTCTGGAAAATAGCTCTTTCCGCCGCATTCAGCCGATGGAAATCATCATCCTGCTGTGCTGTCTCAGAGTCGAATGAGGATTGAAAAGGCTCGACCGCGAAAGCGCTGGCTTCATTGCCGTCCTCGGCTCGCGCTCCCCTAGCTGACATGTCGAACAGCGGCGCAACAACCTGCGTTTCGCCCACACCTGCGTCAGCGCCTGAGGAAAGCGCACTTGTTGCCTGGGAATCCTGCCCGAAAGCTGTTGAAGCGTCTGCGTCGGCGGATGCGTCCTCAGAGCTCACATAGTCGTTCAGACGCGCATAGGATTCAACGCGCGACAAGAGCTGAACCGCGTAATTGAGGAAGTAATCCACCTGGCGTTCGTCGTATCCTCGCTTGCCGCGATACTGCGTGAAAATCACGTTGGAAACACGTTTGGCATTCAAATCAACGAGATCTTTGGCTTCGTCCGAATGACGCCGCTGGCTGAGTTCAACCGAGAGCTTCTTTGTAATCTGATCTATCAGACGATCCACTTGTGCGCACTTGTAGGAAGGCTGCTTCGACTTCCCCAGTTTGAATCGTTCCTTGTGTGCACGCTGCGCATGCTCGGAGTATTTCTTGAACATCGATTCGGTCTGCGCGCGCCAAGCGACGCGACCATGCTGGTTAATCTCCCAAGTGGTTCTCTTGTCGACGACTGCGCGTTCCAAACGTGCGAGAGCCGCATCCACCTGAGCTATGACGTAGCCGTTCTTAACCAGTTCGAAGGAAACATTCTGAATATCACTCTGCCCGAGCCGTGGCTCGTCGCTTTCATACAAGGCATGAGCCTTCTCAAGAAAAGCATCGACCTGCGCTGTGTTGTAACCCCACTTGCGTTTTCCAGCGAGTGCAATCACAGACCCAGGTTTCTCGGCATCCGGCTCTTGCGCCATAGGACATCGACCTCCCGCCCCATCAGGGCATCAGACTCAGACAAACCAACACTACGTGATTGTTGCGACTCATTCAGTTAAGCATAACGAATACATACAACACGGATAACGGCTGAAGCTTAGCTGTGAGGGCTCTGCATCGGGACCGTAAGCATATCGACATCATAGGCACGGGACGCGCGACATGCCCTGTTCATGACGCATGTCGCACACAACACGCAGTTCCGTCCAGTGATACTGTATTGTAGTTCGTTGCGGGCGATTAGCTCAGTTGGCTAGAGCGCCACCTTTACACGGTGGATGTCGGGGGTTCGAGCCCCTCATCGCCCACCCGCATATGTTCCCCTTGAACCGTTGCAATACCAACGATTCGTGAGGAACATTTTTTGTTTTCAATGCTTTTTGGGCACCATTTGGGCACAGATCATTCGGAAACCTTCTCCAACGTCGCACTCTCAGCGTTTGAATCAGTTGGAACCTCGATAGCCACAGCACTGTCAATCATCCTTGCGACATCATCCAGGTCACTGTCGAACAGATCCGCATAGACATCCAAGGTCATGGCGGCCGAAGTGTGCCCAAGCATGCGCTGCAACGCTTTGACATTGGCTCCCGCGTGAACGGCGATGCTCGCAGCGGTATGCCGGAGATCATGAGGAGAAGGCATAGATGCAGGCGAATAGTTCAGCCGTTTAAGCGCAGATACGTACCAGGTTCTATTGTGCGCCAGATTACCCACGGATTGCGGGCGTATCGTCCTACCTGACGGATCAAGAAAGACATGCTCAGTCGCGCCTTTGCCAAGACAAACGTGCATGAGAGCTTGCTCGACAATTGAAGGCAGTGGAACAGTCCTCATCTCACCGCTCTTTGGTGTGCCTTCCACTCGATCGGAGCCGATCGCGACAACATTCCTGCGCACAATAACGCGATGGCTTTCGTAATCAACGTCACCAACCTGCAGAGCTGCCGCCTCACCCCAACGCAGACCACAGAAGCCAAGCAATAGAATCAGGGCCCTGCGCTCCTCGCCTTTCTCCTGCGCTTTCATACACTCGTCCGCAAATCTGATGAGCTGTCCTACAGTGAGGTAAACACGTTTTGCCTTACGTTTTGGTTTACGTGGGAGCACCACACCCTTAAGAGGATCCCTGACGAGTATCCGGTCCTTGACTGCGTCTTGTACGATACTGCGCAGTATTCCGTACGCTTTGAGAACTGTGCTGGCGCTGCGTTTCTTGGAAAGAGCACTAACCCATTGTTGTACGCTCGCACGCTCCATATCCATGATTCTCACGTCTCCCCAAGCGTCTTTGACGTGGGTGTTCCATGAGATTTCGACTGTCTTTCTCCAAGACTGTTTCCACAGAGGTGAGTGCTCCGCATACCAGGATTGATATAAATCACTGATGAGCGCTTTGCCTTTGGCGGGATCAACATATGTGTCGGATGCCAGTGCGACAGTCACATGTTCCGCGGCCCAGTCCACAGCATCCTTCTTGCGTTTGAAGCCGCGCTTACGTCCCATACTGTGGTCTGGCTTTCGATAACGGATCGAGTACCGCTTACCGGCTTTTGTCTCATAAGACTCAACACTCGCCATGATTCATCGCTCACTCATATTCGAAAACGGCATTAAACCCTGAGTTGCCGTTATATGACCAGGTCACTTTGATACCATCCCAGCTGTCCGTCTGCATACCGTCCAAACCAGAGGTCGCATTCATCTTTGAAACCAGGGATTCAGGTGCATTTAACTGCCCGAGGAGGCAACCTAAGCGCTTGACTCCTGAATATTGCGTAGCTGAATATGTTAACGATTTACCACCGTCACCCACAGACACTGTTTCACTCGTGTTCCCCGTGGTTTCCCCACTATCGCCAAGAGTAAATTTGCACCATGAATTTGCCTTATCCAGCCTTGCCATACGGTTGGCAGCAACTCTAGCTTTCTCTGCCGTCTGGGCCTGCTGCGCAGCCACGGCATTGCGGTGATTCACATAAACGAATCCTCCACCAACACAAATAGCGACGATTAGAACCCACACACCAACAACGGCAAGAATCTTCCTTCTGCTCTTCTTCGCTGCTGCCGGAGCATCTTCATCGGCGGAAGCCCCTGCCATGGGCACCCACGGCTTAGGGTTAACAAAGCCACTCATCACAATCTTCTTTCTCCCCGTTTTGCCTTTCGGCAATTTCCAATACATCAGGATGATCGCACAGCCATTCGCGGTATGCGTGAATGATGTATGGCATCACGTTCAATTCTTTGGCAAGCCATATCGCGTTGTCGCACACGATCTCTGCTGCCGCATACTCGAAGGGGTTGATGAGCAGCCGGGCGGCATCGATGTCTGCTCGGCGCTCCATTGCCGTTGTATGCCCATAGCAACCGTGGTCACGGTGCTTGGCGTGGCTCACCTCGTGGGCGAGCACACACCGCCGTTGCGCGTCGGTGAGGTTGCTCGCCATGTAGATGGTGTTCGTTTCCCGATCGAACGCCCCCTGGATACCGGCCTCCATGGGCAGTGTGACGACCCGCGCCCATGTTGAAGCCAACGACTCGATATCGATCATTTACCGGTTATCGCCCTTCATTCCCATCAATCATCATTCGATTGTCCATATGCGGTTCTGCACTGTTTGATGACCGCAGAAAGTTGCGTATTCCAAAAATCGTTATCGATTTGGTCAGAAATCGCTTCTCCACCCGATGCCGCATATGAAAATGGAGCAGCTACATTATTCAGTTCCGAATATAAAGCAGGGCTGATAGTGGGAGTTTGCAGTGCTGCCTGCAGTTTCTTATCCCATTTTTGTATTTCATCCATCTGGGAAGCAGGTGGTTGTGAGCCTTGGTTATACGAGAGACTAATCCCCGCTTCTGCGAGATTCATATCGAGTTTGGCGCTAGCTTGTCCTACTGAATCCTTCGGAAAGAAATTCTCACACGCCCTTACATCAGGATCGTTTGACCCAACAGATGAAGCTGATGATGTAGCACCTTTTGTCGGCGAGCTCGTGGCTTGAGATACAGGATCAACCGTTCCGCACCCAGCCAACCTTTATCGACTTCTTCATTCTCTCTCCATCCAAATGCGTGCAGGAACAACATAAAACTCCAATACTGCTACAACTGCGAACCCTCCGATAACGAAAAACCGTTTTACGGCTCTGATTCATATGCTTCCTGCTCGCTTTCGACATCACCATGTTTTGCCGCCAAACCAAGATCAGAAACATGCATGGCCCGATAGGAATCAGTTTCAGCGGTCAGATCGTCTTTATTGTCACGCTTGGATGCTTCATTGATTATTTCCTTAAGAACACGTATTGGGTCAGCCTGGCAAGCCTTGCAAATATCTAAAAATTCAGTTAGGCGAGCAGGCGCTTTTAGTCTTTTCCTAATATCTCGCACCCTGTTGTAACTAATCGAGTCGTTCATGAACTCAGCAACGCCAACATTTGTCATATTGGCTTCAGCTATCAATTTATCGAGCATCTCTGAAGCAACTATGTCGTAGTTGGACCATTCATATTTTCGAGTAGGCATGGGTTAAATCATATCACGGCGTGTCGCACTTGCTATACAGATTTATCAAGTGTTATATTTCATTCTGTTATGAATATATCAAGTGTTACATCTTCGGCCGTGAAAGGCCTCCGAGTTAAAGCCCTGCTCGCAGAGGTACCGAAGACAGCAATCGCGCGAAAGCTCGGGGTCAATCGAGCAACCGTTGCGAAAACGCTCAAGGGCAACGACATCAAGCTCAGCGCATTCGTGCAAACGGCACAGATGGTAGGTGCCGATCCAGTGCAACTTCTTGCTGAAGCGATGAACGAGTCCAACACGGTCCCAGCAGACCAGGAACCAAAACAACTAGCGGCTTAGAGAGGAGAACAGGATGCCCAATCACCAGGGAACGTTACGCAAACCAATCTGACCCATAACCCATTTATCCACCCAAAGAAAATGCCGCCGATAAGAGCGGCGGCAAACGACAGAAGGACCAAATCCCATGTCAGAAACAACAATATCAGGAGTTGAGCATCATGCCCAGAACCTTGGAGGACGACAAGCTCCTCACAGCCAAACAAGCAGCAGAACTCATGGCCATGACCACAAACGGCCTGTCACAACAACGATTCAACGGGACCGGGCCACAGTTCGTGCGTTTTGGCACTCACACAATCCGCTACTGGCAGTCCGACATTCAAACATGGCTCGACGGCAGAATATGCACTTGCACGCTCGAAGACCACAAATAACACCAATTCACATACATAAAGGCTTCTTTGCGGAGGTGTGCCATGACTACGTTGCTTGATCCTCCTACTCCCCCTACTCGCGTCGAGTCTCCTGATACGTCGTTTGAGGCTGCTGAGTCTGTTGATGTGAATCGTATGCAGCAGTTGGTGTTGGCTGCGTTGCATCGGATGCGTACGTATCGCAGTGAGCCTGCCGAGGCGTGGGTGATTCAGGGTGAGGTTGAGGCGCACCTGCAGAGGAAAGTTTCGGGGAGCACGGTTCGTACTCGGCTGAATGAGCTGGTCGGTAAGGGTTTCGTAGAAATAGCTGACCGGGATGGGTTGAGTCCAACTAGGCATCGGTGTGCACGATACGTGCTCGCCCAGATCGGGAAGGCGGCGTGAACATGACTGACCAGGTTTTGCCTCTTGATTTTGAGCGTTTGGATCCGCGCACGTTGCTGTTGATTCGTCGGTGGGAGGTGTCTCATGTCGTTGATCACGAGCGACGGGGTGCGTAACCAGAGGTTGCGGACAGTGAAACGGTGTGGATGGTTTGGTGCGGATTTGTATGACGCGGACGAGGTTGACGCGTTACTGGATGACCGGGTGATTCCCACATTGGAAGCGCATGAGAACGGGTTGATTGAAAGATTTGGAAGGAACTGGAAATGAGTGAGAGCACGAGTGTGGCGGAGTTGATTGAGTCGGGTGAGATCACCCCGTTCGAGGCGGCGCAACAGTTGGCGTTGGTGACGGCGATGCTGCACCAATTGAAGGATTCGGAGACCGTGTTGCGCGGCTATCTGACCGATCACTTGGACCCGAAGGAGCATCTGACCACGGCGCTGGGCGTGGTGAGTTACAAGCGTGGCAGTGAATCCCGGTGGCGGGTGAAGGATCCTGTCGCGTTCGGCCAGTGGCTCGCCATGAATGGTGAGAAGTCGAGTGTGGAGGAGGTGCTGTACCCGGTCGAGTTCATTACGAAACCGGATGCGATCGAGAAGCTGGTGCGTGACCACGGTGGCGAGCAGCCCGATGGTGTGGAGCTGTCCGGTGGCAGGGCCGATTCGGTGGCCACGTCGAAGGTCACAGCGTGGAGCGAGGTCATGGCAGACCTGACCGCGCGACGGCAGGCTGGCGCACTGCTCGGCATCGAGCAGCAACCGGTCGGCGGCATTGTCGCGGCAGACGGTGTGATCGATATGCCCGTCGTCGAGGATAACGAGGGAGAGGACTTCTCATGGGACAAGATCTGACAAAGGCCAGCAAGGCGACATTGCAGGAGCAGATGCAGTTCGCGAAACTCGCGTCGACGGCGACCATCCTGCCGGAGGCGTATCGCAACAAGCCTGCTGACGTGCTCGTGGCCGTCAATTATGGAGCGTCGATGGGATTGTCGTTCGCGGACAGTCTCTACCGCATCAACGTCATCAAGGGCAAACCGTCCATGAGTGCGGAGCTGATCGCCTCGCAGGTGCGCAGCGCGGGCCATCAGCTGCTGCCGAAGAAGGAGGATTTGCAACGCCAGTCGGTCACGGTCACCATCATCCGCTGCGATATGCCGGATTATCCTTTCACCGCCACGCGAGACCGCGCCTGGGCGCAGAACATGGGGCTTCTCGGCAAGGACAACTACAAGAAGCAACTGATGACGATGCTGTATTGGCGTGCCTTGACGGCGGTTGCCCGTGAAGCGTGCCCCGAAGCGCTCTACGGTGCCTATACTCCCGACGAGTTGCAGGACATTCCCGACGACGTGCACGCCCACGTGGTGGCGGACACGGAGCCCGTGGATAGTGCTTCTGTGGAGCCGTCCCCATCGAAGGAGGACTGCCGGCGTATCGCTGAGCTCATGGAACAGGGCGGTGTCATCGACGCGGAGTCCGCGCAAGTGGCGTTCCACGCGTTGACCGGCAGGGACATCACCAGCACCAGCGAACTGACGATGGTGGAAGCCGAACAGTTGCTCTCCGGACCTGAACTGGTCGTCTCCCGCACCCAGCAGGCACTGGGGGCACGCCATGAGTGATTTTGTTGCTGCTGGTGGTGCCGCGTTCAGTTCGCAGCGAATGGATTGGGAGACACCGCAAATGTTGTTCGACGCCCTTAATGACGAGTTTCATTTCACGTTGGATGCGGCGAGCACGGATGGCAACGCGAAGTGTGTGCGTCATTACACGCCTGAGCATTCGGGGTTGGAGGCGGACTGGTCGGGTGAGACCGTGTTCTGCAATCCTCCCTATGGCAGAGAGCTCCCTCACTGGGTGGAGAAATGTGCCCACGAAGCGTTGAAACCTGGCACCACCGTGGTGATGCTCGTCCCCTCCCGTACCGATACCAGGTGGTTCCATAGGTGGATTTACCGGCGTGCTCAAATCCGTTTCCTCAAGGGACGGTTGAAATTCGAGACGCAGGGCGTCGCCGGTGATGCGGCACCCTTCCCCTCGATGATCGTGGTCATGGGAGGAGCATCATGAGCGACACCACTGTCAACACAATCTGGTTCGTGCTCATGTTCCTGCTGCTGATCGTTGCCTGCACTGTGGCGTTCCTGAGTTTCGTCTGGCTGGTGTGTGCCGCGGCTTCCGGTGTGGGGCTCATGCCCTGGCTGGTCATATTCCCCTTGTCACTGGTGGGCGTGTGGTTTACGGCGGGGCAGGTGGAGCTATGACCACAGATGTTCCTTTGCTGCATGGTGCGGTGCGTATCTGCGAGGTGTGCGGCGGCCCTGATATCGGTCCGCTCCGCTGCCCGCACGCGATCGACCCGCATTATCCGTGCCCCCAACGTAAACCCCGCCCGGTCAAGGGCAACAACCCATACATACAGAGAAGTAGGAGAAACAGATGAGTATTGATATTGAATTCGTCGGCAATGCCGGTGACAAACCCAAGACCGTCACCTTCAACGATGGCAATACGGTCACGAACGTGAGTGTCGGCGTGAACCAAGGGTATTACGACAAACAGCAGAACTGGGTGGATCAGGGTACGGCATGGTTCACTGTCAAACCATTCGGCAAACAGGCTGAATCCCAATTGAAACACATCACCAAGGGTGTGAAGCTGCTGGTCAATGGGAGTCTGAAAACCCGTGAATACACGGATAAACAGGGCATGAAGCGTCTCTCGCTTGAGGTGACCGCACGCAGGCTTGGCATCGTGCACACCGACAGGCAACAATCCCAACCCGAATACCGGTCACCACAATCCCAGCCGCGTGCCTCCCAGGTGCATTCAGACCCGTGGGGAGGCAATAATGGCGACCCCGAGTTTTAGCGCGTACGTGTATCCGGCTGAGACGCCTCCCGATTTCGAGCATTGCCCTTACTGCGGTTCAACCCTTAACGCTCAGGGGCATTGCATGAGCGGCGTGAATCATTTCCTCGACGAGTACTGGGAGCAAGCATGAGCAGGAACAGGCGAAGTGCGAAGACGGCGGGCACGAGGTTCGAGACCGCGGTGCGTGACTATCTGGCTTGGGCGTTGCAGGATGAACGCATCATGCGTCCCAGGCTCCACGGCAGCAAGGATATGGGCGATATCGCGAACGTGTGCTTCATGGGGCAGAAGGTCTGTATCGAGTGCAAGAACACCGCGGCGAAAGCCTACAAACAGCATCTACGTGAGGCGGCGGTAGAGGCGGGGAATCTGGATGCTCCCTTCTACTTCGTGGTGCAGAAAGTGCCTGGCATCGGCATCAGGAGCATCGCCAGCATAGGCCAGCAGCTCGCCTACACGACACCAGAAGTGATCCACATGATGCGACGGGAAGCACCAAAGGATCTCTTTCTGAACAACACGATGAATTTCGGCCCGTTAGAGCGATCGGGATTCATTTCACTCAGTCTCAAAAGCCTGGCACTCATCTTGAACCACGGCATCACTTTAGGAACGGAGCAGGAATCATGACACAGGGATACACGCCAGCCTCGTTGGAGGAAATCCTTATCGACTATGTGCATCGGAAGGATGATACGGATACAACGCAGGAGGCGACCGTTGACGAGTTCCGACGTTGGCTGGCCCGGCACGACGAGGAGGTGGCGTCCACGGCGCTGGGGATCGCGGAAGCCCAGATAGATGCTGCCGGGAAAGCAATCGCACTCAATGAGACATATGGGAAAAACCTTGTCTGGGACGATATGGATCCCTGCTGGAGAGAAATCGTTCAAAGAAACCGGCGAGTAGCTCATGAAGCATTGATAGCTGCTCGTAAGGCGGTGGGCGTATGAGTATCGCTGAACGGGAAGCAACGCAGTATTTCCCTACTCAATACTGGCCTAATCACGAGCCTCGAAAAGGTTACCCAGGAAAGGAATGCTATTTAGAGGGAATCGCATCATCCGACATCCAAGAAGCATATGTTGCTGGCCGCACCACCGCGCCTACAGAAGCGGAGATCGAGGCTATGGCTCGTTTGGAGGCCCGAGAGGAGGCCGAGGACGGGTTTGGTGAGCCGTGGGATTGCATGGTTGAGGAGGACCAGGAAGCGTTTCGGGCTAATGCGAAGCGTATGCTCCTGGCCGCTCGTAAGGCGGTGAGCATCGATGTGTGATGACTTCTGGAATTCGAAAACAGTCAAGGCGCGTAAGCAGCATCGTTGTGATCTGTGTGGCGAGGTTATCGCGACAGGTGAGTCGTATTCGCGTGGTGCCG
>OMJG01000747.1_pt1 | contig 22505 bp, 32 predicted proteins | sample 1646431 | NCBI WGS metagenome assembly OMJG01 (sample SAMN03771674, study PRJEB25209) | food metagenome | isolation source: Cotija cheese | place: Mexico:Jalisco,Michoacan | collected 2011-12-12
AATTGTGGTAAAAGAATGTTTTCCAATTCATCAATTGGCCATACTTTTTCAAATAGAGTCTTGTAATAAGCAACTGAATGCATTTTGACATAACCCACATTCTCGATATAAACTTTTTCCATATTTTATTCCCTTAATTGTTTTCCTAGTTACTGCTAGGAGCTTTTTATTTTGTCATGTAGCGAAGATAATCGCTTAGTTTATAAAACGTCTTAGGAAACGTAAATTCTGGACGATACACTGTCCAAGTTTTATTTACATTGTTTATACAGACTTCTTTCCCGTCAGTTGTATAAAAAGTGTCATATTCTGGCATTCTTTTCTCCTATACTTTTACTGCTTTTGCATTCAATCGACTAGCCATGACATTCATGCACCATGTATTCTTAGTGATAAAATCGGCGAGGATCTCACCCGTTTCTCGTTCTACGATTAGGTACATGAATAGTCCTTTCTATTTACGAAACCTTCTTTTTACTCCTATTTTCTAGAATAATTGAGGCATGCATACTGTGCCAGCGTTCCGAGTTTAGAGTGATCTCGGCGACTTCCTTGCAATCCTCAACATCTTCGCTACTCACTTCTAATGCTCCGTCTAAGAACACCCCAGTAACCAGCGGTTTGCTTTCTTTTTTGTCCATGTGGTATAATATCCTTATCTTTATATGTTTTGCTCACTGTTCCCGCAGTGGGCTTTTTTTGTTTTATGCGACATCTTGTTCAACTACTGGAAGATACCCAGCTTTTTTAAGCTTGCGATATAAGAACTCACGACCTTTTTGAGTCCAGCAAGTATTGATTCGTGTGTGTTGTTTGTTGTCATTTCCTATGTAGTTAAATGTTCGACTTCTGATATAGCCTTTGCCTTGATACCTTGAGTACAGTAGCCACTGATTGTTTTGTTTATATTGAATTCTTAGTTTATTCAAAATCTGATTAAACTTAACAGCACTCATTCCGTAATCTTGAGCAATTTGTTTAACAATCAACTCATCTGGGCTATCTAAGATTAAGTCAAGATAGCGAGTCTTTTCAGTCGCTTCAGCAAGTTCTAGATTAAGCTGACTATTTTCTTTTTCAAGTTCAAGACGTGCTTCTTGCTCATCTTTGAGTTTAGTAGCAAGCTGAATAATGAAGTCTGGACTTGTTAAAGTTTTTTCAATGACTTCATTAGTCATGTACGCTCCGTGCTTGCGGATTGTCGGGAGGACTTCAACAGCCAACCAATCTGTGAACTTTTCAGATACAGCATTGTTTGCTTTGAACGCAAGTTTGTATACCATCGGTTCGCTGATGAATGAGCCTTTCCCCACTTCTGGGGAATTTGGAAGATAACTATTTACTCGTTCCCACTTAACATATTCTTTGCCTTTTTTTACTTGAGTAATACCCATAGCTTTTGCAGCTTGTTCTGCGCTAAATAAAATGTTTTCTCCCTCAACTTTAACGTCAAGATTGAAAATTCCGTTTGTGAAATTTTGTAATTGATTCATGTTTTTTCCTTTCTAACTCGCTTTAAACCGATTATATTCGGTTGTTTTTCCTAAAAAAATAAAATCAATAGGAAAATCGTAAATATCTGCTAATTTTTTAGCTAGACTCATAGGAATTTCAGTACTATCTTTTTCATAACTCAAAATAGTTTGATAGTTTTTGCCAACCATCTCAGCAACTTCTTTAGCTGAAAAATCAGCGTTGATTCTTGCAGCTTTTAATTTAATTTTGGGTGGTGTTTTCTCTGCCATATTGGCTCCTTTCTTTAATTAAATATTCTGCTTTCGCAGTATGGGAAGTCAAGGAATCGAACCTTTTCGCCAGTCTTCCCTGTGGCTAGTGCCACGTATCATAACTCCGTGATATAATATAGGTGAATGATTGTTTAACGGCTTTTATTCAAATATATTAGAAAGGAGCTTCATATGGACAAAATCAACTTTTTCTATGCGTGTCAAGAAGGCGGTGTACCAATATCTATTGTATTTCTCAATGGTGGGAACGTAGCTTTAAACCCACAATTCACTCTTGTTTCTGAGCTTATACTTAGCGATGACTTAGATAAATATACTTTCAAAGTCCTTGCTGATAAAGAACCAATTTTTGACTCACAACCTTTTCCAGAACAACGTAAAATAATTGATACAGGTCAAGAAAATTTATATGGAATTGCATTGGGAATCCCAATTAATACTCCAGTAGTTACTTCTAAGACTTCGACAACTTTTTCATTTGTTCTGTTAAAAGATGGCGTACCGACAACTGCAGCTGAGACTACTTTATTCTTCAATTAGATTTTCTTTAGTTGCAACTAACACTCCAGCTTTGATTTCTGATGCTACAGGTTCGTCAGACAATCGAAACTGGGGTTCTTTTTCTTCTTTTACCATTCATCTTATCCTTTCCGCCCACTGGGGCTTTTTTATTTGTCAAACAGCTACTTACGCTGAGTTGAATACAACGTGTAACTACAGTCGCAACATCGCTCCTTCGTCGTACTAGGTGTTGCTATGTTTGTTCGCTTGTTTAACTTTATGAGTTAATTATACCACCGATTTTATTCGGTGTCAACTATAAAAACGATTTTATTCGATATTTTTTCGTATTTATTATTTACATGACCGATTTTTTTCGGTATAATACATTTAAATATTAAAGGGGAGTTAGTATATGGGAAGAGCAAAATTAACACCAAGAGAAGAATCGTTAAAGCCTATTATTGCTGGTAATATAAAAAAATATCTAGATGAATTTAATAAAAAACCAGCTGATTTACAACGAGGGACTGGAATAGCTCAAAGCACTATAAGTGATTACACTAGCGGGAAAACATTAGTTAATCCTGGTAATGTTGAAAAAATCGCTAGTTTCTTCGGGGTTTTAAAATCTGATATTGATCCAAGGTTTAGCGATGAATGGGTAAATGAAAATGAGTTTCCACTTATAGAACAAACTGTCGAAACTATGAAAAAACTTTCCGAAGAACGGCAAGAAAATGTATTGAAGTTTTCTAAAATGCAGCTTGATGAACAAAAAGCAAGAGAACGTCGCAGGATTAAAATAGAAGTTATCAAGCCTAAAGAAGAAAATAAACCTCTTGAACTCCACCCTGTTAAAGTTAAGGAACATATTTCTCTTGCTGCTGGTCTTGGGTTCAGCTATGACGAAACAGGAGAATATGCTACTTACTATACTGATCGTACTGACTTGAAATGTTTCGATGAGGGATTCCTTGTTGATGGGGATTCTATGGAGCCAGAAATCCATGATAATGATATTGCATTAGTGAAATATAACTATCATAAAGTAGATGGATGTATCTATGCATTTGACTATGACGGAAAAAGCTATATTAAATATCTATATTTTTATGATGATCGAATTGTTGTAAAATCAGCAAATAATGAAAAATATCCAGATTGGGAAATAAGTTTTGAAGAACTTGCTTACGATGGATATACTCACTTTAAGATTGTAGGGGAAGTTGTTGACTGGTTTACTCCAGAAGTAGTCTAATTTAGGATAGGAGGACTAAATGGAATTCGAAGAGTTTAAAAAATATGTAGAAGAAAATTGCAATGCAAAAAGCAGCTTCTTTGAGAAGATGACTGCTTATATGCGACGTATGGTTGAATCAGAAGACAACAATATTTATTTGACCGAATCACAGATTGAAACTGAAGTTAAGAAGAATTGGAATGCTTCATTTCAGAACATGTATAATAAAGTGGACAATAAAGTAAAAACGAAAAAGACTGACTCTCATCTCGTGAAAGTTGAAAAGTGGATTGCAGAGATAAGTGAACTTGAAATATTAGATGAATTCACTGAAAGCATCGATAATATTGAATTCGATTAGGAGCTATTTATGAAAATTGGAATGAGAAAACCCAGTATAAAAAAGAGCTTTAAAGCTCGAACAACTGGAAAAGCTAAAAGAAAAATAAAAAAAGCCCTAATTCCTGGATATGGAAAAAAAGGCATGGGTTTTATTAAAAATCCTAAAAAATCTGTTTATAATAAAGTTTATAAGAAAACAACATTTTCTTTTTGGAATTTGTTTAAATAAAAAATAATACGTGCACTGACCACGTTTAAAGAGTAAGGAGTCTTAGTTTGAACAAAGAGATAAAACGCTTATTGTACTTATCTATATTCAACGTTCTAGTTATTATTGCTATTTTATATATACATGGCATTAACACTTTGTCTTTATCAACAATTGCAATATTGGCATTAATTATCTTACGAGCTTTATGGGTAGCACGCAAGATTTACAACTTCCATAAAAATGAAGAATCCATATGTGATATCGAAGAAAATTTAGAATGACAACCAAAAAATCCGCCCTAAACTTTGGCGAGCGCAGGGCGGATTAAAATAAGTGAGCGCAGAAAAATCACGGTAAACGTGAACTTTTCTTGTACTCTATTTTACAGAAAAAAGGAGCAGAAATCAAATGTGGGTTGAAGAATTAACCAATGGCAAATATAAATATATTGAACGTTATACAGAACCCTATACTGAAAAAACTAAAAAAGCTTCTATAACTCTTGATAAAAATACTGCACAAGCTAAAAAACAGGCTTTCTCACTGCTTCAAGAAAAAATAGATAAACTTACCAACAAGAACAATATAACAGCCAAAATCACGCTATCAGAGCTTTATGAAGAGTGGTTCTCACGCTATAAGATTACTGTAAAGCAACGGAGTGCTCTAGCAACTTCTAAGGCGATGAAAAAAGTATTTGTATATGTTCCAAAAAACAATCTAGTTAAAAACTTAGATCGTCAAATCTTCTTAGATTTTTTTGATAAGATATATAGTTTTGGTAATCTATCCTACGCTTATACTATCCAAATAAAAAATACACTTGGAAATATGCTTAATTACGCTGTTGAAAGGGGATATATTGATAAAAATCCTATATCTTCCATCAAAATTAAAAGAAAAAAAGACCAAGAAGAAAATCATAAGCAAAAAATGGATGAGAAATTTCTTGAACGAGAAGAAATTAAAGATATTATCATATATTTAAAGAAGAATAAAAATAATTTACTTCATGCTAGAATAGTTGAATTTTTATGGCTCACTGGGTTGAGGTATGGCGAACTACAAGCTCTACAATGGAAAAATTATAATGGCACCAGCATAGAGATAAATGGTACTCTTGGAATAAACAATGAAAAAATTAGTCCAAAAACGGTAGCAAGTAATAGAATTGTTGACCTCCCTCAAAAGGCAAAAGATATTCTACAAGAAACGAAAGCAGCAAACAAACTGTATTTTGATCGAGCGGAACCAGACGACTATATTTTTCTTTCAAATAGAAATCTCCCTTTAGGAGTTCAATCCTTTAACCGTATCCTCAAAAAAGCAGAAAAAGAATGTAATATAAATAAACCACTTTCTAGCCATATATTTCGACACTCTCACGTTTCACTTCTTGCAGAGTTAAATCTCCCCCTAAAATCTATAATGGAACGTGTGGGGCATTCTAATGCTAATACAACGCTAAAGATTTACAATCACGTCACTAAAAAAACTCGCGAAGAAGTCATCGAAGCTCTAAATAACATTTAACGTCTTGCCCCTTTTCTGCCCCTTTTCAATTAAATAAGAAAATCGACACAACAAAACCCTTGTAAATACAAGGGTTTTTAAATTATTAAACGTCAATAGTAGAATATTGTGCATTGGCTTCGATAAATTCGCGACGTGGTTCCACACGATCGCCCATTAGCATATCAAAGATTTTGTCTGCTTCAGCGGCATCTTCTACAGATACACGCGCCATGAGGCGGGCATCTGGATCCATAGTTGTTTCCCAAAGTTGGTGGTCATCCATTTCTCCTAAACCTTTATAACGCTGTACTGTTGGTTTAGCACGACCTTGAGACCATTTTTCAAGTGCAAGCTTCAGCTCACGTTCTTGATTCTCCCCTGGTTGAATGTATTCTTTTGTTTCCGAACCGACTTTGATTCCGTAAATTGGTGGTTGAGCAATATAAACATAACCGGCCTCAACTACAGGACGCATATAGCGGTAAAAAAGAGTTAACAAGAGTGTACGAATGTGTGCCCCATCGACATCGGCATCGGTCATGATAACCAGTTTATGATACCGTGCTTTAGATAAATCATAGTCAGCACCAAAACCAGTTCCCATCGCTGTAAAGAGTGAACGGATTTCTTCATTTGCTAAAATCTTATCCATTGTCGCTTTTTCCACGTTCAAGATTTTACCACGGATGGGCAAAATAGCTTGGAATTCTCGATTACGGCCAGACTTAGCAGAACCACCAGCAGAATCCCCTTCGACGATGAAAAGTTCTGTTTGTTTAGGATCATTGGAAGAGCAGTCCGCAAGTTTACCAGGCAAGTTAGAAATCTCTAAACCGGATTTTTTACGCGTTACTTCACGTGCGCGTTTGGCCGCAATACGTGCCTTGCTTGCAAGAATCCCTTTCTCAACAATCTTCTTCGCAACTTGAGGATTCTCAAGCATAAAGGTTTGCAAAGCTTCTGAGAAAAGCTTATTGACGATACCTGTTACTTCACTATTCCCCAGTTTGGTTTTCGTTTGACCTTCAAATTGTGGATTAGGGTGTTTAACAGAAATGACAGCGGTCAAACCTTCACGAACATCGTCCCCAGTAAGGTTTTCTTCGTTATCTTTAAGAAGCTTTTGAGCCTTTGCGTAATTGTTTATCGCACGCGTTAAAGCTGTACGGAAACCTTGTTCATGCGTACCACCTTCATGCGTATTGATATTATTTGCAAATGACATGATTGTTGAATGGTAAGTTCCTGTATATTGCATAGCAACTTCGACAGTGATTCCATCTAACTCACCCTCTGTATAGATTGGCGTATCAAAAATAACTTCCTTGTTTTCATTGATAAAGGAAACATAAGATTGAATCCCACCTTCATAGTGGAACATAGCATGATTGTCTTCTTGGCCTTCACGTTTATCGGTAATAGAAATACGCAAACCACGGTTCAAGAAAGCCAACTCACGGACACGTGTCACCAACTTATCATAGTCAAAAACTTGAGTTTCGGTGAAAATTGTTGGATCTGGTGTAAAGTGAACGACTGTCCCTCGTTTATCTGTTTCACCAATAATGGCCAAATCTTCGACGACAACACCACGATGGTATTCTTGATAGTATTTTTGACCATCTTTATGTACAGTAACGTCTAACTGTGTTGAGAGGGCATTAACAACGGATGAACCAACACCGTGTAAACCACCAGAAACTTTGTAGCCGCCACCGCCAAATTTACCACCAGCATGAAGGATAGTAAAGACCGTTTCGACCGCAGGACGTCCTGTTTTTTCTTGAATGTCTACGGGAATACCACGTCCATCATCGACAACTGTAATTGAGTTATCAGGTTCAATAAACACTTCGATATGGCTGGCAAACCCCGCTAGCGCTTCATCGATCGAGTTATCAACAATCTCCCACACTAAGTGGTGCAATCCTTCCTTTGAAGTTGATCCGATATACATCCCAGGACGCATACGCACCGCTTCAAGTCCTTCTAAAACTTGAATTTGACTGGCATCATATTCTTCTGCCATTTTTTCAATTTGTTCTTTATTTTCTTCGTTCAAAATAATCTCATTTCTTTGAAAATACTTACTTATAATTATAGCACATTCTAGCTTTTTTTACTATATACTGCGAGCCATAAAAGCTTTTACTCCATCTTAATAATTTCAGAAAAAAAGCAGCTTTAAGCTGCTTTTTTGTTTAATATATTTTGTCTTTTTACTTAATTCATCCGAACTTTTGGTGATTTTTTCCATGACCAAGGAAGATAAATAACAAGCCAAAACATCAATACAATAAAAATTAAACCTAAGATATAATAAGAACCGAACACATCATAGATGGGTTCAAGTGGACTTCCCGGAACTGGTGTCCTTAGGAAGAAAAAATTTTGATTCCAAACTTGATTGAGGACTGCACAAATCGGTACAACAATCGACAAAAAGACAGCAGAGCGCCAGAGTTCACGCCATTGAGGGACAAAATCGCCTGCAATCAGACGCATTAAAACATACGAGATAAGTAAGCAATGAATCAAAAAGCTCTGCCATACAAAGACATTAACAAAATCATTGGTTACCCAGTTCGGTGTCACAAGTGCAAAAATTGCTCCAGGTAAAGTTAAGCTATACAAGAGCTCACGACTCGTCTTATTTGAACGCATTGCATCAAAAACAATAATGAATATGCCAAGTCCACACAGCTGCAAAGGCAAGTCTGCGTACAAAAATTGATGAGTCATCACTAAAATGATATCTCTAATGATTTCGAGCAACAGGGTAAACGAGGCAACAAGTAGACGTAACAGTTTACGTCTCTCGTCATTTGCGCGCAGATAAATACGAATCAAGCCAAAACTGAGCAGTGCTAGAACAGCAAGGGCAAAAAAGTGATTGGCACTAAAAAGGCCAAAGCCTGGCCCAACTGCTTTTTCATTCGATATAAAAAAAGTATTCATTGTGGTTCAGTTTACTCCATAATGTCTGATAATTTTTTGATGCTTCGCGTTGCTTGGGGATACTCCTGCTGGCTATCAAAGAAAATAGTCGCAATACCCGCTGCACGACCGGCTTCAATGTCCAAAGGACGGTCACCAATCATCACCGTCTTCTTGGGGTCTAAATTATATTTTTGTACTAAATATTTTATTGAATCTGGTGCTGGTTTACGTGGGAAACCATTATCAGCAGTAACAACTTCAGTAAAATACTGAGAAATATGGGCTGCCTCAAGAATGTCCAGTACTTGCTTATCTCTATGAGAAATCATAAAGTTTTTGCAGTTCTGGCTCACGATAGTATGCAAAAGATCAACAGCACCTTCAAACAAAATTGGCTTGTCCAAAGCTTCTGCTTCTAATTTCCGATATGTTTCAAGAAACTGCGGTATATGACTCGCGTATTGGTCCACAGCATGTGCTGTAGAAACTTTGAGTGCTGCATAGACATCGTCATGCAAAACTACTCGTTCTTCCTTTTGCCAAAGTGCTGCAGCAAAAGCATGACTAGAATTTTCGTAATTATTAAGTAAAGTGCCACCTAAATCCCAGATATAGTTTTCGTAGTTCATTTGATAATTATATCACAGCCAAGGGCTGGCTTTCTGTTTTAAACTTATGCTTCTTATTTTCTAAGTAAAGGCTGTGTGCTACATCTAAATGAACCGCCCAAGCTTCGGGATATTTTAAAATCAAGGTATTCTGAGCGAATGCCTCGTGCTTCCAGAGCTTCGCCAATGTATTTAAATTCTGAATCTAGTATATATACCTCGTCATTTATTGGTAGACCATTTATTGCTAGCTTTGCAATATCTTCAAAAGGAACATTTATTCTATCCCAATTTTTAAGCTGTTCAGGTATACCAGTTAGAAAGGCTTCTTCACAGATAATCATTAGACCATCTCTAACTAGACTTAGAGCGCAATCAAGATGCAAAACATCATGATGAAGTTTAACCTCAATCACCTGATAGCCCCAATGTGCTAAATAAGCTTTAAGCCATAAATAGCCATTATGATTGCTCGCTTTACCTGAATTTCCTACAAATACTGTTTTTCCTAAAACGAGGATATCGCCACCTTCTAAGAAAGGTCCACTCTCATCCGTTTCTCCTTGTGAAGTATCTGCCATTGGAAGAGAAACGTAAAAAGCATCGCTAGAATAGGCTTGTTCAGTGAGTAAGTTTCTTACGGGTAAAACCTCGTTGCGGCGATGGAAAAAGCGCATAGACCCTTCAATCAAAGAGTCACCAATCGTAAAGAACGGGTCACGTACAAAAAAGTTTGCAGCACCATAGACTTTTCCTTGTTCTTTCTCATAATCCGTGAGAAGACGTGGTCGCAAAACTTCAATATCATATTTTTCTAACAAAGCTTGTAGATTAGTACGCTCTGCTTCCCATTTTCTTTGTCTTTCAGGAAATACTTCTGCATAATTTTTTCCACTGGTGTCTTTATTATTAAACATATCAAGAACATCATCTTCAAGGAAGGAGCCATCATCATTGGTATGCTCTTCGTGAGGTAAGATAAATTCCGATTGTGTTAAAACTACACGTCTCAGTGGTGCAAACTCACTTGTAACACCTATCTCATTTGCATTGCTCATTTTTATTTCCCTCCTTAAAAACTAAATTGTTAACTAATTCTTATATTATAACATTTTGTGATTTTAAAAAGTCCTCACATTGGTGAGGACTAAAGATGTTACAAAAAGAGTATTATTTGGAATAGTTATATTATACATTCGTCTTCTTAACCAAGACTAAAAAAGACTGCTTTTTTAATGAATTAATATCTTTTTTCTAGATTTGTCTGAATTTTTATATATTTACTATAATATAATAGTAATTTTGACCTTAAACAAGGTTTAATTAAGTTTTAAATGTAATAACAATAGTTACAACACTGATGAATATAGGCTCCTTTTAAAGCAATTACAAAGATACGAAATTATTTATTCAAAGCTTTAAGGATATCCTAGAAATAACGAACTGTTAAGGAGAACTTATGACACTTTTAGGCGTAAAAATAGATAAATATTTTATGCGGGATTTACTGATACTACTGATCGGCGTAGGACTATATGTCCTATCTGTACAGCTTTTCGTCATCCCCAACCGACTAGCCAGTAATGGCGTTGCTGGATTTTCTGTATTGATGGACTTTGTCTTTGGTGTTAATCCAGCTTTAACTTTCTTCCTCGTTAATGTGCCACTCTTTACTTTTGGCCGTAAATACTTATCTTCGCGTGAGCTTCTTCTCAGTATTCCGGGTGCAGCCGCTATGAGTGTCTGGATGATAATTTATGAAGCAATCGGAATTACAGGGATTCAGTTTTCTAATATTGTCTTTGCTGGTATTTTCGACGGAATTCTCTCAGGAACAGCTGCTGGTTTAGTCATTATTTCTGAAGGAACCTTTGGTGGAACGCTGCTTCTAGGACGAATTTTAGAAGAAAAATGGAGCTTCAAAGTAGACAAAGTTTTATTTGGTGGTGATGTCATTGTTTTGAGTCTTTCGCTTCTCACATACCTTACCTTACCCAATTTTGCTATCACATTGTTGTCTTGTTACCTCTTCAGTAAGGTCACTTTGATTGTTGGCCGTGCTGACTATCGTCAAGAACTCTTGCAACGTCTTTCATTCATACGTCTACCTCAGTTTGGTACTCAAACGATTAAAGAACGAAATAGAAAGTAAGAAAAAAAGTTTCCAAAAATGTGGAAACTTTTTTATTTGTGTTCAAAAGCGAAGCTACTGGCATATTTTTCTAGCATAACAAGTGTTGAACCTATCCACAAATTGAGACTTTTTTGTTATACTAGTGACATGACATATGATAAAAAGCGCCGCAAGGCGACTTCTAAAATCCGAAGTTTCTTTCGCATTATTTTCCAGCTTTTGATTTTTCTCTTTGTTGCAGCTAACCTCTTGAATTTTAGAGTGATACAAACCAGTGATAATCGTAATGACACTGAGCTTGCCAACCAAGTTGAAACAATTACAGAATATAACTTCATTCGTACTATAGCACCATATGCGCAAGAATCACAAGAAAAGTATAATGTTCTCGCTTCTCTGACTTTAGCTCAGGCTACTTTGGAAAGTAACTTTGGTCAAAGCGGACTTGCCGCAAAATATTACAATCTTTTTGGTATCAAAGCTTACGGAAATGTCCCCACAGTAACTTTAGAAACCAAAGAATTTGAAAATGATAAATGGGTGACTGTAAAAGCGCAATTTCGCGTTTACGATGGTTGGAAAGAATCTGTCGAAGGACATGCCTATCTCTTTACTAAGGGCACTACATGGAACCCTAAGCAGTATGCGAGCGTTTTAGCTGCGAAAAACTATAAAGAAGCTGCGAAAGCGGTGCAAACTTCTGGTTATGCAACTGACCCAGCCTATACTGAAAAGCTCATTCAAATGATTGAGAGTTACGGTTTAGATCAATACGATAAGATTTAGTCTTTCTTTCTCAAAGACATAAAAAACGTAGAAACAAAAACTCTGTTTCTACGTTTTTTATTTTATTCAAACAGGAATCTACTCTCCTACTGCAAAATCATGCCCTTGCCTGAAGCATAATCAATTTGAATACCTGGCTGCACATTTGGAATGAAAACATTAAACTCTAAGCTTCCATCTTTCGACTTGGCTTCCATATGCGTCCCTGAGGGAACGAGATCATTCCCATCATACATAGGTTCTACACGATAACGGACTGTTTTATTCTTATCGAGCGCTTTACGCACTAAACCTTCATAATAGTTTTGCCCTGTATTTTCCTCGTTGCCATTACTTGCCTGATTGGCCCAAGCGGTTTGTGTACTGATATTTTGTGGATTTGCTTCAGAAGCATCAAAGCCTTTAATATTTCCAGCTAGCGCGTAGCCAATTGAATGTCCTCGGTTATAGAGTGTGCTGTATGAACCAGAAGGAATCATGAGTTGTTTCCAGCCTACAGGATTTATTTTCGCACTGTTGGACTTTCCATCTGCTCCCGTTGTTTCTGAACGGTTTTTGTACTGGCGGCTTGTCTTGTTGAGGAGTGCATTGGCAAGTTTGGGACGACCTAAAGCATCTTGTTTTGCCAGTTGAACATAAGGTGCACTGTTAACTTTAGCATCCAAGTCTGTTTTATTGTCATTGACAATAAAGGCACCAGTTCCATTATAAGTGACTGAATCTTTGAGGTTCTTTTTAATTGAAGGTGTCAAAACTGATTGTGCTAAAGATTGTGTCGGCACTTTGTCTTTGACACTGCCATAATCTACCTTGCTAAAATTCTTAAGTTGCTGGCTTTGCGCTGGCTGATTCAGTGATGGTGTTCCTGTGACTGTCGACAATATTTCGGGATTCGACTTTAGAAATCCTAAACCAAGAACGACAACTGTTCCTAGAATCCCTGCCCCTGCTTTCAAACCTGTTTGTTTTTTCTTTGCCATCTTCGCTCCTGATTTTATCTTATTACTGTTCAATGTTTGTTTCTTCTTGTCTCAAAAACAACATAAAGAAAATAGACTTTCGTCTACTGCTACTTCCCTTTATTAGATTAGGGATTTCTAAAAAGTTTATCGTACTGTTCTTGCGTACGAATCATATTTAAATCTAAATGTCCACCATAGCTCGACAATTGTCCGCGGTCCGTGAACTGGTGCATGTCATAGTTCAAATCTGTTTTAGGAGATGTATCCCACATCCCGGTATTTCGACCATAATCAGCCATCCAAATTGAACTAAAATGGCTAGAGTCAATCTTATGGTCAGTCAAGAACCAATCTTGCGCGTAGATACCTATATTCTTGGCACCTAGGCTCTTAAGCTCCTCACGGAAAGCATCCACACCTTCGCTCATGTTATCCATGCTGACTTCTTCAATATCCAGCCAATAATACGTTGGTTTAAAAGGATGAGCCCGCTCATAAAAAAGACGTGCCTGTTCTTTCATCTCTTCAACATTTTTACCATTGACATAGGCATATACAGCAACAGGAACACCACGCTTTTGCAATTCGCTCATATGCGTTTTAAATTGACGATCTTCACCACTTTTATAAGCTGCTGCATTGTCCTTACTTGACTTTCCTGTCTGTACACGTACGACAGCACCAATGACTTCTTGACTCATTAAATTATAATCAATATCTTCTGGGCGTTGCCATGCGGAGATATCTACTACAAAACGGTTCAAATCAACATCATCATTGCTTAATGATTTATTTACAACCACCGTTTCTTCTTTTTCATGCGTCGCTGCCATTTCGGGAACCTGGTATCTTAGGTTACCAAAAGCAAAGACCAGAGCAGTAAAAATTCCAGCAACAATCATGGTTGCTAGAGGGGTAAGCTTTTTTCTCATATTACTATTTTCACTCTTCATTCACACTATTGTAACATAGATTAGAACAATATCTTTCAGATATGCATACTTAATCTAACAAAAAACGCTCAAAAACTTCATTTCCTAATTCAAATCCTTTTTCCGTCATCTGAATCCGTCCATCAGCTTCAAACAACATTTTTTGAAACGCCAATTCTTCAATGATTGTGCCATAAACTTCTTCAAGTGTTTGACCAAACTTTTTATGGAAACGTTCAATGGATACGCCATTTTTTTTGCGTAAGCCCAGAAACATTTCCTCCTCAATCTTTTGTTTTCTTGTCAATACTTCTTCATTTACACGTTTATTTTCCTCGCGTAAATAATGATGAACAGGTCCATGATTTTTATAACGAATGCCATCAAGATAACCTGAAGCTCCAGCTCCAATGCCATAGTATTCCGCATTGTCCCAATATGTCATATTGTGCTTACTTTCATAGCCGATTTTTCCAAAGTTTGAAACTTCATAATGCGAATAACCTTTAGAAGTCAGCATTTCAATAATATACTCATACATATCCGCATTGCGATCATCAGATGGTAAACGGAGGCGTCCACGACGTTGACGATTCATGAATACTGTATGATCTTCTAGTATCAGGCTATATAAGGCAACATGGGGAAGGTCCAATTCTAAGAATTTTTGAACATCCCGCTCAACCATTTCCATCGTTTGGTTCGGTAAGCCATAAATTAAATCTATTGTGATATTTTCAAATCCGGCAGCACGTAGTCTTTCGATTGAAGAGTAAACTTGTGCTTCAGTATGTGTTCTCCCAATTTTTTTCAACAGTTTATCATCAAACGATTGTACACCAAGTGAGATGCGGTTCACAGGCGAATTCGCTAAAACAGCAAGGACTTCATCTGTTAAATCAGAAGGGTTTGCTTCCACTGTGAACTCTTCAAGTTCTTCTAAATCAAGCGTTTTTGTCAGATGCGTGAGTAATTTTTCAAGCTGATCTGCAGGTAAAACACTCGGTGTCCCACCTCCAATATAAAGCGTTTTTAAACTACTAATATCATAACTATCATATTCTTTGAGCAACTCATCAATATAGGCTTCGACCGGTTGTCCCGTCATCAAAACTTTAGCAAAATCACAATAGTAACAAATATGTGAGCAAAAAGGGATATGTACATAAGCTGCTTTTGTTTCGTTCTTTTTCACTTTATTTCCTCTTCATTATTTGTTTCTATGATTTTTACAAATTTTTCATTTTACGCTAGTTTTTATCGACTTATCTTTCACTTTTAAAATCACTGTCATTAAGATGTTTAATAGAAAAAGGTAAACAGGGAAAGCAAGATGTGCAAAATCCCAAGTACTTGTAGCGGGAAGGGCAATTCCCGTGGTCACTATTCCCGCAGCAAAGGGCTTAATGCTTTCAGTTTCAGGATATCTCCAAGCTTTAATCAAGGTAGGCAAAGCTGCTAAAGCATCACTCATGATGGCCAATAAAATCGCCAGATTAGAATTCTGTGTCAAATACCAGATGACTAAGGTGATCAGTGAAACTATTCCACAGGACAAGTCAAAAAAGGTTATTTTCCAAAAAGACTGCTTATTTATAAAGGAAGCGCCAAAAACAAGCAAGGGCGTAAAGCCAGCCATAAAAACAGGAATTTGACCAAGGCTAAACCCCGACGAAGAAAAGGTGGCAAAAAAAGCAATCATTGGCGCTAAAGCCCAGAGAAACCAAGTTACTTTATTGGGAATAACCCAGCCTTTGAGTGTGGCTCTAACGTAGCCCAAAGCAAAATACAAGGTAACAGCAGCACTCAAAATAAGTAAATATGCCATCTTGCCGCTCTCCTTTACTGGTAAAAACTCATATCTTACTATTGTAACAAAAAACGAGCGAAAATTTTATCATTTTAGACTATTTGAGTCAATTTGTTTTCTATTTATTGTGTTATAATTAATAACTATTTCATATATATCAACTATCTTTGAGCTTGTTTTATAAAAAGGGGCACAAAAGGGGCACAGAGATTTTCTTGAATTCTTATATAAAAAAAGAAAAATTATCGACTAATTCAATTTTTTTCATTGATTTAGATGTTATTTTTATATATAATATCGAATATATCAATATTTGTGTAAAGGAGTGATTTATGGTTGATCGTTCTTATAGCCCCTACGAATCTATTCGTAATTACCATGATAGAGGTATGATGAAGTGGAGTGCATTTGCTACTGGTGAGCTGACTGAAGCTCTAAAGAAATATACTGAAGAACAACTTATTAAAGATTCAATAGATGAAAGATATCGTGATTCTTATGATGAGGAGTGGTAATAAAAAGACTTGCCAAAAGCAAGTCTTTTTATTTTATCTCAAAACAAAATTTTTATTTTTTTGTAAATAATGAATTTTACCTGTTTCACAATCCTCTGTATATATTGCAAGCACCTTATCTCCTGGTGGTAAAATCTTCGATTTTAAGTTAAGAGCTGTATTAGGATGGTACATCTTATCTGAATCATCAAATTTTAAACCAATAGCAAGAAGTAGCTTTGCTGTTCTAATTGATGAATCAAAAGCCAGCTTTTCGTATATTCCTTCTCCTGTCAAAAAACAGTGGCTTGTGAAGAGATCTGGAAGTGATGCAAGTGCTGATAATTTTTGAAAAGTCGTTCCATCTTTTTTTATCATAATATTATGGATAGTAAATCTATTCTTTCTGAAATCTCTCCACATTGCATTTGCGCCACCATTATAAGATATCCCGAACATGTGTGGTACATTCTTCTTAGTAATTTTCAGAACTACTTCTCTTTCTTTTGTACAGATAATAATATCTTTATTAAGTAAATTTTCGTCTATGAATAAGAGAACTTTTTTAATTGTATCCAACATATTATTAAGGAGTAATATTTCATTATTAGATGGCTTCTTAAATTTTGGATCGATCTTCATAAGTCTCCTACGCTCAAAAAACAAGCACCCCGAATTTGGGGTGCAAAATAATTTCTGAAGGGAATTTTTATGGTGTCCGCCACCTCTCGCCACGTAAAGCAGCCTAATAGTATCGAGTTATCGTACTCGCAACGATGCTCAACTGAATGAGCTTTTGCTTCGGATTATAGTGTTCCCTTACACTGAAAGGAGATAACAACAAACAGAAAACACACAGAGTTTTTTCATGTTTTTATTATCTAAAAGTATTATAACAAGTTTTAAGTATCATTTGTTGCACAATGACCTTACAAATAAATTACATAAATTACAATTCGGAATATATTTATATTTCATCAATTAACACAAAAAAACCCTAACCATTATGGGTAGGAGTGATTTTAATTAAAAATTTAATAGATATAGGAGTGTCTACAATAAATTTTCTAGATTTTATTATGAATAATATATAGTTATAAAAGATTCACTTTGTCATTTTCCGCTCTAAAATTTCTGAGAAACTGACGGCACTTATTGGGATAAGTAATGCAACATAAGGTAAAAAGTATCGTGGTTGTGTTTCCCATATAAATTGATGGAATACTGCTCCTCCTAAAAATATAAGAATCAGTAAAAATATATCAAGATCTATCTTAAATCTTTTCCGAATGATAAAAATTAGGCTTCCCAGAAGCATTAAGATTAAGAATGGTCTTTCAATATAATTAGTTATTGTCTTTGTTTCTACCAAAAATTTGGAGATTGGGGATTCAAATCGTGCTTCTTTGTCCTTAAATTGAGGCAGCGATATTGACTGTATACTTTGTGTTAATGCCAAACTTTCTAAAGGTAGCTTTTGAAACATTCGTTTACGCTCACCATAACTTCTATAAATATAAACATTTCCTGATAAAGACGGATCCCCCCATGAAGCTATTCCTTTCATTCCGAAAAATTTAATAGCTTCTACAGGATGTTTTACCATATCTGTCATCCTAGAACTGATAAACTCTTTATAAATTTTATCTCTACCTGTAACATCCTTAGTATAATCTATTTTTGAAGCCTTGGGATGCATCTCCTTATATTTAACAAGTGCCCAGTTTTCAAAATCATTATACATCCCAGGTTGTTCATAACGTAACCCTTTCGATGTCAATGTATCTTCATCCGCTAATGCCATACCCACCCAAGAAATTGTAGGCTGTGCATACTTCGAAGTATAGTTGGGAATCATTTTCTGAGTCGTAAATTGAAAAACTATCTGTAAAGTTAACGCCACAAGTAAAGGAATAATAGAAAGTTGATGATTTAAACTAAATTTTCTATCCCTCACTATTCTTAGGATGAGATATAGAAAAATTCCAATAATAAATATTGTAGTATTGGTACGAAGTATCCAGGCAAGACCCAAAAACAAACCAGAAAAAATGCCATTTAGTATTTTTTTAGTATCCGTTTTTACAATTTTGAATAATAGTAAAAGAGAAAACAATACTAAAGCTAGACTGATTAAATCATTATACAAATATGAAATCATAAAAAAGTAAGGAAATGCAAAGAATAGAAATTGAATACAAATCCTTTCAGCCTGCTCATTATGCAATAACCTAGTTATTCTAGAAAGAGAATAAAAAATACCTAGCACTGATAATGCGTTAAAAACATACATTAAAGACCATGCATCTCTTCCAAATATTTTAAATATCGCTTGATACATAAGTCCTAATCCCAGATTATTAGGATAATATTCGACATAAGATATGATTGAGGAAGGGCTCACTACAAAACCATTTACTACAAAATAAGCATCTGAAAATGGTGGACAAAAAAATAATACTGATATTACAATACCAAAGATACTTGAATAAATCATAAGAATCTTCTTTAAAGTTTTTGTAGTAATATTCAAACTTTTAATGACTCTAAAAAGGACATACTGCAATAGAGAAAAAGCTAAGAAAGCTATCAAAACCAAAAATGGATTTTGTGTATGTACATCTGGCGCTTTTCCTATACTTAATGGAAATAAATTAAGCGAGAATAAAAACTGAATAAGTAAAATACTAAACAAAGTAATCGATGTTAAAAAGGATACAAATATAATAAAATACTTTACTATACTCGAATTATTTTTGTTGCTTTCATATTTTTTCTCTAGTCGCTTTAAATTCACTTGATTACATCACTTTCCAACTCAATTATATATTCCTATTTTATTAGAAAAACAATGAAAACACCAGTAGGAACTAAATTTTACTATATTTAAAAACAAAAAAAGCCCGGTCAATCGACCGGACGGTTTATTTTTATTTAAAATCGATTAAGCAATGCATCCGCATTGAACCAAATCATACCTGCATTGAATGGTTGAGTAAAGTTCACACCTACCCCATTTGAAGCTGTATCATACTTGTCAATTGTACCACTCATATCAACTGTCAAGACATCACCCACTTTTACGTTTGCATTCTCTGGAAGATTTACCAAAGCAAAAGGAATACCGTTATTAGTCCAATTAAAGGATTTATCTTTCCCTTTCCCTCCATTGGCCAAGTCATAATTACCAAATTGCATCCCTCCATTGACATTTTTGATTACATCAACTTTAATTTTTGCAATTGTAAATCTACCTTGGTATTTATTTTTGAAAGTATCAATAGCACTTGAAGCAGAAGCTGGTGGTACTGGAGTCGGCTTAGAACTCTCCATTATATTTTGCCATACCTCAACATAAGACGGTTTATTTGCTGCATAATATTGATTCCAGTTATGCTCTGAAACTGCTGTTCCGGCTTGTCCACCAGTCCAATAGTCAACACTGATAAAGGTATTGGCATCTTTCATAACACCAACGTGACCGCCTGCTCCCCCTGAGGTGCTTATATCTGATCCCCAAGACATTAAGACGATTTCTCCACCCTGTGCATCCCAATCTTGGTTTTTTGAAATACAAGTATAGCCATTTGCCTGCAAATAACTAGCCAAGGTTACTGTTGAATACAGATATGCATACTTTGCCGCGCCTGCTTCAAAGATTGATTGTGTAATTGATCCAGAACAGTCTGCCGTACCATCTGCTCCATTTCGAGAGCCGTACATAGAATAGGTGAGCTTCCCTTTTCGATTGTCAAACCAAGAAACAACTTTTTTATTATCAACTGCCATTTTACATTCCTTTCCATGCAGCTTCAATAGCATTATCAATTTCTTCAAAAGAAATGTCCTCAAGATTATTCTCAAGGACTTTTTTATTAATATAAGCAAATGCTGTACGCTTCTTTGCTTCATTTGATGTATTGAGCTGCTCTGACTGTTTTACAGCTTCCATTGCAAATTGTTTGAGTTGCTCATTCATAAAATTACTCCTTCTCCTGCAATTTCAACACACTTGCCGAATCATCACCAACAGTACCACTTCCAATAGATGTGAATACTGATACCAGTGTTGCTAACAATGCCACACTTAAAGCATTTACCCAATCTACATCAAGAACGCCAGTAGCCCCGGATAATCCTACAGCTACCAATGACTGTGCGAATGTTTTGATAGCACGTTCTAATGTGTCTTTCCAAAATGTTTTGTTAGTAAACATAGCTTCCTCCTATTTTTCCATATTATTTAGCCTTAAAGTATTTGATTGAGATATGACTTCAATCGTATTTACTCGGCCATCAAGTCGACTAATTTCTTTTGTGTGGTCATCAGCAATCGCAAACAACTTTCCCTCGTTCTCTTTTCTTGAACCATTCATTTCTTCAATCCGCTGGCTCAATGTATTTACTGATTGAGTGACCGGCTTAAAAATAAAGTGGTTCATAATCCATGAAATAAAGGTTACAAAACCACCAATGATCGTAACTGTTGCTCCTACTTCTGCAATGGTTAGACCAAAAATTGTATACATCTCGTGTTTCCTCCTTTCTAATCGATAAGACAATTTGTATCAAATCCTGTAATTTGGAAGTTGTTACCTATATCAGCACTAGGGGACAATGTTAGTGCTCCAGATGTAGATAAAAACATGCGAACCTGTGTTGTTGTTCCAATTACTCCACCGTACCACTCGTGTTGCTGACTAATTTTAATAGGTATTTTTCCAAACTGTACATCTTTTGAAGCTGTTGAGGTAACTGTATTAATACGTCCTCTAAGATGAATAGCCCCTTGAAAAATACGATATTGTAATGGAAAACCACCCGATTTGAACCCATTCATTGTCTCAATATCTTGCCAACCTGAATCATTTAATAAACCATCTAGGGTTTTAGATACTTCTTGAAAATTTGAATCGATGGCTTCTGCACCATTAGCCATTCCTCGATATATTTTTTCTAGTTTTTCCATTAGTTGAACCACCCTTCTTCTTTCAATTCTGCAACAACTTCCGCATACCACAGACTAGGTACATCTTCGAGTTTGTATGCACCCTTTTTTATATACATAACGTACAATCCCACCATGATTATTTCCCCTTTTCTAATTGACTTACTTTTGCTGCCAACTCAAAAATAGCTAGGTTTGCTTGTTCAAATTCTTCTGGAGAAACAATATCTACCGTTTCCCACTTATTCTCAACCCAGTCAAAACCTGTTATAAGCTTTCCTGCTTCTTCTGGTGGCTTAATATCGGTAAAAGGTCGAGCAATAATTTCATTATCTGGAGCTTGCCATTCTGTGAAATTTTTACCTGTTACTTTATATACTGTCTTTGACATATTAATTCCCCTCTATTTTTTCTTCTAATTGAACAAGTCTTTGCAATAAGTTATCTTGCGTAGGTGTTGCTTTATTTTTGGTAATTACAACTTGGCTTTCGTCTGTGTTTTCTCCAATAGGTTCGCCCCCATCAACGTGGACCATTAAACTTCTTACACCATCAAAGAGAAGGTATTCTCCACTTTCCGGACGATAATTGAATTTAAAATTTTCATAATCTAAAGCAACTTGAATAACAAGTTCATTGTTGGCCCATGAAACGATTCTATTTTCTACTATTTTTGGTATTGTTCCACCAAACATTCCATCCGGTTCCTCTCCCAATGGGGCATTTCCTAAACCGTATTCCCATGTATCAATATATACTGAAGGTAAGGCATTCATTATACGGCTAATAGTAATCTGCACCCCTTGTGGAACAAAAGCAATAAGTAGCTTTTCAATATTTTCAAGACGATCATCAAGTACCGGGAAGTCCCCAAAATATTCACTACTTCTGGCATTAATTACTTCACTGTCCTGTGTAGCATTAGCAATTACATTTTTAAAGTCATTTTCAAGATTTGTTTGTCGCTCTTCTACATCCTCTTGACGTTTTCTATATTGTTCTATCCATTTTTTTTAATTTAAGACCCAATATCCACACCAGCGCATAAATAAGTAAATTATTTTTCGAACTGCTTTTGAACTTGCTTTAGTCCACATTCCTTCGGATAGCTCAAGAATATACTCATCCTTAGGTCCTTTGTTGATATACTCTGGTTCTTCAAGATTAAAATCCTCAAAGTCTGTCAGGTAGTCTTCATCGTTCGGCTCAGAGGGTTTTATTTCAGGTTCTGTTTTTAGCGGCACATAATCTTTTGACAATTCATCATATTTAGACATGGAGCTATACTATAAAAGTGGACAGAAAATTGTGTGTTATAATCTGTCTATTAA
>OMJG01000748.1_pt1 | contig 22466 bp, 23 predicted proteins | sample 1646431 | NCBI WGS metagenome assembly OMJG01 (sample SAMN03771674, study PRJEB25209) | food metagenome | isolation source: Cotija cheese | place: Mexico:Jalisco,Michoacan | collected 2011-12-12
GCGGAACCCGAAGTCAGGGGCAACTGACTGCCCACGGGGACAACATTGTGCAGGCCCTGCGTTGGCTCAGCGGTGGCAACACACGTACGTGCCGTGTCCGTCCACTGATACAGCTGAATAGATTCCCCGGTATCTTCCATCAGCTGCTGCATGATTGGCTTCGCGGTGGTCAGCAAATCATCGCGGTTGCCAGGGAAGGCGGGGCCGATGGTCCACTTGCCTTCCGGGGTGCGTGCTACCAAGCGGTGAGCCTCTAATGCGGTGGCCAAACGGTGTGCCGTTGCACGTGGCAGGCCGGTGGTTTCGCACAAATCATTGAGCGTGGATGGTTTACTGGCGGCGGCCATCATAATCGCAACTGCGCGATCGAGTACCTTAATGCCAGACACTGCGCTATAATCTCCCATATACTGAAACATACGTCCCAATTAGTGAGATTTCAAGTGGAGTAGTGAAATGTCTAAAAAATTGACGCTGGCAGAGAAAGTATGGCGCGATCACGTGGTAACCCCAGGTGAAAATGGCGCCCCTGACTTGATCTATATTGACTTCCAGCTCCTGCATGAGGTTACCAGCCCGCAGGCTTTTGATGGCCTGCGTTTGGCCGGCCGCAAGATGCGCAACCCCGAGCTGCACCTCGCGACCGAGGACCACAATGTCCCCACCCTGGGTATTAAGACCGGTAACCTGCTGGAGATCCTGGACAAAACATCCCGTACCCAGGTATCAACACTGCGCGATAACTGTGAAGAGTTCGGAGTGCGCCTGCACTCCATGGGTGATGCCCAGCAGGGCATTGTCCACACCGTGGGACCACAGCTGGGCATTACCCAGCCAGGTATGACCATTGTCTGCGGTGACTCGCACACCTCAACCCACGGCGCTTTTGGTTCTATCGCCATGGGTATTGGTACCTCCGAGGTGGAACACGTCATGGCTACCCAGACCTTGTCGTTGAAGCCTTTTAAGACCATGGCCATTGAAGTCAAGGGCTCCTTGGCTGAAGGCGTGTCCGCAAAGGACTTGATCCTGGCTATTATCGCCAAGATCGGTACCGGCGGTGGACAGGGCCACATCATTGAATATCGCGGTGAAGCTATTCGGAAGATGTCCATGGAAGCACGCATGACCATCTGCAACATGTCCATTGAGGCAGGCGCACGTGCAGGCATGGTTGCGCCAGATGAGACCACCTTCGAATACGTCAAGGGCCGTGAGTTCGCACCAAAGGGTGAGGACTGGGACGCCGCCGTTGAATACTGGAAGACCCTGCCTACTGATGAAGGCGCGGAGTTCGACACCGTTGTAGAAATTGATGCTGATGCGCTGACCCCATTTGTTACCTGGGGTACCAACCCAGGTCAGGGTCTGCCTTTGGGCGATGTTGTTCCAGACCCAGAACAAGCTGGTGATGACAACGCGAAGTCCGCTATTACTAAGGCGCTGGAGTACATGGACTTGACCCCAGGTACGCCACTGCGTGATATCTCCATTGACACTGTCTTCTTGGGCTCATGCACCAACGCGCGTATTGAAGACCTGCGCGCAGCGGCAGAGGTTCTGGAAGGCCGCACCATCGCAACTGATACCCGCATGATTGTGGTTCCTTCTTCTGAGGTTGTGAAGAAGCAGGCCGAAAATGAGGGACTGGATAAGATCTTCACCCAGTTCGGTGCCGAATGGCGCACCGCAGGCTGCTCCATGTGCTTGGGCATGAACCCAGACCAGTTGAAGCCAGGCGAGCGCTCTGCATCCACCTCCAACCGCAACTTCGAAGGCCGTCAGGGCCCAGGTGGACGTACCCACTTGGTATCCCCTCTGGTTGCTGCGGCAACTGCGGTAACTGGTCACCTGTCCTCGCCGGCTGATTTGGATCCGGTGGATCCTGCGGCTGCTGGCACCGGCGCTGCTGGTGTTGAGCAGGACAAGGCTTCTTAAAGGTTCGGGCGAGGAAGAGTTTTAAGGAAAAGACATGGAAAAGTTCACCAAGCACACTGGCATTGGCGTTCCACTGCGATACTCCAATGTTGATACTGACCAGATCATCCCAGCGGTCTACCTAAAGTCCGTCAAGCGCACAGGCTTTCAAGATGGCCTGTTCTCCAACTGGCGCAAGGATGAGAACTTCGTGCTCAACCAAGAGCCATACAAGAACGGCACCGTGCTGTTCGCAGGTGCAGACTTCGGCACAGGCTCCTCACGTGAGCACGCGGTGTGGGCATTGGGAGACTACGGCTTCAAGGCTGTGTTCTCCTCGCGTTTCGCAGATATCTTCCGCGGCAACTCCGGCAAGGCTGGCATGCTGACTGGCTTGATGGAGCAAGAAGACATTGAGCTGATTTGGAAGCAGCTGGAATCCGGCGATGTTGAGGTCACCGTGGACCTGGAAGCACGCACCGTGACTGTCGGCGGCAACGTCTACAGCTTCGATATTGATGACTACACCCGCTGGCGTTTGATGGAGGGCCTCGATGACATCGGGCTGACCCTGCGCGATGAAGACGCTATCTCTAACTTTGAGTCAGCGCGCGCAGCATTCAAGCCAGCAGTGGCACCAGGCTCCGGCCCAGTAACTGAGGCTTAAAATCAGCCACCTTTAGTGCCCCAGGGAGCAGTTCAGAATAGATTCTGAGCCTTCCTGGGGCGCTTGTTGTTGCGAGTACTACTATGAGTGACGTGCCAATTCAGAGATCAATCATCCCACCAGCGGGTCCAGCATGGACTGGATCTCTCATGGGTACCTCGATTATCTCGACGTTGCTCAAGATTCATGGCGTGGCTTCTGCTGCGGTCTTCTTCGCGGTCATTGCCACCGGTATTTTGGCCGTGACACTCTATGGCTTAGTGTGTTACCGCACCCCACGCTTTATTCCTGAACACATGGGACCGTGGGGCATGTTCGCCATGGGTGTTATCTCTTTGGGCTCCGCGTGGTCAGTGGTTACCGGCGACATGACCTATCAGCTCATTGGCTATATCACCGGGGGGTTGGGAGGCTTTGTCATCGCCATTAACCAGTGGCGTAAATTTGTCGGCTCGCCAAATTTCCAGTGGGGATTAGCCCTTGTGGTGCCCATGGTGGCCTCAACAAGTGCTGCGCAATTAGGGTTTATCAACTTAGGTCGCTTTGGCTTCACCCTGGTGTGGATAATTGGCGTGCCGGTGTTTGTCTACGTGTACTTCTCGTTGATGCGCGGGCGGGCATCTATCCCGGTGCTGCTGGGCAATACGGCGTGGATTCCAGTCGGTGTGATTGGCCAATCCACGGCAGCAGCGCAGCTGCTCTTCCCGCATGACTTTGGATTGTTCTATGCCTCCGTGATGCTGCCACTGGGCGTGGCAGCGAGCATCTACGCGCTGTTTCATGAGATCCGCACCGTGCGTGCCTTGGCGCCCTATAACCCCGCGTGGTGGGGTGCCACCTTCCCGGTGGGCACCATGAGCCTGGGCACGCACTTTGTGGCGCTCAATGCCCAAAACCATATTTTTGACGTGATTAGTCAGGGCTTTTTGGCGCTGCTGATCTTCAACTGGGCGCTGTGCGTGGCGAGATTCCTCACCTGGTGGTTCGAAGGACGCGATTAACGCACAGGCAGCGGTGAGGCGAGGTAGTCGGCGCCGGTGAGCTCGCCGTCGTGGAAGCTAAGCACCCAGACAGAGGCCTTCTTTACTTTGAGGTCATCGGTGTCCATGAACTTCGGTGCCAGCTGCTCAATGACTGATGGGATGGTCAGCCCCTGGGAGACCACCACGGGGGTGCCGCCGCGGGCAACGATGGCATCGAAAGCCAAGCGGGCTTTGGTGGGTTGGTCCAACCAGGCGTCATCGCCAAGCAAGGCGTCAACGTGAACGGGAAGATTGAGCTCATCGGCTAAAGGTGCAGCAGTTTGCAGACAACGATCTGGTGCCGCGGAATAGATGGCGGTGGGCTGATAGGGGGACAGCTCCGCGATGAGCATCTCCGCCTGGCGGCGGCCCTTCTTATCCAGCGGGCGCAGATTGTCATCCCCGCTCCAGGTCTTGCGGTCATGCGCGCGGGCATGGCGAACATACAACACCATGGTCTCCGGCATCAGCTGCAAACGCTTGAGCGCTTTATCCAACACGTCCTCATCCAGCTTGTAAGTCACGCGCTCACGGGCTTCGGCGATGGGCATCCACACCAGCTCATCGGCTTCTTCATTGGCGGTGAACTCACCGGACATTACCTGTGCCAGCCAGTAATAGACCACCTTGGTGCGACCCTGCACCGGGTAGGTCACCTTGCCCACCAGCTTGCCCAGCTTGACGTGGTAGCCGGTTTCTTCCCACAACTCACGCGCCACGGTGGCAGGAAGTGACTCGCCGGGGTCAACCTTGCCCTTGGGAAGTGACCAATCGTCATAGTGGGGGCGATGAATAAGGGCTACCTCTGGGGCAGCGGGGTTACCGCGCCACAAGATAGCGCCCGCGGCAAGGGTGGTGCGCTCAAATTCGGCATTGGGATCCACGGGAACCTGCTGCAAGCGGCCGGAGATGAAAGTGTCACACTGGATGTCCTTATCGGTTTCGTGCATGTCTTTAACCTTGGGTGTCTTGGCCACAGTGTGCTCCTTTGGGGGTGGTTGGTTCCTCCTAATCCTAAACCCTGTCAGCAGTTGTGACAGGGTGAAGGGCTTGCATGTTTTATGATGGGATGCGATTGATACGTTTGTGAAAGGTTGTTTAATGGCACAGGTTGCAGTGATGGGCGCGGGTTCCTGGGGAACCACGCTGGCTAAGGTCTTTGCTGATGCCGGCAGCGAGGTACGCCTGTGGGTACGTCGCGCCGAGTTGGCTGAGACTATTGCCACCACGCGTATTAATGCTGACTACCTGCCAGATATCTTGCTGCCTAAGGCTATTGCTACCACCACTGATGCCCAGGAAGCTTTGGAGGCGGCAGACATTGTGGTCTTTGCGGTGCCATCGCAGACCATGCGCGATAACTTGGCCAGGTGGTCAAAGCATTTGCCTGCCGATGCCACGTTGGTCTCCATCTCTAAAGGTATTGAGACAGAAACCCTCAAGCGCATGAGCGAGGTCATTGCGGAGTGCACTGGCGCGTCCGCTAACCGTGTTGCGGTGTTGTCTGGTCCGAACCTGGCGCGGGAGATTGCTGATGAGCAGGTCGCTGCCACGGTGATTGCCTGTCCGGATGAGGACCGCGCGAAGGCCGTGCAGCTTGCGGTGTCCGCGCCTTATCTGCGTCCGTATACCAACACTGATGTCATCGGTTGTGAAATCGGTGGCGCGTGTAAGAACGTGATTGCTTTGGCCTGTGGTGTGGCCACCGGCATGGGCATGGGTACTAACACCATGTCCACCCTGATTACCCGCGGCCTGGCGGAAATTACCCGCCTGGGTGAGGCACTCGGCGCGGACTCGCGCACCTTTGCTGGTCTTGCTGGCTTGGGTGACTTGGTGGCCACTTGTACTTCGGAGCTCTCCCGTAACCGCACTTTCGGCTACCGCTTGGGTAAAGGCGGCAGCCTAGAAGAAGCTGCTGCGGCTACTAATGGTCAGGTAGCTGAGGGCGTGTTCTCCTCGGCCTCGGTCTACCGTCTGGCCATGGATCATGGCGTGGATATGCCGCTGACTCAGGCTGTGTTTGGCGTGTGCCACAAGGATTTGTCTGTGGATGACATGGCGACGGCACTGATGGGTCGCAGTAAGAAGTCAGAAGTTTAATCGCTACACTTAATCGCTATGACTTCAAAGACGCGCGTAGCTGTCATCTATGGTGGCAAAAGTACTGAACACTCTGTCTCTTGCGTAACTGCCGGCGCCATAATGAACAATCTGGACCCTGAGCGCTATGAGATTGTTCCTATCGCTATTACCCGTGAGGGCACCTGGACCATTGGTGTCACGGAAGGTTTGGAGATCAAGGACGGCAAGCTGCCTGAGGTAGAAGAAGCCGATGAGCTGACCGTTTCTTTGAATCCGGTGGGCGCGGGTCAGATTCACAACGTCACCCGCGGCACCCTGCACGCCGAAATCGACGTGGTATTCCCGGCGCTACACGGCGTCAACGGTGAAGACGGCACCGTCCAGGGCGTCTTTGAAATGGCCGGTATCCCTTATGTTGGCACCGGCGTGATGTCTTCTGCTGTGTGCATGGACAAAGAGTTCATGCGCAAGCTCATGGTGGCTGAAGGTCTGCCCGTCACCCGCGACGTCATCCTGCGCGGGCGTACTGAGCTGACCGCTGAGGAAAAAGAACACCTGGGTCTGCCGGTGTTCGTAAAGCCCGCCCGCGGTGGTTCTTCCATTGGTGTGTCCAAGGTCAGCACCTGGGAAGAGCTCGACGGCGCTATTGCCGAGGCTGCGTCCTTTGATGACAAGGTTATTGTGGAAGCAGAGCTGCTCGGCGCTGAGGTAGAAGTCGGCGTGCTGGAATACCCCAACGGTGAGCTCGTGGCCTCTGTTCCGGCAAAGCTTAACGGAACGGAAGATTCCGATGAAGGCTTTTACGGCTTTGACACCAAATACTTGGACAACACCGTCACTGCGACCATCCCGGCACCCTTTGATGAGTCCACCACCAAAGCCATTCAGGACCTAGCGGTTGACACCTTCAAGGCGCTGAACTGCGAGGGACTATCCCGCGTGGACTTCTTTGTCACCGAACAAGGCCCCATGATCAATGAGATCAACACCCTGCCTGGTTTCACCCCGATCTCCATGTACCCGCAGGTCTTCCTCGCTTCCGGCGTGAGCTACCCAGAGCTGCTGGACACGCTTATTGCTACCGCCCTTGCCAAAGCTGCAAATATCTAATGTATTAGCTATTTGCAGTAGCAATTGGTTAGATACCCGCAGCGAGTAAAACGGAATAGATATTTTCTAAAGCTCACTGTGGTGTGGGGGTCTGTCTATGTTTCTTTGTAGACAGGCTCGCGTGCCGCGGTGAGCTTGTTTTTCTTGTGGGAGCTGCGTGTGGCAGGGCCCAGCGACAGGACCAAGAGCGACGCGCAGATAGCGGCCATGCCAACCCAACCGATGGGGGCGAGGCGCTCGCCAACAATGACGACGGCCAAGATGGCGGCGATGGCTGGTTCTGCCAGAGTGAGCGTGGTGGCAGTACTGGCGCTAACACGGGTGAGGCCGTAGCCGAAGAGCAGGTAACCCACGAACATGGGTACAAGCGCCATATATGCGCCAACAGTAAATGATTGCGTGCTGGCAATAAGCGGGGCGCCTGTGATGATGAGAACGGGCATCAGGGCTAGTCCGCCGAGTCCGAAGATAGCGCCCATGGCGGCAGCACGTCCAATAGTCCGACCAATCAGATTGTGGGCACTCCAGGAGTACAGCGCATAGGTAGTGCCGGCTGCGAGTCCAAGAATGATGCCGGCGATGGGGGGCCATACTTCAGCAGGCGCGTTCTGCATTTTGGCTAGGCACAGGATGGCGCTGCCACCAATGCCCAGTGCGGCGGCGAGCATCCACCGCCGGCTGAGTTTTTGCTTTTCAATGATGCGCTCTAATATCCCTGAGGCAATGGGAGCGGAGCCCAGGGAGACCACGGTGCCAACGGCAACACCGGCCAAGTGCATGGAGCTATAAAACGCCAGGGGGTAGATGAACACGCCTATCGCCCCGGCAATGACTGTGCCGATATTGGCGCGCAGTGATACCCGGGCTCAATACAGCGCGGGCAGTGCAATGAGTGCTTGAAGAAGGCCGCCGATGCCCAGTGCGGCGGCGCCCATGGCCAGTGGCCCGACCTCCGGGGCGAAGGTCGCGGCGGTACCAGTGGTGCCCCAGAGGGCTGCAGCGCCCAGGACAGCGAAGATTCCCAGCAGTGTGCCTTGTGGAGATAGTGACTGCCCTGCGGAATTCGAATGCGCAGTCATGCGGCGTTGAGCATTCGTGCGGCGATGGCGCGGGCATTGTGCAGTCGCTCCGGGGTGCCTTCTAGCCCTGCGCGGGCAACCGCACCTTCAAGCAGGAAGCTTAGGTGCTCTGCTGTGGCTCGGGCTTGTTCATCGGTTTCAACGCCTGCGATTCCATCCGCGCCGTTGGTCTTGGCCAGGTGACTGGCTAGGATGCCCTCGACTTCCTGCTTGTGCTCTTTGACTGCTTCGCGCGCCGGAGAGCCAGCGGGAAACTCAGCTGCAGCGTTGAGTAGCCCGCAGCCGCGAAAGCCATTGGCGTAGTTGTATGCGGCGTGGTCGATATAGGCATCAAAGACGGCAAGGATCCGTTCGGAAGCGGTGGCTGCTTGTGCTTCGCGGGCGCGATAGAGCCCAAGCCATTCCTGGTGGCGTTGGTCAATATAGGCATCCACTAATGCAGCCTTGGATGAGAAGTTGTTGTACAGGCTCTTTTTGGCAACGCCGGCATCTGTCGTAATTGAGTCAATCCCCGTGGCATTGATGCCGTTGTTGTAGAAACGGTTTTCTGCTGCGTGCAAGAGCTTTTCGCGTGCTGTTGCCATAGCTTCCCTCCTCGGTAGGTAGCCCAGTCTACCTACTTACTTGATTGGGTCAAACAATGCGAAAGGCACGCTGATCCATGTCGGATCAGCGTGCCTTCGTATACGTGGGCTGTTCTGGAGCTGGCCTAGTCTTGCTCGGCGGTGTTGGCGGAGATGATCTCGCCCAGTTCGACCAGGGCAGTGTTGGCAACGCCTTGTGGGGCAGACACGGCGATATCGGTGGCGCGGCCCAGCGCGTACCAGGTGCCGGCGGTGGTGCCTTCGCCCAAGGTGGTGTCCTGGAACCACGGGATGTCATTGATCTGCTGTAGTTGCTCGCCGGGTTCGTAGCCGGCGGGTGGGGCGACACCGCAACGGATGACAATTGGCTCAAAGCCAGGGGCGGACCAGGCGGCGGTGTTTTCTTCTGCTACCTGCATGCGCTGGTAGTCTTCGCCGAGGGTGTCGGGGAGGGTATCGGCAAGCGGTGCGCATACCTCTTCTATGTTTGTGCTGTCGCTTGTGTTGCTGCTGTCGGCGGCAGGAAGCTGAGACAGCGGGGCGGGACGGGGGTCTTGGGCGCGTGCTTCGAGTGCATTGAGGGAATCAGACAGGCCTTCTGGTTGCTCATCGCCGTGGGTGGTCACAGCAACCGCCGGGGAGTAGTCCACGTTGTACCACGTGGTCAGGGTAGATCCTTCGGTCATGTCACGGACCTCCAGCCAGTTGGAGCCGTCGATTTCAACTGGCTCGGAGTAGTCGGTGTACTGCAGAGGCATAGACACCCCGCAGCGCAAGACGGTGGCCATAGAAGAAATATCGGCCCAGGCGGCCACCCCATCGGGTGCGGGCTCAATAAGCTCTGAACGCTTTTCACCCATAAACCGCTCCGGCAGATTGCTCACCAGCTGCTCACACAGCAGGGAGGAAGACTCCGGCGAATCAATCGCAGACACCGAAACCGGCTGGCGCGCGACGTTATCAAAGAAGTACTTCGTACCAAACAGCACGCCAATCACCAGCACAATAGAGAGCCCAAGTGATATCAAAACAGCCGTGCGATTAAATTGGGTATTCATAAAGCCACATGTTACTGAAAGGCACTGCGTGAAAAACACTCCGACCCTCCGCGATGTCGGCGAATACGGCGTCATTAAAGAAATTGTCGCCGCCGCCCCCAGCTCCCTCAACGGAGACGACGCCGCTGTGCTTTTACCCATGGCGCCCAACTCGCGCACGGTCGCCACCACGGACATGCTGGTTGAAGGACGCCACTTCCGGCTCGACTGGTCCAGCCCCTTTCAAGTCGGCATGAAAGCCATTACCCAAAACTATGCCGATATCGAAGCCATGGGGGCCCGTCCCTTAGGCGCACTCATGGCATTAGGCGCACCATTGGACACACCAGTGTCGGTAGTGCGTGAAATCGCAGAAGGGATAGCCAAACGCACCGGCGACTACAACACGGAACTGGTTGGTGGGGATGTCACCCAAGCGGAGAAGATCACGGTCTCTGTCACCGCTATTGGTGCCCTGGGCGGGGATAGGCAACCCCTGGCATTAAGCTCCGCGCGCGCCGGGCAGAAATTAGTTGCCCACGGGCGCATCGGATGGTCAGGTGCTGGATGGGCATTGCTTGAGCGCTTCGGACGGGAACTGCCAGATCCAGCCGTTCAGCCGCTGGTGGACTTTCACTGCGCGCCAGAAATAGACCCGGGCCGAGGCGTGATTGCGCGCGCGGCGGGAGCTACCGCCATGACGGACAACTCGGATGGATTAATGCATGACCTGATGAGCATCGCTAAGCACTCCGGCGTGCACATCAATGTCTTTGCAGACGCCATTGCTCCGGATGAACTGCTCGTGCGCGCGGGTGAGATACTAGAGCATGACCCATGGGATTGGGTGCTTGCCGGCGGGGAAGACCACACGCTACTTGGCACCACCTTAAAAGACCCGCCTTCTGGTTTCCGGGTCATTGGGGAAGTCGCCCGCCGCAACGGCTCTGACTATGTCACCGTGGACGGCAAACCCACGCCGTACAGCACGGGATGGGAATCTTTCCCGCAGGGATTGTAAGGATATTGGGGTAACTGAGAACGAGACGGAAACGGAGGAATTCTATGCACCCGGATTGGCAGCCGATTATCCAAGAAGCGTTGGATAACATCAGCCCGGATATCTACGGGCCAAATACTTTGCCGCCGCGTGATGATGTCATGCGCGCATTTGAGCTAGCACCCGCGGACGTCAAGGTGCTCATAGTGGGCCAGGACCCGTACCCCACGCCAGGGCACGCCATGGGGTTGTCCTTTTCCACGCAGCCAGGGGTGCGCCCGCCGCGTTCCTTGATCAATATCTACAAAGAGCTGGAATCAGACCTGGGTATTGAGTTGAGTGCGCAAGGGCGCGGTGATGGAGACCTGACCGCCTGGTTTCACCAAGGCGTCATGCTGCTTAACAGAGTGCTCACCGTAGAAGCCGGTAACGCCGGCTCACACCGCGGCATGGGATGGGAAGCAGTTACCGAGGCAGCCATCAAAGCACTGAACCGCCCAGAGCTCGTAGCCATCCTGTGGGGCAAAGACGCACAATCCGTCGCACGCTTTATCCCTGACGCCACCATCATCGCCTCACCGCACCCATCACCGCTGTCGGCGCGCCGGGGCTTTTTCGGCTCACGGCCGTTCTCGCGAGCGAATGAGGCATTGGTCAAGGCCGGGTCGCAGCCAGTGCAGTGGCAATTGTAGACTTATCCACCATGGCCATTAACCACATTGACGCAAAAGCCCTCCATAGCTGGGCGAAGCGATCCGTGGCTGAGCTTTCCCTACGCCGCGCCGAGCTCAATCAGCTCAACGTCTTTCCAGTACCTGACGCTGATACCGGCTCGAACATGGCGCACACCATGGAAGCAGCAGTGGCAGAAGCCGATAAAGGCGGCGATGTCGCAGAGGCACTTGCTGTGGGGTCGGTGCGCGGTGCGCGCGGAAACTCCGGCATGGTTTTATCCCAGGTGTTGCGCGCGGTGGCAGATTCCTCGGCAGATTCATTGATTGATTCGCACACTCTGGTCAACGCACTGAAGCTGGCGGTGGAGCTGGTGGACCGCGCGATTGCCACGCCGGTTGAAGGCACGGTGGTCTCCGTGCTCAAGGCTGCAGCAGTAGCCGCCGAAGAAGCATTTGAACATTCCGATGCGCTGGTGGATGTTCTTCGCGCCACCTGCGATGAAGCGGTTAAGGCATTGGCTAACACGCCTTCGCAGCTCAAGGTCCTGCGTGATGCCGGGGTCGTAGACGCGGGGGGCGCAGGGCTGGTTATCTTGCTCGAATGCCTGCTCGCAGAGGTCACAGAGACCGAGCAGCGCGAAGGCATTGCCATCCCGGAGACTATCTTCGAGTTGGAGGTGGTGTTTTTCTACCGCGGGGACATCGACAAGCTGGAAGCTGCGATCAGTGGATTGGGCGACAGCCTGGTCATTGCGCGCGCCAGTGAGCAGGAAGCCAATGTGCACATTCATTCCCCGCGTGCCGGTGAGGTGATTGAAAAAGCTTTCGCCGCAGGTGCGGTGAGCAATTTGCGTCTCGAGGTGTTGCCCGCCCGGGGTGTGCAGCAAGAGCAGCTTGCCGATGCCTCGCCGAAGGTCTTCGTCGCCACCCGGGACACGGAAATGGCGAAGCTTTTTGCCTCCATCGGCGCGAGTTTGTATTCCGCGGGGATGACCTTGGGTGAAGACGATATCTTCGTGGGCAAACCCGGCGGGCTGAACCTGGGAGATGCTCAAGTGGTGGCGGTGTCCAGCAATGTGGAAGCAATAGCGGCGCTATCCGTGTATGCTCCTGGCCCTGATGCGGCAAGCACCATGGCTGAAGTTGCTGGCGGTATGCGCGTGGATAAGCCAAGTGATGAAACCGTTGGCGCCATCATTGCCTGCTGCAATGACCTGCTACAGCAAGGCGGGGAGCAGCTGACCATCCTGACCTCCCTGACGTTAGACACAGATCAGCTCTCGCGCCAGCTGGGCGTGGAAGTCATTGTGGTGAACATCCCCGGCCTGCGCACCGAAATCGGGGTAGAATAAGCGGCCATGTTGGGGTGGAAAGATGACCGGCCGCTTACAGAAGTGTTGCCGGGCAAAGTTGCGAAGGCGCTGACCAAGAGCTTTGGATATTCCACCTGCGGGCAGCTGCTGATGAACCACTACCCGCGTGATTACATCCGCCAGGGCCGGGACTTTCAGGCCTTCGCAGAGCGCGAGGCGCCCGAGGGCTCTTTCATCACGATCTCCGGCACGGTGACGAATGTTTCGAAGCGGGCGATTCGCAATGGTTTCGTGCTCAATGTGACCGTGGATGATACCTACACGGCCGTGTATTTCAATGGCGTGTGGCAAGAACGAGTGCTGTACCCGGGCATGCGGGTGCTGTTTTCGGGCAAGCTCAAATTTTTTAACAGCCAGGCGCAACTGCAGCACCCCGCGTTTTTAATTCTGGATGCCCCGCGCGGGGAAACTTCGGTGTCCAAGCGCTGGGGTGGAACGCTGAAGGCGATTTCGCAGTTCGTGGATGTTGAGGAGCTGCTGCGCGAGAGGGAATGGTTGCCGGTCTATCGGGCGTCGTCCACGTTGAAGACGTGGACAATTATGGCGGCTATTCACCATGTGCTGAAAACCCTGCCGCCGATTCAAGATCCGCTGGATATTTCAGACCTGACCTTTGACAAGGCCATTCGGGAGATTCATGAGCCAGGGCCGGAGGGCCCACAGCGCGCGATTGACCGGCTGAAGTACAACGAGGCCTTGGGCATCGGTTTGGTCATGGCGCTGCGCAGACGCGATACCCGCCACTGGCGCGCTTTTGCCATGCCACCGGCTGATGATGGCTACCGTGCGGAGATGCTGGCCAAGGTGCCCTTTGACCTAACCTCTGGGCAAAAGCAGGTGCTGCGCGATATTGACCGCGATATCTCCGAAGCCGTGCCCATGTCGCGGCTGTTGCAAGGTGAGGTCGGCTCCGGCAAGACGCTGGTGGCGGTCGCGGCGATGCTCTCGGCTGTCGATGCCGGCCGCCAAGCCGCCCTTCTCGCGCCCACTGAGGTACTCGCGCACCAGCACGCGCGCTCTATTTCGGCGATGTTGCCAGATGATATTCGTCTCACGGTACTCTCAGGCTCCATGAAGACGGCGGAAAAGCGCCAGGCGCTGCTGGATATTGTCTCCGGTGAGGCCGATATCGTGGTGGGCACGCACGCGATTATTCAGCAGACCGTGGAGTTCTACTCGCTCGGTCTGGTGGTTGTGGATGAACAGCACCGCTTCGGCGTGGAGCAGCGCGATACGCTGCGCATGAAAGCACCAGAGGGCACCTTCCCGCACGTGCTGGTGATGACCGCGACGCCAATTCCTCGCACCATTGCCATGACGGTCTTCGGTGATTTGGAAGTCTCCTCGCTGCATGAGCTACCGGGCGGACGCAAGCCCATTCAGTCCTCGGTGCTGCCGGAAGCAAAGGCTTCGTGGGTGCGCCGAGGTTGGGAGCGTATCCGCGAGGAAGTCGATGCCGGGCGCCAGGCTTATGTGGTCTGCCCGCGCATTGAGGGTGAGGGAGGCGTGCTGGAGCTCGCCGAGGCGCTCGAAGAAGGCCCTCTGGAAGGCCTGCGCATCATGGTGCTGCACGGGCGCATGGATGATAAAGATGACCGCATGGCGGCCTTCGCACGTGGGGAAGTAGACGTGCTGATTTCCACCACGGTTATCGAGGTCGGCGTGGACGTTCCCAATGCCACGGTGATTCTCATCCGCGAATCGGAGAACTTTGGTGTGAGCCAGCTGCACCAGCTGCGCGGGCGCGTGGGCCGTGGCGGCAACGCCTCCCTGTGCCTGTTCCACACCCTGGCGGCACCGAATTCGCCGAGCTTTGAGCGCATCTCCAAGATCGCTGCGACCTCCAGCGGCTTTGAGCTCACCGAGCTGGACATGGAATACCGCCGCGAGGGTGACGTCCTGGGCACGCGTCAGTCCGGGCGCCAACGTACTCTGCAGCTGCTGGACTTGTCGCAGGATTTGATGATCATCGAACGTGCCTATGAAGACGCCTACGTCCTGGTGGATGAAGACCCAGAACTAGCCTTTGAACTCACCGTGGAAATCCGCGAAGAGGAACAGGAATACTTAGACAAATCCTAATCCGGCCATGCGTTAGGGTAGATGCCATGACCAGAATCATCGCCGGCCAAGCACGCGGTCGAACCATCATCGTGCCCACCGAAGGCACCCGCCCCACCTCAGACCGCGCTCGCGAGGGGCTTTTTTCTTCGCTCGCTGTCCGCTGGGGCTTTGAACAATCCCGCGTCCTGGACATCTTCGCAGGCTCCGGCGCACTGGGTCTAGAGGCGGCGAGCCGTGGGGCAGAGGAAGTCCACCTCGTAGATGCCAGCGCTGAGGCCGTGAAAAACATCAAGCACAACGCGCAAGTAGTCGGCCACCCAAAGGTCACCATCCATGAGATGAAAGCCGGCACCTACCTGGATCGCATGGCGCCGCGCGAGTTCTTCGACATGGTGCTCGCGGACCCGCCTTATGATTTCGATGATGTTGATGGCCTCATCGCCAAAATCACACCCACCCTGGCGGATCATGCCATCGTGGTCATTGAACGCCACATTGACAGCCCGGAGCCGCAGTGGCCGGCAGAATTTACGCCCACGGGGCAGAAGCTGAAGAAGCGCACCTACGGTATCGCGCGCATGGACATGGCCATTTTTGAAAGGGACAGCAATGACTAAAGCAGTTTGCCCAGGTTCTTTTGACCCGATGACGTTGGGGCACCTCGATATTTTTCATCGCGCCGCAGCGCTTTTCGATGAAGTCACCATCCTCGTCACCGGCAACCCCAACAAGCAATCCGGGCTCTTTAGCATCCACGAGCGCGTGGACTTGATTAAAGCCTCAATTGACCTGCCGAATATCACCGTGGATTTCCACGCGGGCCTGCTGGTGGATTATGCCTCCGAGCGTGGCATTGACGCGATTGTCAAAGGCCTGCGCTCCTCGCTGGACTACGAGTATGAGCTGCCCATGGCGCAGATGAACAAGCGCCTCTCAGGCATTGACACCGTGCTGCTGCTTACCGATGAGAAGTACGGCTACATCTCATCCTCGCTGTGCAAGGAAGTGGCTAAGTACGGCGGGGATATCTCTGGCTTCTTCCCAGAACCAGTCGGCAAAGCCGTGCTGGAGAAGTATCGCGAATGATTGTTGCCCTAGCTGTCCTTCTCGCCATCGCTGTGGGCTCGTGCATGCAGCGTGTCTCTGGCATGGGTGTGGGCCTGATTTCGGGCCCGATTCTCTCGCTCATTCTGGGACCGGTGGAGGGCATCATGGTGCTCAACATCCTCGCCTGCCTTAATGCCGGTGCTACCACCGTGGCAGTGCGCAAGAACGTCGTGTGGTCGCAATTCGCGCTCATCGGTTCGGTGATGATTCTCGGCTCAGTGCCCGCAGCCTTCCTCATCGCCGCGATGGACACCGCACCGCTGCTCATCCTGGTAGGCGTGGCACTGCTCATCGCGCTTGCGGTGGTCACCTTCGGCAAGAACCTCGTGCCACCTGTTACCGGCCGTGCGCCCGCGCTCACCGCCGGGGTAGTGGGCGGTTTTACTAACACCCTCGCCGGTATCGCCGGGCCAGTGTTCACGGTGTACTTCTCCGCCGCGAAATGGTCCCAAGCCCACTACGCTGCCACCATGCAGCCGCTGTTCATGCTCGGCGGCGCTATTTCTTTCCTCGTCAAAGCGCTCGTTGGCGCCGCCGCCATCACGAGTATCAACTGGATGGTGTGGCCAGCCGGGCTTATCGGCATGTTCATTGGCATTAGCGTCGGCGGGCTCATCGCCGACAAGATCGACCAAGCGGCGGCCCGAAAGTTCTCACTCATCGTGGCCGCCGCCGGTGCTGCCGCGGCTGTTATCCGCGGGTGGACATCACTTTAGAAGCGAAGACAAAAACTCTTTTGTCCTTGGCTGCTGGGGATTATCCAGCACCTGCTCCGGGGTGCCCATCTCCACCACGGCGCCCTCGGCCATGAACACAACCTTGTCCGCGACCTCGCGGGCAAAGCCCATCTCGTGCGTGACCACAATCATGGTCATACCACCCGAAGCCAAGTCCTTCATCACGCGCAGAACTTCCCCGACGAGTTCAGGGTCAAGAGCGGAGGTGGGTTCATCGAAAAGCATAAGCTTCGGATCCATGGCCACCGCACGCGCGATAGCAACACGCTGCTGCTGACCACCCGAAAGCTGCACTGGATAAGCATTCGCCTTGTGCGCAAGACCAACCTGGTCCAACAACTGCATAGCCTTCGTCTTCGCATCTTCGGGCTTGATGCCCTTGATGTGAATCGGCGCCTCAATAATGTTCTCCAGCGCGGTGCGGTGGCTAAACAAGTTGAAAGACTGGAAGACCATGCCAATGTTTTGCCGCTGCAGCGAGGCATCCTTTTCAGAAATCTCATACAGCGTGCGGTCTTTTTCGCGGTAGCCCACGAAGTCACCGTCGACATACAAACGGCCAGCGGTGATCTTCTCCAAGTGGTTGACACAGCGCAAGAACGTGGACTTACCGGAACCGGAAGGCCCGATGAGGCACATGACCTCGCCTGGCTCTACCGTGAGGTTAATACCCTTGAGCACCTCGAGCTGGCCAAAAGACTTATAGACGTCGATGGCGTCGACCATTGGTTTATTCATTGCGGTCTACCTCCGGGATGACGGAAACGTTGCGGGGGATGTTGCCCTCGGCATCTGCCAAAGCTGCCAGCTGACGGCCGGTCAACTCACGGGTCGCGCCCTTTTCGTAGTACTTCTCCAAGTAATGCTGGCCCACCATGAAGATGGAAGTAATCACCAGGTACCAGGTCGCGGCGACCATGAGCAATGGAATCGGCTCAAAGAGTGCGGCGGAAATATCAGTCGCGCGGCCGAAAATCTCATGGGTATAAGGAATTGCGACAACCAGGGAAGAGGTCTTGAGCAAGGAAATGAACTCGTTGCCTGTCGGCGGGATGATGATGCGCATGGCCTGCGGCATCACCGTGCGGCGCATGGTCATCCACCAGCCCATGCCTAAGGCCTTCGATGCTTCCTTCTGGCCTTCTGGCACCGAAGAAATACCGGAGCGCACAATCTCCGCCATATACGCGGCCTCATTCAGGCCCAAGCCGATAACGGACAGGAAGAACGCCGAGGACAACACGCCCTCGAGCGAAATCTCGGCGAAGCCCAAGTTGATGGACTGATACAGCGCACCGAGCAGACCCCAGAACACCAGCTGAACATAGATTGGGGTGCCACGGAAGACCCACAAAAACACCCAGGAAATAGAACGCAGCACCGGGTTAGGGGACATGCGCAGTACAGCCAGGATGGCGCCGCCGACCACACCGATGATCATTGCCAATAGCGTGATGGCAAGAGTATGCAGGGCCGCGATAGCAATGCGGGTGTCCAGAACATACGCGAAGTAAGTATCCCAGCCATAAGCCTCATTGCGGGCGGCCGAAATCACGAACCAGATGGCTAGCGCCAGGACAATGAGGGCGAAAGCCCAGCGCCAGGGATGGCGAAGCGGCTTAGCTTTGATCCTCTCAGGGGTACTCATGAAATGGGCCTTTCATTAATCATTGCCGTGTCGATGAGGCCGTCTTCAATACCCCACTGGGCAAGAATTCGGGCGTAATCGCCGGTGTCGATCAGGTGTTGGAGGGCAGCGGCCATTGCCGGGCCGTATTCGGAATCTTTCGGCACAGCCATGCCATAAGGCGCAGCATCAAAGATGTCGCCGACGAGTTCCAGCTTGCCTTCGGAACGGTTAACGGCATATGCAGTCACTGGGGAGTCCGCAGACAGGGCATCCGCACGGCCAGTCAGCGCTGCGATGGCTGCGTTATCGGAGGTGTCATAGCTCAAAATCTCCAGGTCGCCATCGCATGCTTCCGCCTTCGGACGAACGTCATCAGTTTCAGAGACCGTGGTGCGCTGCACCGCGACGGTCAGACCACACGCGTTGGATGGATCCACGTCCTCTTCGTTCGTGGTTGACTGCGCCCACTGAATACCGGCGTAGAGGTAATTGACAAAGTCAAAGTTCTGGCGGCGCTCTTCAGTGTCCGTAAAGCCGGAGACGCCAATATCAATCTGTCCGCCTTGAATAGAGGGCAAAATCATGGCGAAGTCCTGCTCCACGGGACGGAAGTCCAAGCCCATGACGCTCGCCATCGCGCGCGCCAAATCCATTTCCACGCCCACAATCTGACCATTTTCATCTTTGAGCTCAAAAGGCGCGAAAGGAGGGTTGGTGCCGGCGGTGAGGACGCCATCTTCGTCATCGACAAGCGCTGCGATTTCATTAACCCGCTCGGGGGTGATCTCTTCCCAGCCTTCCGGAAGCACAGGCTCCGAGTTGGTCACGCAACCGCTGAGCACGCCGACTGAAGCCAACGCGGCTAAAACCTTATAGCGCATCTACGCGGCCGCCTTCTTCTTGGCAATCTGCGTATCTGCAAAAATGAAACCGCCAACGATTGCGCCACCAAGAACCAACATGGCAATGATTGGCAAAGAGCTAGCATCCTGGCCCTCACCCCAAGGCCACAGCGCGCGCAACGAACCGAGCATGAAACCAGTCATGACGGCAAGGGTTGCACTGCGGTGAGAGTCCAGGAGGTAATTCAAAGTGCGCACGAAAGCAGCAAGGCCGCAGATAGCGCCCACGATGAAGACAATGATGACGGTGAAATTACCGTCGGACACAGCTGCGATAGTCGGCTGGTACAGGCCCAGCATCAGCAAAATGAGGGAACCTGAGACGCCCGGCATGATCAGCGCGCATACAGCAACAGCGGCGGCGAAGAAGATCACAATGAGATTCGGGTCTTCGACTGCTTCGGATGTAAAGCCCGTCATCACGAAAATCACCACGGCAGCAACCAGGGCGTAAATCCAGTACTGCGGCTTTGCGCGGTCTTCCTTACTCATCATGGAGATAGGCACCAGCATGGAGACAGCAACCATGCCCATGAACAATGCATGGGAGATGGAGAAGTTATTGTCCACGAAGGAGGACAACACGGTGGACATGCCGAATACGGCAACGGCCATGCCAACGCCAACCGTGAGCAGAAACAGCCACTCAACCTCTTTGATCTTGCCCTTAATAAGCAAGTTAGCGTTGTGCAGTGCGCGCTCATAAATGCCGACGATCAGCGCGACCGTGCCGCCTGAAATACCCGGTACGAGCTCCGCGGATCCAATCAAAGCACCGCGAATCAAGTTGAGAATATGCTGCAAAAGTAAACCCCTTAACGTGTATAGATCAACGCTTCACCGTACACGTATATGCGCATAAAATCCTAGCCGCGTAGGAACGGCAAAACGTCATAAATGTTCACGGTTGGCAGGTTCGGCGCAATCACTGCACCGTAGATGGAACCGAGCACAGCCCAGACACCGAGTGAGATCACAACATCGAGGAGGAAGTTCTGCTCAGGGGAGTCACCCATTCCGAAGGTTGGCAGGGAAGAGGTGCCGGCACCATTTTCAGAGGAGGTTGGGACTTCCAAGCTTTCTGCGCCCTGAGAGGATTCTGCGGAGGACTGCTCCAGAGTGTCGCTGATTTCGGATGAAATATCCTGGGCATTGGCGATCGAAACTGGCGCGACAGCGACTGCGGTTGCAGTGATCAGGGCGGCGAGCTTGGTGCGCATAGTGTATCTCCTGAAAAGATGGTTGGAATTATCTTCCATTAGGGTACTGCACCACGCCATTCAATGTGAAAGAAAGAGTACTTTGGGCCACATGTTGAACTCGACTTTGTCCCAGGTAGCAACCGACAAGATGATTGCAACCTACCGTCACTTGCACCAAAACCCTGAGCTTTCCATGCAGGAGCACAAGACCCAGGAATTCATTGAGGCGGAACTCGATGACATCGGCCTGGAGCATTTCCGCTGCGGCGGCACTGGTGTGGTGGCCATCGATAAGCACGGCGATGGCCCCGTGGTGGCTTTTCGCGCTGACACGGACGCTTTGCCGATTAAAGAGGCGACGGGGGTGGAGTATGCATCGGAAAGCACTGGCGAATTAGACGGTGCCACCGTGCCCGTCATGCATGGCTGTGGCCACGACTCGCACGTGACCGCAGCATTGACGTCCGCGCGCCTTATCAATGAGCAAGCCGACGCCTGGGCCGGCACCATCGTGTGGATCTTCCAACCGGCGGAAGAAACCGCCGAAGGCTCCCGCGCCATGGTTGATGACGGCTTGTGGGACAAGGCTCCCAAGCCGGACATCGTGATGGGCCAGCACGTCTTCCCGTTCGAATCAGGCACCATCAACTACACGCTCAACGCGGCAATGGCTGCGGCCGATTCGCTGAAGATCACCCTCTATGGCGAGCAATCCCACGGCTCCCAGCCGCAAGACTCCATCGACCCGATTGTCCTCGGCGCGCACATTGTTACCCGCCTGCAGACGATTGTGGGCCGCGAAATCGCGCCGCTCGACTCCGCCGTGGTCACCGTGGGCACTTTCAATGCCGGGCTGAAGGAGAACATCATCCCAGACCGCGCGGAGCTCAAGCTCAACATCCGCACCCTGACCCCGGATGTGCGCGAGCACGTGCTGGCCTCGATTACCCGCATTGTCAACGCCGAGGCCGAAGCTTCCGGCGCGCCACAGCCGGACATCGAAGAGATTTATACTTTCCCGCAGCTCAAAAACGACGCCGAAGAGGGCGCCAAGGTTGTCGCAGCACTTCGCGCAGAGCTTGGCGATGCCAACGTCATCGAAACCCCACCTCTCATGGGCTCTGAGGACTTTGGCCACCTCGCTGAAGCCATCGACGTGCCCAGCATGTTCTGGTTCTTCGGCGGTGCCGCTGCTGGCGATGACAACCCCGCCAAGAACCACTCACCGCGCTTTCTGCCTGTCGAAGACCCCACCCTTGTCACCGGCGTACGCGCCTGCGTCGCTGCCATCGGCGCGTATGTGAGCAAATAGACTGCTGCGTTCCCCGAGGCAATTCATTAAGGTAAGGCTTGCCATAACTTGCAAAGGGGAACAGTATAAATCCGGAACAACTCATCGGGGTGCTCAACAGTCCACAACATAAGCAGGGGATTGGTGACCGCTGCTGGACCATCACCGGGATTGAGCCACGTGCTAAAGGGCTAGTGCGCGTCGCTGGCACGGTCTCCGGTGATAATGACTTTGCCGCCTGGGCGCTGCCTAATCCCACCATCCGCATCTCGCTGGGAGAGCAGCCCGTGGAATCTGCCGGCATCCCGTGCGCGCCAACTGCGACCTCGCGGGTTTACACGCTCGCTGAAGTCGACGTGGACCGCCGGTTGATTGAGGTGGACATAGTCAAACAGGGTGAAAGCTCTGCCGCCATGCGATGGCTGAACTCTCTTGCCATCGGCGATGAGATAGCCATTGTCGGCCCGCGCCCACCCCGCGTGCCCACCGATGCCCCCTCGCGCATTCTGCTCGCCGACTCCTCCGCGCTACCCGCTGCCGCACGCATACTGCGCACCATGAACTTCGACGGCCCAACCCACCTCATCGCCGCCGTGCCAGCCGATGAATTCGCCATCGTCCAAGCAGAACTCACCGGCCGCAACGTGGAACTGCAGCGCGTAGACACAACACTGTCTGAAGCCTTCGCCGCTCTCGACGTGTCTGGGCCTCCAGCGAACGCGACGATATCCGCGAAATCCGCCGCCGCTGCAAACACGACCTCGGCATCACGCCCGAAAACATGCAAGTCTTCGGCTACTGGAAACGCGGCACCACCAACACCGCCATCGACATCGCACGCCTCACTGCAATCGCAGCCGGCGACGGCTCCCTCGAAATCGATGACTTCGACATAGACATCTAAATCCAGCTTCTGAAGAGATGTTCAATTTCCAAGCCCATGAAAAGTCGAGATTGAAATCCTTCATTTACGCGGCTTAGAACC
>OMJG01000749.1_pt1 | contig 22465 bp, 15 predicted proteins | sample 1646431 | NCBI WGS metagenome assembly OMJG01 (sample SAMN03771674, study PRJEB25209) | food metagenome | isolation source: Cotija cheese | place: Mexico:Jalisco,Michoacan | collected 2011-12-12
CGAGCTCGACGAAGTTGAGCGAGGAGTTGTTGTACACGACCGTCTTCACCGGCAGCTTGTTCTGGGTGAGCGTGATGAGCTCACCGAGCAACATGGACAGGCCGCCGTCGCCGGCGAGCGCAATGGTCTGCCGGCTATCGAACGCCGACTGGACGCCGACGCTCTGCGACAGTGCGTTGGCCATCGAGCCGTGGCTGAAGGAGCCGATGAGGCGGCGCTTGCCGTTCATCGTCAGGTAGCGGGCCGCCCACACCACCGGCGATCCGACGTCGGGAACGAACACCGCGTCGTCATCGGCCATCTCGTCGAGGAGGCGGGTCAGATACTGCGGGTGGATCGTCCGCTTTGACGGAGTGGCCAGTTCGTCGAGGTCCTTCCGGGTCTTCTGGTAGTGCTTGGTCAGGGACTTGAGATGAGTGCTGCTGCGGTTGGCTTTGATCTGCGGCAGCAGCGCCTCGACGGTGTCGGCGACCGTTCCGACGAGCGGAATGTCGACCTTCGTGCGCCGCCCGATCTGGGATCCGCGCACATCGACTTGGATGACGGTGGCGTCCTCGGGGTAGAACTGCTGGTAGGGCAGGTCGGTGCCGAGCATGAGCAGGGTGTCGCAGTCCTTGAGTGCGGCGTAGCCGGAGGAGAATCCGAGCAGACCGGTCATGCCCACGTCGTAGGGGTTGTCGGGTTCGACGAATTCCTTGCCGCGCATCGTATGGACGATCGGGGCCTGAAGCTTTTCGGCGATGGCGAGCAGTTCGTCGTGGGCGCCCTCGGTGCCGGCACCGGCGAGGATCGTCGTCTTCTTGCTCTTGTTGAGCGCCTTGGCCGCGGCTTCGACCTGGGAGGCTGCGGGGATCATGTGCGACGGGTAGGCCTTGACCACCTCGGCGGCGGCATCGATGTCGGCCAAGCCGATATCGCCGGGGATGACGAGGACGGCCACGCCGCGCTTCTCGATGGCCTCACGCATGGCGATGCGCAGCAGTCGAGGCATCTGCTCGGCCGAGGAGACGTTTTCGACGTAGACGCTGCAATCGCGGAACAGTTCGGTCGGGTGGGTCTCCTGGAAGTAGTTCGAGCCGATCTCGTCGCTGGGGATCTGGGCGGCGATGGCCAGCACGGGAACCCGTGAACGCTGGGCATCGAAGAGCCCGTTGATGAGGTGGAGGTTGCCGGGTCCGCAGCTGCCGGCGCAGACCGCGAGTTCCCCGGTCAGTGCGGCCTCGCCGCTGGCGGCGAAGGAGGCGGCTTCCTCGTGACGGACATGGACCCATTCGAGCTGCGGGTTGACGCGGAGGGCATCGGTGAATCCGTTGAGCGAATCTCCCGGGATGCCGTAGACGCGCTTGACTCCGCTGGCGACAAGGGTATCGACGATGTTTCTGGCGACGGTGGGCATTGACTTCCTTCCGTTGAACTATGCACCGGGGGTGCATTCACAGCCCCGGCAGGGGCGGCCCCGTGATCGAGGCCTTGACAGCACTTTCAGTCTAGCCCCGAAGTCCAGCAGGGCGGCTGTCCGATTCCTCACCCACGAATGCGGGAATATCTCCCGTATCGGTCTGGGAACGGCCTCGCCGAGGCGGCATTCACGTCTGCGCAGACAGCAGGGTCATACATCCGCGCACACCACCGTCGAGCATGGCGATGCCGATGAGCCGCCAGATCGGGCCGAGAACCAGGGCGATCAGCCACAGGCCGACGGGCCCGAGGCGGAGAGGACGACCGTCCGCGACCGTGTCGACGAGTGCTGTTCAAGGCTCGGGTACCTGAATCGGCCGGCCACCTGACCGAAGCCGACGAGGCCGAGGGAGATGGCCGCCAGACCGTAGTCGGCACCGCGTTCGATGATGAGCGGGATGGTGTTGATCGTCACCGCGAAGAGGGTGAAGGTCGCGATCACGATCTGGAGGGTGATGAAGCGCGGGTGACGGGTGACGTGGAGCAGTTCGGCCCGGCTCGGGCGTTCGGTGCGGTCGGCCGCCTCGTCGGTCCAGGTGCGGTTGAGGACTGGCGGTCAGTCCCCCGCGCGGCTTATCGTTCGTCGTCAAGGCCCTCGCCGAAGCGGCGCTCCGTTCCCACGCCACGACCTGTTCCTGCGCCGAGGTGACCCGAGGTCTCCACCTCGGCCGCGGTCCGCAGCCGGTGCAGTGCCGTATCCCACGGGATGCGTTCCTGTTCGAGTCGGACGCTGCCTTCGGCGCGGAGCCGTTCGAGGGCCCGCGCCTCGGTGCCGGTGAGGGTGCTGAAGTCGCCCGTAGTCGGTGTCGGTTCCGGCACCCACAGGTCGGCATGGGCGAGCAGGGTCGCTTCGTCCATGAGCACGGATTCGACCTTCGGCAGGTGGCTGCGCAGGCGGTTGAGGATCGCGAATCCGTGGGAGTCGAGGTCGCCCCAATAGATCACACGCGCACCGTCGATCCAGTCCAATCGAGCGACCCCGTCGACGGCATAGCCAGAGCCGTGTACGGCCACGGCACCCGGCCAATCCGGCATGGCGAGCACTGATTCGAGGTTCTCGAAGACGAATACCAGCCTCGGCGATACGGGCAGTCGACCGAGTCGGGAGATCGGAGCGGTCACATCGTCGAGGGACGCGGCGGCTGCTCTGACCGAGGTGCGATCGACGGTGACCTCATGATCCACGGCGCCGATCAGGGTCCCGTCGAGGATACGCAGCCGCAGTCGCGGTTCGGCGTCGAGGACGGTCACCGCATCGGCGTGGCCGATCCCTCCGAGCAGAGCAGTGACGAGACTGCGGTGGGTCTCGAACCACTTCGAATCCACTCCGCGGATCGGCAGCTGCCTCGGCCGCAGCGAACCGAGCGGATGGCTGTGCAGCCAGTCGACGACGTCGACGACCGTGGCGAAGGCGGGGGCGGACAACGAGAGGATCCGCTTCGCTTGCGACCGGATCGCCGCAGCAAGGGAGGTCCCGTCTTCAACAGCCTCGGCATCTGCGTCACCGATCGCTTCAGTGCCGTTCGATACGGGTCCCAAACGTTCTCGGATCAGCTGAGCCCGGTCGCGCAGGATCCGCCAGTCTCGGGCGATGTCGCCGCCGACGAAGGCGGCCACCGCGGCGGGCGTGGTCAGTCGCAGCCGGACGGGGACCTGCTGACGGCCGACACGCGTCCAGTTGCGGTCGTCCCAATCGATGACGAATCCCGCGGTATCCCCTGCCTTGCCTTCGAGCGCCCGCCAGCTCGCCGCCCAGTTCGCGGCGGCAGCCTGATCGGTGAGCACCTGCTTCTCCGTCGGCGGCTGGAGGGCGATCTCGACTCGCACTGCTTCGACGGGCTCCGCCGCCCAGGCGGCCATGGACGACGTCAGGCGCTTGCGCGCCTTCGCTCGGGCCTCGGCGACGGAGAGCATCGTCATTGGGCGTCCGACTCCTCGAAATCGAGCTCGACTTCACCGTCCACACGGACGCTCTCGGAGCTGTCCGCACCCGTGGAACCACCTGTCCCACCAGCGCGAACCGGCTCCTCGCCCGCGCCATCAACCGAATCCGAATCCGAGCCGGATTCCGCTCCCGAAGCCTCCCCGCGCACGGACTCGTCCCACACCATCGTCGAGGTCAGGGTCTTCTGTCGGCTCGGATTCTCGATCGAGGTCGCGGCTCCCACATACGGTTCGATCGTCTGCAGCAGCTTCTGCGGGGTGGCGAGCACCATGTGGAACCCGAACTCGATGAAGATGTCGAGAGCCATCCGGGTGTAGCGGGTGTCGGCTTTGTCGAAGGCCTCGTCGAGGATGATCGTGCCGTATTTCGAGATCGCCTCGTCCGGGTCGGCGAGCTGATATCGCAGCGCTGCCGCCAGGCAGAAGATCACGAGTTTCTGCTGCTGGCCACCGGACATCGCAGCACCCGAATCGTAGGTGGCGTGCGCGCGCCCGTGATCGTCGATCTCCTCGGCGAGGAAGCTCACGTGCAGACGGGTGTCCAGGCATTGGGTCTTCCACACCTTGTCGACGTGCTCGCTGGAGGCGAATCGGCGCATCACCTCGGCGAGGGTGTCGTACTTCTTCTCCGCGGTCTCCATATCGTCCTCGCCCCAGCTGCCGCTGGCGACGAGTCGAAGATCGGCGATGAAGGCGTTGACGGTCTCGGAGCGGCGGGTCTTGACCTTGAGCCGCAGGTACCGGTCCTCGTCGAACTGCGAGCGCAGCAGGGACGAATTGATCGGGGCGACCCGATCCTCGATCTCGCGCGGAGCGGCGTGGATCTCGTTGAGGAGTTCGCCGATGAGGTCACGGGAGCGCTGCTGCAGCAGATCCCGGAAACGGTTCTCATGATCGGGCAGGCCGTGCGCTTCGATCTCATCGAGCATCGCCAGATAGGCTCGACGATCATCGACTTCGGCTGTCAGCTGGGACGATACCGACGGCCATGCGGCCTTGAACTCGGCGGCCAGCCGCGTCACGGACTGCCCCGACCGGCTTGCTTCGGCCTGGGCCCGGTCCTTCTCCTCCTGCAGCACCTGCGAGACCTGCTGGCCCACCTCGGCGAGGTTCTCCCGCTTGATGCTGCGTTGGATCTTGCGGAAGCGTTCGTCGAGCTGTTCGCCGAGGTGGCCCTCCACCTCCGCTACCCGACCGGAGTTGACGTCGTCTTCGATCCGGGTGATGTTCGAGCGCAGACCCGTCGAATCTTCGTTCGCTCGGCGCAGGGCATAGTCAGCGTCGTTCTTCGCTTTCTCGGCCGTGTCCTTGACCGCCTTCGCCTCACGTTCGGCACCGATCGCCTGCTGCAGGTCGCCGTCGGCGTCTTCGAGTTCGGCCAGCTGCCGTTCGAGAGTCGTGACTCTCTCGGCCGCGCCGTCGCGGTCGACGTCGCGCCAGGACTGTTCGCGAATGCCGGCGAGGATGCCGCGGCGGCGGTGGGCCTGGGCGGTTTCGGCGTCGGCTGCCGCGACCACGTGTTCGGCGGCGGCCAGTTCCGACTGAGCCTCTTTGAGGGATTCGACGAGGGCTTCGAGTTTCGCTTCGCGGTCGCCGAGGACCCATTGGCTGCGATCGTCGATGGCCCGCCGGTCGTCTTTTTCGTAGCGGGTGCGTGAGGTCTTGATCTGCCCCTTGACGGTGACGGCGCGCGGGTGGTCGTCGAGTTCGTCGGGGTAATCGACGCAGGCGAAGTCGAAGCGTTCGGACAGGGTGGCCCGGACCCAGTCGCCGAAGCCGGTGTCGGAGACACGCACCTTGTTCACCAGCGACTTCTCACTGCCGACGGGGCGAGGGCTCGGCACCGAGTGCGGGATCTCCTCGAAGACGAGTCGGCCGCGGATGCGGTGGGCGTCGACCCAGGTGCGCACTGCCGAGAGGTTCTCCGCCCGGACGAGGACGGTCAGTGCCATGGGGCGCAGCACTCGTTCGATCGCGCCGGTCCACCGGGCCTCGTCGGGGTCGACTTCGATGAGTTCGGCGGCGAACGGCAGCGCCTTCTCGCTCAGACCGGTGCCGGCGGCGAGTTCGGAGCGGATCGCCAGGAGGTTGTTCGGCACAGTCGATCCGGACCGGCGCAGCGATTCGATCTCACCTTCGAGTTCGCGCACCTTGGCCCTCGCTTGGGAGAACCGGTCATGGTCGGCGTGGCTGGGCCCGGCGACCTGCGTGTCGTCGTCGAGGCTGGAGGCGATCTGAGCCTGGAGTTCGGCGAACTCGGCGGCCGTGGTCGGGGCGTGCTCGATGCCGGCCTGCTCGAGTTGCCGAGCCAGTGACGCCCAGCGTTCGGCGATGGCGCGGCGTTCGGTCTCGGCTGTGTCGATGCGCTGCTGCAGGTGTTCGGCCTCGGAACCGCCGAGTTCGAGAGTGGCTCGCCTGGCCAAGTCGTATTCGTCGACGGCGGCATCGCAGTCGCGTTTCGCGCGGTCGGCGGTGACTTCGAGTTCGACGATCTGCCGCGTCAGCGCGGACAGGTCGGCACGCAGGATATCGAGCTCGCGCCGCTTCTGGTACGGCAGCAGGGCTTCGCTCAGAGCGATCGACTTCGCGGCGATGTCATTGGCGGTCTCGAAGCGGGAGGCGGCTTCACGCAGCTGGAGCAGGTGGTCGCGCTGTTTGCGCAGCTGCACGACATGGTCGTGAGCGTCCTTGAGGTCACCGAACTGGGCGACGGCAGTGTCTGCGAGGTCGAACGTCACCGGGGTTTCGAGCATATGGTCCCGGAAGAGCCGGTCGAGGCTGTCGAGGCTCTTCGCCGACTGGGTCTTGTGCAGCAGCTGCAGGGCGGACTCGTCGGCCATGCCGAAGGTCTTGCGCATCCGCGCATAGAACTTCCCGTGGGATCCGTTCGAGGTGATGACGGCATCAGGATGGTCGGCCTTGAGTTTGCGGGTCTCGAGGCCGGACCGGGCATAGTGCTGCAGGTCGGAGAGGTCGAGGTCGGCACGCTCGAGGACGCAGGCGTCGGAGAGGTCCGTCGCCTTCGTCGCCGACCCCTTGATGAAGAAGAGCCGGGCCAAGGACAGAGGTCTGTCGCTGCCGTTGTCGTAGCGGAGGATGATTCCGCTCCAGGTGGCGCGCGGGCGCAGATACTTGCTGACGACGCGGTCTTCTTCGGAGTCGGCGGTCCGGGTCCAGGCTCCGCGGACGTAGCTGACGAGGCTGCGCTGGTCGAGGCGGGCACCCGCGGTCTGAGCGGCGACGTTGAAGCGCAGCCACTTGTCCGGGGTGAGGACGGCGGCGATGCCGTCGAGCAGCGATGATTTGCCGGAACCGGAAGGACCGGTGATGAGGTGGCCCTTGTGGGAGACGGGGATCCGGTGGATATCCGAGTCGAAGGTGCCCCAGTTCGCGATCTGGATCTCGCTCAGCCGCCACTGGCTGCCGACGTCGGGTCGGTTCGCTCCGCGGGCGCGCGCCTGATCGGCGACGAAGGCCGCGTCGAGCGGGAAGAGTGCCTCGGTCACGCGTCGTCCTCCTCGGTGACGGTGTCTGCATCGGCTTCGGTGGCGGCGACGGAACCGTCATCGGACTCCACCCCCGCCTCGGCGCCGGCATCGATTTCGGGATCCTCCCCGGTGTCGGCCTCACCTGCGGCGATGCGTTCGTAGACGGCGATGAGCTCGCGCACGCGATCCTCGTCGATGAGGAACTTCACCATCGGGGAGATCTCGAAGCGGTCCTCGCCGGCCTTGTGGAGCACCCGCAGCCGGTTGCTCATTCGCGACCACGCGCCGTTGAGGTTGCGCTGGAACGTCGATTCGTCGCCGGTGCGGTAGATCGCGAGGCGCTCGTAGACCTCTTCGCGGTCGACGATGACGCGCTTCTCCCCCGGCGCGGCCAGCAGCAGCTGTCGGAGCACGAGCAGCATGGCCGTGTCGAGGAAGGTCAGGCGTTCGCTGCGCACTGCGGCGGGGGCGTCGATTTCGTCGGTGACGATTTTGCGGGTGAACGCGAATTCGTCGACGCGGTCGATGACGAGGTCGAGGAACAGGTCATGCAGGCGTGAGCGGACGAGGCCTTCGTCGGCGACGAGCGCGGCCCACAGCTGCGGGGCCTGGGTGCCGGACACGTATGGTCCCTTGAGCAGTTCGAGCAGCACTCGGCGGGTGCGCTCTCCCAGCGTTCCTGTGTCTCCGGACCACAGTCCACTGGGGTTGTGGTCGAAACCGTCCGCGGATGTCGTGGTCGACTCGGCGACAGAATCGGTGGATTCCCTCGCCGAGGCGGCTCCCACCTCGGCGCCGAATGTGCGCTCATCTGCCGATGAAGTCCGGTGGGCACCATTGCGGGCTTCCACCTCGGCGGGGGCTGTGTCGTTGTCGTGGTCGGTGGGGCTCATAGGGTGATGCCTTCGGTGAAGTAGTGGCGGCGGATCGCGGCGGTGCGGGCGATGCCGTCGACGCCGGTCCACGTGAGGATTTCGCGGTTGCCGACATCGACGTGGCCATAGGTGCTGGCCAGGGACAATAACCCGACGACGCTGGCCAGGCCCTGGGTCGCGGGGTGGGTCTCGAGCACCTCGGCGACGGAGGCTTCATGGGTGGAGGTGAGTGAGGAGTTGATGTTTTCGGTGAGCTCGGCGAAGTCGATCTCCGATTCGCGAGCGACGGCGATGAGTTCGGCGAAGTCGATCTCCGAGTCAGTGGCCTCGCCGAGTTCCGCTCCGGCATCGAACTCCTCGGGGTCGTGGAGGATGACCTCACCGACGCTGCCCAGCGACACGCTTGAGAGTTCGAGGTCGATGCCGATCTCATCGTAGGGCTTGAGCTCCTGCGACACGGGCGCGGCCGCGGCGAGGCCCTCCTGGAGCAGGGTGCGCATGACGCGGTCGCGTTGGAATTCGTGGGAGTGGACGTAACGACGCAGGCCCCGGGCGAATTCGGTGAGGATGTCCGAGACCTCGTGGGAGCCGTCCTTCATCTGGCGCATCAAGGTGCGCAGGGAGCGACGGGTGGCAAGGGAGAGGGTGGCGGAGAAGTCCCGGTCGAGGATGGCCGCGATGTCGTCGTCGAAGGACGCGGACTGTTCGGGGTCACGGACGAGTGCGGAGAACGCCGAGAACGTGCGGCCCTCGTCAGAGGACTCGATGAGGTCGACGCCGCGGAAGACTTCGTCCAGTACTTGTGATTGGGAGTCCTCGGCGGCCAGTATCGAGATCCGCAGTTCCTGGTTGAGCTCTTCGAAGCGGGCACGCACGCGGGCGAAGTCGGCGGGCAGACCCTGTGCCTGTTGGAGGATGTCGCCCACGCGTTCGTTTGCGCGCCTGCGGTCGAGGACGACCGAACGCGGGTCGCCGCGACGGACGCGGGCGATCTCGGCATCGATGCGGTCGCGTTCGGCGCGGAGAGCAGCCAGTCGACGGGAGCTGTCCGGGTCGGTGTCGATGGCCAGCTGACGCACGGACTGGGCGAGGCTGACCAACCGGGATTCGGTGGCGGTCTGCGGAGGTGTGCGCAGCTGTTCGAGCATGCGGATGGCGTCGAAGCCGGCGGCGGAGAGCTCGTAGGTCTCGCCTCTGGCCCCGGTGGCGGGCCGGCGGACGAGGATCTCCGCGCGTCGCCAGTCATCACAGTAGGCCTTCGCGGTCCGCAGCGAGAGGTCGAAGTGGTCGCGGAGCTCTTCGAGGTCGGCATCGATGCTTTCGTGCAGATCCTCGGTGTTCATCCTCGTGCCGGGCCTGCCGAGGTGGGCGTCGAGGGTTCCGGCCATGACGGCGAGGTTGTCGGCCCGGAGCATGCGCAGGGTGGCATTCGATTCGAGCAGACGCCGGTAGGCGAGCGCGGAGGACAGGGCGGACATAGCAACTATTCTCGATGCACCGGCGGGTCCGCGCCAATTCGCGGCTCAGCGCCAGCGCATGCGCAGCACCGAGGTCATCGACCAAGGATCGCCTCCGCGCACGGCTGCAAGGATGCCGGCCCCGCCGGGACTGCGGGTGTAGATCGGTTCACCTCCTCCGATCCAGGTGTCCCAGGCGGCGGCGAAGGCCACGGCGCGTTCCTTCTTCGTCCCCAGCACGGCGGGCACGCCCACCCAGATCGGGTCGGCCTTCTGGGCGGTGCCGGTCCCCCACCTCAGCTGCGTCCACCAGCCACGCAGCCCATGGGCGCGCCTCGGCAACTGCCAGCACGGAAGCAGGTACCGCGGGTCACCGATCGGTGACACCGCTTCGTCGAGCGCGAGAGCGAAGGCCTCCGCCGAGGCGGGATCCGCGTCGAGGTGACACCGCAGGTCACCGCGTGCATCGATCCTCATCCGCACCGCGTCGGCTCCTGAACTGCTCAGCTCGAGGGAATGAAGCGCCTCGGCAACGGCACCGGCGATCTGCGCGACTGTCGGGGTGACCCCGTAGATGCGGTGCCTGCGACCGCCGGCAATGGTGAGGACGCAGGGCAGGCTCAGCAGCAGTCCGACGGCGATGATGCCGAGGATCCACGCCGCGGCTCCGCTGCTCAGCACCGCTGTCGCCGCCATGACGAGACCCACCGTTGCCCAGACGATGACGATCGGCATGCGAAGAGTGACGGGGAGGATCTTTCCGGGGTCGCCGTCGCGGTGCCGCGGCCTCGGGATGATGCCTTCAGCACCAGCAGCGGCATCAGCCGTGGCACGAGCGCCGTCGGAGGTGATTTCCGTCGGTGCAATCTCGGGCCGGGGATGATCGGCGACGATCCGCACCGTCCGCAGCTCCTCGTCGCGGTAGTCCGCGCCGACGTTCCACCGTTGCGCCACCTCGGTGCGGGCTTGCGCACGCGTGATCATCCGCGCATTGATGGCGTCGATATCGTCCTCGGGCGGGTGGAACGGCGAGAACGCGGGGTCGATATGGGCGACGCCGTCGACGATCTCGCCGCTGGAGTCGGTGCCGAAGAAGCCGTCGTGCTTGCGCACGAGTCGGCCCCAGTCCTGTCCTCCGCGCGGGTGGTCTGGGCTGATGCACACAACGGTCCAGTTGAGGGCGACCTTCTGTGCCCAGTTCGGATCTTCGCGCAGCGCCCGGCCGCGGGTCTGCGTCACGGCGGTCGGGGTGGTCGCGGTGGTGAGGTCGATGAGTCCGGTCACGGCCGGTGCATCCCAACCTTCGCCGAGCAGCGCCCGGGTGCCGACGAGCACCTGCGCTGACCCGGAAGTGAAGAACGAGGTCACGTACGGCACCCAGTCGCGGCTCGTCCAACGCCCGTCGATGCGGCTGACACCGGCGACGGGATCGGTGACGCTGAGCCGGGCTGCGAGTTCGGCGTCGTCGCCGGCGATGAAGTCGATGAGCGCGCGCAGCACGTCCGGTGGTCCCGCGACAATGCGCCCGGAGACGAGCAGCGGGTTCAGATGTGCCGTCTGAGAGTCGGCGGCCAGACTCTCAAGGGTCAGGAGTGCGGATCCGGACCGTTCGTCGAGGACCGCGCGGACGTCTGCGGCCAAAGTCGCGGTGGCGGACTCGAAGTCGCAGAGGACGAGCATCCGCAGGTGGTCGCCGAGGGTCGCCGCTTCAACTGCGGCGATGTCGACACAGGCGCGCGGCTTCGACGCCGAATGGGACAGGACCCGGTCGGTCGGAGACCGACCGGCGGCGATTCCGTGGCGCGTCCAGCGGCAGCCGATCGCGGGCAGCCGACGGCGAATCTCCTCGGCGAGGTCCTGGTCGGACGCGGAGTCGGAGACGAGCAGGAGGTGTTGCATCCAGTCTTCGATGAGCCGGGCCCAGTCATCGGTGTCGGGGTCGCGGCGGTGCTGTTCGCCGAGTCGGGCTCCGGGCGGCAGACGCAGCAGAGCGGCGTGGTGGAGGCGCAGGGCCGCATCGCAGAGTTCGGGTCGCTGCCGGCTCATCGTCTGCCAGTCCACCGATTCGGCACGGTCGCCGAGGAATCGTCGGTCCACCCATTCGAGCAGCCCGATCGTGCCCTGGCCGGGGTCGAGGATGCCGGTGATGAACTCGGTGTGCCGTTCGGCCTGGGCCGACAGCCAGTCCTGTTCCTCCCGGGTGGGTTCGGTGACCCAGACGAGGTCCGCAAAGGGCACGAGGTCGCCTTCTCTGACGAGGGCGGGGATGGACGCGGAGTAGCGGACGGAGGAGAAGAGGTCGGCGACGAGTTCCCGGTGTCGGGTCGACATCGTCGCCGGTGGGGTGGCAGTGAGTCCGAGCACCCATACGTCGGGCAGCAGGGCCATCAGGTCGGCCAGGAGCCGACCCCAGACTTCGAGCAGGTGATGGCATTCGTCGAGGATGAGCAGCGTCCGTCCCCCGGAGACGAGGTTATCGACAAGGGCCCGGCCACCAGTGGCCAGGGAGTCGAGCAGGTCGCCACCTGGTCCAGAGGCGGGGGAATCGGTTACGCGGTCCTCGAGGTCGCGGTCCGTGGTGCGAGTGTCGTCCTCACGGTCGACGGTCTCCCGTTCCGTGTCGAAGACGGCCAGGGACTGGTAGGTCAGAGCGGTGAAGGTCTGGGTGAGTTCGCGTGTGCCTCCGGCGGGAGGACGCCCCTCGCCGAGGCGGTTCCATTCCTTGGCCCATTGACCTTGGATCGCCGTATTCGGGCCGAATGCCACGACCCGCTCGACGAGCTTCCGGTCGAGCAGGTGGGTCGCGTAGTCGATGCCGACGCGGGTCTTTCCCGCACCGGGAGGCAGGACGATCCAGGATCGGCGCTCATCGGCAGCGGATCCGTCGCGCAGAGTCGCGAGCGCTTCGTCTTGGTGGCGGCGCAATGGCGGTTGCATCGCAGCCGCCTCCCGTACGTTCTCAGTCATCGCCGCGCCCGCCGAAGACGTCCGGGTCAACAGGGCGGTCCCGCTTGGACATCTTGGTCACGACAAGACAGTAGGACTCGAGGACAAGATCGTGAAGCAGTTCGGCATCGAGCCGGTCGCCGCCAGCACTGTCTCCTTCCCCGGCCACGGTGATCCAGTGCTTCTTATTCATGTGATATCCGGGTGAGATCTCCGCATAGGCGTCTGTCAGCACCTCACCGTCGAGGGGATCGATCTTGAGGTTGAGGCTCGGGACTCCGCGCAGCTCATAGGCCATCATGAACATCTTCCCGCGTACCTTGTAGACGGCGTTGTCAGGACCGAAGGGATAGTCGATCTCGACAGACGGGTACTGCATGGCCTGCTCGTGGGCCAGGCGGAGCACGGTATCGGGATCCATGCGTGGAGATTAGCAAACGGCACTGACGCAGAACCGACGACGGCTTCTCCGCACGAACTGACGATAGACTCGAATCATGCCTGAGACCACACCCCGCACCGCCCCTCACCTGCTCTTGGCCGCTCTCGGCGGCACCATTGCATCGACCGCCGATGCATCAGGCGGGGTTGCCCCAGCACTCAGCGGAGCCGAGATCGCTGCGGCCGCGGGCCTCGACCAGGTCTGGCCGGATCTGCAGGCCGATTTCACTCAGGTCGCTCAGGTCTCGAGCGCGAATGTCACCCTCGAGATGCTCTTCGACGTCGTCGATCTCGCCCGCACGTCCACGGCCGATGGCATCGTGCTGACCCAGGGCACCGACACCCTTGAGGAGTCGGCGTTCGGTCTGTGGCTGCTCAATGACTCGGGAACGCACATCGCTGCCACCGGGGCCATGCGCAATCCGACTCTGCCCGGAGCCGACGGACCGGCCAACGTCCGGGCGGCCGCGCTCACTGCCCTGTCCGACCAGGTCGGCAACCTGCCTGCATCCCTGGTGTTCAACGACGAGGTCCACGATCCGAGGTTCGTGTCGAAGTCGCACACGACGTCGACCGCGGCGTTCTCCTCCGGGCCCGTCCTCGGGGCGATCGGGTGGCTGAGCGAGGATGACCTCCACCTTCCGCACACACCCCAGACTCCGACGTCTCCGTTCGCCGGCCTGTCCCGTCCGTCCCAGCTGAGCAAGGTCGCCCTCGCCGAGGTGGGGATGGGCGAACCGGCAGAGACCCTTGATCTCATCGCCGGTTCCGGCTTCGCCGGCGCCGTGATCTCCGGTGTCGGAGGTGGGCATGTCCCCGAGGACCTGCTGCCTGCGGTGACGCGTCTGACGGAGGCGATGCCCGTGGTGCTCGCCTCCCGCGCCGGGTCGGGTGCGAGCCTGCGCCGAACCTACGGCTACCCCGGCGGAGAGATCGGCCTGCTCGAGACCGGACTCGTTCCCGCCGGAATCCTCGATGCCCGCAAGGCCCGCATCGTGCTCACCCTCGCATTGAGCTTCGGACTCGATCCCGCCGAGGTGTTCGCCCGCTTCGCGTGAGTTCGCCGAGGCACATGCCCGTCTGACCAGCAATACCGACTTCACCAACAAAAAGAGGCGGCGTCGGCCAGAACTGGCCGACGCCGCCCTAATTGTTGTGATGACCGCGCCGCCAAAAAGACGTTGCCAAACGCTGCGACAACTGTGATGAATCGACAGCCTCAGCTCTCGGCGCCCACAGCGACGACCATCTTGCCGAAGTTCCCGCCAGTGAGCAGATCATTGAAATATTCGGGAGCCTTGTCGAGACCGGGACGGATGTCCTCGCGGTAGCGAACCTTGCTTTCCTTGAGCCAGCCGCTCATGTCCTCAAGGAACTGCGGGGTCAGACGCTCGGCGAACTCGGTCTGGATGAATCCGCGCACGAGCAGCGACTTCGACAGGATGTTGCCCATGAGCGCTCCCGAACGGTCCGGCCCCTCGGGCAGCGAGGTGAGGTTGTAGTTGGCGACGAGACCGCACACGGGCACGCGAGCGAACGTATTGAGCCGCGGCAGCACAGCATCGAAGACCTCACCGCCGACGTTCTCAAAGTAGACGTCGATGCCCTGCGGCACCGCGTCCTTCAGCTCCTGCCGCAGGTTCCCGCTCCGGTGGTCCAGTGCCACATCGAAGCCGAGTTCCTCTAGGTGAGCGACCTTGTCCGGGCCACCGGCAATGCCGACGGCGGTGGCTCCCTTAATCTTCGCGATCTGTCCGACGACCGAGCCGACGGGCCCGGTCGCGGCGGCCACGGCCACGGTCTCGCCCTCCTTGGGCTGACCGATCTCGAGCAGACCTGCATACGCAGTGAATCCGGGCATGCCGAGCACACCGAGGTGGGTGGAGATCGGTGCGAGCTCCGGGTCGATCTTGCGCAGATGCCCGGTCGACTCCACCGAATACTCCTGCCACCCGCCGTAGCCGAGCACGATCTCACCAGCGGCGAAGCCCTCGGCATTGGATTCGACGACCTCGGACACGGTGGCACCGACCATGACATCGCCGACCTCGACGGGCTTCGCGTAGGACTTCGCGTCCGACATCCGGCCGCGCATGTACGGGTCGAGCGAGAGGTAGAGCGTGCGCAGCAGCACCTGTCCCTCGCCCGGGGTCGGCACAGGCACCTCGTCGAGCAGGTAGTTCTCCGCAGTGGGAGCGCCCACGGGGCGCGAGTTCAGGCGAATCCGATGGTTGGTCGTCATGGAGACGGTTCCTTTCAGCAGCAGATCATTCTTCACTTGTGTGCTTCATTGCGGCGACAGGTGCATCCGCGACGATCACCGATGCTGTCGGTCATAACAACCATTCTGCGGTCGCTGATGTTCCTGATCGAACGATTTTTCTGACACCGAGGCGGCCCCCAATCGGGCCTTCCCCACCAGGTCGCGGGCCACGGTCTCCCATTCGGGGTCGAAGGCCCAATCGAAATCGCCGAGGTGGTCGAGCAGATGGCTGCCATTGTCCCGGATGACTTCCGACCACTCCTTCGGCCACGCCCCGAAGTTCGCCGCCGCGGCGAGCTCGTCGACGTCCTTGAACACGGCACCGGTCGGATCGAGCCGACCGTCCGCGGCGTGCAGGGGCATCGAGGCGGTCGGAAAGGTGATGTCGAGGATGTGATCGCTGGTGAACAGCGCATCACCGCTGCGTACGTGCGTGGCCTCGAGATTGATGTACCACTCGGCCCGCACACCGCCGGGCTCAGTACGATCGACACCGTCCACAGCATCTTTGAGCAGTACCCATACGGAGAACGGAACCTTCGGCGGGACGATCTTGAGCACCCCGCGTCCCCGCCACGTGCCCTCGACATTGATCCTGGTGGGCGCCTCGGCGAGCGATCGGAACCGCGCCTTCAACGGCACATCATGGGCGTTCGTGTTCTCCCACCCGACGATGCGGGTCTCCTGCGTCGGCGTACCCCCTGCCAACCACAGAACAGAACCGGACGGCCCGTCGGCGATGACACGCATCGGTCGGGCCACCTCGGCGAGGTCGCGGTCGAAGTCGAACCGTCGGAACGTCCAGGTCACGGTCTGCCCCGGAGTCCAGAACGGCGCCTGCCCCACGGGTCTGACCTGGAGCGGGGTGGGGATCGTGAACGGATCGCGCAGGCTCATGCGGGCAGTCTATGTGTCGGGCATGGACGGCCGCTGAAGACCTGGGAGGCGAGGTCATATAGTGGGGCGATGAACGACTCCGATGACGCAGCGACTCAGACCCCCTCGGCCGCCCAGACCGCACCCACTCCCCCGACCGTGAACCCTGCCCCGGAAACGACGATCGGTCGCACCTTCGTGGTCCCGGACACGATGACCACTCCCCCGCGCACCGATGTCGAGGTCCCCGACTATATCCGCGCTCTCGGCCTGCCCGGCCTCGCTGACATCCACGTCCATTTTCTCCCGCAGAACGTGCTCGACAAGGTGTGGGAGTACTTCGACAATGCCGCGGACAACTACGGCCGCGACTGGCCGATCAATTACCGGTACGACACGGACACCCGCCTGAATATCGTCCGCGAGCTCGGCCTGCGCGCGATCCCGGCCCTGACTTACCCGCACAAACCCGGAATGGCCGCGTGGCTGAACGAATGGAACGCCGGGTTCGCCGCCGCCCACGACGACGTCATCCACTGCGGCACCCTCTATGCCGAACCCGAATCAGCCGACTACGTTCCGGCCGCGCTTGCCGCCGGGGCGAAGCTGTTCAAAGTCCACGTCCAGGTCGGTGTGTTCTCTCCCGACGACGAGGTCCTCGACCCCGCGTGGAAGGCTCTCGAAGAGGCCCGAGTGCCGATCGTCATCCACGCCGGCTCTGCTCCCCTGCCGGGCACGTACACCGGCCCGCAGGCGGTGGGCAACGTCCTCGAGCGCTTCCCGCAGCTGACGTTCGTCATCGCTCATATGGGCATGCCCGAGTACGACGAGTTCGCCGATCTCGCCGAACGTTTCGACAATGTCCATCTCGACACGACGATGTTCGCGTCCGGGTATTTCTCCGACCCCGCCGAGGTGACCCCCGCCTACCGCGAACGCTTGGCCAGGCTTGAGGACAAGGTCATCCTCGGCTCTGATTTCCCGAACATTCCCTACCCCTACGTCGACCAGATCGCAGGCCTTGCCGCCCTGGGCCTCGGCGATGACTGGATGCGCTCGGTGCTGTGGACCAACGGCGCGAAGGTGCTCGGGCTCGACTGAGTCTCAGCCGTCGCGGGGCACTCGGTCGGCGCCGACGACCCCGGTGAGCATCTCCTCGGTGATGGGTGCGCCGCGTCGGATGACGCTGATCTGACCGGTCGATTCGAGGATCGCGCACGCCACCTCATCACGGTTGCGGATGCCGGCCGATCGCAGTTTGGCGATGAGTTCGTCATGGTCGACATGGCTCTTCGACAGATTGTCCGCGAGGATCTCGCGACCAGCCATGAGCACCACCGCCGGAGAGTTGACGACGCTGCGTACGAATCCGAAGCGCCTGCCGAATCCGCTGAGCGCCTGCAGGATCAGCAGGGTCGCCAATCCCAGAATTCCCGCGGCCAGGGTCGGAGTGTCGCCTAGGATGGACCGCCCGATGATCGCTCCCATCGCGATGATCGCGGCGACATCGAAGCTCGACAGACTCGCCAGCGTGCGCTGGCCGAAGATGCGCAGCAGCAGAATGATCCCGACGTAGAAGACGACGCACGAGACGACGACCCTGACCGCGTCGACCCCGTCGAGCCCGAATTCCATCCAATCCATGAGAACCTCCGGACAGGATGATACCGCCACCGAGGCGGCCCGCCCCGGATCTCAGACCGAGCGCAGCCATTCGTCGACGGCAGCCCCGGACGCCACGCGGGCGGACCCGCAGTCGAGTCCGCCCGTGCGCCGGTCGTTTTTCAGTTCTGGTTGACCGTGACCCTGCCGGTGTCGGCTGTGGCCGAGATCGGTACGAGGGTCTTGCCCTCGGCTTCCTTAGGATCGTCCGCCACATCGTACTTCTTCAGATCGGAGGCGAGGTCGACGGTGCCGTCGTTGGACTTCGCGTTGATCCGGTAGAAGAAGTCCTCATCCAGCTCTTCCGAGGTGAGATTGAGATTCGGCACTCGCAGCTCGATCGAGCCTTCTTCGGTCTTCGCGATGATTCCGCCGGTGGGCATCGCCTGATTGGTGAAGTCGAGGTCGACGGTTCCCGTCGAACTGACCACGTCGATGCGGTCGCTGACGGTGAGGTTCTCACCTTCGATGGCACCGACCCCGGTCTTGGCCGACACGGTCCCGAATTCTCCGTCCAGGTAGGTCGCGCCCCAATCGCTCGTGGTCCGCACCTTCTGTGCCGAACCGGTCACACTCGCGGTGCCACCGCCGGTGTCGGCGTTGATCTCGGCGAAGTCACCGGTGACATCGAACCGGCCGTAGTTGCCGTCGAAGTCCAGGGCGAGGTCTTTCGCCTCTGTGGTCGGGATGGTGACGGTCAGCCGGGTGTTCTCGAGTTTCCCACCGTTCTTCACGGCCACCTCGGCGGTATCGGCGCGGCTGTCGACCTCGAGGTTCGCGGAGCTGTCGCGGGGACCGGTGCCGGTGAGCTTGACGGTCGCCTCGGCGACGTCAGCGGTCCTGATGTCGACGGCTCCGCCGGAGTCGAGGCCGATCTTGAGTTCCTTCATCGCCTTCGGCAGCGGTTCGCTCGCTTCGATCCGCCCGTAGTCGAGGCGGGAGGCGCCTTGGGCGGTGCTGACGATGACGGGGATGAGGAGGACGACGGCGGCGAGGATGATCAGGACCGCGCGCAGACCGACGCGGGCGGATTCGCTGATGCGCACTGTGCTGGGCATTCTAGGCTCCGAGGAATGTGAGGACGGCGAGGACTCGGCGGTTGTCCGAGGTGTCGGCGGTGAGGCCGAACTTCGTGAACACCGAGGAGATGTGCTTTTCTACGGCACCGGCACTGAGGTAGAGGGTGCGGGCGATGGCGGCGTTGGATTTGCCTTCGGCCATGAGCTGGAGGACTTCGATTTCGCGGGGGCTCAGGGTCGACAGTCCGTCCTTCTTGCGCGTGCGCACGAGGATCTGGGACACGACCTCCGGGTCGAGGACGGTGCCGCCTCCAGCCACCTCGTCGACGGCGGTGAGGAAGTCTTCGACGTCGGCGACACGGTCTTTGAGCAGGTAGCCGAAGCCGCCGGTGTTCTCGGCGATGAGTTCGGACGCGTACTGCTCCTCCACGTACTGGCTGAACACGAGGACCTTGACGTCCGGGTTCTGCTTGCGGATGAGGACGGCGGCGCGGATGCCCTCATCGGTGAACGTCGGAGGCATGCGCACGTCGATGACGGCGAGGTCCGGCGGATCGTTGTGGACGACGGCGAGGAGTTCGTTGGCGTCGGGCACGGCGGCGATGACCTCATGTCCGGCGTCGGCGAGCAGCCGTTCGAGTCCGGCCCGCAGGACGGCAGAGTCTTCAGCGATTACGATGCGCATGGCACCTCCACAACTACAGTCGTTGGCCCACCTGCGGGGCTGGTCAGGTTCAGTGTGCCACGAGCGGCTTCGACCCGGTCGATGAGACCGGCTATTCCGGTGTGACGCCCGGAACGGTCGACGCGTGCTCCGCCGTGGCCGTTGTCGGTGACGACGATCTGCACACCGAACTCGGTCGGAGCGATGAACACTCTGGCGTGAGTGGCGCCGGAGTGTTTGGCGATGTTCGTCAGGCATTCGGCGACGACGAAGTAGGACACGGCTTCGGCTTCGCGCCCGATCCGGCCCTCGAGTCGGACATCGACATCGACGGGGATCGTCGCACGACCTGCCAGAGCGGAGACGGCGGCGTCGAGTCCGCGGTCGGTGAGGACGGCGGGGTGGATGCCGCGGGCGAGCTGACGGAGTTCGGTGACGATGCCCTTCGCCTCGGCGTGGGCTTCGGATACGAGTTCCTTCGCCCGTTCCGGGTCGGAGTCGATCTTCGTCTTCGCCATTCCCAGGGTCATGGTCAGCGCGACGAGGCGGGGCTGGGCTCCGTCGTGGAGGTCGCGTTCGATGCGCAGGCGTTCGGCGGCGGCCGCCTCGATGCCGGCCATACGGGCCCGGTCGAGTTCGGTGACTTCGGCCTGCAGCGCGACGGTCCGGGCCGGTGCGAGCAGGGCACGGTCGAGGGCACGGTCGAGCAGCGGGGCGAACCACAGGATGGCCAGGGAGCTGGCGAGGACGATGACGGAGCCGATGGCCACACCGATGCGGGCCGGTCCGTCGATGGATTCACCGATGAAGAAGGTGTTGACTCCGTGCGGGTTGATGGCCGCGAAGATGCCGAAGATGGACCCGCAGATCGCTGCGATGGTGCCGGCGACGACGATCAGGCCGAGGAGCATCTTGATGTAGTGGTGGGCGGTCGAGCGCCAGAAGGCACCGGATTTCACCTGCAGCCAGCGGTTGTGGAGGAACCGACCGAAGCCGGGGTCGCGATTGCTGCTTTCGATCTTCGGGACGGGGATCTTATCGGAGTAGATGAGTTCGGCCCGGTAGCGTTCGGCGTTGTTCGCGCCCTGCTGGACGAGGACCCAGACGAGGAGGGCGAGGACGCCGAGACCGAGGGCGAAGATTCCGCCGATTCCGGTGAACAGGAGTCCGAGCGGGATCCACGCCCAAATCACGGCGAGGACGGCGGAGAGCACGAGGTTCGCGACGCCGATGATTCCGGTGGGGCGTTTGGGCCAGGTGATCGGGCCGTCGGCGGGGATCTCGGTGACTTCGTCCCGGCTGAGCGGCAGTGAGCCGGTGACCGGGGCGTAGGCGACGGGTTCGGTGCGCTGCCTCCCTCGCCGAGGTGGTCGTGGGGGTGGCATCGGAGGCGGCCCCTGGCGGGGTGGTCGATGTTGGCGCGGTTGCTGGGGCTGCCCCGGTTGGTGGGGTTGCTGTCCGGCGGGGCCATAGGAGGCCGGGGCCGAGGGGTAGGTGCGAGGACCGGAGTGGCTGGGTGCTGAGGCGCGGTTCGGAGATGCGAGGTGGGCCGCCGGAGCCTGTCCGGGCGGCGGAGTCTGCCCGGTTTGCGGAGTCTGTGGGGCCTGCGGCCCCTGCTCATAGACGCGGGTCGGCGCTTGTGCGCACTGCCTGGTCGGCTGCTGGGGATCCTGCGACTGTCCATAAGCCTGCGACTGCTGCGGGTACTGGCGAGTCGAACCGGAAGCGGACGGCACGTCGAGATCGAGCGGCTTGGTCCGGAACTCTCCGGCCTGGCTGGCCGTCGGCTCAGCTATCTCTGTGGTCGGCGGGGCGTTGACGATCGCCTCGGCGCTGATGGATTCTTCGCGTTCACCGGCGCTGGGGGCCGCCTCGGTGTCGGGGATCTGAGGCTCCACCGGATCGGTGCCGTGCGGCTCCTGATCGTGCGGGTTCTCGGGGGTCTTCTCACTCATAGCAATAACGCTACGGGAGTGACGTCGCGGCCAACAGCACGAAGACCTCCGACCCCGCATCGGGTTTTCCCCCGCGGCAGTGACCGGCCCCACCCTTCGCCATCGTCAGCGACAGAACACCCCGGTGACGGCTGATTGCGCCGTTACCGACGCATCACACCGCTGCAACGGTAGGACGAGTCTCTGACGATGGCTCGCGGTCCGAGTCGCCCGCGGCACCGTTGGCCGAAGCCGCACCTCCACCGACAGCTCCCGCCGTCGCGTCGAGGGCCTGCGCGAGGTCGGCGAGGATGTCGTCGATGTCCTCGATGCCGACCGAGAGGCGGATGAACGCCCCGTCGATGCTCAGCTCGCAGTCGGCCACGGCCAGGTGCGTCATCGTCGCGGGATGATCGATGAGGGACTCGACTCCGCCGAGCGACTCGGCCAGGGTGATCAGCTTCGTGCTCTTCACGAGCGCCAGCGCACGCTCCTCGGTGTCGGTGCGCAGGGAGACCACTCCCCCGAACCCGTTCATCTGCGCCTTCGCGACCTCATGACCCGGGTGGGAAGGCAGTCCGGGGTAGAGCACCTCGGCGATCTCATCGCGTGTCTCCAGCCATTCGGCCACGGCCTGCGCGTTCTCGCAGTGGGCCTTCATCCGCACCGGCAGGGTCTTGATCCCGCGCCGGGTCAGCCACGCGTCGAAGGGGGCGATCCCCAGGCTCACGGAGGCCAGGTGGCTCTCGAGACGCCCGACCACCTCGGCGGCGCGGGCGCAGGTGGTGCCGTCACCGGCGAGCACGGCACCGCCGATGACATCGGAATGGCCATTGATGAACTTCGTCGTCGAGTGGATGACGAGATCGGCGCCCAGGTCGAGCGGGCGCTGCAGGATCGGGGTCGCGAACGTCGAGTCGACGGCCAGCAGCGCGTTCGCCTCGTGCGCGAGCCGAGCGGTCTCGGCGATGTCGACGATGTCGAGGCCGGGGTTGCTCGGGGTCTCGACCCAGATGATCGCGGTGTTGTCGTTGATGGCGGCGGCGAGCGCCGCAGTGTCGGTGAGATCGACGGTGCGGATGACCACGCCCCACCGTTCGTATTCGTTCTTCAGCAGACGGTGCGTGCCGCCGTAGACGTCGCGGGGAATGATGATCTCATCACCGGGCCCCAGCAGCGCGGAGAACACGGCCACTTCGGCGGACGTGCCTGAGTTGACCGCGGCTGCGAACGTCGCATTCTCGAGTTCGCACAGTGCCTCTTCGAGGTCGCTGCGGTTCGGGGTGCCGGTGCGCGCGTAGTCGAAGCCTGCGCGAGTGTCGCCCGGGGTGTCCATCATGAAGGTCGAGGTCTGGAAGATCGGAGCCACAACCGAACCGGTGTGCGCTTCGGGCATAGCCCCCGAGTGCACCGATCGGGTCGAGATTCCGGCGGGTGT
>OMJG01000750.1_pt1 | contig 22418 bp, 19 predicted proteins | sample 1646431 | NCBI WGS metagenome assembly OMJG01 (sample SAMN03771674, study PRJEB25209) | food metagenome | isolation source: Cotija cheese | place: Mexico:Jalisco,Michoacan | collected 2011-12-12
GTCGCCGCGGGGTGGAGCAGTTCGGTAGCTCGCCGGGCTCATAACCCGGAGGTCGTTGGTTCAAATCCAGCCCCCGCCACTGATGAAGAAGGACCGGTGCCAGTTGGTGCCGGTCCTTCTGTATGTGCAGTTATTGTCCAACCGTAGGCAAGGTTTCTGAGGGCGTACCTGAGAGAGCGGCATCGCTGGCTTCTGCGCGCTCGCTGTGTAGCTCCGCGTTCAGGATTCCTCCCAACAGGACGGCGATGCTGGCGAGCCAGAGCCACAGAACGGACACGAGAATGACACTCAGCATCTGCCCCGCAGCCGCAACAAGTGCCCCGCCGTTTGCGGCAGAATCAATGGCCGTAGGAGTGAACTCCTGCACGTAGAAAATGAACCCGGTGGAAACGAGCACCACTCCGAGGATACCGAAGACGGTTCCCGGTAGACAATGCTTCCACGTGGTTTTGACGTTCGGTCCGTAACGGTACAGCAGGGTGAGGAAGGAAGCGCCGATAAGAAAGACCAGTGGCCACTGTAAAATGCGCCATGTGGTCTCAAAGGCAGTGGTCAGTCCCAGCCATTCCACCAGCGCCTCAATCTGCAGAAGAGGGCCCACAACCAGCAAGAAGGCAATAACAACTACTGTGATTAGACCGGTGATGGTGAAGCCGAATCCGAGGAGATACTGAACCACGATGTGATGCCGAGAGGTCACGCGATACGCATCGTCTAGGGCTCGCACCGCAGCCCGAAAGACTCGGCTTGCCAGATAGAGAGTGATGATTCCGGCGCCGATGGCGATTGATCCGCGGCCGTCAGTCAGAAGCCCATCTACCAATGGCGCCAGAATGTTGCTGGCAACCTGTTGGGAGAAGACGGTGGTTAGTGCGTTGACGATGGAGGACCGGATCTGATCGATCTGCGCCGCGCCAACGATGTTCTGCAAGAAGCCGAGACTGGCTCCCAGCGCCGTGGTGATGGGGACGATCGAGATCAGGGCGTAGTAGCTCATCTCCGCAGCTAGGCCTGTTACTCGTACATCGCCGGCACGGAAGATTGTTCTGACTACAGCAGCCAGTACATTTGTTTGCCTCACATGCCACGGTGATGCATCAGCCCGAGCAGTAATGCGCTCGCGGATACTTGGACCCGTGGGTATTGGTGAGCGAATTTCTCTATGCCTAGCAACGGCTTTGACAATGAGCCCGGTGATCAGGGTGAGCAAGGTACCGCCAGTAGCCGTGGCGATTCCTGCGATAATCGTTTGCGCAGCACCGGTGTTCATCCCGCTGACGGCAACGATGGAGAGCGCTGCTGCTATCAATACGGTGAGCGTTGAGGCGGGTGGAGGTAAGGGCCCGACAATGAGAGGCACACGCCGCACCGCCACGGCGCATACGATCACCACGGTGAGGGCGGTGGCAATTGTGACGAGCATGGCTCCACGCTACCGGTATAGGGCTCAATCTGAGGAATCGAGCCTTTGCTAGCCAGACTCAAACACAACGCGGCCTTCTCACACTTCTCGCGCCCAAGCATCACAGCCGCGAACCGCGGCTGGATCAAAGCTATAGGGAAGTGTCCAACGATTTATCGTTGCTTGAGAGTTGGCGTGACGTTCTCAGATTAGATGGGATAGATTCAATAGATGAATGACTATACTCCCACAACGGCTTTTGTATTTGGTGGGGGAGGTGTGCGGGGTGCAGTTGAAGTAGGGATGCTGAAAGCGCTGCTTGAACGGGGTGTATACCCTGACCTCGTGGTTGGCACATCGGTGGGAGCGATGAATGCGGCCGCACTGGCTCAGAACCCAACCCTTGAAGTGATCGATACACTCATCGAAGCATGGAGTTCCCCCGAGGCAGCGGCGATTTACGGAGAGGGCATCTTCAGTCAGGCGGGTCGCGCCCTACGGACTCACACCCATCTGAATTCGCCCGAGCCGATTCGCCAACTGGCAAAGAAGATCTTGAACGGGGACGTTTCATTCGAAGATTTAGCTGTCCCCCTTCAGGTGGTTGCTGCCAGCATCGAACGCGCGTCGGAGCACGTCTTCGCCTCTGGCCCAGTGATCCCGGCGCTGCTCGCGTCCACGGCGGTGCCCGGCCTCTTTCCTCCAGCTCAGGTGGGTGACGAACACTTCATAGACGGTGGCATGGTGAACTCGATTCCTCTTTCTCCCGCTATCAACGCTGGAGCGAAAGAAATCTATGTGATGCAGGTGGGCCGGATTGAGGAGCCACTCGATGTCCCACGAACACCGGTAGATACGGCACGCGTGGCATTTGAAATATCGCGACGTCACCGATTCTTTGAAGATCTGGAAGATTGCCCGGAAGGTGTGGAGATTTTTGTGCTTCCGAGCGGTGGTCGTCTCAAGAAGGATGATGGCCCGATGGCGTACAAGGATGTGGCTCAGGCCCGGGCCCGGATCGATCGCGCCTACCGTGCCTCGGCTGTTTACCTTGCAGAACACAGTGAGCACTCTAGGCGGACTGCGGGGTATGACACGTGAGGGTTCCCCCGTTATGGGTGCGTCGAGCACTGATCGCTCCGGGAATCGTGATCTTAGCTTTGCTTATGGTGGCGAGTATGCCCTTGTGGTTGCTTGTGGCACTTCTTCTCGCGTCGCTGGTTCCCGGCTTTATGCGAATCCCACGCATCCTCTTTCTGGTCACTGTCTATCTTGTGTGGGATGCATGTGTGGTGGTCACGATGTTTGTCTTGTGGATCGCCTCTGGCTTCGGCTGGAAAATCGAATCGCCACGGTTCATTCGTACCCATTACGTCGTGGGCGGGTTCGCACTTCGTATTCTCTTTCGTGCCTTCGTTCGCGTATTGCGGTTGCGGATTATTACAGCGGGAAACGACGACGATCCTGCCTCCGCGAAACAATCCTTCCGTGAATTGTTTCAACCGGGCATCCCGATTATTGTGGCAAGCCGTCACGGCGGCCCGGGTGATTCTTTTGTGATCGCTCACGTGCTCATCAATCGGGTGGAGCGCGAACCGAGGATCGTCCTGAAAGATACGTTCCAATGGGATCCCGGAATAGATGTGTTGCTGCGCAGAATCCCCACCCGATTCATCACGCCAACTGGCTTCGCGAACAAACCGGGTGGCGGAGGAAGCACGGTGGAACAGGAGATTTCTGACCTAGCGACCGGTCTGGATCCAAATGATGCACTCATGATTTTTCCGGAAGGCGGTCAGGTCTCAGAAGCTCGTCGGCAAAAGCGGATACAACGGCTGCGGGACAGCGGGTTTAATGAGTTTGCGGATCGCGCGTCCGAATGGGGTAATGTTATGCCGCCCCAACCAGGTGGCGTGAATGCGGCACTCACTGCGGCTCCCGATGCTGACATGGTGTTCATTGCTCATACTGGTCTAGACCAGTTCCAAACATTAGGAGATATCTGGCGCGGGCTACCTATGGATAAGCAGCTCACCATGCGGGCGTGGCGGATCCCGCGCGCGGAGGTACCTGAGGGGCGCGATGAGCGTGCTCACTGGCTCTTCGATTGGTTTGAAACTATCGACGCATGGATTGAAGCGAATAACAAGTAGCGCTGAGCTGAGAAACCAATACTGAGCACAGGTTTGACGCGACCTCCAATTTTCGACAGCATCAAAGCCAAAGGCATGCCGCAATCCCTTGGGTAAAGGTGGGGTGTATTGGTGACACGAAGGGGATCGCCCGAATCAACTGCCTGAACGGGATAATCAACGCCTGCCATGAGGCGGGCGGGGGCGGCGCCCACCGAGCACCGCCATAAGGAACGGCAGGGCCGAAATCCCCAGAAGTGCATTACCCCAGCCTGGGTCCGTCCATCGCAGGAGGATTCCGCCAAGGAAAAGCGCAGCGAAAATAACAGCTGCCACGACTTTTCGGAAGCCTCGCTCGATCCTGTGCAGCTCGCGTTCGGAGCGCGGCGCACGCACGGTGAGGTCCCCACCTTCAGCGGCTTGCGCCAATCGGTCGAGCCGGCCGGGTAGGCCCGCGAGCGTGCGCAGCGTGGAAACCGCACGGTCTTCGAACTGCTGGACGGCATCTCCACCTTCCACTTTCGCAAGGTCCTCGATATACGGCTTGAGAGCCTTCCAGATGTCGAACTGTGGGTCCAGCGTGGAGCAGAGCCCCGAGGTGAGCGAAATAGACCGAAAGAGCAGGAGGAAGTTCTCCGGTAGCTGGAAGGGCATCTCACGCATAACATCCCCGAACTTCTCCGCGAAATCGGTGAACACCTGCTGATCAACATTCTGAAGGTCCGTTATCTCCATGCCGCCGAACTGCTCGAAAGCCTCGGTCATGGCACGCGCGAGCATTGCCGTATCGGCACTCGGTAGAAGGACCCCCATATCCTCCATGGCGGACACCATTCCTCGCCCTTTGCGGGCGGCAACGGCAAGAATGAGGTTCTGCAGGTTTGCGCGCAGGCTTTCTGGGATCGTCCCCATCATGCCAAAGTCAATGAAGGTAAGTTGCCAAGACGCTACATCACTGGGCGCCTTGTCGCGGGTTTCGTCGCGCTTTCCCTCAGGTGCCCCGTCGAGATCCTCATTTGCGGAAGCGACACGGGCGCCTGGGACCGCTTGCGGCGCCACGTACAAGTTGCCCGGATGGGGATCGGCATGGAAAAAGCCGTGCTGGAAGTACTGATCGAACATGGCCCGCGCGAATTCCTGAGCAACCTCGCTCTGATCGATACCCGCAGAGCGCATCGCAGCAGTATCACTGATCTTGATTGCCGCTACGTCCTCAAGCGTGAGCACGCGCCGGGTTGACCGCTCCCACACCACCTCTGGTGCGCTAACTCGCTGATCCCCAGAAAAGTTCTCCTGGAAACGATTGGCGCTTATTGCCTCGTGCGAGTAATCGATCTCCTCATAACAAGTCCGAGCAAACTCTTCAATAACGGCCGGTAGGTCTGTACGGCGTGCAATGAACCGAACGTGGCTCAACCAACCGGCGATCCGGCGCAACGCGGAGAGGTCAACTTCCACAACTTCGGCAATTCTGGGCCGTTGCACTTTGACCACAACGTTTTCGAGCCCTGTTTCGCGCGCGTCCAGCGGCAGGAGAATCGCGTGGTGCACTTGCCCGAGCGATGCGGATGCCACTGGCGCCGAATCAAACGAGGAGAATATCTGATCGATTCCAGCGTCAAACTCGGATTCGACGAGCTCGCGGATTTCCTCAAACTCTACGGGCGAAACCTCATCTTGGAGCGAGGCAAGTTCGTCCGTGATCTCGTTTGGCAGAACATCCATGCGTGTGGACATAAACTGTCATACCTTGATCATCAGGCCACCAAGATCGCCCGCGAGGCCACGGAAGGCTTTGGCAATCCCCACGAAGCGGGCCGTGCGGCCCCGCGCCGAAAGCTTACGCAGGCCGGTCCGGGGTAGGGCAATCTCAAACCACCACACCTTGAGGATGTACCTGATGGCGAAAGCCATGATGCGCCAGTAGCGCCAGCGTAAGTTACTCGACTTTTTCATCGCGCCTTCAGTCAGTGGTTATTGCCAATGCGTTGGCACAGATCCTACGCGTGGGCCCGGGTGGGGCATCACGGTTCGCGCTGTGAGCATATTGAATGCTAGCCGCAATGTGGAAGCCTTTTTGACGACGACGAATACTCCCGTACGTATGGAACGTCCCGTCGCTATCGGCAAAGTAAACCCGGGTCCGCGTCAAATCCATAGAAGATACTCATTATCCCTAGGTCGCCTTTTTGCGTTCAATGCCAGCGGTGCGGGCGGGGGTTGGCAACGGCTAACCTCTGCTTACAGCACAATGTGCCGCCCAAATCTCTTGTATGCAGACCGTAGGTACGATAGTGTAAATCTTGTAATAACAGACCGGCAGTCAATTAGGAGTTGAAATGGCGATTCAAGTACCAAATCAGAGTGAAAAGCTCGCGGTAGTCACGGGGTCGAATAGCGGCACCGGGCTGTGGGCGGCCGATGGGCTAGCGGCAGCTGGTGCAACCGTCATCATGGCGGTCCGCACGGTAGAGAAGGGGGAAAGGGCCCGCAGGGAAATCATGGATCGGCATCCCGAAGCTGATGTGCGTGTACGCAGGCTTGATTTAGCGGATTTGTCCAGCGTCAAGGAGTTTGCCGAGGATCTCCTCCGTGATGGTAAGCCGCTCGATATCTTGGTTAACAACGCCGGAGTCATGATGCTGCCAACACGTCATGAGACGGCCGACGGCCTGGAAATGCAGATCGGGACGAACTTCTTTGGGCATTTCGCGCTGACTCTGCGTCTACTCCCAGCGCTGCTCAAGGCTCCAGCTCCGCGCGTCGTAACAATGTCGAGTAGCAATCTCCGAGACATCGATTTCAACAATCTGAATTGGGAGCGGGATTATGACGCCAACGGTGCATATGGTCAATCGAAGCTGGCAGATCTCCTCTTCAGCCGCCAGCTTGCCCGCGTGGCAGATCAGCGTGGCTGGTCCTTGCTATCGCTCGGTGCGCATCCAGGCAACGCATCAACCAGCATCTATGACAACGGCACGCAGCTAGATGGCGGTAAGCCAATTCTCGCTCTGAGGATTGGTTGGAAGATCACTCCACGTCATTCCGCTGAAGCAGGTGCGCAGCCCGAGGTGTACGCAGCCACGCAGCCCGACGTTGTTCAAGCTGGATACTACGGTCCGAGGTTCGGACTGGTTGGGCGCCCAACACCGGCCAAGGTGCCCGACAAGGGTAAGGACGCCCGCGTAGCAGAGCGGCTTTGGCAGGAGGCTGAACGCCTGACTGGCGTCTCCTTGGAGGCTCTGGACCTTTGAGCCATGTGGGGTGCAGGCTTCGTTAGCTGGTAGAAGCGCCCCTTGGCGAATTAGATGTAGTCAATGACGAAAAGTTGACGAAGAAAACCAACTGAAGAAAAGGTATAGATCATGTCATCTCTCAGAGGCAAGGTTGCAATCATTACTGGCGGTAGTAAAGGCACCGGCCTTGGTATCGCCAAGGCATATGTCAAGGAAGGTATTAGCGTCACGATTACGGGGCGTGGTAAAGAGGCCCTCGATGCGGCACAGATGGAGCTTGAACAGCTAGTGCCCAATGCCAGAATCCTCACGGTCGTCGCGGATAACAAGGATCACCAGGCGGCGAATCAAGTTGTGGCAGAGACTGTTAAAGCCTTTGGACAGCTAGATATTCTCATCAATAACGCGCAGGAATTTCGGACTGGCAAGCTCATTACTGAGATCTCGGATGACGATATGGAATCAACATTCGAATCGGGATTCTTCGCCATATGGCGGTTTATGACGGCCGCCTACCCATATTTGAAGGAGACGCAAGGGACGGTTATCAATATGTCCTCTGGCGCTGGAGTGCAGTCCATTCCTCGCCACGGGGCTTACGGGCCAAATAAGGAGGCCATTCGTGGATTAACACGTATTGCGGCCAAGGAGTGGGGGCCGGACAGCGTTACGGTGAACTCGATTTCACCCTATGTGGCCTCGGCAGAATCCGTGCGGTACGAGAAAGCACATCCAGAGATTATCGCTGAGATCATGAAAGGCGTCGCATTGGGCCATATTGGTGATGCGGAATTAAATGTGGGCTCGCTATGCGTCTATCTTGCGAGTGAAGGCGGGCACTACATGACTGGTAGCAATTTTGATGTCGATGGTGGATCGAATATTCGTCCCTAGATGGTCGTTGGCTTTCCAGTTGGTTTAGCCCCTTTGGGACCATCGGTCTATAGTCAATCGACTGGCGGTGCTTTATGCTATTAATATTGAAAAGAACGGTGGTCTATTGGAATTTGCGACGGCGTGCTTTGAGAAGGTATCCGCCCGTAGCATGTCAGTTTCAATAGCTGCCCAGGGGGTAACGATGCCAATAAGGAGAGAGATTCAATGGAGACAGATTTTGATTACGTATGTGATGTTCTGGTAGCAGGTTCCGGTGCTAGTGGGTTGACTGCAGCGCTTGCGGCTCATGATGCTGGTGGTGAGCCACTGGTCCTAGAGGCCTCGGACCTGTTGGGTGGATCGTCGGCGATGTCCGGAGGGGAAGTTTGGATTCCCAATAACCCACTGATGAAACCAGCGGGGGCGCGTGATAGCGAAGAGGAAGCCCGAACCTATCTTGACAGCATCATTGGTGAAGAAGCTCCGGAGAGTTCGCGGGAGCGCCGCGAAACTTTCATCAAGCAGGGTCCTGAGATGGTTTCTTGGCTCACCAGGCTCGGCATGGAGTTTCAGTGGGTACCCTTTCCGGATTACTACCCGGAGAATCCGGGAGGGAAGGGTACTGCCGATGGCCGCTCCTTGGAGGCAAAGTTTTTTGATCTGAAGACGTTGGGCGGCTGGCAGGATAAGGTTCGTGGCAATGCCTCGTTCAACATTCAGGTGCCTATGTTGATGCACGGCAACGAGGCCCCAAAGGTTCCGCTCGCTGTAAGGTCTCTCAAGGGTTTCGCAACCGGCGCCAAGATCTTTGGTGTTCGGACCATTGGGCCGGTGCTTAAGGGGCAGAAGGCCGTTTCATCGGGCGGTGCGTTTATAGGCCGGCTTCTCGCTCTCGCTTTCGAACGTTCGATTCCTGTGTGGGCCGAGAGCCCACTGCTGGATTTGATTACCGACAGCGGCGAAGTAGTTGGAGCCACCGTTCTCCACCGCGGCCGAACGATGCGAATAGGTGCCCGACGCGGAGTAGTTTTGACAACCGGAGGCTTCGCTCATAACGACGAGATGCGTACGGAGTACCACCAGCAACCCACGGAGAGCCGCTGGAGTGCGGCCACCGATTCGGATTCTGGGGCCGGTGTACAGGCCGGAATTGATGTTGGTGCTGCTACGGCCATGATGAGCGAAAAGTGGTGGATGCCCACCGTTATCAACCCTGATGGGAGTACCGGCTTTATGATGTGGGAGCGATTCTTCCCCTACTCAATCATCGTTGATAGCTCAGGCGAACGGTTTGCCAATGAGGCGCTGCCGTATAACGAACTGAGACGAGCAATGCAGGAGCGTAACGAGAAAGTGGGTTCGATCCCGTCCTACCTTATTATGGATAGCCGGCACAGGCGGTACTACCCATTTGGGACGATGCTGCCGGGTATCACACCGAAATCAGCAATTGAGTCTGGCTTCATGGTGAAGGCGGATAGTCTTGATGATCTGGCCCGTCAGTGTGGCATTAATGCGTCCGGCTTGAGGTCAACAGTTGAGCGTTTCAATAGATTTGCGGCTACAGGCAAGGATGAGGACTTCGGCCGCGGAGATTCCGAGTTTGATCGGTTCGATTCTGATCCTCGGGTTAAGCCGAATCCAAACCTCGGTGCGATCCAGAAGGGTCCGTTCTACGCCGTTAAGGTGTATCCGGGTGATATCGGAACCAAGGGCGGTCTGTTGACGGATGAATACGCTCGGGTGCTTCGTGCGGAGGACGGTCAGCCGATTCCAGGACTTTACGCCGCGGGTAACATGAGTGCCTCGGTTATGGGCAAGGGATACGCGGGTCCTGGTGGCACGCTCGCCCCTGCCATGGTGTTTGGCATGATCGGTGGCCGCCATGCAATCGAGAACAACGATTAGGCGCCCGTCAGCACTGGCAGAGCTAGGGCGTGCGCTGGTCACATTCTCAAAGGATCGGCGCACGCTCTATACCCAGCCGAGACGATCGTTGAGGGGCAGTGGATTGCTCAATCACGAGGTTGCAGCGCCGCTAAGCAAAGCTTGCGAAAACATCCCCCATCTGTCAAGGAGACATGATCGCATTGCGAAATACGAGTACAAGCATCAACGCCGAAGCTGATGGTGCTACGGAAAACGAGACACTGACCAGCTCGTACGCCATACGCAACGTCAAGGCGAGAAAATGCGTCAGGCCCTATCGTGCACGTACCCACACCGAAAACCCTGTGATCCTCTATCCGCGACGCAAGTGGAAGTGTATTACGTGGAGGTTTCTGCCTGTTGGAGAGAATGCGTATCGCCTCCAGAATCTCTATACGGAAATGACGCTTCAGCCGCAACATGCCCCTGAACCTGGGACGCCGATGTGGCAGCAGCCGCTGACTGAAAAGTCTGGACCAGTATGGGAATTCCTGCTTCAGCCCGATGGACAGTATGAGATTCGTCTGCAAGGGACCGCCTTGTATTTGACGATCTCCTCCGAATCCACCAATACGCCCATTGTTTTGGATTGGCATCGCGGTACGTCGGACCAAAGATGGGAGCTTTTCGAGCAGCATCCCCGCCGCTAAGAAGGGGCCCTCATATACCGGCCAGATACTACCGCGAGGCCCAGCCCGCCTTTTGGGCGAGGAGGCCTGTGGTGGCGAGGTTAATCGCTGTGCCAAGCGCATCGGTGAACGTTCGCTGGGTACCAGCAATTTCTGGGGCGCATTCATATGCTGCCAGCACGGCCTGAGTTGGGTGGGCTTGAGGCCAAACGGCCGATGCCATGAGCAAAGTGATGGATAGGATTTCATACGCGTCTGCGCTATCCAACTCAGGAAGAAGGCGTTGGACCGATTCGCCGATTCGCGCAACGGTGGCACCGATCCTGCGCTTGTGGAGCAGTGTGGCATCGGTGGAGATGTTCCGCTCTAAGACGGCCGTTTGTGCGGCGATGAGGTCACACATAACCGGCCGTTGATCCATGCTGGTTGCAAGAGTTCGTGACAAGAGGCTAACTCGTTGCCCTTGCAGCGCGGAGACGCTTACCAGTTCACGGTCAAGCTCATCGGCCCACGCTTCCATTTCGGTATCGAGCAGTTCCAAGAGGATTGCTTCCCGCGATTCGAAATAGTTCAGCACGTTGGATTTAGCCAATCCAACCCGGCGGCTCAGCTCATTGAGACTCACTTCGGCAACCGGCATCTGTTCAAGCATTGATGCGGTTGTTGCCAAAATTGAGTGACGGCGGTGTTCGCGCTGGGCAGGCGTGCGCGCCCTCTTGAATCCCTGAGTGCTCATAATAATCAACATTATAGACCGCACGAGTCAATACGTATAGACCAATGGTGCGATATTGAGAATCTGAATATACTGACCGGCGGCTACATGATTCATTAAGGCTTGCGCGGCGCGAGCGATGGTCTCGCGCAGTTATGTGGGAGATAGGACGGGTTGTTCGTCGTCGTCGCCAAAAACGCCACACGATACAGTGGACGTATGGACGAATCGTGGCAAGAAACTAGGCGTGAACACGCTAGGTTGAAGGCGGAGCAGCTCGAAGCGAGCAAGGCCGCTCAGAGCGCGGAGGCTCAGCGGATGCTGGACCGATTTGTGGTGGCGGCGCGCGAGGCCAACCTTGCCACGGAGGCGCTGGTTGTTAAGGGGTACGAGAAGGGCATGGCCAAGACCCCCTATCGCGGCTGGTACCTGAAGAACGATCACAGTGTTGCGGTGGATCCGGAGGGAAATTTCTACCTGCTGAAAGCGTTCCTCAGTGTTCGTGACCGGCTGCGCGGGATATCGCCGCAGCCGTCCGCCCCTCCGCTAGTGCTGGGATACGGCGGCCGTGACGGTGAAGTGATCGATCTTGCCGATGCATTGGATAAGCTGCTGCCGGGATGGCGCAAGGCTTCCTGATCCTACCCACCTTTCTTTTTCCGTCCGCTATTCGGACACTATTGTTCCCTTGGTTGATGGGTTAGTAGGTTGAACCTACCTGATACTCCTATCGAGATGAGGATCCATCATGGGGACACATTACGGATCTGTCGCAGCCGTAACGCCGGCGAATAACGCCGGAGTGATGATGTGTTTTTCCATGTGTTGCCGTCGCTGCCGAATGTGCTGATTCTGCTCTCATAGCCACGAAGCAGGTGGCGTACCCCGAATTCTCGGTAAAGAGGCTGGGCGTCAACATATTTCCAGAGCATCAACTCCTTAAGAGGCGCCCTGATCTTTGGCTCAAGCTGAGTGGCTGACGTATATCCTCACATTTGCCTTCACCTTGCTTCATTTTTCTGCATAGGCCAGATTCCGCAGCATACGGCCACGTAGCCAAGCGGACATGCGCAAAACCACGCGCTCTCAACCCATTTCTAATCCCACGAAAGGGAAATTCCATGATTTTGACAGGTTTAATACTCGGCGTAGTACTCGGATTCGTTTTTCAGCGTGGAAGATTCTGTGTAACCGGCGCATTTAGAGATGTCTGGCTGAGCAAATCGACGCGATGGCTCAACGCGTTCCTACTAGCCATCGCGATTCAAGCCGTGCTGGTTCAGGTTCTCGCATCGGTAGGGGTAATTAGCCCAGAGGCACCCGCACTTGCGTTTGCGGCGGTAGCCGTGGGTTCCTTCTTGTTTGGGATCGGGATCGTGCTGTCTGGCGGTTGTGCCACCGGAACCTACTACCGAAGCGGTGAAGGGCTCATTGGCTCGTGGATTGCCCTTGGGCTGTACGCCTTTACCTCGGCCGCGATGAAGTACGGGGTTGGCGCTGATTTCACCGCAAGCCTGCGCGATCAAACCATTGATGCCACAACGATTCACGGAACGTTTGGCCTCTCCGCATGGGTACCTGTCATTGGCTTTGCGGCCCTGGTGGCTTACCTGCAGGTGCGGCAGAGCAGGAAAAACCTCACGCCGCCCGCCACGTTAGCGCCCCGAAAGACGGGAATCGCTCATGTGCTGTTCGAAAAGAAGTGGACGCCAAACACAACCGCGATAATCGTTGGTGTGCTCGCGGCACTGGCCTTCCCGCTGTCTCAGGCCACGGGCCGCAACTCGGGATTGGGTATCACCACTCCATCGGCCAATATCGTCCAGTACTTGACCACGGGCCAGACGGACCTGATCGACTGGGGTGTGGCCTTCGTGCTGGGAATCATCCCCGGCTCCTACATCGCCGCCAAGGGTTCGGGGGAGTTTCGCCTCCGTGCCCCGGACGCATCGACGGCCGTGCGCGCGGTGTTTGGCGGAACCATCATGGGTGTGGGTGCCTCGCTAGCCGGTGGCTGCACGATCGGGAACGCGCTGGTTCAAACGGCTCTATTCTCCTGGCAGGGCTGGATCGCCTTCGCTTTCACCTTCCTCGGAGTTGGGTTTGCTGCCAAGTTCTTCATTACGAGAGGCCGCGGAGCCCAGGCTGGGGCGGATTCGGCGGGCGCATCGCCTGCGCTAGTACAAGTGCAGTGAGAGCGCAGTCGGCAACCAGAGTCAGTTAGCCACGAAACAAGCAATAAACGTTAAGTAGAGGGAGAAAGCAATGAGTTTTCTAGATTTCATTAAGTTGGATAAGCCAGAACCGACCACTGTTGAAGTTGGTAGCCGTGAAGGCAGCGCGGAAACTGGGGCAGAGGGGGCGGCGACGGGGCGGAAGTTTCGCCTAGACACTTTCGGTCAGGTTTGCCCCTTCCCGCTTGTCGAGGCGAAGAAAGCGATCGCGGGCCTCGAATCCGGCGATGCACTCCAGATCGATTTCGACTGCACTCAGGCAACGGATTCAATCCCGGTATGGGCCGCGCAAGAGGGCCACTCGGTCACGGATTTCCGCCAGCTCGATGACGCTTCGTGGAGTATCACCGTTCAAAAGGCGTGAGGGCCGGCGCTTCCCAAAGCTCTGTCTGGCGTGCGTGGGGCCCCAAGGCACGTGTGGATCTGTGGCTGATCTGCATACCACGTGCGGTCCGCCGCTCCTTCTTGGCGGGCGGGGCTGACGTAAGTGGCGCGGCCATGTAACGTGGTTGTGATGGGTACTGCACAGCAAACGGGCAACGCTCGCTCAAGCTTTTCGCGTTGGTTCAGGCTTCCGGCTGCTCTCGGGGCCGCCGGACTGCTTTTCGGCGGGCTTTCCGCCTGCGCGCAAGATGAGCCGGCCAGCGTGGTTCCCAACTCCGAGGCAACGGGGGCCGAGCAGGTTTCGGGCGAGAACCCTGCCGAAGCCACCGCGGCCGCCTCCAAGCTAGCCTTCACGTCCTCCGACGTTGTTGTGGTGGGGGATGCGGAAAGCGCTTCTGCGATTGCGGACAAGGCGAGCGAGCTTGGGGTTCCGGGTTTACTCACCTCCAGTGAGAGTAATGCAGAGGACGACGCCAGCGCCGAATCCAGCGACAGCGCGACTGAGGGCGGCAGCGCGGCTGCTGGTGCGGGCGATGAGACCGAGGGTGGCGGCAATGCCACGACGGATGAGATCACCCGGTTGGGTGCCACCACGGTGTTTGCGCCGGTGGGGTTCGAGGCCCCGGAAGTGGCCGACGGCGCGGATGTTGTGACGTTCGATCCGGACACCCTCGAAGTCCAGGACGGGGAAGCGCCAGATATCGCACCTCTAGAGAGTTCGGCGCCGGTGACGCTGTTTGTTATGCAGGATGAGGATGTGACGCCAGCCCAAGAGGTGGCTGCCGCGTCAATCGAGGCGGCTTCTGGCACGGTTGAAGAGCTTCCTGATTCCGATCCTCGCGCCACCTCAGACACGGTTAAGTTGGCGAAGGCCTCCGAAGATGGCGCAGTTCTCGCGTTGGGCGAGGATTTCGGCTCCACGGACACATTTGCAGCACGGCTGGATACAGCGCGCACTGCCCCTGAAATAACCGGTGGAGGCCAAACTCCGTTCCCGGGCCGTCGCATGGTTGCCGCTTATGGATCGCCGGGGATTCCGGAACTAGGTGTGCTGGGTGAACAGGATTTGGATGACTCAGTGGAGCTGGTACAGGAGCTGGCCGAGCAGTACGAACCCTATTCGGACGAGCAAGTGATTCCCGCGATGGAGATCATTGCGACAGTGGCTTCGGCCGAACCTGGGCCAGATAACAACTATTCCACCGAGCTGGATCCCGAAGCACTCAGGCCATGGGTAGACCGGGCAGCCGAAGAAGGTATTTACGTGGTGATCGATCTGCAGCCGGGCATGTCCTCATTTAGCGAGCAGGCGAAGATCTACGAGGATCTCCTCAAGGAGCCGAATGTGGGTTTGGCGATCGATTCAGAGTGGAGGCTGAAGGACGGGCAGAAGCACATGGAGCAGATCGGTGCGGTGGACGCCAAGGAAATCAACGAGACCATGGAGTGGCTCGCGGATCTCACGGCGGAAAATGACCTACCTCAGAAGGTCTTCATTATGCACCAGTTCTCCATGTCCATGATCACGAACCGTCAGGACTTGGATACGTCCCACGATGAGCTGGCGATGGTGCTCCACGCGGACGGGCATGGCACGCCGGACCTCAAGATGGGAACATGGAATGCCCTGCAGCAGGACTTGCCTGAGGGGATCCGTATGGCGTGGAAGAACTTCTATGATGAAGACGATCCCACCTTTAGTCCCGAACAGACCATGGAAGTGGACCCAAAGCCTTGGTTCGTCTCCTATCAGTGACGTCACACTTCCACAGGGAATCGCGCCAACGCGCCGCATTAGCGTAGCCTATTATCTCAGAGGGACAGGTTGCTGACAGCGCTATCATCACCGGCGCTGGTGATGAGACTAGAGCCCTGAGATGGAACGGGGATTTTCATGGATAAGAAGGAACTCTCGAAGGAGTTTCGAGCACTCGTCGAATTCGCCAAGGGCTCCAAGGTAGCTGCCGGTTTCGCCTATATGGACGTCAATGGTGTGCCCGATTCGGGGCGTCCGCTGGAGCTGTGGATCAACTGCCGGATGACGCACGTGTTCGCGTTGGCAGACATGCTCGGGGTTGAGGGCGCTCGCGAATATCTGAACCACGGCATGAATGCCTTGACCAACTACTTTAGAGATCCGGTTTACGGCGGCTGGTACTCCTCTATTCAGCAGAATCCATCCGCCGACGGCACCGGCATCGCTGTAGATGACGGCAAGGCAGCCTACCAGCAAGCTTTCGTCATGTTAGCCGCTTCCTCCGCAGCGGCTGCAGGCGTTGAGGGGGCGCAGCCCCTCCTTGACGATGCGCTGAACGAACAGGTCAAGCACTGGCTAGAGCCGGGGACCGGCCGGGTCCGCGAATCGTGGAATCGCGACTTTACTGAAACTGAGAATTACCGCGGTATCAACGCCAATATGCACACGGTTGAGGGCCTGCTAGCGGCCAGTGATGTGCTGGGCGATCAGGAGCTTCTTGAGAGGGCCACGGGCGTCCTCAAGTTCGTTTGTGATCGTGCCCTAGAATACGGCTGGCATATCCCGGAGCACTATTCCTCCCAATGGGATGTCTTAGTGGATTACAACGTTGATCAGCCGGCGCATCCCTTCAGGCCCTTCGGCGTGACCCCGGGCCACGGCATCGAGTGGGCCCGTCTCATGCTTCACGCCCGCGGGTCCCGGAAGCAGCAGGGCCTTCCTGTAGACGAGTGGATGCTAGAGGCAGCAGAGCATTTGATTGCCACCGCAGTGATCGATGGCTGGGACGTGGATGGTGCCCCTGGCTTCGTTTACACAACAGACTTCAACGGCTCGGTAATCACTCACGAGCGGATGCACTGGGTGCTGTGCGAAGCGATCGGTGCAGGAGTTGTTCTGGCGAACACGCTGAGGGAAGAGGACCGTGGCGAGGATGGCGAGGCCATCGATATGCTCGTGGCTCAATGGTGGGACTACGCGAACGCCTATTTCCGCGAGGGTCCAGGGCGCTGGTTCCACGAGCTCGATAGGGAAAACAAGCCTTCCTTCATTACGTGGCCCGGCAAGCCCGATGTGTACCACGCTGCACAGATGACGCTTCTGCCCATGTTGCCCGTATCGCCAACGTTCGCCGCGGCAATCAGGGACGGGAAGGGCTCGCTCGCCTCCTGAGTAAGTTCGGGGGTTGGAGAGCGCGGTGTTCCCAAACACTGCCTCCCAGTGTCGCTACTCATTTAGATAGCTAACTCCACGCCACGTGGCAGGTAGAACACGAGGCTAAGCTATCTCTTGTAGCTCGGCGTCAGCGACGGGCCCACGGAGGACTCCACCTGCACGGTATTGTCTCCTTCGGAGGCAGTCTTCACGTCTGGAAGCGTGGGCCAGCGATGCAGCAGTGCGTTCCGGAAATCCATTCCCTTTGAGTGACTGGACGCATTCAGCGCGAAGCCACCAAGTAACAGAGCAAATCCCAGTATCGTAGCGACCACTCCTATTGTCCGGAAAGGGCTGAAAATCTCGCCTGCGCCGGAGTAGAAACCGCCGCCGGACATGGTGGAGAGAATCAAAACTGCAGGTCCAAAGGAAATGAGAAGGCCCGATGTTCCGGCGATGAACCTCCCGAAGGCAGATCCGTGTTGGCCGGTGTGATACACCAACAATGCGCGGATGGGCCTCGCGGCGTTCGGACTGTCCAGTGCGAGGCGTAGTTCGGCCCGCTCGGCTCGCTCTCCGAGCCCCTGAAGCAGTAGGCCAACGCTGGGCAATATCGCGGCCGCCAGTAGAAGTGCTACCAGCACCGCCATTCCGATGGTTGCAAGCTGCTGGGTAGATCCCTCTAGATCGGCCCGTCGCCCTAATTCCCATTGGGAAGGCGAGGTTTGCCGCGCGTCCGGGTACAGCAAGAAGGTCAGTAGATAGAAGATCGCCGGCGCCAGAATGAGCCCGCCGATTCCAAACCTATCCAGACGCTTCCCAAATCGCACGAACTGATGCCGTTGGCGCTTCTTGGCCCGCTTGTAATCCCTCATCGGATCTTGGCTGTTTTGCGGGATCCCAGCGCTTTCGAGCGTGTTTACGTCCGCCTCACGGGCGGCTTGCCACGCAGCTTCCTCATCCTCCGTGGTCCAGTGAGCGGCAGCCTCCAACCGCCGCCTATGCTGGGCTGGGCGCTGCACGTTTCGCAGATACCGCCACCAATAGACCATTCCAGCCACGGCTGCCAACCCGATGCCTGAAACGACCATACCTCCGGTGAATTCATCTGAGGCCGCGAAAAAGAAAAGTGGAATCAAGAGTATGGAAGCGACCAGGCTGAACATAATAAGGAGGCCTTCAAGGGCCGAACTGTCCTTGCGGACAACGCGCTCCACCTGGTGAGGCACCGGCACGTCGGTGCGGGGTGCTCCCGCCCGAGTTGCCGCCACAAGCCCACGGGCCGTTGCCACGTCCGCGTGTGACGATGCAAAACAGCCGGCAAACGCCGCGATAATTCCCACGCCGAACATCAACGCCAACCCGATGCGTGAAAGGAAATCGAACGCTTTCACAGTGTCCCAAACCGTCTCGGGCGCTACACCCAGGTCCAAGAGAAACGTTTCAAGGAAGCCCTCCTCCGCGGGCAGCCCCATCGCGAGCGTCAGCGCTAGCCCCGCGCCAAGTCCGAAGCCCAGCGGGACCATCGTATTCGTAAATGCCAACGCCAGTTCACCGGCAGGTGATACCCGATATTCGTGCCAACGAGCCATGCGGATACACTACCTGATGGGATTTTCAAGGACGACGGGACCTTCCGTGCGTACGGGACCTTTCGTGGCCGTTAATCCAGGCGAACTCGCTACGCGATGGGAGCTAGGACTAGTGTTAGCCGCTATGGAGCCAATTTTCGATGACGCTGGTGCATTACTCAGGCCGGAGCTACCGCCAGCCCTGCTGCGCGGTGAGAATGCCGGGGCTGTTTCGGCTGTGTGTGTGGTGTCCGAGCTTCGCGATGACGCGGGCAAGGTGGGCGTGACAGCGATTGACAAGCGGCCGGTGGATGGGCCATGGAAGGTTGGCAAGTACGGCCTTTATCGCGATGTTCAGACCGATCGGGCGAACCATGGCGGTCTCGATCGTGCGGTCTACGCCCTCTCGCAGGCCGAGGTTGAGGCGTGGCAGGTGATCCTTGGCCGGGCGGTTCCCCGAGGAAGTTTCGGTGAGAACCTGCGGGTCGACGGGCCGCTCGATGATCTTGAAATTGGTGCCGTTGTGCGCATTGGAGGCGTGGAGCTCGAGGCCACCGGGCCGCGGAACCCCTGTGCTACCTTCGCTCGCTGGGCCGGGCGGGACACAATGGTCAAAGACTTCAAGTTCCGTGGGCGTGGTGGTGTGATGTTTCGTGTGGTCAAGCCGGGCAAACTTGAGGCGGGCGATCGCTTGGAGATTGTGAGCACGCCCGGGCATGGGGTCAGTGTTGCTCGGTGGTTCACGTATGAGGCCCCGGAAGACGCGCGGGTGCTTCTGGCAGCGCAGGAAGCCGGCAAGGTCCGTATCGCAGATGCTGTCATGAAGTACGTCAATCCGGCGGCCGCCCGTACGCTATAGCCTGCGCAAGCTCAGACCCTGCATAATTTCGTGGTGGTGAGCGTTGCCCTTCCGGTATATTGCCCTAGGGCTTTTCATACGAAGTTTATGGGGGTGTTTAAGCGAGTTCCTCTGCCAGAGTTGCCTGAACGATTTGCAGCGCTTCCCTGACATCGATCTTCTTGGAACGCGCAAGGTGAGCCGCCGTGCTCACCATACTGTTGCCAACCTCGATGAGAATGTGGGCTCGGTCAGTCGCGTTGTCTTCTGATACTCCTTGGGCAATGAGACGCTGGGCAACTGCCTCCAGACCAGCGGCGCGGCTCTTGATAGACGCATCTAGCAGCCCCCGAGCGATCTCCGGGTAGCGCATGTAGATATCATGCGAGAGCTCTTGATTGGCCGGATCCCGATCAAATACCGTCATAGCTACTTCGAGGATGGACACCCATACGTCCTCCTCCTCTGGGCGCAACGCAAAGGAGCGGGCAACGCGCTGATCAATATCGTGAGGGATACCCAGAACTGCGGCTTCCTTCGTGGCGAAGTAGTTGAAAAACGTGCGCTGGGAGACTCCCGCTGCTTCAGCGATCCTGCTAACCGTTGCAGCTTCGAGGCCTTCAAGATGAACTAACTCGAGGGCGGCGCGGTGTAAAGCTTGAGCCGTCTGGCGCTTCTTGCGCTCGCGGAGGCCGCAGGATTCATCCGGATTGTCATTCATGCTCTGCTGTAACACTGCTTTCCGTATCTCAATCACTGGGCTCGAATGCACGGTGTCCTCCCATCCGAATCACTGCGGAGGATCCGCTCTCCTATTCTGCCTCAGTCACACGCTCATGCAATGTGAAGACGATCGCATAATTTGCATCTAATGAAACCTTGCACGTAGTGCAAACTGTGGACTATAGTCCTATGGTCGCCGCAGATCATTCTGCGGCTTTTGTTATGGAAAGAGGATTCATGAGTGATCGTACACGGGTGGATAAGGCCCCCGAGTTTCACCTGACGCCTGCCCAACTTCAGATCTTTGGGGGTCTCATGCTGGGAATGCTTGTGGCGTCTATTAGCCAAACAATCGTAGGGCCGGCGCTGCCTACGATTGTGTCTGAGCGTGGAGGCATGGAGCACTACTCGTGGATCGCCACAGGCGCGATGCTTGCTTCGGCGATCGTTGTACCGATCGTTGGCAAACTCTCGGATATGTACGGGCGTCGCGGCTTCTATATCGCGGGCCTGCTTGTTTTCATGACCGGCTCGGTCATGTCCGGATTTGCCAATAGTTTCTGGTTCCTTGTGGCTGCCCGCGCCGTACAGGGCTTAGGTATGGGAACGCTCCAACCCCTGTCTCAGACCATCATTGGGGACTTGATCCCTGCCCGGAACCGCGGTAAGTATCAGGGAATTATGGGCGCCGTCTTTGGTGTCACTTCAGTGCTTGGCCCTCTTGTTGGAGGTTGGATCACGGACGCGATGGGGTGGCGTTGGCTCTTCTTCCTGCCGCTTCCCCTCGGACTGATTGCCCTCTACTTCATCGTCCGATTCCTTCATATTCCGCATGAGGCAACGCGTACTAAGTTCGATACGTGGGGCGCCGCAACGCTCATTCCATCGCTTGTTCTCATCCTGTTGGCAACAACCTGGGGTGGTAACCTTTACGACTGGAACTCCACAACGATCATCGGAATGTATGTAGCGGGTGCCGTGTTCCTCGGTGGATTTATCTTCGCCGAACTTCGCGCGCAGGATCCGTTACTGCCACTGCGGATGTTCACGCAGAACATCTTCACGATGTCTGTGCTAGCAACCTTTATGCTCTCCGTCGCGATGTTCGGTGCAATCATGTACGTGCCCGTCTACGCACAGATCGTCTTGGGCGCCAGCGCTACGAACTCCGGCGTGATTCTCATGCCGCTTTCCATTGCCATGATCATAACGTCCATCATCGTGGGCTTCATGATCACTCGGACCGGCCGCTACAAGGGGTTCATGGTTTCAGGTCTGGCAATCCTCATTGGCGGATACGTTCTACTTGCCATGCTGGATGCGGATTCCTCCAAGGTGGCGCTCTCCGGCATCCTCGTGATGATCGGGTTTGCTCTGGGGCTTTCCATGCAGGTGTTCACTCTGGTGGTTCAGAACTCTGCTAAGAGGAGCGAGATGGGTATCGCTACCTCTGCGGTTCAGTTCTTCCGCAACCTTGGTTCCACCGTTGGTACGGCTATTCTCGGTACCGCAATGAGCTCCGGGCTTCAGGCGAACATTATGGGGCACCTGCCTTCTGAGATGCAGCAGCAGCTCGCGGAATCCGGCCAAACAATTGACGCTGGGTCCACATTGAATACGTCTGCCGTCGATTCGCTGCCCGCGCCAGTTGCCGAGGCCGTTCGATTGGGGATGGCTGATTCGATGCACACCGTGTTCATCACGGCAATCCCGTTCGTTGTGCTCGGGCTTATCTTCACGATCTTCATCAAGAATAAGCCGCTTCGTACCACAGTAGGAGAACCCGAGCCCACCGAGGATTCGGGAGAGACTTTTACAGACAACGAAAGCAGCGCTTCAGCTGGCCAACCAACGCATGGCGCCGGTGCTGGTATTCGGGGTGGGGACGATGAACTGAGCCGTGAAGAATACGGTGCTTTTCAAAGTACCCACATCTGATCGATCGCAAGTTACCGTACGATGAGAAAAGGGCGTGTCCCCGCAGATTGCGAGGACACGCCCTTCTTCTGTATTGGGATGAGGCTCCGGCTACTCTTCAGCCAAAATGGCGTAGATCTGGCGCCGTGCATCCTTCAGTGTTTCGATAGTTGCCTCGGTTTGCTTGGGTGTACCAGAGGTTGCAACCTGCCCGATAGCCTGCGCCAGTTCGGCGCCTGCTCGCGGTAGCCCAGCGGCCTTGTTGATCGCCTCGGCACTCGGCGTCTTCCAAGGCAAGGGACGCTCGGCTGCCTTCTTTGCGGCAACCTTTCCTTCTTCAGTCAGATGATAGGACTTGCGGCTGCCTGCCTCGGCCACTTCAACTAGTCCCTCGTCTGCCAACATTTGCAGCGTGGGGTATACGGAACCTGGGCTCGGCTTCCAAGTGCCGCTTGATCGGTCTTCAATCTCCCGAATTATCTGGTAACCGTGCATCTCGCCTTCGGAAAGAAGGACCAGAATTGCGGAGCGAACATCGCCGCGGCCCGCACGTGGCCCGCCGTGCCCATGGCCATGAGGACCGTGGCCATGGGGCCCGTGCCCGTGCGGCCCGCGAGGCCCGCCACGGCGTCCGCGTGGGCCAAACGCTTCACGCATCATGTTGAAGAACTCGTATGGGTCGGTCGGAAACTCCTCTGGACC
>OMJG01000753.1_pt1 | contig 22357 bp, 21 predicted proteins | sample 1646431 | NCBI WGS metagenome assembly OMJG01 (sample SAMN03771674, study PRJEB25209) | food metagenome | isolation source: Cotija cheese | place: Mexico:Jalisco,Michoacan | collected 2011-12-12
ATCTCGGATTATGCCCTAGAAATAAAGCGGTCCGGATTTTCAGTATACGAGCAATCTGAATATCATAGCTGAATAACTTATAGGTACCTTTTATAACTATTTTAGCACTATCAAACACTGTAATATCAAGCGCCAAACTCATACTATTAGCCTCTCTTCTTTGAATGTCACATCCAGCTGTGCATTTTCATCTAAATAAGCCAATAGAGTTGATGTACCTTCTGGTACTCTTAGATAGTTGTTAACTGAAAAGTCTGCTAATTGACTAACATCACTGAACGTGCCATCTGTGTTATACACTCTTGCGTACTGGTCTTCTGGATAAGAACTAACGATTAACCTCTGGTTATCAGCTAGATATAAGCTAAATTTAGCTTTACCAACCACTGCACCATCTTGGATAATCTGCCATTCTGGGTAGACGTTGCATCTACCTGTGATAGTTATCAAGGATGGGCTACCTGATTGAACGCCATAATATTCACTGTTGTTGTCTAACGTGATCGCTTTTTCACGCCCTGTTACATTGCTTTCAAAGTAAACAAATCCATATTTAGTAGCCATTTAAACCTCCTATTCATATCAAATATGTACACCCAAAAAGGGTATTGTATTATCCTGCTGTTGTTGTAGATGGTTGAGCATCTTCCACTTCATAAACCGCATTATCGAAATCAGTCTTATCTTTGCGCACTTGTAACTTATTAGCTTCATACAAATCTTGATTCTGGATTGTCATGTTGCTTGATGTTCCTGAATCTGAAACATTAGCGCTAAAGTAAGCAATTGCTTGACCATCTGTTGTTTGTGAAGTTGCGTTGATTGATACACTTTTATTAATTGTCATTATTTAATTTCCTCTTCTTGTTCTGACTGTGCTTGTTCTTTTGCTTGATATTGCGCTACAACTGACTGTAACTGTGCGTTAACGTAAGTTAGATTAGTCAGTTGTTGCAGTAAATTGTTAATTACGTCTTCCTGTCTTGGTTGCATTTTTTACCTCTCTTACAACATGCTTAATTTGTTTAACATTGTGTACAAACTATAACTTTTACCTTTGACATAAAATAGAACATCATTTGTGTCGTCAGTACCAAAGCCAGCCTGTGATGGTGTATCAAAGAAGCCAAACCATTTATGCCCGTTTGATAATGTTGCTCCTTGGATATGCAACGCTCTTCTATCTGTAGAACTAAATTGTTGTGCTACGTCAAAACCACCCTCAAAGTAAGTTGGTTGGTGCCACGTCATGATGTCTTCAACATGCCACCCTGCTTTACGTCCCTTATATCCTGCTACTAGGCTAGAATCCCATGACATTTTCATATCATAAGTACCTACACTGTTAGTTACACCGAAACCAATACCATCGCCACCTCTAATGGTGTTAGAACTGTCTGAGTTTAAGTCATAGTCTGAATCTCCTGGCTTAGATGTATGCCATCCAGCTAGTTTAATCATTAGATAGTCTACGTTGTCATGCTCTGGCATTGTTTCATGTTGGAATGTACCTAGATACTCATTTGATGAGCTAATCAATTCAATCTGCCCGTTTAGGACGTTTGTAGTACCTAAAGCACCATCTAACACTAATCCATCTTGATTAAATTGAGCTGTACTACCTTGTGATGTACTAATAGTCATGCCTATTGGGCTAATCTTCACTGACTGATATAACCCATTCCAGTTTGACTGGATGAAATTAGAAACATTACCAGTTAACTTAGCCACGTCTAGGGTAGCTATTTTAGCGCTGGTAATTGTTGCATCACCAATCTGTGCGCTACCTATAGCACCGTTAGCAATCATTGCTGATTGTATCCATGCAGTACCCTTAATTTGAGTATTGGGGCTATCAATCGTCACATTTTTACTGATAATGCTCATTTGAGATGCATTACCAACAATGCCACTAGTAATTTTGCTGATATTATCAGTGATACCAATGCTCCAGTTATCTTTTAGAATTGATAATACTGTATCTGAATCAGTTTTAGTATTTATCTTTGCAATGAGTGAGTCACTGGTTTGAGTGATAGTTGAGTTAACTCCATTGACCGCACTAGATACTGAACTTGTTGTAAAGTCCTTAGAACTCTGCAACGTGTTTGAATCTCCGTTAGTACGGTCTGATATTTCCTGCGTAATCTGGTTAGCCGTTTGAGTCTGTTTAGATTGCAATCCAGTGATATTATTCGTCGCAGTACTTAATGTACCCTCAGCCGTTTGCACCCTTGTAGTTAAGGAATTTATCGAACTACCTTGGCTTGAAACAGTGTTAGTTATCCCATCTATTGTCACTTGTTGTGCAGAAAATTTATTGTCTGTATCTTCTGGAGCGGGTGTCCAATCCGTTGGTATATTGCCAATCTCAACCTTAGTTCGTATATCGGTATATTTAAACAAGCTAATACGGAAATAGAATACTCCTGTTGGAATAATTTTAGGATATACTCCTTTGGTAATAGGAATATTAGCACTAACGGAAACAAAGTTTTTATTTGCATCATAGTACACTATTCTTCCAGCTAGAGTGGTTGGCGCGCTAAAATCAGTATCTAATATTGAAACAATAATTGTGCTTCCTGACGTTACAGCGAAATAGTTTGGGTTGTAAGCGGTCAATCCAGAACCCGATGTTTTTATAGTTCCGTCTTGTTCAATATACTTTGTGTCGATTTTATTAGTTAATGACCAATAATTGCGACCGCCTACCGATAAATTATTAACTTTGGTATTGATATTAGAGACGCTGGTTGTTACACTGTCAACATTTAATTGTACCTGCGCAACCTTAGCTGTATAGTCAGACTTTGCAGTGTCTAAATCCGATTTAGTAGCCCGTAATGTGATGGCGTTGGCGTTTTGAGATATCTTTGTTTCCGCGGCGGCTACTCTGTTATCATTTGAAGTCTTATACGATCCAATTGTAGTAACAGCAGAATTCGCGGTTTGTTGCGCGTTAGAAACGTCCGTTGACAACTGTCCGGTTTTAGCATTGTAATCTGTTTGACTAACCTTAGTTGTAACATCTTTAGCTGTCTGAATAATATCGGATTGCGCCTTAGTTATACGTCCATCTGCGTCAGTTTTATAAGCGTTTAGACTAGTATTTGCTTGGTTTGCTGTTAGCTGTGCTTTAGCAGTTGCACTATCTACGTCCTCTGGAGCAGGAGTCCAATCAGTTGGTATGTTTCCAGATTCCAACTTAGGTAATTTAACATATACATCCAAAGCTGTGTTAAGACTATTAAAATAGATAATAACTGGATTACTTCCATTAGCCACACCATTTGATGATATTCTAGTCCAATCACTTGGAACATTTCCTGTAGGGCTATTAAAAGGCGTTGAAGCCTCTACCCCTATATGTTTATCAGAATATACACCAGTTCCTTTTATATCAAAGCTCAATGACCACGACTGACCCTTAGCTACTACAGATTGACTAAAATATATACCGGCGTTACCAGAACCACCCTTTGGTGAAGTTATATGCCACATATTAGTTGTGGCGTCATAAGCTACTTTAGTGGTGGTTGTGGCGGTGTTATTACCGTTAGTAAAAGTCAATAGTTTAGAATTAACTAATAAGTTTCTACTACCTACAGCCAGGTTATCAACCTTTGTAACAGTTGCATCGAACCCATCAGCACGTTGTTGCAGTGTACTAATTGAACCTGATTGCTGACCTTGAACAGTCTGTAATTGGCTGACCGTTTGCTTGGTACCATTCGCGTCAGATTCAATCGTATTCATTCTAGAATCTTGTTGGCCATCTTTTTGATTGATAGAAACGATATCCTGTTTGGATTGATTAGCTGTTTGCGTAACCGAGTTGACATCAGTAGTCAATTGACCAGTCTTGGTGTTGTAATCGGTTTGGCTAACTTTAGTCTTCAATCCATCTACCGCTGTTTGTGCAGTAGTTTGAGCTGTACTGATACGACCATTTGCGTCTGTTCTGTAAGTGCTAAAATCAGATTTTACTCCAGACACAGATGTTTCAATGGTACCCATACGTGTATCTTGTTTACCATCTTTAGTCTGAATATCAGTGATTGATTGCTTTGTTCCATTTACATCACTAGTGATTTGGTTAATCTTATCAGATTGACTATCTTGCGTTGTCTCGATGTCACTTATGCTTTGCTTAGTTCCATCAACATCACTTGATATACTATTGATCTTAGAAGCTTGGCTTGTGGCTGTTTCTTTGATATCCACAATATCCGTAGCCTGTGAATCGGTGGTCTGCTTAACCTGTGTATATTTAGTGGTTAAATCACCTGTCTTAGTGTCATAATCAGTCTGCGATACCTTTGTTGCAACCTGTCCCAAAGCGGTTGTTGCGTCAGTTTGGGCTTTAGAAACCTTGCCATCGTTAGTCGTCTGATACTGCGAGATGGTTTCTTTAATTTGGTTATCTTTAGTCGTGTAGTCTAAAACAACGTCTTCTGGAGCTGGAGTCCAATCAGTCGGTATAGCACCTATTTCTAACTTAGGTAATTTAATGTATACATCTAAAGCAACGTCAATACTATTAAAGTAAATAATAATTGAATTTGTTCCAGCAGCTCTTCCTGTTGATGATACACGTGTCCAATCAGAAGATACGGAACCTGTATACTTATTGAAAGATGTTGAGCCTTCAATACCAAACTGTGAATAAACTCCAGTTCCTTTTATATCAAAACTAAAAGCCCATTGTTGTCCTTTTGTAATTATATTACTGACATTATTATCTTGACTAAAATAAATACCAGCATTACTAGAACTACCCTTTGGTGAAGTTATATGCCACATATTAGTGGCACTATCATATGATACCTTGGTTGAAGTAGTAGCTGTATTCGTTCCCACACCCCATGACAATTTTTTTGAGTTTAATATATAGTTCCTACCGCCAACACTAAGTGCATTAATGGTGTCGTTAATATCACTCTTAGCTTGATTGACTGCATTAGTGGCTTTTGTGTCTAATGCACTAACTGCATTCTGTCGATTAGTTACTTCTTCTGTTAATACATTGAGCACGTCTGCCTTAGCCGTGTTGGCGTAACCTTGCGCCTTAGTATCTAGAGCGCTTACTGCTGATGCTCTATCTGATGCTTCCTGAGCTATGTCGTCTGTTACTGACTTCTTAGCATCTGCTATATTTTCATTAGCTGAGTTCAGTGTGTCTTGTGCAACTTGTGCTGTATTAGCTTTAGCATCACTTAAGGCTTTATCAGCCATTGCTTGTGCTTTATTGTTGAAATCACCATCTTTAACAGCTAAATCAGCTTGTTCTTTAGCCACCTGATTAATTGTTTCGTTAATTTGGGTGTTATTATCAGCAATGGCTTTGTCTGTGTTATCAGAAGCTGTCTTGATAGTCTCTTCAATTCGATTGCTTAAATCTGGGTCAATTTTTAGTACCCAATCTTCGCCATTGTAGGAGTAAATTAGGAAGTCATTACCATCTTTAAGGAATACCGTATCACCCTTTTGTGGGTTAGCAGGCATAGGGTCACCAGCATTGATATAACTAAAAGGGGTTAAGCCATCACTTGATAATTGAGCACCACCAAAGCCATAAGTAGCATTGTCTGCCACATGTGTTAGCTCTTGTTCAATCTTATTTAATTTTCCGCCTGTGATTATGTCGCCATGTTCCCATTCCGTTGGTTGGTATGCCAAATTATCACCTCCTTTATTCAATACTTGTTATGTCTACTTGTGCCTCATCAACGTAAGGCTTATTACCGTTTTCATCGTCATAAGCAACGCCCATGAATCCAAATCCATATTTCATGTTTGCATCTGTTACACCATCTTCTGGAGCACTTGTGTAAGCTGTTGCTGTGTTGCCTTCTTCTAATTTAAAGTGCCTGAATCTAAGTGTTTGACCCTTAACGAATCCTGCTGTATCACTTGTTGCCGTTGCATTTAATCGAATGTAAAACTTGTTTAATGTAGTACCTGTTAGGTTAGGGATACTAAACGTGTAAACTGCTCTAGTCCACGTGTCGTTATTAATTTTTGTGGTAGGTGAGAATGTATTACTTACCCTAAATGCCACACTTGGTGCGGTACCTTTTACATCGACTGAAATTGTGTACGTCTTATCAAAGCTAAGTACTGAATCAGACATATTGGCATAAGCTTCTGCTAATCCGTAGTACCATTCTGTAGAACCTGTACCCGTGTAATTCAATGTAATAGCATCATTGTCATATGAAATAGTTGAGTTGATATTATTATTTGTTACACCACTTAGGTTAGGTCTAGCACTTGCTGATGCATTTTCAGCTGATGATTGAAGAATTAAGTTCTGATTAAAGTCACCTTGTTCATTAAAAAAGCCTGAGCCATAAATAGCTAGACCTGTATCAATGTTATATGTCTTATATCTACCTTGTCTGTTGTTATACCAAGGGTTAATGAACTCTATTGTGAACTGCTCTACCAATCTATCAACTTGTATTACTGTAGAACCGCCTACCTCAGTCTTAGTGAGTGAAGTAAGTCTTGCATCACGATGCCAAGTATCTGCACCTGTGTTGTACAGCAATGTTAATGGCTGAAATGATAGAAATGTAGCAAATTGACTGAACGTCTGATAGCTTCTACTTTCAACATCACCAAACATAATGTTTAATTGCATCTGTCCTTGCTGAATATTTATTTTAGTTGCTTTAAAATAACTTTCATATTGACTGTAAGTGTTTGTAAACACCGTTCCCAATCCTGTTGGTGTGTTACCAAATAAATTTTCAGAATTTAAATCAACACTTTCACCACGTGCGTTATTTAGCACGAACATACTCATATGTACTCCTTTCTAAAACCCGCCCCGAAGTATTGTGTATTTAATGGCGAGTTTTTGGTTTAATTAGCTGATCTAACCGCTCTAGCAATCACAGCTTTAGAAAACTTATTCATAGCAATATCATCTACTGACTGGTTAGCCTCTGTAGTTTGACCTAAGATGCCCGCCAATAACTCAACAACACTATTTAGAGTTTTATTAGTAGCCTCAATCATATTTGATAGATTGTTATCTGAACTTTCAGCAACATTTGTATTAGAACTAGTATTTTGTGCAAAATGAGTGACTGTTTCACCCAACAATTCCATTGCTCGAGATTTTTTAGACAAATCCCAAGGAATTACCGCCTCTGTCATTCCACCCTCTGCAATATTTGCTATATGTGGTGTGTTGGTGATAGTGCCGTTTGCGTAGCCATGTCCTTGACCTAAGAATGATAAATTAGATCCATAACGATTTTTCGCATAAGCTAAACCAGCTAGCAAAGAATCATAACCATTAAATGGATTGCTGTGTCCTGGGAACTTATAGGCATTAAATGTAGCACTAATGACTTGCATCAACCCCTTAGCTAGGTTACCTGATGCGTTGTTAACGTCACCAATGTTACCCTGTACAGCCTTCTCGTTACCACCTGATTCAGTTTGAATCTGACGTAACACCTTATCGACCATTGAAGAACTTGTTGAAAGTCCGTTAGCCTTTAAGGCATCTACAACCTGTGAATGCCATCTAGTAACGCCTGCACCACTTGGTGCACCTTTTCCTCCGCCTGCATTTCCACTTGATTCAAACCCAGACTTGAGTTTTGACAGCATCTTACCAAAGCCATCTTCGATACTCGTTTTAACCATTCCACTAGATGAGTTGTGACCTGTATCACCGACTTCTAGTTTATTGACATCAAAGATCTTAGACGCCATATCAGTTAATGTTTTAACAGGATTGGTTAATTTTTCCATTGCTTCACTAGTCGCATCTGAAACATCATCCCAAATATCAGAAGCGCCCTTAGTCATAGAAGATAAAAATGATTCAATCGATGATGTACCCTTAGCGTACCCTGGTAATGTTTTGCCTAAACCGCCTTGGAATAGCTTAGCTGTATCATTAGCATTTAAAATTTTGTCACCAGGGTTAAGATTAACAACCTGAGCACCGTTGGTACCTAGAAAATCAACTTTACCCGAGTAAGGAGAATACCTTGCTTCAACCCCAGCTTCACCGACAAGCGCTTTTCCACCGGATACGCCTCGAGAACCAGTAGCGAATGCTTGCATCGTAGCAGGCTTATATCCAAAATCACCACCACTTTTAACATCAACGCTTTTAATACCAAATCCTTTGACTAAGCCATTAAAGAAATCGCCTAATCCTTTCCAAATGCTGTGCGTTCCTTTGGCTTGCTTTGAAGCAGCTTCCATAGAACCGTTAGCTTGAAGAACAGCCTTATTAACTACGCCGTTACCTTGTTTACCAGCAGCATCAAGGACGCTATCTTTTTGTTTATATGCCTTATCAACAACTTCATTTCGCTGTTGCGTTGCAGCATTTGATGTTTTGTTTCTCTGACTAGTTGCCTTACCGACAATATCATCATGTTGTTTATTTGCTGAATCAACCGTCTTATCTCTTTGGTCTTTAGCAGCTTTAACCGTTTCATCATGTTGCTTGTTAGCTGAATCTCTAACATTTTTACGTTGGTCTTTAGCCCATTGACTATTCCCTTTGAATTGATTTTCAGATGCTTTTATCGTGTCATCACGTTGCTTATCAGCTGCATTTTTAGCATCTTTGTACTGATTTTTAGCAGCGTTAACGACGTTATCACGTTGTTTGTCAGCGGCTTTAGTAACCTTTTTGAGTTGTTCATCAGCAGCCTTTTGTGCAGCAGCCAGCTTTTTGTCAGCGTACTTTTTAACGTTGTTATATTCTTCTTTAGACTTAGAAGTAATATCCTGTAACTGTTTATTAGTTAGCCGTCCTTTATCCTTGGTTAATTTATCCATCAACTTTACTTGCTCGTTGTTAGATAACTTAATTTTCCCGGTCAAAGTTGTGTGCAGTTTAGCTTCTTCAACAGTTGTTTCAGTTGCGTTTTTGACAGTTAGTTTATTAACAGCCTTTTTCTTAGCCTGATCGTCCTTAGCAAGTGCTTGCTCTTTCTTTTTATAGTCCTTTTGAACTTGTAAAGAATTTTCTCCATACTTAGCAGCATCTTTAGCAATAATGCTATCCCATTTATTGCTGTCTTTTTGCTTAGTTTTATTATATGAAGTTTCAAGCTTTTGGCGTTGCTGTGAATAATATTTTGTCAGTGCTGTTCTATCAGATTGACTTAGTTTTTCAACACTATTAGCCTTTTTACCTTCTTCTTTGATAGTTTTTAATCTATCTTGATATTCTTGTTCAGTAAGATAACCGTTTTTCTTTAATAGCTTAATATCCTGTAAATCTTGCTTTTGCTTTTCAGAATAATATTTTTTAGAAGCTTTATTCAAATCTGAATAAGCATCCTTAGCATCAACTTTCGGTGCTTTGATAGTTATCTTATTATCTGAAAAAGCCTTTTTTAATGCTTTATTAAGCTTTTTCGTAATTGATTGAGCTGTCTTAGTACTTCCTAACGAATCACCAATACCCGCGCCGATTGCAGCACCAGCCATTGTTCCAGCCCCGGGGATAATACTTCCTAATATAGCTCCGATACCACCGCCTATGACAGCGCCGGCACCCTTAGATGCAGCACTGATTTTATCACTAGACTTTTTAGAACTGATAGCATTTGCGATACTTCCACCTACATCAGCTGCAGTTAATGCTATACCTAATCCTGAAACAACCTTACTGGCAACACTAGCGACTTTTGCTCCAGTAGATACTGTTGCTAATCCGCCTCCTGCTCCGGCAGCTCTTGTAGTTGCAGCAGTTTCAACCATCGTAGTCGCAGCGCCCGCTTTACCACCTACTGAACCAGTAGCGTTGGCAGCTGTATTTAATGCTGCGGTTGTTTTTAAGACACCGTTAAATTCTTTATAAGTGCCAATAGCTGTTTTAATCCAACCTATTGTGTCACTTATCTTTTTAAAAGCCCATATACCAGCAAAAACCTCTGCAAAGGCTTTTATTTGACCAGTATGTGTGCCAATATACTCAACTAAGCCAACTAACTTATCGCCTACCCAAGCTACGCCGTCAGCTATTTTCTTTAATCCATCTTGGCCTTCTTTTGAATTGAAGGCTTTAGCCATTTTAACTGCGGCTTCTGATATAACTGGCAACATTTGTTTACCAATCATGATCACAACAGCTTGTCCAGCCTGGCTAAACTGTTGCAATTCAGCTTTAACAGTTGTCATGTTCTTCTTAGCTAAGTTAGCTACATAACCTTGACCATCTGCTGATTTTTCAACTTTTTTATTTAACTCATCTAATTCTTTATTGTTTTGAGCTAAAATAATACCAGCTTGTTGACCGGTAGTACCGAACAAACTATTAAATACTGAGTTCTTTTGAGCAGTACCCATATTCTTAGTTTTTTCGTTAATAACGCCCATGATAGTTGTCATATCACGCAAGTTACCATTTGAATCAACTAATTGACTACGACTAATACCCAATTTACTGAGCATATCGCCGGTACCGCCAGACTTAATTGCCTGTATCTTACCATTCAATTTTTCAATTGCTTCTTGCTGCGTTTTAATGGCAGATGCAGCTGATTTAGAACTCTTTGTACCAGCTTTTTCAGCTGCTTGATAGTCCGCTATCTTTTTCTGATGGTCTGCTATCTTTTCATTTAATGAATCAATTGAAGCAGCAGAACCTTTTTGTGCAGCATCTTGATCAGATAATGCACCAGTAATAGAGTTAATAACCTTACGTAAACCAGTACCGGCTTTATCGGCTTCAAGACCATGGTTAGAAAGAATACCCATGGCGGCAGATGTTTCGGATAGCTTAAATCCCGCTGAATGAGCAGAATCACCAACGTATTCCATTCCCTTACCAAGAGATTGGAAGTCGGTGGCTGTCATATCAGCTGCATAAGCTAACTGGTTAACAACTTCTTTGGTGTTTTTAGTCATCTTAGCAGCGTTATCGGTACGCATGCCGTATGCATCAACAACCTGAGAAGTAACACTCAAAACATCATTAAAATCATCGCCTGAGGCTACTGATGCTTGTAATTCAGACTTCATTGCACCAAGAGCTTCAGCTGAGGTGTAACCACGCTTGATTAACTCTTGATATCCTTCAGCAATAGCCTGTTGTGACTTACCATACTGAACGGAATACTTTGCGCCATCTTTTTGCATCTGATTGACATTTTTTTGAGCTTCAGCAGCTTTTTCACCACCTGTTGTAGCCAAATTTAATGTCTTAACATAAGATTCTTGAAGATTAGTAGCAGCTTGAGCACCCTTAATTGAAACAGCACCAATACCAACAATAGCAATGCTACTACTGTATGCCATGTCTTTGATTTTCTGACCTGCGGTACGAAACCCGTTTCCCATCTTTTCAGCAGCACGGTAAGCACCGTTAGCTCCGCTTGCGTACTTGCTTAACCCATAAGGATTAGCACGGTTAACTTCTGCTTGAGTTAACTTCAACTCATTTTTCATATTGGCAACGTTTGTTGCCGTTTCATTTACTCGAACAGCTTGCCTTTTGTATGCATCACTAGCTGAGCCGCTTGCTTGTTCAATTTTTTTCAGCTCTTCTGATTGCTTAACATACTGTTGGGAGAGGTTTGATAGCGAGGCTTTCATATTATTAGCGCTAGTAATATTAGCTGCTCTAGTATTATGCTCTGCTTTCAAACGGTTGACATACGAATCAGAAACTTGATTCATCTGCTTATATTCTTGTTGCAACTTTGCTAATCCACTGGTTTGATACTCCATTGATGATTTAGCACGTTGTTGCTGAGACTCTAAGCTAGCTAACTTTTGATTAGCCTGTTGGATGTTTCTTTCGTATTTTAAAAAGGACTCGGCACCTTCTTTTGTAGAGGTGTCTAAGCCCTTTTGACGTTGTTGCAATTCAGTTATTTTGTTTTTCTGAGCTTCCATTTCTCGGCTCAGACCGTTGTATCGCTCTTGCGATGCTTTTAAGTAATCGCCCGATGATTTAGCCGCTGCCTCTTGAGCTTTCCAAGCGTTTTTAACAGAAGTAACAGCATCGTTCAAACCACGTAAACTATTAGTCGCTTTTAAAGTGTCTAAAGCAATAGACGTGGCCATCTCCGCCTGAATTCGTTCAACCATTTACTCTCCTTCCCCCGGTATATTCAACCCCATTTGTTTAGCAATAGCTAATGGATCACCAGCACGTTTATCAGGCTCTTTTGCATTAAGCATATTCATGAATGAAAAATATTCCTGATTATCTAAATCACTTGGCAAAATACCGTATTCTTTAAAAAGTTGTTTTTTTAAATAACGCACCTCTTCAAGTTGGTTCTTCTTGTCGAATACTTCCCTTCTTATTCGACCAAATCTTCTTTTGGGTCTTCTTCATTTACCTCTTCTTGACTTTCAGAAGCAAGCTTAACAAGATTTTCGTATTCTTCTTCGCTAATGCCCATCATCATCAGTTCTACATATTCATAAGCATCTGAAAATTGTTTAGATGATACACTATGGGTTAGTTCGTCCATTTCTTCGTCAGAAATACCAAAAATTGACTTGATTACGTCCATCTTAATTTTGCTAGATTTCAACTCATTTTTCTGGATATCAATAAACTCCATACCCTCAGTATCAGCAAGTTCACCGAGTTTTATGCTGTTTTCAATCGCTTCTTCTCGCAAACCAAATGTCTTTTTTATAGATACCGTCTTGCGAATTCCGAACTTATTCAACTTAATTTTTTCTGTATTAACTGCCATGATCTAGGCTCCTTTTATTTTGATATGTACGGGTAAAATTACCCTAAATTTAGTTACAAAACGACGTATTTTTTTAGTGACAAAGTTACATTTTTTCAAATTAAAAAATGAGAACTTACAAAAAAGTTACAAAAATTGTGTAACTTTACGAAAAAAATGTAACTTCTGTATCCCTTGACAGGCATAGTCCCAAAAGCAAAAAGTTACAAAGTTACATAAAATACTATATAAATATATATATATATTATTACAAGGTTTAAAGGTAACTATGAGTAACTAAAAATGTAACCCGCCCATTTTCATGTACTGTTTATTTCAAAAGCGAGTTAAAAAATACTAATTATTGACCTGTTGTGCCATCAGTTGGTTTTGAATAACCAGGGAAAGTTTCTGCCATTAATGCATCAAGAGTAAAGCCTTCTACCAAATCAGATGCAACTTGGTATGGCTCACCCCCGAATTGAGTATCAACAACGGGATTCATTGTCGTTAAAGTCATAACGTCGTTTGAATCAGTTTCGTTGTTAGTGTTTGTACCCAACGTCTTGTTTCCTTCGATCATTGTCCCGTTAGCAAAGGCATAATAGATTTTATGTTGCTTATCCAATGTTTGTGTCACAGCGATCGCCGCTACGTGCGCTTCTTTTTCACCATCAACAAAGCCTTTGCTCGTTGTTTGGATTTTACCAAGCAGCTTTTGCTTAGCTTCAAATCCTAGATCAAGCATTGTAAATTCGGCTGTTGGATATGAACGAGCCTTAGTTGAACGTTTGGCCTTATTGTTTGAGTATTGCAAAGTTGGTGCAGTACCCAAGTTCTGAATTTGAATTTGAGTAGCACCTTCAGCAGTGGCATCTTGATGGCCGTCTGCTTCATAGATACCTGTGTCGCTCAAACCATCAGCGCCTTTTATTAATTGACCTGTTGCATTGTCAATTAATCCGAAATATGAGGTAACAATACCTTGTGTTGCCATGAATTAATCCTCCAAAATATAATTTTTTTCAAAATAAAAGACCTTAGTGACTTGATTAGTCTTCGGGTCATTGGTATGTGATTTAGATTGGGTTGTTTGCCAATCGTTTTGTTCTAATAGCCTTGCTAATGATATTTCTGTATCAAGAATTGGTTTGGTAAAGTTAATTCCGTAAAATATCTGTACTTCAACACCATAATTCATGTTTCTAAAACGGTTGTTGGCTCTCTTGTCCAAGTCATGAACCGTTTCGGTCACAAGAACTACTGTTGAGGTGACATTTTCGAGATATTCTTCATCGATACTTGTTACAAAAACAACATCAGCAAAACTCATTGCTTCTATGAGTTCTTGAACTTCAAAAATGGGTAGTATCATCAATTACCACCTTTCAAAAGTCGTTGATATTCAGCATATTGAGCCGCTAACACAGCTTGTCGAGAACTACGCCTAGCATCTTCAACAAAGTGATCACCTGGAATAAATTTTGTCCCATCATTTAATAATCTTGCTATACGACCATGGTTTATACCTTTTTTAGTAAAACCAACTAATGAGGTACCATCACGAATGTAATCAATATTTGTTCCAGAAACTTCAATTGAATCAGCCAAGTGAGTTACCTTACTAGTGTCTTTATGATTTTCATCATAATGTTTATCTTTAGTAATCTCATGGAGCCTTGTTTTGTAGACTTCCGCTCCAACTAACGTAATTTTTTGTCTCTGCTTAACGTTAGGAACTAATTTGTTCACATCACGTAGCCATTGATCTAAAGCATCATCAAGTTCCATCAAATGCCCCCAGTGGTTCTTTAGTAATAGTGATGTAGTCAAACGAAACCGGTGTATTACTTTCATCAGATGAAATATATTTGATGTCGTGAACCTTACCAGTTTTTACGAAGCGAACTTTCAAGTTCTCTGTAAGGCTCTCATTGTGCCGTACAGAAATTATTTTAGTTTCTTGTATACTTGTACCAAAAATAGAATCAGATTGCGTAATCGAGCGACTACGTGGCGCATATCGCATTTGGCTAGTAGAGGACACGAAGCTAGGTACTTTTTGTCCTGTGTTTTTGTTTAAAACAGATTTAACAGTTCCAAACTCAACTTTTCCAATAAAATTACTTGGTTTTAATTTTCCGCTAACCATTAGTTCCGACCACCTTCCATCTGATTTTGTTCAGCATGTACTGATAAGACTTAGGATAAGCAATTTGTTGACCAGATAAAGCACCACGATTATAGTAATTGAAATCAACTAATGTTCTAACTGCTTGATTGAATATTGGTAATTTGCGATATATTTCAATATCGATAGTACTGTCGATTGAACCGCGAGCATCTTCTTCAGCATATCCAATCAAACTCTTAAGAACATCATCATCACCATCAATAGCTAAATAGTCTTGCATATCACCAACTGTGACACCTGTTGATGTTGAAGGCGCACGAGGTGAATTTGTTTCATCTGCCATGAATTACTCCTTATTCGCCACTGCCAGATGCAGGAGTAGCTGTGTTAGTAATAAAGTAACCAGCTTTGTCATCAGCTTGCTTAACGCCAAATCGGAAAGCAGCACCTAGGTAACGGCCATAAATTTTGCTGTCTTCCCAAGCCAAAGTAATTTCTTGACGGTTAGGGAATAGAACACCACGCTTTGTGTCACCGATAAATGCTTTTTGGTCACCAGCGTTACCAAATAGTTCATCACCAATCACATAAACCGGTACTCCCAGCAACGTCTTTCCGGATGCTTGTGCTAATGATGCAGTTGATTCTTGAAGTAAGTAACGTCCGTTCTTATCTTTCAATGTGTCAACGGCATTGTAGAATGATTGGCTAGCAATAATAACACGTGCATAAGCTGGATCTAAATCAACATTCAAAATGTGCTTTACTTGGTCAGCTAATGTATCACTCGTAGTTGACTTAGCAGTAAATGCTTGCAAAACTGGTGCAATCAAGGCGTTATAAGTGTTAACCTTCTTTTCACCGATTGATTGACCAACCAATGCTGTCAAATCGACTTGTGTGTCAGCAATTGATTCTTCTGAAAGAGGAATTGCACCACGATAAGTATCGACAGACCAGTCTACTTCCTTGAAAGTAGGTTCAGCTAAAGCTGGGTTTTCTGCTAATTCCTTAACAGAATTGAAACGATCGGTTGCACGTTGCAGAATAGGATACTTACCACTTGGAGTAGTAACTGGTGTCTTGTTAACCAAAGTTGACAAGTCAACAACTGAGTTAACTTCAGCAGATGGATCATAAATAATTTCCTCTGGGATTAATACACCAACTTCTGACGATGTTACCTGTGAAGCAACTGCATCAGAAATTTTTGCACCACGCGAATGAATGAAATCATTAATACCTTGCTTTTTTGCAGCAAGTTCAGCGGCTTTATTGTCCAAAATATTAGTCTTTTTACCAGGCTTTTTAGGCTCTGGCTCAACGTCTTCAAAGCTCTTGAGTTGAGAGTTCAAAATATCACGGCGTGTCTTAGCGTCCGTTAAGTCATCTTGAGCCTTCTTAATATCTTCTACTGAAGCAGAATCATCTTGAACCATGTTGTTCAATTTAGCATTCAAATCAGATGCCTTGGTGCTAGCGTCACGGAATGCCGCTTGTAGTTGTTCTTTAGTCATATTTTTCTCCTTATTTACGTAAAATAGCCAACTTAGCTTGCACGAGTTTGTCGTGTTCACTTGGTTGACTATCAGTTGCGTTAGTTTTCAATTTTTGATTTTCACCAACCAAATCTTTGATACGATTGATGATTTTGCGAGGTAGTACATCGCTAACCGAATTAGTGACTGGCTCTTTTTCAAAAGTCATTACTTCGTCAACTAATCCAAGTTCTAATGCATCGTCAGCATTAATCCACGTCTCTTTATCCATCAAAGCAAGGAACTCATCAACTGGACGCCCTGTTTTTACAGAATACGCCTTAGCTATGGCCTTGTCGGTGGATTTTAGCGCGTTAGATGTTTTATCCAAGTCATTGTGGTTACCACCTGCATAAGTTGACGCATTATGTATCATTAGTTGAGCAACTGGCGAAATTTGAACAGTATCACCAGCCATTGCAATAATCGATGCAGCACTATAAGCTGAACTTTCAATTTGCGTAATAACTTTACCAGGGTAATTTCGTAACGCTGTGTAAATTTCATTCGCAGCATCAACTTCTCCGCCTCCTGAATTAATTCCAATTTCTAAATCAGAAACATCAGTAGGTAAGTTGCCTAAAATATCAGTTGGTGAGGTAACAGTCATGCCTAACCAATCACGATATATTTCTGCATCATCATCATTAGTGATCATGCCTTTAATATCTAACTTCATTCACTTTCTCCTTTCCCCTGCGTCGATGGAACATAGACAGGTAAATTATTAGGTAACACACCATATTGCTTCAGCATAAATTCAGCCTGCGCTTGACCCAAAGTGCCAACTTTAACCATGTCGTTGATTTGGCTAACACGGGTAGCGTCGTCAACATATTGCATATCAAGTGTTAAATCTTCTGCATTCATTTTCAAAGCAATTTCATCAATTTCTGGGGCTACATAACTAATTAAGTTCTCGTAGTACAAGTTCTTGATTTGTGTGCTGTTGCTGTGCTGACTTTCTGTACTATTACCACCCCCTAACATGTCTACAGGTACACCAAACGCCTTACTAATCTGATTAGCAGAATACTCTGCGTTATTGTTTAACGCTTTGAATACATCAGCTTTCATCTCAAATTGACTGAACGTAGAATTGGAATCCAAAACCATCAGTCGGCCATTATTTGAGCCGTTATTAGCTTTTTCAAATGCATCACGTGCTGCATCAGCATCACCCTGTTCCAGCAGTGCGTTACTAATCTGTAAAACAGAAGTTGGCGTGATACGATTTTTAATCAAGTTCAAGCTTTGGTCTGTACTTGCTGTTGAAACGGTCAGCTCTTTAGTCAAACTTTCTAACGGTGACATCCCCACAAGATATTGATAGGTTGCGTCAGGCATTAACCTAAAGTGAAGTATCTTGTCTTGTGTTAATTTGCGTTGAGGGTGGTTGTTGTATTCAGCCAACGTATAAACTGCACCTTGATTCGCATTGTCAATATCAATACTAATAATCGAAGATGGCGGTATTTGTTCTAAATAATCCAAATCCAACGGTACATAAGCGTTACCACTCAATAACAATTGAATAATGACACCCTGCCAAAATGAAAAACGACCAATCAACTTTGAAGGTTGGTTAAGTCGTTCGCTTACGTACGTGTTTTCAGTTTTAAATTTAGCACTAGCAATATCACTGGCTATTCGATTAACTACACTAAATATGTCACTGTTTTTTAGTGCGTTTGCACCACTTATATATCCAACAGGAAGACCCGCTATTTGTGAAATAACTGGATCATATCCGTGCGTACTGGGATAAGTTGTGTCACTGATTTTATGTTGTCGATTTCTCGAAGTCATTAAACCCATTCATTTATTCCCTCCTTTCCATATTGAGAATTATCGCCATGGCTATAAACAGCAGTCCTGAAACGATAAAACCAATAATTGCATTAAAATAAAAAGCACCGATATCAATCAGCGCTATTCCTATAATAAATAGAATTGCCGCTAGCCAGTTATCAAAAAAATTAGATATACTTTTCATAATTTTTACTATCATCCAAACATCCTCTTAAAGTAATCTTTCTTCTCATCACGGCTCAAATCATTAAACGGATTATAATCATCCCCTTTAAAATCTTCAAAATAGAACTGTGCTCCAGTATGTGCGTTGACCAATGCATCAGATGTATCGATATGATCACTTGTTCTATTCAAACGATCAATTTTAACAGCTCCACCTCTGTCTTCAATCAACACAGCATTTGTGAATCCGTCAATCAAAAGTGGGTCATTCAAAATAGCAGCGTTTCCGTTAATGAATTGCGCTTGCAAATCTTTAGTTGGATTAGACAGCACCTGTGAAGTTGGTCGAACGGTAGATACAGGCCATTCATCGTGGTAATTTTCGATACGTTTTAATAGCCAATCAGATAAGTTGGGGTCAAGTGCTATCATCTTTACTTTCAAGTCATTGTCAGCAACGAATTTTTCTAACCAATGATAAACTTGGTCTTTATCGATAGTTCCTTCTGGACTTCTAGTTATTTCACACAGCCCTTGTTTTTCAAGCTCGCGATAATTTAAACCATCTTGTTTTTCCTTAGCTTCAATCGTTTTAGCTTGTGCAAAAGGGATAAAACTGAATTGTTTACAAAAATATTTATCACTTTTCACTTCACGATAAGGGAATATAAAACCGAATGAGGTATTATCATTACTTTGACTGCCATCAAAACCGATATAAACATCACGGCCATAAATATCGAAATCATCAATGATATTCTTCTGAATGTTCTCGAGAGATAAATAACTGTTTTGGAACTTACGACTCCAAATATTCAATGATTTATTAACAAACGTGGCAAGTTCACCACTTCTGTCAGCATCATCTCTGTCTTTAATCAAACTACTTATTTCAGACTTATACTTGTCCTCGTCCATTTCGTTCAGGTTAGGATTTGATTTACTCCAAGTATTTTCTTCAAATACTTCATTTTCACTATCTTGAGCATAAATAATTTGAAATGTATTATCTGCTTCACGCGAATCATCTTGTTCCATAATCTTGCGCATCAAATCTTGGTCTTTTTTGAATTTAACCTTAGCATTAGGATAAGCGGTAGATATCTTGACAAACATACGATTTTTTATACCGTTTTGACCAGATGTTATTTGTCGTAATGTTTCGTTTTTATCAGGTTTAAGATTACCAATTTCATCATAAACAGCAATAACATTGTGAAATGAATCGAATCCGCCACCTTCTGATGTCCCTTTACGAATGGTGTTCTTGCTGATACGCCCTATTACTTGTTGTGTTTGTGCATCAACATCATTTTCTTTAGCCCAAGCAGAAAACTCTGGCATTTTTAATAGCTTCTTAGCCTGAATAGAAACATCGTTAAATAACTTAGTGGCGTGTTCACTATCATAACTAGCAACCAGAAAATCTTGTGACGTTGCTTCCGCAGCGACCATAAAGTAATAAAAGTTAACCAACATGGATGCAATAAACGTTTTGCCCTGTCTACGAGCAACGCTTATGTTAGATGTGGTAAATCTTGTACCATTTTCTTCCGTACGCCAACCCAATAAACTATCTAATATAAACGACTGCCAATTATACGGCTTCAAAGTGACCTTAAAATTATCAGGGTTAGGTAGTATTCTTGTAAAATTCTCAATCATAGTTACATATGCGGTGTCATAGTGATATGGAAAATCGTTGTCACGTTGTCTACCCAAATCTTGCATATGCCTAAAACAAGCTAGTTGCGCATCTCGACCAGCTATATACTTATCAGTGAACAAAACATCAAAAGCATACTGAGTAGCTGGATCATTATATTTATCTAAATAACGTTTATAACGTCTTTTTTCTGATTTAACAGTACCTTTAACGTCTTTTACACCTACTAAATTAAATGTCTGCACCGAACTTCACCAACCTTAAATTATCTTGCTTGTTTTCCTTAACACCAATGTCACTAGGAACCAGTTGACCAGACCTTGCATCAAACGATAATCCTAAGTCAACAGCTAATGATTTTAAAGTCTTGATACTATCATTCATTATTGAGTATGCAGGATTTTTCTTTGAACGATCATATTGTGTTTCTTTACCCACGACCACTTCTTCACCTGTTTCTTTGTCGACTTCTGTTTTATCAACTTCAAAACTAACAAATATGCCATTCTTTTGAACATCGGATTCAGCCATTCGATATGTACCATACAAAGAACAAAACGCTTCCAAATTAACTGTATCAATTTGTTTGATTGTTCCAAGACGCTTTAGTTCCGGAACTAACTTTCGCCAAAGTGTCACACCATAACCATCCAAATGACGAGGAGGGTTGTCTTGCAGTTCAGTAAGCTCACTTTGTTTTTCTTGGAACTCTAAATTACGTTCACGTTGGTCTGCTCTGACAGATTCATCAGTGCTAGTCGTCCGTTTGCGACCTGAATTACGTTTATTTACCAAACAAACACCCCCTTTCGTCAAAAGTTTGTGGTATACTAAATGCATATTAATAACACGTTAAACGTTGATATAACAACGTTTCAAATTTTAAAATAGCCCATTCAAAAATTTTTGATTTCTGCATTTACGAAAAACGAGGACGCCACCTTGTGACGCTCCCTCCGTTTACCCCCCACCCGGGGGTATTTTTTATTTATACCCGAATAATAATCAAATATACTGCTAAGTTAATATGTAAAAGCCGTACGATTATATTGTTAAGCTACTAATTAAAGAAAAGAATCAAATCTTTTGCTCGTCAAGTGATAAACCGGAAGACAACTGATGGAATTATCTCCAAACGGAATTATTTTCGTTCTCTTTTTCTTATTCTTATTCAACAATTTCAATCTAATCAATTCATTTGTTAGTTGATCAGCTTTGTTGTTCGTTCTGTTCTTCATATCTATTCCTTTCGTTGATGAACAATAGCTTGAATGATTAACAACCAATAACTAATGATGATAAGTAAGTTCATTATCAAATGTTAAACAACATCAATCATCTTTCCTTTCGTCATGACGTTTGATTGAATCAAGTATCCATTGTCTTACTTCATCCTTACACCATGACTTGCTAGTATCTATGTTCTCTAGGAATAAGCCGTCAGTATAGACATCATCTTCAAGCATACCTTTGTACCAATGACACCTCTTGCATATCACCCATAGATTATCCTTATCCAGTTGCTTACGCTTATCTATCTTTCTGGGGATGATATGGTCTACAACTAAGTAACCTTTGGTTGTACTTGTACGTCCACAACATTCACATGTGAACATAGCTTGTTGCTTGAGTCCTGCTGATAGATGCTTCCACATCTTATTGTGGTAGAACTCATTGGCTTCTTTGTCACGCTTGTTAGCGTTGTACTCACGCTGTTGTCGCTTACGTTCATAAGATGACTTAGGTTTGAACTCTGGCTTAGGTCGATACATTGCCTTGTGTATCTCACAGTATGGATTGTCTTGTGCATAAGGTATGGTATTGTGACAGTCAGGCTTACGGCATATCTTTACTCTAGCCATACTTACTCCTTAAATTTATGTATACAAAAAGCCCAACTCAATTTAATGAGCTGAGCTTACATCACTTGAACAAACTCCAAATACTTTTGGTTGTCTTGTGATAAACACTATTCTTTACTGACTTACTAGGATTAGTAATTAAGCCAGTTCCTTTCTTGCCATACGCAGGATTGATAGCTGACTTAACTGCTCGCTTAGCACGTCCAGTTGTTCTAGCACTGATAGACTTCTTGATAGATGGTATTCTCATTCCAAACTTCATATACTCATACCTCACTTTATGACTACATTATAGTTCTTTTGATAGCGATTTCATAACTTTTCTATCGACCAACCATACACAACTAATCCCATACACCAATTAATAACAATACTAACTATCCTAAACAAAGCATGGTCTTTGCTCGTATACTGAAAATCCGGACCGCTTTATTTCTAGGGCATAATCCGAGATAATCAAGTATAGGAGTTTTTTTATATTATGAACGCTA
>OMJG01000754.1_pt1 | contig 22357 bp, 20 predicted proteins | sample 1646431 | NCBI WGS metagenome assembly OMJG01 (sample SAMN03771674, study PRJEB25209) | food metagenome | isolation source: Cotija cheese | place: Mexico:Jalisco,Michoacan | collected 2011-12-12
TATGGAATCAATATGATTTAATTGAAGAACGTGATAAATATGGTGCGAATGATGTACGACCTGGATTAACTGGATGGGCACAAATTAATGGCCGTGATGAACTTGAAATTCCAGTTAAGGCAAAACTTGATGGAAACTACGTCCAAAATATTTCAATCCTATTCGATTTAAAATGTTTCTTCGGTACGATTACTAGCGTCCTGAGAAGTGATGGGGTGATCGAAGGTGGAACAGGTGTCATAGAAAAAGCTAAGCAAGAAGTGAAGGATGATCAGTCATGAAAAAAATCTTAATCACCGGTCAAAATTCATATATTGGTAACAAATTTGAGGAATGGGTTAGCCAATGGCCGGATAAATATCAGATTACTAAGATATCCGTTAGAAACGATGATTGGAAGAATCAAAAATGGGAAATTTACGATGTGGTATTGAATGTAGCAGGGATTGCGCATAATTCATCCGATAAATCATTAGAGGAACTTTATTATCAGGTAAATAGAGATTTAACAATTGAATTGGCATCTAAAGCTAAGAAGGATGAAGTGAAACAATTCATTCATTTATCCTCAATGATTGTGTATGGTGCGAGCAAGACGATAAATGGCATGATTACAAAAGATACCCTACCTGAACCAGCTAATTTCTATGGTGATAGTAAATTACAAGGTGAACTTGGCATTCAACCATTGTCTGAAGAAAAATATAAGGTAGCTATTGTTCGGCCACCAATGATTTATGGGAAGGGATCTAAGGGAAACTATCCTTTATTGTCAAAATTAGCACAAAAAACACCAGTATTTCCATATTTTAAAAATCAACGAAGTATGTTACATATTGATAATCTAAACGAATTTCTGAAATTGCTAATAGATAATCAAGATGAAGGGATATTCCACCCGCAAAATGCAGAATACGTGATAACAAGTGAGTTAGTTCGAGAAGTTGCAAAAGTACACAATCATAAAATTATTTTTACAAAGATTGGTAACCCAATTATTGCTGGATTGCGTAATAAAATTTCTTTATTCAATAAAGTTTTTGGAAATCAAACATATGATAAAAAAATGGACAATTATTATAAAGGAATGTATCAAATACGTGATTTTAAAGAATCAATAAAACAAACGGAACAGTAATATTATTAAAGTTAAAAGAAAGAGGTTTTACATGAAAAAGATTCTAATTACAGGTGTAGCAGGATTTATTGGGTCATACTTGGCGGCAGAATTACTAAAAGAGAACAATGAAATTTTAGGAATAGATAATCTTAATGATTATTATGATGTGAATTTAAAATTATAGAGATTGAACAGAATCAATGCTAACTCTCAATTTAAATTTATTAAAATGGATATATCTGATAAGGAAAATGTTATGAGGTTATTTGAAACTCATAAACCAGATATAGTTATTAACTTGGCCGCTCAGGCTGGGGTACGTTATTCAATTGATAATCCAGATGTTTATATACAAAGTAATGTGATAGGCTTCTATAATATTTTAGAAGCTTGTCGTCGATATCCAGTAGAACATCTGTTATATGCATCATCAAGTTCAGTATACGGAAATAATAAGAAAGTACCGTTTGAAGAATCAGATCCGGTAGACCATCCAGTTTCTTTATATGCAGCCACAAAAAAATCAAATGAGTTAATGGCTAGTACCTATAACCATCTATACAATATACCTATATCAGGCTTACGATTCTTTACAGTCTATGGCCCAATGGGAAGGCCAGATATGGCTTATTTTAAATTTGCAAATATGTTTTTCAATGAAGAAACTATTCATATTTATAATAATGGTGACTCTGAACATGATTTGTATCGTGATTTCACATACATTGACGATATTGTAAAAGGTATTGTTTCATTGATTTCAAATCCTCCTCATAATAAAAATTTGGTAGCAGGACATGAAGTTTATAATATTGGAAATAGTAACCCAGAAAAATTAATGGTATTCATTACAAGCTTAGAGAATGCTTTAAGTAAATCTTTAAAGCGCGAAATCAAATTTAAGAAGGAATTTGAACCCATTAAACCTGGAGATGTTCCTGCTACATATGCTTCCACAGATAAATTATTTAAAAAAGTAGGTTTTAAACCAGAGACAACTATTCAAGATGGTCTGCAAAAATTTACAGATTGGTATGTCGAATATTTTACAAAAGATAGTGATTCATAAAAGCAGGAGATGCAATGAAGAAAAAAATTTTATTTTTAGTTAATCATGAAATTGTAATTTATAATTTTAGGAAAGAAATAGTTGAACGTTTTATAAAGGAAGGATTTGAAGTAATCGTTTCATCGCCTAGTGGCGACAAAATTGATGAGCTTGTTAAGATGGGTTGCATTCATGAAGAAATAGAGATGGATAGACATGGAATAAATATATCAGAGAATTATAAATTATATAAAACATATTTGAGACTATTAAAAAAAATTAAACCTGATATTATTCTAGGTTTTACGATTAAGCCAAACATTTTTGGGGCTTTAGCAGCAAAAAGACTCAAAATCCCTTTTGTTGCTAATATTACTGGATTAGGTTCAGCAGTTGAAAATCCGGGTATTATGCAAAAAATAACAGTATTATTATATAAATTTGCATTCACAAATATTCAAACAGTATTTTTTCAAAATGAAGACAATCGACAATTTTTTGTTGATAAAAATATTGCAATACATAAACATAAGATGTTACCAGGCTCAGGAGTGAATTTAAACCAATTTTTACCTTTAGGTTATCCACCAAAAGATACAATAGAGTTTGTATTCATTTCGCGCATAATGAAAGAAAAGGGTATTGATCAATATTTAGAAGCAGCAGAATTTATAACTAAAAAATATTCAAATATAAAATTTCATATTTGTGGATTTTGTGAAGAAGAATATGAAAGCATCCTTGAGGAGTATCAAAATAAAGGTTTTGTGACTTATCATGGAATGATTAGAGATGTTCGTGAGATTCTAAGGATTACTCATTGCACAGTTCACCCCACGTATTATCCTGAAGGATTATCAAATGTTTTATTAGAAAGTGCAGGGTGTGAGCGTCCGTTGATTACTACCAATAGAAGTGGTACTAGAGAGGTTGTTGATGAAGGTGTTAATGGCCTGTTGATCGAACCGAAAAATTCAAAAGATTTAATTAAAAAAATCGAAAAATTCATTACATTACCTTACGAAGAAAAAATTAACATGGGTAAAGCAGGTAGAAAAAAAGTAGAATTGGAATTTAATCGTGAAATTGTTGTCGAAAAGTATTTAAAAGAGGTGAGTGAAGCTATTGACTGATTTACTAAAGAAATTAAAATATTTATTTTAATGGATAAGCACAATGATTAGATTGTTTACAATTAAAGTATTTAACTTTTCTCACATCTATTTTTCCATAGAGAGGAATGTACTGTTCATGAAAGATAAATTGATTATTATTGGTGCAAGTGGACACGGAAAGGTTGTTGCTGACATCGCAATAAAAATGAATAAATGGCAAAGTATCGCATTCCTCGATGATGACGAGTCTATTAAGACATCTATGGGGTTAGAAGTCATCGGTAAGACTGCTGATGCTTTTACATATAAATATGAAGCTGATTTCTTTGTCGCTATTGGAAGTAATGCTACAAGGGAGAATATTCAAGAGAAGTTAATTGAAGAAGGGATGAATATAGTAAGTTTGATTCATCCTAGTGTAGTTATTGGTACTGATGTTGAGATTGGTATTGGCTCAGTAGTAATGGTTGGAGTTGTTATCAACAGCTCTACTAGAATCGGTAAGGGTTGTATCATCAACACGAGTTCTAGCTTGGATCATGACAATATGATTGAAGATTATGTGCATATTTCTCCTGGAGTTAATATGGCTGGAACAGTGAAAGTTGGTAATGGAAGCTGGATTGGAATTGGAAATGTAATTAGCAATAATGTGAACATCTGCAGTGGTTGCAAAGTTGGTGCAGGGGCTGTGGTGGTTAAGGATATTACTGAGCCTGGGACATATGTTGGGGTTCCGGTGAGGAGAGTAGACTGATGGGAAAAATCTTAATATTAGCCAATAATGATATTGGATTACATAAATTTAGAAAAGAGTTAATCGAAGAACTACTAAAGGATAATCAAGTGTTTATATCACTGCCTAATGGAGAATTTGTAAAAGAGCTTATTGATTTGGGCTGTGAATTCATAGATACGAATATTAGTAGACGGGGGACAAACCCTATCACTGACCTAAAATTGATGTTTAAGTATAAAAAGATACTAAACAGAGTTAAGCCAGATGTGGTTTTGTCATATACGATTAAACCTAATGTTTATGGTGGCATGATGTGTAGGCTTACAAAAACACCATACATCGCTAACATAACAGGTTTAGGAACTGCTGTAGAGAATGGTGGTGTCTTACAGAGTATCACCATATTTTTATACAAATTAGCTTTGAAGAATGCATCGTGTGTATTTTTTCAAAATAAAGAGAATGCTGAGTTTTTAAATAGCAAAGGAATCATTAAAGGAAAACAAAAGATAATTCCCGGTTCTGGTGTCAATTTAGATCATTATGAAATTTTAGATTATCCTGAAGATGATACTATTAACTTTTTATTTATTTCAAGAGTCATGAAACAAAAAGGGATAGATCAGTGTCTTGATGCTGCTATGTACATAGGAAAGAAGTATTCAAATACTCAGTTTCATATTTTTGGGTTTTGTGAAGAATAATATGAGGAAAAGTTGAAGGATATGCACGAAAGGGGGATTATTCAATACCATGGCATGCAAAGTGATGTTAGGATGTTTCATAAGATATCGCACTGTACAATTCATCCAACATATTATCCCGAAGGAATGTCCAACGTTCTTCTAGAAAGTGCAGCTTGTGGAAGACCTATTATAACCACCAATAGAAGTGGTTGTAGAGAAATTGTAGATGATGGGATTAATGGATATGTTGTAGAGCAGCAGAATAGTCAGGATCTTATTGAGAAGGTTGAGAAATTTTTAGCGTTGACTTCTGAAGAAAAGAGACAAATGGGTTTAGCTGGTAGAGCTAAAGTTGAAAGAGAATTTGATAGGCAGATAGTGATTGATTCATATAAAGATGAAATTAATACTGTTACGAGGTGAAATAAATGGATTACAAGAAAATAATTAGAAATCAAGAAGTTAGATTTAGAATTTTAAACCTATTAAGATTCGTTCCTGATAAGGCAATGATCAAACTGCAATATAGGATTAAGACAGGCAGGAAGTTAAACTTGAAAAATCCGAAAAGATATACAGAAAAATTGCAATGGTACAAACTTTTCTATAGAGTTCCACTGATGACCAGATGTTCTGATAAATATGAAGTGAGATCTTATGTTGAGGGAAAGGGACTAGAAAAATATTTGACGAAATTTTATGGAGTTTACGAGGATTTGAATGAAATAAACTTCAGTACATTGCCGAATTCATTCGCAATTAAACATACTAATGGATCTGGAGCTAACTATTTTGTTAAAGATAAAAGATCAGAGAATATTGATGATGTCAAATCTATTATCGAAGGATGGATGACAGCTAGAAAAGCTGACTATGGTAGAGAATGGTGCTACTATGATGTCAAACCCCGGATTATTGTGGAAGAACTTATTGAAAGAGATGAAAACAATGATATCCCGGATTATAAGTTCTTTTGTTTTGATGGAAAGGTTAAGTATTTATATACAATGGTTGACTATGTAGATGATCACAAAAATGGTCGTTGTAGTTTTTTTACACCTGAATTCAAACAACTTCCTTACAGAAGATCTGAGTATATGGAAATAAATAGAGCGATTCCAAAACCGGAGAACTTTGATCAAATGATTAAGATTGCAGAAATATTATCGAAAGATTTTCCACACGTCCGAGTAGACCTATACAATATTAAGGGGAGAATAATTTTTGGGGAATTAACGTTTTATAATGCGAGTGGTTATACAGTTTTTTCTCCAGATGAGTTTGATTTTATTTTAGGGAAAGAGTTTAATCTACCTGATTCCTATAACTACTAGCACAATAATTTATAACTAATAGAAGGTGATTATTTGAAAGCACTATTTGCACATAATATTCGGATAAAAAAAGATGATAAAGGCAACTTATATACTCACAGTAGCTACAACGAGAATGTCTGGAAAAGGTATGAAACCATTTCGAAGCATCTTAGTGTTATTGCAAGAAAAGAACAACAAAGATATAGCCAAGAGCAAGCGAGCAGAAAGTTTGAAGTTTTTGACAACTTAAGTAAAGATATTATCTATGTCAACGATATTTATAGATCAATTTTTTCATTTATTAATCCAATAAATCACATTGAGAACAACAAAATCATCAAAAATAGTGTGAATAATCACGATTGTGTTATAGCACGATTGCCTAGTTTTACCGGTTTCAAAGCCATAAAATATGCAAAGAAGAGAAAAATACCATATATTTGTGAAGTGGTAGCATGTTCATGGGATGGATTATGGAACCATAGTATTAAAGGAAAAGTTATGGCGCCTTTTTCATTCCTACAACTAAAAAAAGCTGTTAGAAATGCCCCATATGTTGTTTATGTAACTAATGAATTTCTTCAAAAAAGATATCCAACTAATGGGAAGAACACTAACTGTTCGAATGTTGCCTTAACAGAATTTGATGACAATGTTCTTATGAAAAGATTAAGTAAAATCGAGAATATGCAAAAAAATCGTAAGGTAGTAATTGGAACAACTGCTGCTGTTGATGTTAGGTATAAAGGGCAACAGTATATAATTCAAGCTTTAGGAGAGTTAAAAAAGCAAGGTATTACTAATTATGAATATCAACTTGTTGGCGGAGGAGATCAAGCGTACTTAAAAACAATAGCGGAAAAGTACAATGTCACTGAACAAGTTAAGTTTTTAGGTGCAATGCCACACAATAAAGTTTTTGAATGGTTAGAAACTATTGATATATACACTCAACCTAGTAGACAAGAGGGATTACCTAGAGCACTTATTGAAGCAATGAGTAGAGCGGTTCCAGCCTTTGGAGCCAGGACTGCGGGGATACCAGAACTCTTAGAGAATCAATTTATATTTAGCAATACTAGAAAAAATATTGATGAGATAATTGAGATTTTAAAGTCTTTTGATAAAGAAACTATGATTAATCAATCCAAAAGAAATTTTGAAGAGTCAAAGAAGTACGATAAAAACGTTATCGAAGAGAGAAGAAGAGAGTTTTTTGAAGAGTTTAGGAATTCGTTAGAATGATCAAATTTAATTGGAAGTCGGGAGATATTAATGTTTAGTTCATATACAGTCTATATAGCTACTGTGCTATTGGCGAGTGTGTTTGCCAGCCTAGCTCAAAAGTATTCAAGAACAAATAAAAAAGGTATAAGGATTCCTAATAAGTTTTTTTGGTTTATCTCGATGGCAATTCTTATATTTATTATGGGTTTTAGGGAATATACTATAGGCGTTGATGGTGCTAATTATATAAGAGGCTACAATATTGCGAATAGCATGAGTTTTATTGATTATTATTCAAGTTTCACTACTGAGCCGGGTTTTTATCTTTTGTACAGATTAGTATATTTCATTTTTAATGATTATCAATGGTTATTTATTATAACGGCAGCTATAACTATAGCGTGTTTTTATAAAGCTTTCAGTTATGAGATTGATAATATATCTTTAGGCCTTGCAGTATTTATTTTTGCTTCTACTCAATATTTTTATTATTTTGGAATTATGAGAATGGGTGTAGCAGTATCTATTGTTGCCGTGGCTTATAGATACATTCTACAAAACGAAAAAAAGAAATATATTTGGATGGTTTTACTTGCTACTATGTTTCATTACTCAGCACTATTTGCTTTAGCGACAATATTCATTAAGCCTAATAAAATTACTAATAGATACAAAAAAAGTACTTTGATTAAAATTATGATCCTTATCCCCTTGGGATTTTATGGTGTAAGATTATTAATATATCCTTTCATTACTGCAAGTAGATATCAAGAATATATTGACTCAACTGGAACAGTAAGCTTAGGCTTTTTGACTTCATCTCTACCGTTTTTAATTCTTTTTTCAATCTTCTATAACAAGCTAGTATCCAAGAATAAAAATTATCAATTTTATTTCTTTCTATTTTTTATAAAATTATTCACAGAAATTTTCGCGCCAATTATAGGTATAGGTAGAATGGTTTGGTATGTAAATATAAGCCTCTGTTTTTTGTTGCCTGCTAGCATTAGGGTCAATAGAGACCAAATGATAAAACTACTTGTATTGATAGTTATAATTTTTTACGCAGTAGTGTATAGCTATTATGCCTATTTTGGAGATTCCTTCAGAGGTGGATATATGCTACCGTATGAAAATGTATTTTTTAAACTTGGAAATTGATGAGAGAAGGTGATTGAAATGTTAAGGATACTACATGTTGTTAATAAGATGGATAGGGGCGGCATCGAGACCTTGCTTATGAGTATTTATAGAAATATTGATAGAAATAAAATACAATTTGATTTTTTAGTTTCAAAGAATGATGAAGGAGAGTATGATAAAGAAATTCTTCGACTAGGTGGTAAAATTTATAGGGTAAGATCGAGAAGAGAAGGATTTCTTAAGAATAAATCAGATCTTAATCAATTTTTTAGAGAGAATAATTACCAAATAGTTCATATGCATGTCAGTTCAATGACAAATATCCAATCAATTAGATCCGCTAAAAAGAATAAAGTTAGTACACGAATTATACATTGTCATAATACACAAGGACCGAAAGGGTTAATTCATGAATTTATGCATCGATATAATCGTTTAATGATTGACAGATATTGCACTGATAAGTTTGCTTGCTCTGTTGATGCAGCTATTTGGGGATATGGCAAAAAGAAAACTAACAACGGGGAAGTGAACATATTCAATAATGCTATAAATACTACACAATTTATATATAATGATGAAACTAGAAAAGAAAAAAGGAAAGAGTTAGGTGTAGAAGACAGATTTGTAATAGGACATGTTGGGAGATTTGTAGAGCAGAAAAACCATGGCTTTATCATAAAGATTTTCAACGAACTGATAAAAATTGAAAAGAAAGCAAAACTGCTATTAGTCGGAGTTGGCAGACTTGAGGAAGATGTAAAAAAACAGATTGAAGTGTTAGGGATTGAAAAATCTGTATTGATGTTAGGTTCACGGTCAGATGTTAATGAACTAATGCAGGCAATGGATGTTTTTTTATTTCCTTCTCTGTTTGAAGGCTTAGGGATTGTTGCGATAGAAGCTCAAGCCGCTGATTTGCACGTGTTTGCATCTGATGTTGTTCCAAAAGAAGCTAATATCACTGAACGATTTCATTCTTTAAGTTTAGACGATGATCCTAGAGTATGGGCTGAGGAGATTCTAAGATTTACTCAAAGAGAAAATAGAGTTGATAGAACAGATGACATTGTTATGAATAATTATGATATAAAAGCCAATACTGAATGGATTACAAAGTACTATTTAGACTGTGTTGGGCAAGTAAACAAGTGTAATCTGTAGCCGATGATATTAAAAGTAAACTAAAAACTATTATTTTGAAAAACATAGAGGCCAGTAATTAGAATGAATAAAGAGTTTATTGATTTAAGGGAGTGAGCATATGCCGAAAGTAAGCATCATTGTTCCTATTTATAATAAGGAGCATTATTTAGAAAAATCGATAAATAGTTTGCTTGATCAAACACTTATAGACTTTGAAGTAATATTAGTTAACGATGGGTCGGTTGATAATAGTTTAGATATTTGCAAGAAATTTGCATCTCAAGACAAAAGAATTAAGGTGATTGATCAAAAAAATGGTGGAGTTTCTGTAGCAAGAAACACAGGTTTAGAGACAGCTAAGGGTGATTATATTGCATTTCTCGATCCTGATGACTGGGTTGAACAAAATATGTATTCGAGTATGTATAATAACTGTGTTGAAACAGGTTCTGAGATCTGCATCTGCAATTATTATAAGGATAGCGGTGAAGAAATTTTACCAGTAACGATGAATTTAACAAATCACATACTTAATAAGAATGAAATTATCAATGAGATAATTTTAAACATGTTAGCTCCAAAAGATATTAACAGTCGAAATAATAGCATGATGGGGAACGTTTGGAGATTGCTGATAAAAAAAGAGCTTATTGATGAGTATTCAATAAATTTTCCTCCAGGTATTCCATTAATGGAAGACTTGATTTTTTGCTTAAAAGCGTTTACTAAAACAAAAAAAGTCTGTATTGATGGGGGACATTTCTATCATTATTGTATACAAGAAGACTCTGCTTCTATTGTTTATCGGGAGAACAGGTTTGAATTGCTTTTAGAAGTTATGAAGATTATTGAGAGACTGTTAGAAGAAGAAAATCTCTATCAATTGTCCGAGCAGAGACTTAATAATAGATATGTTAATTTAGCAATAAGCTCGATTATTAATGAAGCTCATAAGGATAATCCCAATAATTTGTCTGAAAAAGTTGTAAAGATAAAAAAGATATGTTCTTTACCACAGATTCAAAAATCTCTTTCGTCAATTGATTTAAAGGGCTATACACTTAGGAAAAAAACTACGCTAAAAGCGATGAAAAGAAAAAATCCGTTTTACTTATTGTTATATTATCGTTTGGTTAACTTATCAATAAAGCTAATGAGACCGTAGAATTATAAAGTTTCATGACAAGGAGGAAGTAACGTGCGAGTAGGGATAGTTACAATTATAGATTACTTAAACTATGGAAATAGGTTACAAAATTACGCTGTTCAAGAAGTATTGAAATCACTAGGAATATCAGTTGAAACTATTCATAATAGTCCTGGTTCTTATAAAAAAAACAATACTAATAGCCCAATAAAAAAGCTGATTAAACAGAAGAATATAATAAGCATACTTCGTTTAATACAAGCAAAAGTCTCATATGAGATTTCCAAGAGAACGTTGAAGAAATTAAAAACCAACAAAGCGGAAAACTTCAAAAAATTTACCAGTGAATTGATTAATGAATCTGAATTTCATATAAATGAACTTGAAATACCTAGTGGAATAGACAGTTTGTATGATTATTTTGTAGTAGGGAGTGATCAAGTGTGGAATCCACACTACAGGCGAGGATATCCTATTGATTTTTTATGTTTTGCAGCAAAGGAAAAAAGAATAGCCTATGCTCCTAGCTTTGGTGTCTCTGAGATACCTTCAGATTATAAATTGGATTACGAACAACTTATTCATAACATGGAATACTTATCAGTTAGAGAAGAAGCAGGTGCGAAAATTATTAAGGACCTTACTGGTAGAGAAGCTGAGGTTCTCGTTGATCCTACACTAATGTTAGATAAGAGTAAGTGGTTGGAAATCTCAAAAGAGTCAATGTACAAGCCCCAAAATAACTACGTTCTAACATATTTTTTAGGTGATCAAAAACGGGATATTACTAGAAAAATTAAAAAATATGCAAAGGATAATAGTCTTGAATTGATTAACCTAGCAAATATTAACGATGAAAAATATTACTGTATTGACCCATCTGAATTTATAGATTTTATACATTCATCAAACATTATATTTACTGATTCATTTCATGGTGTAGTATTTTCTATATTATTTGAAAAACCTTTTGTGGTTTTTCAAAGAGGAAAAATGAATTCAAGAATTGACAATCTATTATCAAAATTTCAACTCGAAAATCGGAAGTGGGAGAATACAAGCAGTTTAGATTCTGTGGGTGAAATTGATTACTCACATGTTCCGGCTATTTTAGAGAATGAAAGAAGAAAAGCAATAGACTATTTGAAAAATGCAATGAATGATGAGGCATTAAGAAATGGCAGAGAATAAATATTCCAAATCAAAAGTAATCTCATCTCTTATTTGGAAATTGATGGAACGAGGAGGAACTCAAGGGATCCAGTTTGTTATTCAAATTATACTAGCACGACTCTTATTACCTGAAGACTTCGGTGTAATTGCAATTGTTATGGTTTTTATATCCCTTGCAAATGTTTTTGTGCAGGGAGGCTTCAATACAGCTCTTATACAAAAAAAAGACGCAGACGATAAAGATTTTTCTTCTGTGCTATATCTTAGTTTAGCAATAGCTACCACTATATATATAGCGATATTTACGAGTTCAGAAATTATAGCTACATTTTACAATGAAAGTGAATTAGCATTAATCTTGAGAGTATTGCCCATAACTTTATTCTTTGGAGCATTTAATTCGATACAAAATGCATATGTGGCAAAATACATGATGTTTAAGAAGTTGTTTTTCAGCAGTTTAGGTGCTGTTTTAATATCCGGTATAGTTGGTATAACCTGTGCATATTTGGGTTTGGGGGTATGGGCACTTGTTATTCAACAAATTACAAGCCAGGTTTCTGTCTCGATTATACTTTGGTATACAGTTAGATGGAGACCACATTTGTTATTCTCTTTTTCAAGAGTAAAAACGTTGTTTGATTTTGGATGGAAACTTTTGGTTTCAAATTTGATACATGTTTTATACATGGACTTAAGGACACTTTTAATCGGGAAAAAATATGATTCATCGACACTTGGCTATTATAATCGCGGAGAAAACTTTCCAAAACTCATTGTAAATAATATTGATGGTTCAATTCAATCAGTTATGTTTCCTGCTTTTTCAGCACATCAAGATAATAAAGTTAGAATTAAAGAAATGGTAAGAAGAAGTGTAGTAACTAGCACATTCATTATACTTCCAGCTATGGTAGGCTTAGCGGTTGTATCTGAAACACTAATTGTATTATTATTGACTGATAAGTGGTTACCTGCGGTACCTTTCCTACAAATCTTCTGTGTCGCTTATGCAATACTTCCCATACAGACTGTAAACTTACAAGCGATTAGTGCTATGGGCAGAAGTGATATAACTTTAAAGTTGCAAATTGTGAAGAAAGTAGCGGGACTACTCATTTTATTTATATCTATTCCATTTGGAGTTTATGCTATTGCTATTGGTGCAGTAGTGAGTGCATTTATTAGCATGTTGATTAATATATACCCAAATAAGCAGTTGTTAAATTATAGTTATAATGAACAATTTAAAGATATTTTCCCTTCTCTATTTATAGCTTTAATGATGGGTCTAGTAGTTTATTCGTTTAGTTTTCTGAACTGGTTACCAATATTATTGTTAATTATTCAATGTTTGGTAGGAATTTTAGTATATTTTGCTCTCGCAAGAATATTTAGAATTGAAAGTTTAGATTATTTAATAGCTATAATAAAAGAGTTAATAGGGAGAAAGAGAGGAAAATAAATGTATACTACTATCAAAAGCGTTCAATATTTAATTGCAATGCTAAAAAAGAAAAACATTAGCAGATGTGTTATTTCACCAGGAAATAGTCATAATGCTATTGTAAGATCGATTGAAGAAGATAATTATTTTACAACGTATAATATTGTAGATGAAAGAAGTGCTGCATATTTTGCCATTGGTGTAATTCAAGAAGCAAATGAGCCAGTAGCAATAATATGCACAGCTGGTACTGCGGTAAGTAATTATTTAGCAGGCATTACTGAGGCATCTAGACGAAAGTTACCTTTGATAGCAATTACTGCAGACAAGAATCCGTATTACTTAGATCAAGATGAAGATCAGATGATTAATCAAAAAGGTATATTCGGAGATTTAGTAAAGTATAGTGTGTCTTTACCTATAATCAAAGATGAAGCAGATTCCTGGTATTGTAATCGAATTTTAAATGAGGCCTTTTTAGAGATGAGCCATCACGGTACCGGGCCAATACATGTCAATGTACCTATTGATGATGGAAAGTTAGCAATTGGACGGTTTTTTGGGGAAAAAGAGTTGCCATCTATTAACATAATTGAAAGACTTGATGAAAAAACATCAAAAGATATTTGGATTAATAAAATAAAAAGCCTAAAAGAAAAGAAAGTGTTAATCATATATGGACAAGACGAAAATCCACCTAAAGAGATAAATTTACTGATTAAGGAACTTCATAAAAAATATAACTGTGTTGTAGCTGTAGATAAGTTATCAAATATACACGGCGAAGGGTGTTTAGAGATCTCTAAAGCGGCCTTGCGGAACAAGTTGTCAAATAATCCTGAGTTATACCCTGATGTTGTTATTTCGTTAGCTGGGAATTCTGTATTAGATTTCAAGTTCAAGTTAAAGGGTACAAAGTTAAACTTTGAACATTGGTTAGTAAGCACCGAGGGTAAAGTAATTGACCCATACAGAAAGCTAACTACAATATTTGAGTGTTCAATTATCGGATTTTTAACCAGGTTAAATGACTATTCCACTCAAGGACAGAATAATACCAATGATTATTATAAATATTGGTCTAAAGAAAACAAAATGTTTATATTGCCAAGCTTTGAGTATTCAAATTTGTATGCAGTTAATGAGCTTATGAAGCGTTTACCCAATGAGTCGATATTAAACTTAGCTAATAGCACCACCATACGGATAGCTCAATATTTTGATTTAGATGATACTATTAAAGTTTATTGTAATAGAGGTGTTAATGGGATTGATGGCTGTATGTCTACTTTTATCGGCCAATCTAGTGTGACTGATAAATTAAGCTACTTAATAATTGGAGACCTTACTTTCTTTTACGACATGAATGCTTTGTGGAATAACTATGTAGGTAATAATGTTAGGATACTACTTAATAACAATGAAGGAGCTAGTCTATTTCATTTCAACCAAGGCCTAAAGAATTACCCCACATTAAACAAAAATGTCGCTGCAGAGCACTTTTCTAGCGCTAAGGGTTGGGTAGAAGATCAGGGATTTAAATATTTAAGTGCAACAAACAAAGATGAATTTGATATAGCCGTTGAAGAATTTTTGGATAAAGACTCGGATAAACCTATTATATTTGAAGTTTTTACGAAAAAAGATGAAGATGCAAGACTTCAACATGATTTCTATAAATTAAATACAGTTATGCCAGAAGGAAAAGATGCGATAAAAATCGGAATTAAGAAGGCAGCTAAATCAATACTAAGTCCAGGAATGATTAATAGATTGAAGAAACTTTAGTTGGGGGTGTTTGAAGTGGGTCTGAAGCGTAGGATTAAGAAGGTTTTTAGAAGAATTTTAGGGTATAGGCAGTATAACGCACACAGTGAATATATGATACAAGTTTCCGACGATATTAAAAAATTTAAAGATAAAGTTGTGTTAATTACTGGAGGTTCAGGAGAATTAGGGAGGGCAATTTGTTTTAATTTAGCTGCAGAAGGAGCAAAAATATATGTAGGTGGTCGCTCCAGTGAGAGGATTGATGCTATTGTCAGAGAAATAAGACAGCTTAATTTATGCGCTAAACCTATTATTCTAGATGTAACAAATGAAAAATCTATCTCACAGGCATTTTCCCAAATTATTGATGCCGAAGGGAAAGTTGATATACTAGTTAATTGTGCCGGAGGGAGTACGAGAAATCACAACAGCGTCCTCTTTGAACAATCTACAGAAATGATTGATAGTATGTTAAATACTAACCTTCGAGGTAGTATGTTATGTAGTCGAGAAGCTGCTAAGTACATGGCTAAGCAGAGATCAGGAAAAATAATAAACATATCTTCTGTAATTGGAATAAGGGGAAAGCCTAAGTTCACAGATTATGCCGCTTCAAAGGCTGGAGTTATAGGCTATACTTTCTCATTGGCCACAGAATTGGGTGCATATGGGGTTAATGTCAACTGTGTTTCTCCGGGGTTCATTCAAAGAGGAGTCTATACAGACGAACAGTTGCCATATTTATTGAACTCAAATTTTCTAAATAAAGTTGGAAAACCTGAAGATATTGCTAATGCCGTAGCATTTTTAGCATCTAATGAAGCTGATTTTATCACAGGACAAAATTTATGTGTTGATGGTGGAAGATCATTAGGGTTATATGGTGATAAATAGAAGATGGAAGAATATTTCTTTATCCAATGATTATTTATAATCATTTACACATACTAATTAGCTGAGGAGTACAATTAAATGAAAATACTAATAACAGGTGCAGCTGGATTTATCGGCTTTCACCTTTCAAAGAAATTACTAGATGATTCCTATCAAATAATAGGAATTGATAACTTGAACGACTATTATGATCCAAGCCTAAAACAATCCAGGCTTGAAATCCTTGGTAAGTATAATAACTTCAACTTTCATAAAGTAGACTTAAAAGACAAGGCTACAGTAGATCATTTCTTCGAAACTTACCAGCCTACTCACGTCATAAATTTAGCGGCTCAAGCAGGAGTGCGGTACTCCATTGAGAATCCCTATGCGTATGTGGATTCAAACCTTACTGGATTTATGAATATCTTGGAGGGTTGTAGAAACTACCCAGTAGAACATCTACTTTATGCTTCTTCTAGCTCTGTCTATGGTGGTAATAAGGTAGCACCATTCTCTACGAATCATAATGTAGATCATCCGGTATCCCTTTATGCTGCTACGAAGAAGTCTAATGAGTTAATGGCCCACACTTATAGTCATCTTTATGGCATACCAACAACTGGCCTTAGATTTTTCACGGTCTATGGACCCTACGGAAGACCAGATATGGCTTACTTCTCATTTACAAAAGACATCTTAGCTGGAAAGCCTATCAAAGTCTTTAACCACGGGAAGATGGAAAGAGACTTCACATATATTGATGATATTGTAGAAGGTATTGTGAAACTGATTGAGAAAGCGCCTGTTGCTAATAAAGAGTGGGATGAAAGCAAAGACGATTTAAGTACGAGCTTTGCACCGTACAAAATCTATAACATTGGTAATAACAATCCAGTTAAACTTATGAGATTTATCAATGCATTAGAATCAGCACTTGGGAAAGAAGCTGAAAAAGTCTATATGGATATGCAACCAGGAGATGTACTAAGAACATATGCTGATGTTAGTGATTTAGAAAGAGATATTAACTTCAAGCCATCAACAAGTATTGAGGATGGACTTAAGAAGTTCGTTGAATGGTATGAAGAGTATTACAACGTGGAGAAGTAAGCTAAATGATAATGAAATCCATATTCAAATACAAACTATTAGGTCTTCAGTTCTAAGGCCTTACATAAACAAGTGGGTAATCGAATCATGAAAATTACTATCGCTGGAACAGGCTACGTTGGTCTGTCTAATGCCATACTTTTAGCACAACATAACGAGGTCATCGCACTAGATATCATCAAAGAAAAAGTGGACATGATTAATAACAAGAAATCTCCAATTGCTGATCCGGAGATCGAAGAATATCTTGCAACAAAGGACCTTAATCTAACTGCAACAACAGATAACTTTAAAGCATTCAAAGATGCTGAATATGTCATTATTTCTACACCAACGAACTATGATCCTGAGAAGAACTATTTCAATACAAGAACGGTAGAAGCTGTAATTGCAAATGTATTATCGATCAATCCAGATGCTGTAATGATTATTAAGTCAACAGTTCCTGTAGGATATACAGAGTCAATCAAAGAAAAATTTGATACAGAGAATGTTATCTTCTCTCCTGAATTCTTGAGAGAAGGAAAAGCACTTTATGATAACTTCTACCCATCAAGAATTGTTGTTGGTGAGCAATCAGAAAGAGCTAAGGTATTTGCTGAACTTCTAGCTCAAGGTGCAATCAAGAAGGACATTCCAATTCTTTATACGGATGCAACTGAAGCTGAAGCCATTAAGTTATTTGCTAATACTTACCTTGCGCTTCGTGTAGCATACTTCAATGAACTTGATTCCTATGCTGAAGTAAGAGGTCTTAATACTAAACAGATTATCGAAGGTGTAGGCCTTGATCCCCGTATAGGTACTCACTATAATAACCCTTCATTCGGTTATGGCGGTTACTGCTTACCGAAGGACACAAAACAACTACTTGCCAATTACCAGGATGTGCCTCAAAACGTGATGTCTGCTATAGTAGATGCTAACCGCACAAGAAAAGACCATATCGCTGATATGATCATTAAGAGACAGCCTAAAATAGTAGGAATCTATAGACTTACAATGAAGATGGACTCTGATAACTTCAGACAATCAGCTATCCAGGGAGTAATGAAGCGTATTAAAGCCAAAGGTATTGAAGTGGTGGTATTTGAACCTGCATTACATGAGGATGAATTCTATAGCTCAAGAGTGATCAAAGACTTTGATGAGTTCAAGAAGATCTCGGATGTTATCGTGGCAAATAGATTATCAGATGAAATAAAAGATGTAGTAGACAAGGTCTACACAAGAGATTTATTTAGCAGAGATTAATGGACAAGACTTGATCCTGCATCATCTGACCCCAAAACTCCCCAAGAAACTATTCATCCACATAAGTAAATTTTGGGAATCTTATATGAGGCTTAGAAGTAATAAGGGTTACATCAACTAAAGCATAGATTTGAGAGGTGCCGAGATTTGAGAGGTGCCGGGCACTGACAAGTGGACAAATGGACAAGTTGATTAGGTGATGGAGAGATGAGCAGCTATACAGAATAAACAGATAGGTAAATAGGCTGGCATCAAGATCGGTAGTGACGGTGGGTTTTCAGATAACCATGATTACTTTGACACCCGACACCCAGATAAGCAGTGATGGTTACTTTTCAGATTAGCAGTGAAAGAGAACGGGCATTTTTAGAAGCAGAGATGTCCGTTTTTTTAAGAATATATTAGTCAGAAAATTATACAAATAAAGGTGTGATGCAATGGATTTAATAAAGCAATACATTTTAGCATTAACTAGTTTATATGGACAGGTTTCAGTTGAAGTGGTTACAAATGTTTATAATGGCCAAAATGAGGAACAGATTGATTTCGAGGACGTTGAATCATATCTTTACGAAGACCTGAGCGAGCAATATGCCTATGGTTATAGAGATCATTTTGTTCATAAAGCCATTACAGAACACAAAGAGTTCAAGTCATTGCGGAAGAAGAAAGCAGACAAGCCATACTATATTCCGAACAAGGAAGAACTACTGAAATATGCAGATATGGCTTACTACGAAAAGCCCAAACAGTACCATGATTTGCTAAAGTATGCCCAGAATAATTTCTTTAATGGAGATTATGAAAAAGCAGAGATGCTAACACAAAATATAAGATGGGAATGCATAGATGGTATTATCATTCAGCGAGTATTTGACATATTCAATAGATTTGAAATCAATTTCAAAGATGAAAAGCAAATCAATGAGGTGCTGAAACTGGTAATGGATTTAGCCAACAATGTGAGGCTGTGGGAAAATAATGGCCACACTCCAAATGAAATCCATGAAAAGTACGAAAAGCCAAACTTGAGACCACTTTCTAATAAGCCATTTGATTTCAATTCAGCTAATGTGATTGATATGAAGACTAGGCGGAAAATAGGCAGAAACGATCCATGTCCTTGTGGGAGTGGCAAAAAATATAAAAAGTGCTGCCTAGGGAAAGATCTGTATCGCTAGGACACGTATTGTTATGAACAGTTCTTTATGGTAGACATTGACTCTGTTAGGAGGTATCCACATATGAAGTATTCAGAGATAGAAGTAAAGAAAATGCTTAAAGCTGGCGACTTAAGCCTGGAAGAATAGATCAAGTTTAACATCTTGAATTTCATCAGGACAATCCATCTTAATGAACTGGGCTTTATTGATTCATCCTTCGGGTCCGAGTTCTTTGGTGAGCTGCCCATGACTTTTAAGAAAAACCCAGGTCAGGTGTTTGGGCTAATCACTGCCACAATCGATGGTGAAGTACGGAAGTACGTTTTTAACGATAAAGGTTATGAGCCTTTAGAAGACCTGATCAAATTAGCTGGAGAATAAAGAAAACCCGTCAAGCATTATTAACTTGGCGGGACAACAATAAAAATACTATGGCCAATAAAGAACCATGACTAGCAGCAATAGCAGCTGCCGGGCATGGTCTTTTCTATTTTTTGAGCCAGATTTTAAACTCTTCAAAATCATAAGTATTTGCTCTAACCATTTCAAGCTTTTCTTTTGCTTCTTTGTGCCAAAGGAAAAACTCCTGCTTTGTCATCTTTCCAGAGTTGATTCTTGCATAATGAGTTTTGTATGCTCTATCGTAAAACTTCAAAGGTAAATCTTCTTCTAATTTTTTCATGTAAAATCTTTTAGGGCCAACATCTGAACAAGTTCTATTATCCAGAGATTCTTCATCTGGATCAATAAGTCTACTGCAGTATTCAACATTCAGGTTTTTAACAACAAAATACTTACCGCAGTTTCTACATTTCTTCACTAAAGTCCGGTCTAGAATCATGTGGTACACTTCTAAAAATAAGACTTCATAAAAGCTGTTTACTTCGTACTCTTCATAAATTTCTTCGAAATATCCTTGTTTGACACTTTCTACAATACTCTGCAGTTCTTCTAAAGCTTCAGGATGAATATGCTCAGTTCCTTTATGAAAATCATATAAGTCCCCTAAAATAGTCCATTGTACTTCCTCACCATCTACAATCTCTGACCGTTTATAACCGGAGCGATAATACCTGCTATGTGGATCGGAGAAAGAGATCTGTTTCACTACGACCATGTGAGGATGGTCAGACATGGTAGCATGAACTCTCCCGTATACTGAAGCTCGTTCTGGAATAGATAGCTCTTTCAGATAGGGTGTGTTAACATCCAAAATCCAATAGATCATACTGGAGATATGATCTTGATAAGATAACAAGCTGTGAAAACCAGTTGGTGGAAGTTCCACATACGGAGGATCATCGTCATCATCAGGTTTAACAATTTGTTGATAGAATTTATAGTATTTCTTTGCTGTCTCCGTTTTATCATTAAAGCCATCCTCGGGATAAAGGGCAATAAAGGTATCCATGTACCAGCCTTCATCATAAATCGGCGAATATATATACTTTTTTGTATCGTAACTATTCTGAATTAACAGAGCGTTGAAATACTCTCCAATGGCAGAGTCCAGTTCTTCTCTGCCCATGTATTCAAAATATGGGTGAATATCATCAAAAAGAGAGCCAAGATTCCAAAAATCATCATGACTTGGGATATACCCTGTTAATTTAAGGGTCGTAAGATCAATGATTTTTGAAAAGTAACCCTCTAGTTTTTGAGGGAAATCGGTTAAATCGGATGCAAGAAAGGTAAAAATACCTTCATGATCCTTTGATTCCTCAAAGAAACTTGGGCCATCAACATCATTATAGCTATATCCATACCTATTAAACTTCATTAACATCAGTAGCACCTCCAGACGAAAATTAGAATGTTGATTAAATGCAAAATTAGATAGTTACATTACTCTATAGCAACATTATAATTTATCTTGAAAACAGTTACAAGAGAAAGTACAATTTAATAGAAGGTTATTAGTACAAATAAAGACACTTTAAAAGGGAATGAATCTCAACCCGAAAACTGAACACTCAAAAAAAGAGTGTTGTAAGTTTTCGGGTTGAGATTCACAATACGACGCTTTACTTTTAATAAATGTGTATCTTTATATGCTAAATTTAGGGAGGATATTCGTAAAAATTGAAACTCATTTTTACGAATATCCACAAACATTAACTTTTTAAAGGCCCGTTTGATAGGCTCATTTTTGAAGAGCGATCATGCAAAGGTTATGTAACTGTTCATTATTATTTTGGCAGTATATATTTTTCTGGAAAATATTTTTAGGAGATTTTAACAGACAAGCTATAAATATATGCTTTAACGATATGAAGATCAGTAACAGTTGGTGAGTGACATTTAGTTTTATAAGGGAATTGTTGTGGAAAAAATGGATAAAGTAGCGATTATCGGTGCAACGAACGAGATTGGCCGTCAGGCGGTAGAACAATTTTCTATGGCGGGTTATGATGTTATCGCTGCACATTATGAAGATGTTGAAGTACCAAACTTACCTGGTGTCGAATATATTTTTATTCAACCGGGTGATACTGCAATTGTTGAGGATATCTTGGAGCAATCGCGGATTGTGATATTACCGGTGATTACGGAGATTTGTGATATACCAAAACTTGTCAATTATGAAGAACGGTTGTTCAATATTATTGACATCAGTGAAGACCTGCCAATTGATGAATTTTGCTATACAATAGCGAGTGCTGAGCATCCTGATGAGATTGATTTTGAAATGAAACAAGTACAAAAGCGTTTAAAAGCATATATTGAGGATGCTGACTTAAATCAACAGCCAGTCGATATGTTTAAATTTGAAGATCAATTTACTGAAATCATTCAAAGGGATGTTGCTTCGCTTGCAAGGAAACACAATAATACGATTATATTTGATTTTTGAAAATGACGCCTTTCTTTTCATTC
>OMJG01000755.1_pt1 | contig 22344 bp, 17 predicted proteins | sample 1646431 | NCBI WGS metagenome assembly OMJG01 (sample SAMN03771674, study PRJEB25209) | food metagenome | isolation source: Cotija cheese | place: Mexico:Jalisco,Michoacan | collected 2011-12-12
ATACATATTATATGTACGAAGGCATTTCATTTACACAAGATTCTTGACGCTACCTGGATATTACCTAGCACTAATAAGACACCAATCATAAAGCCCAGTAACGGTGGTGAAAATATTTTAGTTAGCGTCTGCTTCAAATCAAACTTGGCGGTTCCAGTACCATCTCGTTGGATCAAATAAACACCTAGTGTCCAAAAAATAGTCGTATTCGCCATGTAATAGACCAGAACATACGGTAAGGCACTGTTGCCGAATAACGCTTGATTGACGGGTAAGCCGATAAAAACCGTATTGGAGTTTAAAAACATCGATGCAAAAAGTCCCCGATGACTTTTTTTAATATTCAAGGCCCGCATCACACCGAATGAGATCCCAAACAAAATCGCCATATTCAGAACCGGAAACCGGAGTCCCGGCAACGTTGATAATAATTTATGTGCCGTAAACTGCTTCGTAATCGTCGCAATCATGTATGCTGGCAACGCAATTTGAGTGACTAAGCGGGCGATCAACTTAGTCGCACCTTCATTAAACCAACCCCAGCGTGCTAATAAGTACCCGACCGCAATCATCACGATAATCGTCATGACACCTTGAATACTCTGCACGAATGTCTCTAAAATTTGCACGCTCAGTCTTCCTCTCTCAAATAATTATTCATCATTGAATGTTACAATCAATCTATGTAAAATAATAATTCAATGAGAATTATTCAAGTATACCACTGTTTAGAGATGGCTTGTAGCGTATTTTGTAGTTGAAAACGTTTGACGCCGGTCACAATATTAATTATAGTGTTCTATAATTGTGTAATCGCAGATGTGGTATTTTTGTTTATTAAAATCTTTTTAAATTACCAGTTTTAAGAACTAATGATTTGCCAAACGTCATAAAATGGCTATTGAGGGAAAAATTTAAAGTGATGAGGAACGAATATGTCAGAAAATAACAATGATAATGAAATGGGACCACGCCAACGCCGCTATCGTGAACAGCAACAGCGTAACCCACATTTGAAACCACACAAAAAACGTCCTTGGTTAATTACTTTACTAATCGTCGTTGCCCTACTGATCATCAGTGGTGGCTGGTGGGGTTACAAGACCTGGAATGCCGCTAAGGACACCATGAATACGACTTACCAATCAACTGGTTCCGCCAAACTCCGTAATGTTGACGCCGTCATTAAGAAAGGGAAACCGTTCTCGATTCTATTACTGGGGACTGATACTGGTGCCCTTGGTCGTGGTAAAGATTTCTCGGCACGAACTGATACCATGATCGTTGCGACAATTAACCCTAAAAAGGAAAGCATGACGCTAACTAGTATTCCTCGCGATACGCAAGTCTTGATTGACGGCCAATCACAGAAAATCAATGCTGCCTATACCATTGGTGGCGCTAGTGGTGCCGTTAAGTCAGTCGAAAAGTTGCTCGACGTCCCCATCGATTTTTACGTTCTACTGAATATGGGCGGACTAAAGCAAATAATTAATGCAATGGGTGGCGTGACCGTCACACCGAAACTGACCTTCAAATATGGTAATGCCAACGTTAAGAAGGGCGTTAAGATCAAGCTTAACGGTGCGGCAGCACTAGACTACTCGCGGATGCGTTACGACGATCCACAAGGTGACTACGGCCGTCAAAAACGTCAGCGTCAAGTCATCATGGCGATGGTTAGTCAATCTAACTCACTTGGTTCAATTGCCAATATAGAAAAGATAACGAAAAAACTCGCCAAGAATATGCGGACCGACCTAACATGGAACGATATGGTCGCACTCGATACGAAGTACAAGAATGCGTCACACCATGCGAAATCATACACTGTTCAAGGAACTGACGCGACGATCGATGGTTTATCTTACCAAGTGGCCTCGTCGTCGGAACGTTACAAGAATTCAAAACGGATTCGTAAGGCATTGGGGCTCTCCAACAGTAATATAACTGAGTCGCTCTTTGCTGAGACAGCATCTGTCACTACTAGTAATTCGAGCTCAAGTTCAAGCTCATCGAGCACCTCGACAACTAGTGACACAACGACCTATGATACTAGTACGTCTCAGGACACAACCACTTATGGAACCAGCACTACTCAAGATACAACAACACAAGATCAAACCACAACTAATCAGTATTAAAAACCATATTAGAAAGGCCGCTTCAGAATTTTAACGATTCTGAAGCGGCCTTTTTAATATGGTTAACCTAATTAAGTGGCCAGGACTGTAAAAAGCGCTGAAACTTTGCTTCCCGTTGTCCAATCAACACTGATGCTGGCGATGATGCCAATGTAGCTAATTGCGTCTCAATCATCTGGTTGATGGTTGCAACTAGTCGCTGATCCTGATGATCAATCACTTGATCAACTAGTCCCCGCTCATACAAAGCCGTAGCCGTCATTGGCAATAGGTCAATTGCCTCACTAATTGTTTGTTGGCCGTGTAAAATAGCTGTAACCGCTTCTGGTGAGGCAACATTGAAGAGCGCATCATCTAACATAATGATGCGATTAGCATTAGCGAACGCCAGCGCACCACCACTATGCCCTTCACCGAGAAAGACAACTATGTTCGGTACGGGTAGCTGGCCCATCGCTGCAATTAAATCAGCAATTGCCTGACTTTGACCGTAACGTTCCGATTGAGGACTAGCATCGGCCCCTGGCATATTAATCAAACTGACAACCGGCCAGCCAAACTTAGCCGCATGGGCCACTACTCGCAATGCGGTCCGATAACCTGGAACCGTCAACGCACCACCGTTTTTTTGTCGGCGACTCGCAATATCGATACCCCGATCAACACCTAAAACGGCCAATTGATGACCGGTAACAGTTCGACCAAATCCCGCCGTCAAGGCTAAATCTTGCCCCAACAATCGATCGCCACGCTGCTGAGTCATAGTTGGCAATAGCGCCTGAATAACGGTCGGCGCGCTAAGCCGATCAGCCGCCCGTAATCGCTGTAACCGTTTATCCATGTACTTGGCCCCCAATTCCATAATTCGATAGCGCCCGACCTAAATAGGCGCGCAATTGTGGCCGTTCAATGACCGCATCTACCATACCGTTTGCCAACAATTGTTCAGCCGTTTGAAAATCTGCCGGCAACTTGACGGGTAACGTCTGCTGAATCACCCGGGCACCCGCAAAACCAATCTTAGCACCCGCTTCAGCAACGATTAGGTCCCCTCGAAATGCAAAACTGGCCGAAACACCGCCCATCGTTGGATCAGTTAGCACCGTAATTAACGGTAACTGCGCAGTGGCTAACCGAGCCAGCTCAGCTAAGAACAAGTTCATACCAACTAAGGCGTATACCCCCTCCTGCATGCGAGCGCCCCCCGAAGCCGTAACAATCACCAACGGCAAATGCCGGGCCCGCGCTTGCTCACTGGCATGCAGTAAGCGACGGGTCACCACCGTATTTAAAGTTCCCATCATAAAATGACTATCCATCACTGCTAAGACACACGGTTGTTGCACAATTGTCACCGTTCCACAGACGACGGCTTCGCTTAACCCCGTCTGCCGTTGGGCTCGCTGAATTTTTTCCGCGTAATCAGGGAACCCTAACTGATTAACCGGTCGTTCAGTCGTTTCAAAAGACTGAAACGTCGCCGTATCAACGAGCTGTTGCAGACGTTGGGTGACGGTCAATCGTTGCCAGTAATGACAATAAGGACATTGCTGATAAGTGCCCCATTGACGCTGATGAACGTGCCGGCCGCATTGAGGACAGGCACGCCAAGTACCTGAATTTGGATAATGACTCATTCGGATGCCTCCCAACTCGCTAAGCTGTGAATCGTATAGCGGTCATCAACATAGGCCGGCCGAGCCACCGTTTGCCGCAGAAAGTTCAAGTTGGTGGTCGGTCCGGTCAACGTCACTTGATTCAGCGCACGTTGTAAGTGACGTACCGCTTGTTGCCGGTCAGTTCCTGTGACCATTAATTTCGCAATCAGGCCATCATACATGGTGACTAAGCGGTCCCCTTGACGATAATCCGTATCGATACGGACATTAGCCGGCCAATTCAACGTCTCAATGATGGTTCGCTTCACTGGCAAACTCGCCGTTAAGCGAGCTTCAATTGCTGTACATTTCGGCTTCAAGCCTACATGTTCTGAAAAATCAATCGTGACGCCAGCCGCCTGCTTGATTTGTTCAGCCACAATATCAATACCAGTTGTTAATTCAGTAACCCCATGTTCGACTTGCAAACGAGTATTCATTTCCATGAAATAGAATTGTCCATCCGCAAATAAGTATTCGATCGTACCTAAGCTCTGATACTGCGTGCCCGCCAATAATTGCCGTGACAAATCATACAAGGTCCGACGCTGTGTCACGGTCAAAATACTAGCCGGACTTTCTTCAAGCACCTTTTGTTTGTGCAATTGTAAGCTACAGTCCCGATCACCAAGAATAAACAATTTGCGACCCGTCCCAAGTACTTGGACCTCAATGTGGCGCGCAGTCGTCAAGAACTGTTCTAAGTACATGTCATCATTTAAGAAGGATGCCGCGGCTTCCTGGCGCGCTGCCCGCAACTGCTGATGGAGGTCATGGACATTGGTAAGCACTCGAATCCCTTTACCGCCACCACCATAACTTGCTTTTAAGACCAGCGGGAAACCAATCTTAGCAGCCGCCCGTTTGATTTCAGGCCATGCTAATCCTTGCAACGACTGGCCTGCCAAGACCGGAACGTCTTGTTGACGCGCAAAGACCTTGGCACGTGCTTTATCGCCCATCAACTTGATTTGCTCAGTTTGCGGGCCAATCCATGTGATACCACACTCCGCACACATGGCAGCAAAATCAGCATTTTCAGCTAAGAAGCCATACCCCGGATGAATCGCATCGGCGTGCGTATTAATTGCAGCCATGAGAATTGCTTCGGCATTCAAATACGATCCACTAGCAGCAGCTGGTCCAATACAAACCACTTCGTCCGCCAATTGCGTGTAACCCGCGTGCCGGTCAGCCGTCGAACAAACGGCAACAGTTCGAATATCCAATTGTTGACAGGCCTTAATAATCCGTACGGCGATTTCGCCGCGATTCGCGATTAACAGCTTGCGAAACATAGCTACCGATCCTTTCGCATTGTAAATAACGGTTGCTCGTACTCAACAGTGGCGTTATCGGCAACTAGTACGGCCGTTAACGTTCCATCAGCCGGGCTGACCAACGGATTGAACAACTTCATACTCTCGATCTGACCAAGTTCTTGGCCAGCAGTCAGTGCTTGGCCGACCTTTAAATCTGGCGCTAAGTGAACCACCCCGACCATCGGACTAGGCAGGGTAACGACCTCATCTGCCACTGGTTCAGCAACGCTAGCAGGCGCTGTAGGAGTAGCTGAACTAGGCGTGGGTTTAGTAACTTCAATCTCTAAATCGCCCGCTTTAACGCGAATGTGCTGATATCCTTGCCGCGCGTATTTCTCAACTAATCGATCCAAATCTTTTAATTCCATCTTCACACCCCTACTTCTTGATCACGACTGAACCGTACGCCAGTCCACCACCGAACGCTGTTAACAACACTGGTCCCGTTAACGATTCAAAGACACTGGCCAATGCCATCGCTACCCCAGCCGAAGAGGTATTACCATAGTAATCAACATTATGGGGAAACTTCGTCATTGGTAATGTTAAGTTAGCCGCAATTTTTTCGATAATTCGCAAATTAGCTTGATGACAGATCACATATTGTAAATCAGTCGGCGCCAACTGTGCGTTCTTAATGATACCGCGCATTTGCTCTGGAACGACCGTCGTGGCAAACTGAAAAACATCGCGACCAGCTTGATAAAATGCGTCCGTTTGCGGATAGTTCGTTGCGGCCACTTCAGTAATCGGCCGAACCCGTCCAGAGTGGATGACCGTCGCATTGCCTTGCGACTGCAACTTTTCAGCAATAATACTATTTTCATCCGGATCGGTCGTGGCCTGTAATAGCGCCCCACCAGCACCATCACCAAAGAAAACAGCTGCTGTTCGGTCTTGAAAATCCATCATTTTAGAATTAACTTCCGCACTGATTACCATCACATTTTGATATTGACCACTGCGAATAAACTTGTCAGCCGTTGCCAATCCAAACGTAAAGCCCGCACAGGCCGCACTAAGATCGAATGCAAATGCATTATCGGCACCAATATTCGCTTGCACTAAACAAGCCGTGGCGGGCGTCAACGCGTCGGGCGTAATCGTTGTCACCAAAATCAAATCAATGGCCCGCGCGTCTAAGCCACTTTTTTGTAGTAGCTGTTGCGCGACCTGCGTTGCCAAATCGGATGTATTTTCATCATTCATCGCATAATGCCGTGTCTTAATCCCGGTATGTGCTTGAATCCAGTCATCGCTAGTATCCATAATGGCCGCTAATTCATCATTATCGACAATTCGTGCCGGAACGTATTGTCCCATGGCGGTTAATTTTGTATAAGTTGGCATTTTTAGACCCCCGCTACTTTCCGTTTCAATTAGTTTAATTCTATCAATAAAAGCATGCTGGTCAAAGTTTCCAGTCGGATTTTTGGTAAATCCTTAGAAACCTAGTCATACCGAAAGAACAGTGGTGCCTGCAACTAACACCACTGCTCCTAGTAACTCTGTTAATGCTTATCTGGTGCCATAAAACCATTCTTAGCCAACAATGGCATCACATCGACTTGCTTATCAGTGGGAACTTTCTGAGCAAATACTTTTAGTCCCGCCGCTTGTAACGCGTACAGTGCTCGCGCTTCATCTTGGCCGATTGCAATGGCATTTGTGACCATGACCATTCCCGTTGAAAAGGCTAAACTGCCGATATCAACACCCGTTTGACTAAAATCAAGCCCACCAGCAACTAAACGGGCCATATTCTGCGGTGTATCCGTTAAGATTAGCGGTTTAACGCCATCAAATAACGGGTCCTGATAAATTTCAATCATTTTATCAACTGTGATGACGTTAGCTCTGACACCCGGCGGCGCTGCTTGAACAATCAAGATCTTACGAAGCGCATCCTGTGCAACTTCATCTGAGACGACCAGAATGCGGTTAGGGCTAACACTCTTCGTCCATACCGTTGCAACTTGTCCGTGAAGTAACCGGCTATCGATGCGGGCTAATCGAATCTCCATCGTCATAGCGGGTCATCTTCTCCATCATCTTGCAATAATGTTAGATGTTTGATTCCAATCTTACCGGTCTCTTCAAGATGAGCAATAACTTCATCAATCGGCTTGTCACGAACAGTATAAGCCTCAATCAACATTGGCAAGTTCAATCCTGTAATCAGTCCCATGCGATCCGTATGCTCGGCAACGATGCGACTAGCTGCATTAAACGGTGAACCGCCCCACAGGTCAACTAAAAACAAAACTTGGTCATCCGCATCAAAATGAGCAACCGCGGCTGCCAGCTTATTCGTTAAATCATTCGGTTCTTCGTCTAACTGGAATGTGACAGTCTGAACCTTATCTTGTTTGCCAAAAATCATATAGGATGAATCTACGACACCTTGCGCAAAACTCCCATGACTGACAACGACAAATGCTAACATCTACTTTCCCTCCTCAGTCTATTAAACGCACCCAATAAAATACATGCAAGAAGCATGCCAAGTTAGTGTATCAATGCACCATAACCTTAGCTTGATGGGTTTCCAACAACTGCACAATATAATAGTTTTCGGCATCTGAGAAGGTTAACTGTAGTTGATTTGTCAACTGCTGATTTGCTTGTTGGACAACTGGGTACCACTTGGATGCCATAATATCAGGCATCTCTTCGGCCGGTGCTGAAATCTCATCTTTAATGGCAGTTCGCTCTAACGCGCCCGCTAAGTGCATAATCAAATCAATACGAAAGGCGTTCGTCATTGCACCATCTAAATGTGTCGCGATCACTTCACTATATTGCCACAAAACCCCCGTCAACTTCTTCGGATTTAGGAACGTAAAGTAATCACCTAGATAACGTTCGCAAAGTTCTGGGGTCAGTTGCTGACTCTCTTCTGCCATAGTCTGGGGTGAGTCGATCCCCGTAGCTAATTGATCAATGAACTTTTCGCCGCCACCTTGAAGTAATTCTTCTAACGAGATAAATGGCACATCTAAGTCAGGTTTCGTAATTCCAGTTGCTGCAATAATTTGATAACTTTGGCTGATCTGCTGCAACCGTGTCTTCATTTCGACTACCGAGATTGGAAAGACTGTGATGCCCTCAATAAAGTTTTGTGCTAATAAACTATCCAGAATAGTCTTAATACGTTCCGCCGTCCCAACACCGGTCGCGCAAATCGCAATAATGGCTCGCTGGGTGGTCTTATCTGTAGCCAGCGCGGGCTTAACCGTTGCGCGCTGATTATCCGTTGGTAGATTACGTGAGATCCGAGAATAACCCTTAAAACCAACGAGTTCCTGATACATTGAATCTAAATCACTATCTACCAGACTTGCTTTACGAACTGCTTCTAAAACGACTGGAGTCGTCACCATATCAATCGTCCGCGTTGCAATGCCAGTCTCTTGTTGGATACGGTCCCCAAAGGTCGTCAACGATCCCATATCAACTAATAATAAAATTCCTTTGCCAGAATCAAGCTTTTCAACCCGCTGTTTCACATGATCATAGGCAACACTGGGATCCATATCAAGTGGCATATCAAAGGCCTGAATATCATAATCGTCCAATAATTGACCCACGACCTGCGCCATTGAAGAGGCTGTGCTCATTCCATGTGCCGCCACGAGCACGCCAACTTTACCATTAAGTTGCATCGACTTTAGCGAAATCAATAAAATTGCTAGGTAGTACACTTCAGACTTGGGAATCGGCAAGTGATAGCGCTCTTCCAATCCTTGTTTGAGCGTTTCAGCTGCTTTGATTTCAGCTGGATATTCGCGCACCATTGCTAACATATCTGAACTCATCTGTCGCATGGGTTTGCCTGCCTGAATCCGCTTGATAAAGGAACTGACGTGTAAACTCACGGCATAAATAAAGTTATCTTTAAAATTATAACCCAGCATATCTTGAATCGTCATCTGGGCCGTTTTGGTAAAATCGATGACGTCCTGATCAACGATTTCGGCCAACTTGTTTTCTGGCGAAACCGCTAACTGATTTTGTTTGTAAAATGATTTTAAATGTAAGTTAATATCGGTCGTAATAAACCGATTAATGTGTTCTTTATCAAGACCTTCTCGTCGTAATAGCGAAGCTTTATCACCGATGATCTCATATAAATTATATGGTAATTCATAATTATCATTCTTATTACGAAGTGGTGTTGGTCCATCATTCGGCTTCACAATAAGTACTGGATCCAACAACTCAGAAATTGCGCCTAACTCATGGCGATTGGAAGCAACCGTCATGAGCCCACTACGAATGTTTTGTGGTAAATCATCCATCGTAATCGTAATTTCACTATCATTTTCAATACTATTGACAAAACCTTGAGCACATACCAGCTGAATATTTGATTTTAATTGGCCAACGTTCCCAAATGTGACTGAACCAAGCAAAGCCTGAACCACGTCCTCGGTTAACCGAATCTGTTTATTAATCCGATTAGCTTCTAGTGACAGTAATGCCTTCAATAATTCCAAACGTTCTTTAGCTGAGCGATGATTAAATGCTGGTAACTGAATCGTAATCGGAATCCGCCGAACGAACGTCTGCAATAACGTACTTTCTGGATCTTCTGTCGTGGCACAGACGAGTCGAACATTAGCATGGTGGCTCTTGGCCGTCTCTCCTAACCGCGAGTATGTCCCATGATCCATGAAGTAAAAAATCATTTCTTGGCCTTCAGGTGGTAAGCGATGCACTTCATCTAAGAACAACATGCCGCCATCAGCTTCTTGAATTAAACCGTCCTTGTCTTCATTGGCACCAGTAAAGGAACCTTTAACGTAACCAAATAAATGCGACATCAGCAATTCTGGGTTATGCGCATAGTCCGCACAGTTAAAAGTGATCAGGCCTTGCGGATTCGTCAACACTTGTTGCGTCTCAGCGAAACGATACATGGCGTTTGCAAAGTATGTTTTGCCAGAACCAGTCGGCCCGATGATCAGCGTATTCAGCCCCCGTGGTGGATAAAGGATAGCTGCTTTTGCCTGTTCTACCTGATTAGCAAGGCTTTCATGCGAACCAATCATGTTTGCAAAAATATCATTAGCAGCCGGTTTGGGCGCCGTTGTCGTCGCAGCCACAGTCGTCATTCGCTTTGGCAACGTTGCATTCGCTATGTCACTAGTGCTGGTCACCGGTGTCGATGCAGTATCATCGGCTGGTACATAGTGGACAGGCCGTCCCATCAGTTTGTGTAATTGGCCTTCCCGAACCAGCGCATTTAGTTCCTTGCTAACATTTGAACGCGCTATCATTAAAGCGGTCGCTACCATTTCTGTCGTCAGCCCGTGTCGATCACTATGTTGACGGACGTATTCACAAATCTTAGATTTTCTGGTCAACTTCGCCACTCCTTTTTCTGACAAACAACTGTATTAATACACTTTAATACTCTATATTTTATCACATAGTGTATTAAATCCATATTCAGTTTTCACTAAAACATTGGTTCATCCATTTTAATGAATTTAAGTACAATTATGACAATCAAGAAAAAACAACCTATCGAAAAAACAAACCAACTATATGCAATGCTAACTACATTTGCAATTCCCAAAAAAAGGATTTGTCCCACTAGTGCTCCGAGCATACTGACCATATTCAATAGTCCATCAACAGCGGCCAATCTTTTCTCAGGTATTAATTGCAACACTATCGCACTGATTCGAGGATTTATTTTACCGATGAAATATCCCATTACGAAAAGTAATGCAATACTTAAATACGCCGATTCGTGCCAAATAAAACTGATGCCACACAACCCTGAAAATGATAAGCTTATCGCAAATAAATACATCAACGGAAGGTTCCTAACTATTCCGTTTGTAACAAGAGAGCCAGTTATCATCCCAATTGAAATCATCATATTCATAATAGCAACACTGATTCCGTAATTAGCCAGCCACATTGTTTTAAACGATAATAAGGTTACATTAATTAATCCAGACATTGAAGCTCCAAATACATTAATGAAAAAAGTCAAAATGATCACACTGAACAAAAAATTATTACGATATAGATACCGTAAGGTCAGTCCTAGACTCCTTATCATAGGAACCTGCTTCCGCTCTACCATTTGCGGTTCTGCCACACACAGTACTCCAAAACGATACTTAACAAGTAATGCGGATAACAGAAAGGTTAGTGCATTAATCAATCCGACAACCATATAATTATGATTCAACATAACAATTATTACAGACCCAATCCCTTGGAAAACGACTTGTGCCATTAATGTCATTGCCACCATAAATCCCATTGACTGCTTAAGCTTGTTTTCAGGCAAAAGATGACGTAATAACGGCAGCGCTAGGCCATTTCCATATGTTCCAAGCGTGTCTGAAACAATATTAATTGATAATAGCAAAAAAAACAGCCAAATATTTCTCGGTAAAGTAATTAAAAAAGCCAAAATTAAGAACAGAACAAATTGTAAGTTTCTCGTAACTAGTATCGCTCTGACTTTATGTCTAGACTGATCAGCAAAGTACCCTGTAAGCATAGATAGTAATGATGGTACCAATGTTGCCATAGATGCCAATGATACAGCTAACGTACTAAATGATAATGAGCCTGCATATATAACAAAAACAATATTATATAGTCCGTCTCCTATCCCACTTAACACAGCAACATTAATTAATGTCTGATAACCACGGTTACACATATATTCTTGCATTACTAATTCATCTTCTTTACCATCTAGTTTAGGCAGCTTTCCCTAAAATCATTGACATATCAGCATCTCAAAACATAAAGAGCTAGAAAAGTACCTGCCCCAATACTTTTCTAGCTCTCAACCTATTTCAAATAATTATCTCTATTTTTCCCTTTAAAAGCACGTTTCAATACATCGAAGAATGTCAATGATCTGACAATTTTATCTGGGTCAACATGTTTCCTAATTGCACGCAAAACGCGTTTTGGATTTTTAGAGGAAAATGCGTACATTCCATTTTTTTTAGTCTTTAAAGCATAGCGTGGAATCCAACGTCCCTTAAACATGATTGAAACAACCACACTATCAACTTCTGCCCATGGAATCTGAATATAGTTTCGAACATTGCGTTCGTCATAAAATTCGAATCCTTTGTCTCCCACCATAATCTGACCATAATCCGTAAGTCCCAAATGTGAGTTACCTTTTATCACCAATTCTACTTTGGTGTTAAGCGATTCAACCATTTAAATTACTCCATTCTATTCCATTTACTACTTTTTTAATTATACGGTGTTTAACTAATTTTAGCAAAGGTCTCTCTGCCCTAACATTAACAATGAAATCGGTTAATAAAACGTATCAGTTCATCATTATGAAGTCTCTCAAAATTACAAATATTTACATCTTCAGTTGCAACAGTTATAACACCTTCTAATAAATCAAAGACGTTATAATTCACAGTTTTATCATTCTGATCCTTCAATAAACCATGATGCAAATAATAATTAGTTTTTGGAATAGAGTAAAAGTCTTCATTTTTGAGCTTACTCACAGCCTCTTTAGCAGTCCAAAACACTGTATCCAACTCAGAAAAATTTACAAGTTCTCGTTGCTCATTCTCAGAATACACTTGCTTAATGATAGAAGCATCAATTGTTTGCCAGGGCTCCCCATCTATACCAATTGGCTTGTCAGAAACTGCCACAGCAACAAACTTGCTATTATGAGTAATCGATAGTTCCATATCCTGATTAGATTTAAAAAAAGGCTTATCATTAGCTCCTCTAACAAGTTCAATCCGCGGCTGACGGCACAGTATTGCTAACAAGGTATATGCAACTAAAGCATTGTATTGATCTTGTGGTCGATAAAAACTCATAGCATACTGATAACGCTCAGGAGCAAATGTCCTAACAAATTTTTCTAATTTAGAATACATGCTCTGATTATTCAAGTAATACAATAATTGTTTCACTTTTCTTTAACTACCTTTGCAGCTAATCCCAAAACATCCTGAATAAGGCTCCTACTTGACTCATGAACAAACAAATAATCATGACCATCATACACATTTTTAATCGTTACATGCTTAAATAATAGTTTGATTTGCTCATCTGTTAAAGGATTCTCTTCTACCATACTACGAACAAAGGTCGTTGCAACATTAACTTGCTTAGAATGATAATTAAAAAGATCCTCACACACTTGATGATTATTCGCAATTAAACGTTCCGTTGTGACATTCTTTTTATCCATTCCTTCAAAAATATGAGTCTCTGTAAAATATTTTGCATAAAATCCGTTAGCTTCTCGTTTACGAACTCTTTGTAAATCTTCTGAGCTAAGATAAAATGAAGAATCTAACACAGTCAACTGATTCACATGTAGTAAACTCGTTTCATGCTCTAGCTGATAACACATCTCACTAGCAACAACGCCACCATAACTCCATCCCATTAAATTAATTTCACGTTTTGAGCTTTCTGGCAAAAATTTGTTGATCATTTGAAGATAATATTTTGCCAGATTTTCAATACCATAAATTTGATTTTCAGGATTCAACAGATTATGTGGTTCAATGACATATATCGGAAAGCTTGGCCGCTTAATTCCCGTAAATAATGGTCGATACACATCACTCCCAGTATTACCAGAGTGAATTACAAAAAGAGCAGGCTTGTCACCCATATCATCCGTTCGTGGCACAACCGTATAAATAGCCTTAAAAACATTTTTTTGAGACAATAATGCGGCCATATCAGCCAGTACAGGATGATAGTATAAATCGACAAAGTTTAATTGTTTATGTCGCTCATCCAAGATTCTAACGCCCAATTCCATAATTTGTAGCGAGGTTGCTCCTAACATTCTAAAGTTACTCTGACAGTTAATTGTATCTGGATCAGCATCAAGCACTTCACTCCATGCATTAATCAGAAATTGTTCGTTTTCCCTTTGAGACTTTGACAAATGACGGTTATCTTTAGTTAGAGATTGTTGCGACCATTCCTTTATCATTCGTCGTTCATCAATTTTTCCATTAATATTTAATGGGAAACTTGTTAGTTGATGAATCCCAATGGGGATCATAACGCTTGGTAACCGACTAGCAAGTGCATTTAGTATTTGAGATTCATCAATCGTTTTTGCACTAGTTACCCAACAATAAATACAATTTGCTTTCACCGCTAAATAACACTGTTTAAGGTTCGGAATAATTTCTCGGCATACGCTTCCCACTTCGCTCAAATCGATTCTCACACCATTAATCTTATATTGACTGTCTCGACGACCACGATATTCTAATTCACCGTTGGGTAGTACTTTTGCGTAATCTCCCGTTCGATAGCCCCATATGTTTTGATTTTGACAGCTAACACTGGTAAAAGCTTTATTTGTAGCCTTTTCGTTTAAAAAATACCCGTTGGTTACTTGAACACCATAAATAAACAACTCTCCAACAGATCCATGAGGTAGCACACGTTGTTGATCATCTAAAATCAAAGCATGCATATTGCGAATTGGTTTTCCAATTGTCACTGTTTCACCAGGCCTTGCACGACAAATTGTTGCACACGCACATTCAGTATTACCATAAACATTCATAACTTGATAGTTTAGTTGACCAATGTCTACATCTGGGAAACGCTGTCCCGCCAACGTTAATAAACGCATGCTTGGTAACTTCATGGATCGCATAATGATTTCACCAATCATAGTTGAAGCATTCATAAAAGTGATCTTATTATTTTGTAAATACTTCTCTAATTTATTTAAATCATGCCGCTCAGTTTCTCCTAATACATACAATGTTGATCCAGAGTAAAGACTAGAAAAAAGATCATAGTAACTAACTACGAATGAGTATGGAGTAAAACTTGCTACTCTATCATCCGTCGTTAACTGATAATCTTCTTTTTGTGTTTCAACAGTATTTGCTACTGTTCGAAAAGGAATCTCAACGCCCTTAGGATTGCCAGTTGAACCAGAAGTAAAGTAAATTGCCCAGGCCATAGAATGATTCTTACTACTATTTGGTACCGTACTAAAAGTGTAGTGATCATCTTTAAGTTCAATTAAAGTTTCTGCACCTGCAGTTTCAACCATTGCATCTAATCTTGCTAATGGTTGCGCAATGTCCTGAGGAATGAAGGTAATTTTCATCTTAGTTAGTGCTAAAACCATTACTGTAAATTTGACTCCTCGCGGCAAACGCAAGACAACAATTTGATCATTAAGCTGATTTTTTTGCAACAACTGGCTAGTCCTCTCAACAGCAACTCTCAACTCGCTATATGTTAACTCGTCAGAATTATCAACAACTGCAAGACTATTAGGTGTGATTTCCGCATGTGATAAAATCACATTTAAGACTTCTTCTCTATTCATCTTCCACCTCACATTTAATGCTTTTCTGGCATATCCAGCTCATCGCCACAACCCACAATAATGAATTATGGTTACTAGGTATCTGTGGAAAACTTTTCAGAGTTTTCAGCATTTCTAAACTTGTTATGCCATATTCATCACGTGCAAGTATACTCGTTAGCTGTGGCCTAATTGGAACCTGTACATTCAAATTTAAAACACTTGCTATTGTCTCCAGTTCATCATCTTTAATTGTATTAGTCATATTAACTAATGCGCTGGTTACATATGCCTCTTCAGTATTCACAGAATGTTTACTTGCTAACACACTTGCTAAATGTGCATGATAAAATGTCCTATGAAATTCCTGATAAATATCATGCAAATAATATTTTTCGACCAAATTTTCATTAAGGTTTCCCTGTAATACCGAAAAATCTTGCAAACTGATTGGGTTATATTGTTGCTGCCTTACATAGGCACCATAGCTTCGTGATAAGTACGGATGAACAATATACAAGTCAGAGTTCCATAGCCATTTCAAAAAATAAGAACAACCATCATCAAGTGAAATCTCCAACGCAGCTAATAGACCATTCAGATAAGGTGGGGTTCCGTTTCGATCCCATCTTATTTTATCTGCTAAAAATACGATTTTAACGAGATCACTTGCACGATCAATACATGTTGTATGGAATAAAATAGCATTCAACATATCTTCATCCGTAATATCAAATAGGATTTGAGCAAAATACTTTCCTAACTTAGCATGTACTAGTAACGGTACTTCACGTTCCTCATCATTCAGGCTAATACCTATAGACTCAGCCACGGTCACCCTTTCATCAGCTGGAACAGCACCACCTAAATCATGAAGTGTCCCAGTCACAAACGCCTTGACGGAATCAACATGAAACTTACGTGCCAGCACATATGAGATGTAGCCTACCCCGTATGCATGCAGATAATTTTCTGTTACAGGTGTTAGATACCCTCGCCATTTCATAGTTCTTCTGCTAATAATCCATGCTTTTCATAACGTACTCGCTTCGTCAATCTATTTTCATCGTCGACAAGTACAACATACGGCTTTGCATGCTTGGCCTCTTCTGGCTTAAATTGCGCATAATTCATAATAATAACCTTATCGCCAACTGATGCACATCGAGCAGTAGCACCGTTCAAGCAAATCACGCCTGAGTCCCGTGGCCCCGCAATCACATAAGTTTCAAACCGCGCGCCATTATTTACATCCGCAATTTGAACTTTTTCGTATTCCAAGATTCCACTTGCTTCCATCAATGTTTCATCAATAGTAATACTACCAACATATTCCAAATCGGCCTGTGTAACGGTTGCCCGGTGAATCTTACCTTTTAACATATCAATTAACATCACTCTATACCTCCTCGGCTACTTAAATTTCACCATCTATATTTTCAATCATTTGTTTCAAAACATCTTTATAAACACCAGCAAACTTTTCCACTTTACTTCGTGTGAACAATGACTGCGCATAATTAATATCTATGGTTTGACCCCAGACAAAAATTGCAAGATCAGTAAATGCATCCTTCACAGTTTCTTGATTCATTTCTGGAATACTCGTAAACAGTGATGAGTGCTTAAGCGCTTCTCGCTTGAACCCTTGAATACCGAAATAAGCTCTGTTTCCTGTAACTGAAATATTCAATTTCTCCAATACAGTTGGCAGTGGAATATCTTGGTTGTTCTGAGCCGCTATCATCTTTTCATCTACTATTTTTAACAAATCACTAAATGTCTTGATACTATCTAAGTCAATCGTAATAAGAAATTGATTAATGAATAATCCAATAAGATTCTCTACTCCGGTAACATTTCGACCAACTGTTGGTACTGCAATCGAAATCGCATTGTTCCTAGTAACTCTGGACAGAAGTACAAAGTACACAGTTAGTAGTAGATTATGCATAGTTGTACCCTCATTGACAACCAACACTTTCAATTCATGATATAACTCATCATCAAGTCGAATATACACATCATCACCAAGTTGATTACTTTCAGTCTGTGTCTGGTCAACTGGTAATAACAAAGGTTGATAGCAACTAAGTTCATGTTGCCAGTAATCAATTTGGCTTTTAGCCTGTGCACCATTCAGAAAATTCTGCTGGCATTTAGCAAAATCTTTGTATTGATAAGGAAGTTCAGGCAAATCCTTCCCCCTATAGAATGCTTCAATCTCATCTAAGAAGATACTTGTGGACCACCCGTCAAATGCAATATGATCGATGACACAAGTAAACTCGCCGTTATAAATATTGGCTTTAATCGGAATTTCCTGCTGAAGATTGAAGACATGACTAAAGTACCGATTGCGATCTATCTTTTCTTGTTTGACAGTAAACGGCGTATCATCAACAATCTGAAAACCATCATAAATTTTAGAACGCAATACTTGCTGCCGTTTAACTTCCTTTTCCATAGCAATTATCAAACGTTCAACATCAACATTTGGCTTTAATTTGAATGCAATCTTGACATTCGTATATGAATTAGTTGGCTCTTTTTGGTAAGACGCTTGCGCCGAAGATAAGCATTGCTCAGTTACATCCTTAAAAGTCTGCTTTGTCACAGATAATGACTTTTCAGCATCGTTGATGTTCTTATTTGCTACCAACTCTGCAATATTTTTCAAGGTCTTAGCCTTAAAAATCTCTTTTATTGTGACTTGCTTTCCAAAATGATTTTTGAGAATGCTAATCAACTTGATAACTTTAATGGAATCACCACCAATGGTAAAAAAGTTCTCGAGCATGGACGTATTATCTAACTTCAACGTCAGCAAATCACAAACAATCTGTTTTACTTGTTCTTCTGTTGAATTCTGTGGCTCTACATAAATCACACCATTATCGTATGATATTTCAGGCAATGCCCTACGATCGATTTTTCCATTAATCGTGAGAGGAAACTCTGAAATATGTTGATAGCCAGAAGGCATCATATAATCTGTCAAATACTGTGAAATAACACGTTCGATGTCCTTACGTGCTATTTCTTGATTGCTAACATAATATACACCCAAATACTTACTGCCTTCTTTACCTAGCGCTAATGCCAATACTTGTTTAACACCAGGAACACGTAACATAGCACTTTCAATCTCTCCGAGTTCGATACGGAATCCTCGAATTTTGACCTGAAAATCATTACGACCAATCAGTTCAAACTCACCATTTGAAAGTACACGAACTATATCACCAGTCTTATAAATTCGACTGTACTCACTTAAGTGTTGATCGTTATATGGATTATTCAAGAAGGCGTGCTGTGTTAATTCTGGTTGACCATAATACCCTCGCGACAATTGCGGCCCAGAAATATACAACTCACCAACTGCACCTTGAGGCAATAAACGCTTTTTCCTGTCCAAAACTAAATGCGTATAGTTTGGAAATGGCTGGCCGATATTCGAATAGTTTGATTCAATACGTTTCATAGAAGTCCAAACTGTTCCTTCAGTAGGGCCGTAAATATTAATGAGATTGATATTATCGAATCGTTTGGCAAATGCAGCGTTCATTTTTTCGCCACCGACCATAATCGTTGTTAAGCTAGTGTTTAATATTTGTGAATCATTATCCTGGAAAAAGTAACTAATTCTTCCAGGTGTTGATTGCAATGTAGTGACATCATGGCTAGCCATAAACTGTGGGAACTCTTCTGGCTCACCAGCAAATAAGTTAACTGTCTTCCCACGTAGTAACTGACCGAACACCTCTGTCCCAAAAATATCAAACACATATTCTGCAATACAACCAAATTCGATATTAGTCGTACCAGTCTTTTTAATTGCAGCCAAGATATTTGATAAGTAAATTATAAAGTTTCGATGTTCAACCATAACACCTTTAGGCTGACCAGTTGTGCCAGATGTAAAGATAATGTAGGCCAAATCATTTGGCTTAACTGCCAAATTAAGATTATCTTTTAGATTGCTAAATGATTGAGCCATGAACTCACTATCAATAACTAATTTTGCTTCAACCTTCTCAACGATATACTTTATGCGCTCCTTAGGAAATGTCACTGCCATCGGAACGTAAACTGCGCCCGCTTTCAAAATCGCCAAAATGGCAATAATGGTATTCTCACTTTTAGGCAGCAGTAACGGTACTCGATCACCTAGCTTAATATCATAATCTTCAACCAGCGTATGTGCCATCCTATTTGCTCTTTGATTTAATTCTTCAAAGGTATAACGGATATTCTTGAAATCAAGGGCAATATTATTAGGATGTTCACGGACCTGCTGCTCGAATTCTTCAGCGATAGTCTTCTCAGGATAATAAGCAGTACCAAAGTTTGGAGCCTTTTCAATAAAGGTAAAGCTATTGACTCCCTTTACAATCTGTGACACTAACCGCTGAACCATCGCAAATAGGTGATCAATTGTCGCTTCCGCAAAAATTTCCCCAGCAAACATTAAACTAAAACTTAAACTATCTGATAACTCTGACAACATAACAGTTAAGGGATAATCTAGTTTTTCTTGTGCACGAAAATTGTGCACCTTTAACATACTACTCGAACTATCAGTAGATACCGGATAGTTTTCATAAACAAACAATGTGTCAAATAATCGCGTCCCATTTCTCTGTAAGCCAGCCAAACTGACATTGCTATGCATCATGCACTCATTATTAATATCCTGCAATTTATGCAATTGATAGTTAATCGACTTATCAGTGTGACTAAATTGAATTGGTAGCGTTCGAATATATAGTCCTACACTATCTTCAATCTTTTCAATTGGAATATTACGGCCAGCATTAACAACACCAACTGTCGTTGAACTAACCCCTCCATAAATGCTTAGTAATTTATGCCAAGCATATTGCAATACGATGCTTGTTGTAATGCCATTTTCCTTTGTAAAGCGTTTCAACTGACGATATAGCTCACCAGAAATTCGGTATAACTTAGTTTTGGGATCAGTAATACGCTTAACTTCTTCAAGCTTAACTTCATGCGCCTGCAATTTAAATAGACCATTCAAATCGGGATGAACAGGCTCCGAAAGATTTTTCTGCCAGTACTCATCATCTACATGTTCAGGCTGAGAAAGATATCGTTGTGCATTCACGTAGGCTGAGTCATCAGAAGATTCTGTCACCTTGTCTTGCATCAGATTGGCATACATAGTATGCACATAATTCAAAAGTACCGGATTGGACCATCCATCAGAGATTGCATGATGGTTGGTCAATACACAGGTATATTCATTAGCATCATTGTTAACCAAACAAACTCTGAGCAAGCTTCCCTTCTTCAAATCAAACCCCATAATCCGTTGTTTATGGACAACGTTCTCAACTGACTCACCTGTTACGAAGTTAAAATCAAGGTCCCCATGAATCGGAATCACTTGTAGAAGAGTTCCGTATTCCGAACTTAATGCTAATCTCAAACTCGGAAAATGATCCTGTGCCAATTTCCAAGCACGTCTATACATCTGCACATTAATCGGTTGATCATAATCAAAAATATATGAACAAACATAAGCATCATCATTAGTATCATTATTTAATGATTGATAAATAAAGCCCTCTTGCAGCTTATTTGCTGGTAAAATCGTTTGTAATTTCTGTTCTTGTTGTAAACTGTCTAGGTTCTTCTTTGAAATATCAACCTCAATGTCCTCAACTGTTAAGTAAGTCCGTTCAGCTGTAGACAAATCCTCAATTAACTTTCCAAGTTCAGCGTAATATTGCTTAGCTAAAACCGAAACCTCTGATTGCTTTCCCACAAATTCAAATGATAATTTTTGTTCAGATATGGCACCATTAATTTGTAAGAAGTCCGAAGTCGATGCCTGCTTACCCACAACTGTGTCTTCTGGAATTACAGACCATGGGTTCAACTCACCATTATTTAATTGACCTAGATAATTAAATGTGATTCCAGGCAACTTATCATCATGAATTCCGAAACGTTCCCCATAGCCCACACCATAATCTCTTACTTGAGAAGTATAATGCTTGGTTTCCAATAAATCAGTCGAAATTGTTTGTGGATACATTGCGGTAAACCAACCAACTGTTCGATGAACGTTTAATTGATCTGAGAGCTCGGCACGCCCATGAGATTCTAATCTTACATAATTGATATCAGTTTTTGTGATAACCTTCAAAGAACGTGCAAGAGCTGTCAACAAAACGTCATTAATTTTAGTATGGTAAGTTCGATTTGCACGCTTTAATAATGCATCCGTTATTTTTCTATCAAAACTAACTATTACTGTTTGGCTTTCACCTTCTTGTTGAAAATCGTTATTATATTTACCAATCGTAACTGGTTTAAATTCCGAAGGATGTTTTTTCGTATATGTTATCCATTGTCGATAGCTTGTTCCCTTTGCCGGTAAAGTAGCATGATTATACAAACTATTAAGATCGTCTGCCAGTATTTGCCAAGAAACAGTATCAATTATCAGATGATGACAAATAACTATCAATGTGTTGTCTTGCTCATCTACAACAAATCGATATAAGATCCCATTCAGGTCAAAACTTACTTGTGAATCAGTGATCTGTGACTCTGCCTTCACAAACTGAAGTTTTACTGACTCAATTTTCTTTGAATACATTTGCTTTTGACCATCAAAGCGCATACGAAGCACATCATGGTAGTTAACTAATTCCGTTAACGCTACTTTTAGTCGTTTGTAATCCACATTACTTGGTAATTTAATCTTAAATGCCTGAATAAAACGTGAAGATTTAACTTCATCAAAGAACCATTTCTGGATAGACGATAACTGAACTTCACCAGTTAGTGTGCCTTGGATGTAAGCTGATTCCTGAGACAACTTTTAAGAGAGGGTATAATGAATAAAT